>PDVJ01000470.1_pt1 | contig 13769 bp, 11 predicted proteins | sample 1369811 | NCBI WGS metagenome assembly PDVJ01 (sample SAMN07795376, study PRJNA414565) | Alkali sediment metagenome, whole genome shotgun sequencing project. | reverse complement strand
AAATAGTCGCGGTTCGCCTGAATCCTCTCATAGTCTTTGCGGAAGAGAGCCTTGGTGCCGCACAGGGTGTCTTTGAATCTTTGATTGAGTATCCAGGTGAACATGAAAGAGAAGAACCTGTTCCCGAGCAGGTTGAGGATTCTCATGGCCTGTTTATCCATGGGATAAACAAGACGGCATCCATTGATGAATTCCCCAACATCATCAGCCAGGGCCCGGTAGAACTTGGGGAGGTCTTCAGGGGGAACCGTCAAATCCCCGTCCAGGATCATCAGGATGTCCCCTTTTGCAAAGGAAAATCCGGTTCGCACCGCGTCGCCCTTTCCCTGTCCCTCCTGGACCACAAGCTTGATATCCTTTTCAGGATAGTTCTCCATCATTCTCTGGATTTCTTCCCTCGTGCCGTCCTTAGATCCTCCCTCCACAAAAATGATCTCCTGGTGTTCTCCAAAAGAAGGAAGTCTGGTTACCGCTGCCTCGACATTCTCCTTTTCATTTCGACACGGGATTAGGACGGTGGTAGACAATTCCTTCTTCGCCCTTAAGCCTGACGGACGAGCTACGATGTAACGGCACAAGCAAAGCCGGCGTATCCCTGGAAGCGGCGCAATGAATCGATTAATGAAATTGCTGAGCCAAGGGATTCTCTTCGGAATCAATAGACGGTATTCCGTCTTGACCTCCTCGTAACCGGCAAGGCGGAGGAGGTTGCTGACGTCCTCCGTGGAAAGCCAGTTCTGATGCTGCTGGGGCATTTTTTGTCCAAGCCACTCACCCAGCTTTAGAACAGGTTCCCACAGAAAGCTGTAATAGGAAACCATTACCCTTGTCTCGGAGTGACAAAAGGATCGGAGGGATCGCAACGTCTCTTCAATGTCCTGGAGATGCCCCACCACGTCTGCCAGGATGAGCACATCAAAGGTCTCACCCCAGTTCTCGAGGTTCTCTATGTCCGCTTCACGGAACTCAAGGCCAGGGTACTTCTCTCTGACTATCGTGATCATTTCCCCGCTGAAATCAACTCCAACCCCTCTCCTGGGTCTCAGAGCTTGGAGGAGATCGCCGGTTCCGCAGCCCAGTTCCAGGACAGAGAGTCCTTCAGGAACAAGGAACCGGTAATACCTCTGCTGATCCTCATAGTAGTACCGGTTCCGCCTAATCCAGGTCTCACGCTGTCCCGCCAGCTTGTTGAAGCGGTTTATGAGCTCCTGTTTTCTTTTCTCATCCCGCATGGAAGCAAGTGTCTAAAGTGCCTAGAGTGCCTAAAATGACTAACATACCCTGGGACCGCACGCCGTGATTCTTATCTGTCTTCTTCTTTCCGTGTCCCTTGCACCGTGGACCGTGTACCTTCTTTCTTATTTCCTTTCCCCTGCGCCGTGTGCCGTGTACCTTGACCCTTCTTTCACATACCACTCATACGTCATTTCAATTCCTTGGCGAAGAGAGATCTTGGGTTGCCAGCCGAGCGCCTTGAGTTTGCTGCCGTCCAATAGTTTTCGCGGCGTGCCGTCCGGCTTTGAGCGGTCGTAGTGGATGGCTCCCTTGAAAGCCATGATGTCTTTGATGAGATCGACGAGTTCGCTCACACTGATGTCTTTGCCCGCGCCGGCGTTGATGATGTCCGTATCGTCATAGTGATTCATCAAAAACACGCAGGCATCGGCAAGGTCATCCACATGCAGAAACTCCCGTCTTGGGGTTCCTGTTCCCCAAATGGTCACGAAGGAACCATTGGAAGACCGTTCGCTACGCTCACTTCCTCCAACCTCTGGCAGATTCGCTTCGCGAATCTTTGCTTCATGAAACTTCCTGATGAGCGCTGGGAGAACGTGACTTGTTTGCAAATCGAAATTGTCGCCAGGACCATACAGGTTGGTAGGCATCACCGAAATAAATCGAGTCCCATACTGCCGGTTATAGGATTGACACATCTTGATCCCGGCAATCTTGGCTATAGCATAAGGTTCATTCGTCGGCTCAAGTTTACCGGAAAGCAAATACCCCTCTTTCATGGGCTGTGGGCAGTCTCTCGGGTAGATGCAGGAGCTCCCGAGAAACAGGAGCTTTTTTACTCCCGCCTCGTAGGCGTAGTGGATGACGTTGCTCTCGATCAAAAGGTTCTCATAGATGAACTCCGCCGGATAGGTGTTGTTGGCCAGTATCCCGCCCACTTTCGCCGCCGCCAGGAATACGTATTCCGGCCTTTCTGATTCAAAGAAGCTTTCTACTTCCCTCTGTCTCACGAGATCCAGATCATCGTGTGTTCTTGAAATCAAGCGTGTATGCCCTCCCGATTCCAGCTTTCGCAGGATCGCGGAGCCGACAAGCCCAGTGTGGCCAGCAATATAGATTCGAGAATGCTTCTCCATTAGAAATCCCTTCTGCGAGAGACAAGCCAGATCTTGCGGTATATCAAGTTCGGAACGCTGCGTTCTGGGGCTAGCGTAGTCATTCGCATACCCGTGGGGACGCCATTTCCCTTTCCATTTTCACAAATACGAAGAAAACAGCAACACTCATCACATTTCGTGGAAGCACGCATGCCGCTATTTCACGGAGCAAATTCTTCCGCTCATCCACCATGATGCTCTCTTTCAAGGAGAACCCGAACTCCTCCGCCATATGGTTAGCGAAGGCATGTGCTGTCGTGTAAGACGTCAGCCAGCGATGACGGTCTTTTATGGCCTGGGATTCCAGCTTGTGTTTATCTCTTTCTTTACCACGGAGGAAGCGCAAGCGCTCTTTCCAGTGATAGGAGTTTGGCAGAACAAGCATTATTTGAAGGCGCGCCACTCTTACTAGTTCACTGAAGGCAAACCAAATGTTGTCAGTGTGTTCCAGAACATCCAGCGCGACTACTGTGTCAAAAGAACTTTTCGGGTAGGGGATCCCCTGCTCAATGTTGCAGACTTTTGCCACAGACTGCCCCGGGCAAAGATCGATACCGGTGTACTCAACAGTGGGAGGAATATAGCTCTTAAGCCTGCCGTCACGGCAGCCGACGTCCAGCAAAGTCCGAGATTCGGGCACTAGATGTAACGCGACTTCTTCAAACTTGGAGTGAAATAGGCGCACAGTCAAGAAGCCCTTCCCCGTGTCACTCGTCCCTAAGGCTAAGCATTCGGTAACCGCTGTCTTTGCACAGTTGATCCCGAGATGCCTCTTCGAGATCAGCCTTCACCATGGTTGAAATCATCTCTTGAAAGGAAATCTTGGGCTCCCATCCCAAAACTTTTCTCGCCTTCGAAGCATCGCCCAACAGCTCATCTACTTCTGTCGGTCTGAAATACCTTTGATCGACTTCGACAACCACATCCCCTGCTCGCAGGGCTCGCTTACTAAAATCTGATGCGATTGCATCAGATTTTAGATGACGTGGCTTCGCCGCTCCCCCGATCACGACCCCCGAATTCCTCTCTCCCTGTCCGCCGTAGCCTCTGGCGGAGGAGGATGATCTCTGATCTCTAATCTCTGAAATAATTCCTCTCTCTTTAACTCCCTTTCCCTTCCACTGAATCTCTGCCCCGATCTCCCTGAAGGCCAGTCCCACAAATTCCCTGACGGAGTGGGATTCTCCGGTAGCGATCACATAATCATCCGCTTTTTTCTGCTGAAGCATGAGCCACATGGCTCTAACGAAATCCTTAGCATGCCCCCAGTCTCTTTTTGCGTCCAGGTTGCCTAGATAAAGTTTGTTCTGGAGACCCAGTTTCATCCGGGCCACCGCCCGCGTGATCTTACGACTGACAAAGGTTTCACCTCGAATGGGCGACTCGTGGTTGAAGAGAATGCCGTTGCCGGCGAACATGTTGTAGGCTTCCCGGTAGTTCACACAAATCCAGTAGGCATAGAGTTTGGCAACCCCATAAGGGCTCCTGGGATAAAAGGGAGTTTTTTCATTTTGGGGAACACTCTGCACCTTGCCGAAGAGTTCGCTTGTGGACGCCTGGTAGAAGCGAACGTGATCTGTCATGTCCAGTATCCGAATTGCTTCGAGCAATCGAAGTGTGCCTAGGGCGTCCGCATTCGCCGTGTACTCCGCTGTTTCAAAGGAAACCATGACGTGGCTTTGGGCGGCAAGGTTGTAGATTTCATCAGGCTGCACTTCCTGGACGATGCGTATGAGGTTGGTAGCATCCGCAAGATCGCCATAATGCATGAAGAAACGCACGTTCTCCTCGTGGGGGTCCTGATAGAGATGGTCAACCCTGCCCGTGTTCAGGGAAGAGGACCTGCGCTTGATCCCATGCACTTCATATCCTTTCCCCAGCAGGTACTCAGCCAGATACGCTCCATCCTGCCCCGTGATTCCCGTGATCAGTGCCTTCTTCATGACGCTTCCTTTCACCTAGTTTATTTCCTGATCAAAACCGTTTTCCAGTGACGAAGGGCTGTTCCTGTCTCTCTAGCCAGACTGACAAAACCTCATCAATTGTCTTTGCCCCCGTGAGGCTGTGTTCAGCTATCATGAAACCGCCTTCCATACATCGGAAACCCTGTGAGAATGCGTATGGCTCTCCATAGCGTATTCGTAGGTGCTATTCACTAATTTCTGAACATAACCTCTATCCTTAAGTCGTTCTACAACATCCTGAACGTTGGAATAATCTTTCTTTAGGCGAATATAATGAACGCCTGCCTTCAATATCCCATTGTAGTAGCCTTCGAGAAGGATTTGACACGTTTTTGTCCCGATGGGTTCGAAATGCCTCGACGAAACGGCTTTTCCATTAATCGGATTCGCATAGCTTTTGAAAAACCGCTCAAAAACCTCTTCAAAGGTCGCTTTTGGATACAGACTCAGAAAAGCCTCGACCTTCTTTTGAGTGCTGTCTGTTTTTTCAAGATAATAGGTCCCGGATTCAGCGCCGATTGTACATCGAATCGAGTTGAGAAAATCAACATACAGCTTTCTTGGCAGCCGAAGCTTTCTGCCTATTCGGATGTCCCTCACCAGGTCGGGCTGAAAACTTTTTCGACCAAAATATTCTGCAATTTTTGTTCGTTCCACATCTCCGATCCCATAATTGTATTCATCACCTATGAAACCAATGTCTATCCTCCTCAAGTTATTTTCTCGGCAACATCGATACATACTCAGGTTCAAGGCGTGCGGGATGGTTAGGACCTTGCTCTTAATGCAGTCGCTATAGAGCCACAAAGCTGCTTCACTTGGAAGTTGGCTAGCTACAAAGTCAGCTTCAACGTCCTTGATAAACCCTATTTTCTCCGGCATGAGACAGTATTCATTTCCCACAAAAATAAGGAGCTTCCCCTTTCTGTTCTTCAGATAAGGAGCCAGCAGGGAAAGCGGGAGCATGGAGTCTGCATTAGTGGAATGCAGTAATACAATGAGGTCATACGCTTGTATTTCAGACAGATCCCACAATAGTTCTCTTTTGGTTAGAAAGCGCAAAAGGGGGACATAGCCAAGAGAATATATCTCATAGAGGATTTGGTAAGTAGTGAATCTTCTCTTGAGCGCCAACCCTTGAGGATCTTTGTATTTGGAGGGGTTTGCGACCTTCAGCTGCGGTGGAACGATATTGCGAGCGGTTACTTCAAAATGGGGGCAGCTTTGGAAAGCGTCAAGCCAGTCATCATAATAAGCAGCTCTCTTTGTACCGAGATAGCTCGAATAGAGAATCAGCGTTCGCATTAAACCCAGTCAATCAAGCGGCATGTACACCTGGTGCTTGCGCATCGTTTTCTCTATGAAAGCAAGATGGCTTTTCGTCCATTCAATCGTCCTCTTAAGACCTTCCTCTAGACCGGTCTGAGCCGTGAAACCCAATCTTTCCTTCGCCTTCACCGTGCTCCCAAAGCGGTTGCCCGATCGGTCCCAGTCCCTTTTTGGCATGTTCTGAGGAGGAATTCGATTGCCTGTGAGACGATTGATTAGGGATGCGAAATCCTTAATGCTTGTTCCTACCCCGCTGGCTAAATTATATACATCACCGGGTTCGCCTCGTTGAGCGCAAAGCATGAGACCCTGGACGATATCTTCAACATAGATAAAGTCTCTGGTGGCTATACCCCCATTCTCTAAAGGAAGCGGCTTGCCTCTCAACGCCTTGAAGATGAAGGTTGGGGTGACATTTCTCCAGACCGTTGCCGGTGTCCCACGCCACTTTCCGGCACCCAGAATTTCTCCAGGTCCGTATACATTCTGGAAACGGGCCCTCACAGTTGGAAGCCCGTGCTGCCTGTGAAAATAGACAGCGTAAAACTCACCCACGATTTTCGATATCGAATAAGGACTGTCCATATCAAGCGATACAGGGGCATCTTCACAGGTAGCCTCAGCGTCATCAAAAGTCTTTTTCGCCACTGCGCAACCAGCTCCGGAGTAGACAACCTTCCTGATTCTCTTGGACTCCCGAAGACGGGTGAATAACTTGAGCGTTGTGAGGAGGTTATTTTCGTGATCCGCGAGAGGATCATGGATAGAGCTTTGGTTGCCATGATAGGTTGCCAAATGAAAAATGAAATCGTATTCCTCCTCAACCGTGTCGAGTACTTTGTCATCCGCGATGGATCCTTCCCAAAATAACACCCTGGAGGACTGAGGAATGTTTTCGGGCTCTGAAGAAAGGAAGTTATCTACGATGACGACCTTCTTTACCCCTTCCTTCAAAAGCTCCACCGTAAGATTGCTTCCGATAAATCCAGCCCCACCCACAATTAAGATTCTGGTGTCGCTCCAAGGAGAACTCATCCCTTGTTCTGTACTCCTTTCAAATGAGTATATGTCTGGGTAAGCCCAAACTCCTTGTAATACTCGATAGTTTTCTTAACGCCTTCCTTTAGCTGGGTATCCGGCTTCCAGCTGAAATCCTGAATCGTCTTTGCGGGGTCAAGTAAGATAGTATACGCATCGTCGGGATTTCGTTCTCGAACCTGAACTTCTTGGTCCAGTGTTATTTCCAGCGCCCCAACCGTCTCATCAAACAGTTCCTTAATAGAATAGTCTGAACCTGAGGAAGCGTGGTAATATCCCTTCGTTCCCTTCCCGTTCAGAGCCATCAGCACAAGATCGATCAGATCCTGCACATAAATGAAATCTCGCCTCGTGTTCATGACAAAGCATTTCATACCGTTCGTCAGCCGATGGTAGAAGGTCGGAAGAGGCCCACTCAAATTGCGGGGACCATAGGCATTGGCCAGCCTGAAGGAAATGAAATCGATTCCACTCAGTGCAATATACTGCTCGGCGGCCGTTTTACTGATGGCATAACTGCTGTCACCAGGCCGAATGGGGTGATTCAGCGTTATCGGCTGTTCCAGCGGCTTAACCCCATAGCAGAGGGACGTCTGAAAATAGATCAGCCGCTTCACGCTACCCCTTATAGACGCCTGGGTCACAATAGCTCCACCTAGGGTATTTGTCCGGCTGTCTTCGGCCCAATTGTCCGGGTCTTTATACGAGGCCGCAGCGTGGGCTACAACCTCCGGTCTGAAGTCTTCAAAAAGTCCGTAAACGAGATCGCGATCGGCAATCGTGCCCTCAACCACCTTCAGATTGGAATGAGGCTTCAAGTTATCCCTTCTCCCAGTGGAATAGTTGTCAATAACTAAAACCTCATCTCCTTGCTTCAGCAGCCTGTCTGCAAGGTGGGATCCTATGAACCCGGCCCCACCTGTAATCAGAATTTTCATCATATTTCCCCCTTTCGATATTTTCTGAATATGTCTGCTTTGTCATGAAACTCTTGCTGCCACAGTTCCAACGACAACAGCCCCCAAACTTTCCGTGTAAACTTGCCTTCTTGCGCCATAATCGTTTGAATATCAAAGTCAGGGCTGAGATACTCTCGATGGCGGGCAGAATCACTGTGAAAAATGTCCTCTACAAACTCCTTCAATTCCCCTTGCATCCAACTTGAAAGTGGCACAGGAAATCCCATCTTGTTTTTTCGCTGCCACACTTCTTTGGGGAGATCTTGCCGAAAACTCTTCTTCATCAAGTGCTTCAGCCCCCCATCCTCGAATTTCACATTTGAAGGAATGGTTGCCGCCAGCTCCACAAGAGGATGATCAAGTAGAGGCACCCGAGATTCAAGCCCGTGAGCCATGCTGACCCGATCTTCAACCTGGAGAAGGGCAGGAAGAAGTGTTTTGAAATCAAAATGCGTCATGCTATCAAAATAGGATTCCTTTCCAACATTCGATCCCCAAAAGATCTCTTTAAAGGTCTCGAATGCGGAATAGGGCTCAAGGAGTTCCCAATTGATTTCCTTCGAAAGCCCGTTTGCCCGGTTAACAAGTCTGAAGTAACGCTTGTCTCGTTCTGCAAACAAACCCTCTTTCCAAAAGTCTTGCAACAGGGGCTTATAGTCCCTCAGGGAGGACAAATTCGGAATGATTGACTCGTAGGTAACGACGAAATTGCCACTATTCATCGTTCCTTCGATAGCCCCCTTGATACACTGCTCAAAATACGAAATCAAATACCTTACATACCCCCCAAAAATCTCGTCTCCCCCGGTTCCCCCGAGCACGACCTTCAGATGCTCGCTCGCCAACTTTGAAATCATATATTGAGGGAACGAACCCGGGCCGGCAACCGGAGTGTCGAGGTGGTAGATCACCTTCCGAATGCTGGAGATGAAGTCGGCGCTCGTGATCTCTCGCTCGTGGAGCTTTATATTGCAGAAACTCGCCACCGCCTTCGCGTATTCAGACTCATCATATTCCGGGCCCGCTGAAAAGGTGCCATGAAAGGCGTGAAAGTCCCCCTCTTTCTGGACCCTCCTAGCCAGTGACGCAACAACACTTGAATCAAGACCCCCGCTCAGGTACGACCCCACGGGAACATCGCTACGAAGGTGAACTCTGACGGAGTCCAATAGAAGGCTGCGAACCTCTTCCTCGAAATAACGTTTGGTGTGAAGCCAGTCCAAATTATACTGAACTTCCCAGTACTTTCGGATCTTAAGAACCCCCTTCTCCAGAGTGAGGGTGTGGGCCGGGAGGAGCTGTTCTACGTTCTTGAAAAGAGTCTTCGCCCCCAGCGTGAACTGAAATGCAAAATAATCCTTGAGGCCGTTATAATCAGTGGAGACATCCTCCAGAAAAGGGACAAGAGCTTTCATTTCAGACGCAAAGAAAAAACCTTGAGCGTTTCTTGTGTAGTAGAAGGGCTTAATCCCAAAGCGGTCTCTCGCGCAGAACAGTTTACCATTTTTTTCATCCCAAACCGCAAAGGCAAACATGCCCCGAAAATGATCCACACAATCTTCTCCCCACTTTTCGTAGGCCCGGAGTATCACTTCCGTGTCAGAAGTGGTTCGGAATTTCTCCAATCCCAGTTCTTTGCGTAACTCTATGTAATTGTAAATTTCTCCATTGTACGTAATCACCAGTCCCGCCTCTGTGTGCATCGGTTGGGATGCGCCAGGCGTGAGATCGATAATGGTCAGACGACGGTGAGCAAGCCCTACATCACCCTGCTCACGTATCCATACCCCTTCTCCATCAGGCCCTCGGTGAGCCTGAAGCATGTTCATCACTTGCAGCCACTCGTGAAGAGTCTCTCGCCTTCTTGATTCATCAGTTTTTATTCCTGCAATGCCGCACATTTCAAATTCCCTTCCTGTTTCTTCTAACACCAAATTGAGAAAAGACTTCTCTTACGCGATTCCGCATACGGTCTCTTCGCTCCACGTATGCCTACGCCGCCGCTGATACATGGCCTCCCAGACTCAAGACATTGGAAACAGGAGTGACCTTGGTCACCCTCTATGATAAAAATTAGATACAGCGGACATCAGGCTTTCTTCAACATCGCGGTGCACAATGAAGTACACACTAACTTTCTCCCTTTCGCGTACAAGAACCATCCCCATTTCCGGGCGAGCTTATCTTCTATTCAAAAAAGCAGCGAGGATCGAAGGCTGTAGAAGTCCTATAACTCACCTTTCTAAGCTTATTGTCGCCCCTGTGCACTTCCAAAAAATCTTTTCAAGGCCTCCAGCTTGTAAAACTTTAGGCCAAGCCAAGCGTAGAAAACTGCAGCCATCAAAGGATCAAATAACTCTCTCAAGGCGATATACTTTCCTATCAAGAATGAAACAGCCCGTTCACAAGCAACCTGGTTTTCTCGGCCTTCGGATACTTCTTCAATGTGGTTAATCACTTTATTGGCAAATCCTCCATAGCTAAACATACCCGACACGACGATATCTCTATAGGCATTTTCGGCGATCTTTCTGCAGTACGCGTCATCTTTCAGCAGATGGATCACCTCATCCAAATTGCTAAAGTCTCTTTTTACCTCAATAAAGTGAACCCCGGGTTTGAAAATCCCGCCATAATTGCCCTCCACCAATACCTGACATGTCTTTGTGATAGCAGCTTCGAAATGACGTGGTGAAACGCAAAACAGTTTTATGTTATAGTCCATTCCACGGAAGCAGTTTTCTTCCACCTCGTCAAAGTTTGCATCTGGATGGTCCTGAAGATATTGCTCTACCTTTTGCCTTATCTTCCCCGTCGGATCAAAGAGGCTCGCTCCACCCTCACATCCCAGTATCGCCTTGCACCGGCACAAAAACTTGTACCACTCTTGCCCAATGAACGCGTCTTTAGTGTCACAGGAGATATCGACCTTCAAGCCACTTTCTTTCGCCTTTTCTTGAAACACCCTACCAATCTCAACCTTAATTTGTCCGTGCCTCCCTAACCAAAAGGGTAGATTCCTTGCCCTGTAACCAACGTTAATGGTTCTTTTTCGGTTTTCCGTGCAAATTTCTGCAAGTCGTTCCGCTGCTTTCTCATCAACATAGCCTGGGATCACGGTGATCCAATGGGAAAGATCTGTTTTCTCAGGTGGATACGCTCGAAAGAGGTCTTCGCCTGTAAAGCAACTGAAAACCGTCTTAACATGGCCTAATCTAAATAGCTCCCAAAGCTTTTCTGTTTCAGCGTACTCATCCTGAGGAATAGCGACTTTATATCCTTTGATATCTCTCAAATTCTCTACGCCCTTCCGCCATTTTCGGTAGAAATCCGGACTCCATCTCGCAGCGAGAAAGGTATAATGAAGAATGACCGCATCATAAGACGGATAAGTCAGATAGCGTGGCAGCCCGTTTCCTGCATTGAAATAATCAAATCTGACACCCGTCACATAACGCCTAAAGCTATACAGGTGCTCGTCGATCGTATTGCGGTCTCTCGTGGATCCCAATTTTAGATAGAGCACCAAAACTCTGTTTGGCTTCTTAGCCATCTATCCCTTTCGGCTCTCTAGAAACGGCTTTTTCCATAGTTCTGGTTTTCGCACCACAACATTAATAAAAGCTGGATAAACCAGTGCTTTCAGCATCTTTTCATGTCTGCTTGGAAAACAGTTTTTCACCAAAACCAACAACTTGCATTGCACCCTTACGCTATGCCTTATCGGGAGTCGGTATTTATAGCGTTCCGTATTAGGAAGATACAAGTCATAATTGATGTCCAAGACCTCGCACCCGAAACAATTTCTGAAAAAGAGGATTAAGGAGTATTCATCGAAATTCCTCACGTGTGCATACCGGTAAGGGTAGGATTTCTGCGTATAAGGTTCCAAGGCCTCCTTGTAGGGAACTCGGATGACGAGCGTACCCCCAGGCTTAAGAACTGAGAGAATTCTGATTACGCAGGCATCAAGATTGAGAACGTGTTCCAAGACATCCGTGCACACAACCAAATCGAAGATTCCATCAACATATGGCATCTCTTCTATCAAGGCATAGCATACTTCGATACCTTTCTTTTGCGCCTCAAGAAGATATCCAAAGCTAATATCAACTCCGTATCTTCTCAGAGTTGGAAGCTGAGAAAGCAATCTACCAAGGCCAACACCCGTATCGAGAATTATATCTCCGGCCTTGGAGTATTTCTCAACCAGAACCCTGGTGGAGTTCTCCATCTGGACCCAGTGTTCTTCCTCGATGAAGGGATTGGTGCCATATGCCCTTAACGATGCAAGATGGTCATCGGATATTTTTCTATAATTCTCCGTATAGTCACTTTGATTGGAGAACACCCGAATGCCTTGATGAAAGCCAATGGGCTTCCGTCCATAGACTTCTTGAGCATGGCCAAAAGTTCTATCTTCTTGACATGTCATTCCGCACTAATTACACTCCTGCGGTATAAAAAGCTCGGTAATGCCATCACGGTCCGCCTTTCGTTTGGCTTTAGAAGACTTAACAACACAAGCGGCAAGGTCATCATTACAATCAACGAATAAACGACCTCACCAATCCAGGACAAATTTCGTTCTAGAAGCATTATCGCAGCATAACCACTGTATAGCAGAGCAAACCAGATGACCCTCCTCCACTCGTACTGAACTTCAAGATACTTTGCCCTTCGTTTGAAGTTCCAGAGAAGCGTTAGGAGCACCATTCCCAGAAAACCCAGAGCGAGGGAAATTGCTGCTCCCAACAAGCCACAAAGAGGAACTAAAATAAGATTTAGCCCTAAAGCAACCATGGAGGCAAGCGCCTGAACTAAGCCTACGTATCCCACTTCTTTAGCAAAATATAGACCCGGCAGTAAAACATAGAACAACCCTGCAAGGAATTGGGCACTCGCTGAAAGGCCAACGACTTTGTATGCTTCGTGAAAGGCAGGCTGGGTTAAGAGCATGACGATTGGCTTTGCACCGATGAAAAAGAGAATGGTAACTGCCCCAAACGCAAAAACGTAGTAGGTCAAGATGCGGCCAAACAGGAGGCGAGCCTCTTCACGCTTTTCCACAAAAGACATGAAAAAAGGCAGCCAGGATGTCTGGAACGCTGATACGGCCAAGCTCATAGCAAGCCCCAAGTTAAAGCCGACGGTGTAAACCCCCAAACTCTCCAGACCATCGAACCATTGGATGATATATCTATTGCCATGCTGCAAGATGAACACAAAAGCAAACGAGGGGATAAGTGGGGCGCTCAGCTTTAATAATTCTTTGCTCAGAGTGAAGCAGAATCGAAATCCAACCTTCCTAATCGTCGGCAATAGGAAAAGAATTACATTGATTGCCTGACCGATTAGTCCGGCCTCCACCCACCCTCTTATCCCTCTCCCGAAGGTAACAACCAGAAGGAGACTCGAAGCCACTGAACCTACGGTCACCAGGAGTGTGAGGGTCACGAAAAGTTTAGCCCGCTCTTCCAATTGCAAATAGAGGGTGGAAGGTATGCTTAGGATGGATAGAGAGGTACTCAATAAGGATAGCGCAACGAGATCGTGATACTCGCTGGTTTTGAATGCCAGGGAACTAATGGGCCGTGCCAAAACGACGCCCATAATCGCAAGGAGGCCACTGCTAATCAGTAGGAGTGAAAAAGCGGTGCGCACGGTAATTTCTTTTCGTTTAGGATTATTGCCCTCGAAATAGCACGGCGCAATAGCTGCGCCCATACCCAACGAAAAGATTGGGGTGAGGACAAAAGCAACCCAGCTAAGAATTGAGCTGATACCATAATCAACTGGGGTCAGGTAGGCTGTGAAAACGGGTAATAATAAGAACCCGATGAATCGGTTCAGAAAGCCACCGACGCCATAGACCATCATGGTCTTGCTTAACCGGGCCAGCTGCGGTCTCAGCGTTTCACTGATCCGTGGTTGATTAAAGCCCGCGATTGGAGTGTCCATTGCTACAGAGGGAGTTTGCCCAAATCGACTAGAATTTACCGATGCGATGGAGGGGGGTTACCACGATGTGTTTCTGAAGCTCTCATGTCTTCGTGTTTGCCATGATCTCTCTTTGTTCTCGGAGA
>PDVJ01000469.1_pt1 | contig 13770 bp, 14 predicted proteins | sample 1369811 | NCBI WGS metagenome assembly PDVJ01 (sample SAMN07795376, study PRJNA414565) | Alkali sediment metagenome, whole genome shotgun sequencing project. | reverse complement strand
GCCGGTATCGCTCAGGCAGCCGGAATGTCCTCGAGCCCGGTGCGCAGCGGCCTGATCGGCATGATGGGCACCTTTTTCGACACGATCGTCGTCTGCTCGATGACGGGGCTGGCCATCGTCGTCTCCGGTGCGTGGACCACCGGCAAGACGGGCGCCGAGCTCACGCAGGTCGCTTTCCAGAGCGCGATGCCGGTCATCGGCGACGAAGTGGTCGCGGTGGCGCTCGCGATCTTCGCGCTCACGACGATCCTCGGATGGAGCTATTACGGCGAACGCTGCTGGCAGTACCTGGCCGGCTCCTGGACCATCATGCCCTACCGCGTGCTGTGGACCGTCGGCGCGTTCCTCGGCGCCGTGACGCAACTCGACCTTGCGTGGACGATCGCGGACACGCTGAACGCATTGATGGCCGTGCCGAACCTGGTCGCGCTGCTCGCGTTGTCGCCGGTCGTCGTCAGGCTGACCCGCGACCAGCTGGCCGCAGCCCTCGGCAGGGACTGAGGACTGCGGCAGCCGGTACCGAGGCCGGGTGGCCTACTTGTCCATGATGATCATGGGGTCGAGGGTCTTCTTGCCAGTGACCTTGACGCTGTACTTGTAGACGACATCGAGGTCGTCAGACTCGCTGACGATGCCGGTAACGATGTTCTGCGGCCCGCCGCTCGTCTTGGAGAGCAGTCCGTCCCAGTTCGAGAAAGGCGTCCCTGCCTCAGGATCGTCGAACTCGATGGTGAACGGCGTGTCGTCGTTGCCTTGTTGCCGTTTCCACTGGATCTCCTGTCTCTTGCGGACGACGACTTGCATTGCGTCATTGTCGCGATTCGCGCCTGGCTCGATCACCCATTTCGGTGCACCGCCTCGGCCGAACAGGATTTTTAACACCCTGGGAACAAGTGCTTCGCTCATGACTTCAAGTCTCCCCTGTCTTGTTACCGAGCTTCCAGCCGGGCCTGAAGCCTGCGGACCTGACGTCGATCAGCCTCCCGGCGCGGCTGTCGGCGCGTGCTTGCAGGTGTAATCCAGGATCTCGCCGAACACCGTGGCACGCGGCGCATCCATCCAGATCAGGTTCCGGTCGTTGCGCGACGCCTTCTGGATCTCCTCGCCCTGCAGGTCCGTGCCGGCGAAAAACCTGCTTTCCACCATGGCGACCTTGCGCTGAGTGCAGTCGATTCGGTAGTCGGTGCGCACCGACTGGTAGGTCTTGCCTTTCTTCGTCGAATCGCGCGGGGCAAGGTAGTTCTCCTTTACCCTGGCCTGCAGCATCGTGCCGACCGGCTTGATCGAGCTCGTCTTCACGAACGCCTCTTCATTGTCGGACAGGGCGACCGAATACCATTCGGATGCGGGCGCAGCCGCCTTGTCTTCGGCCACGGCAGAAACTGAAAAAAGCGCGGCCAGCGCGAGGCCGACCATCGAAACCTTCTCTATGCGCATTCAGGACTCTCCACGCGCCGGAAGTCGGCGCGACTTAGACAGTCTATGCCTCTGCGCCCGCCAGAGGGAGTGCCGACGCGCCGAGTCTTTCGGCGAATTTCTCGTCGGCGCTGGCCATGGCGTCCAGGTCTCCATCGGCGAGCCCCAGGATCCCCATGTCGGCGTAGGCCTTGCGGACCCTCGGGCCCCAGAGGCCGATGTCCTTGATCGTCGGGACTATGCGGCTGAAGAGGTTCCCCCGATAGACCCGCATCAGCTCCGACCGGTCGACCCAGTCCTTGCACTCCGTGACCGGAAGCCCGAGCGTCTCCCAGACCTCATCGCCGAGGAACCGGTCGCGCATCAGGTAACAGCCCTCGACCACGAATTCCTCGCGCTCGTCGCGCTCCTTGTCCGTCAGGTGCGGGTAGTAGTCGCGCAATGCGATGCGTCCGAAAGCGACGTGACGCGCCTCGTCCTGCATCACGTATGCAGTCACCGACTGCGCCAGCGGGTTGCGCGCGAAGTCGCGGATGAGNTCNGCACCTGCATGCCGAGATAGGTGAAGTCCCAGCGCGAGTCGCGCAGCGTGTCGTCGAGCAGGCTCTTCAGGTGCGGGTTGATCGGGTAGACGAGTTCGAACTTCTCGTGCAGCAGGCGGGAATAAGCCTCGACGTGGCGCGCCTCGTCCACGACCTGCGTGGCGGCGTAGAACTTCGCGTCCATGCTCGGCACCTGCTGCACGATCTTGGCCGTGCACACGAGTGCCCCCTGCTCGCCGTGCAGGAACTGCGACAGCTGCCATGACTGCAGGTGGTGCCTGAGCTTCGTGCGCTCCTTCGGGTTCATGCGGTTCCAGACGTCCGAGCCGAAGATCGAAATCATCTCGTCCGGCAGCCCCGACGGATTCTCGGGATCGATGTCCTGCGACCAGTCGATGCGGTCCGAAGCGTTCCACTGCTGGCGCTTGCCCTTCTCGTAGAGGTTCAGCAGCCGCTCGCGGCCGTCGTCGTACTCCCAGCGGAACGTCGTCTCGAACGCCTGGGGCACGTGCCATTCGGCCGGCTCGACCGGCGCCGTGTAACGGTTCATGCTCGACATCTTCCAGTCCCCCTGTCGACGGAATGCATCCGGGCGCCTCCGCCTAAGGATGTATCCGCCAGCCGGGCTTGTCGAGCCGGAGAGCACAAGAATGACCGACGACATCCTGATCACCGAGACCCGCGACGGCATCGCGACCCTTACCCTGAACCGGCCGCGGCAGATGAACGCGCTGTCGGCGGAACTGCGGCGCCGGCTGGTAGCCGCGCTCGACGGCCTCGCCGGCGACGACGCGGTGCGGGTCGTCATCCTGACCGGCGCGGGCGAAAAGGCCTTTACGGCCGGCGTCGACCTGAAGGAACTGGAGACTGCGCCGCTCACGACCGATGAACTCGGGCCGGACGGCCCTATGCACCGGGCGATCCGCAAGCTCGGCAAACCCACGATCGCCGCGGTGAACGGCTTCGCGATCACCGGCGGCATGGAACTCGCCATCAACTGCGACATCCTGGTCGCCTCGACGGCCGCCCGCTTCGCCGACACGCATGCGCGCGTGGGAATCGTACCGGGCTGGGGCATGTCGCAGCTGCTGCCGCGGATCATCGGCCCCGTGCGCGCCCGCTACATGAGTTTCACAGGCAACTTCGTCGATGCGGCGACCGCAAAGGCGTGGGGACTCGTGCTCGAGGTACTGCCCCCCGCCGAACTCATTCCTTTCTGCCAGAAGCTTGCGGCCGAAATCGCCAGCTGCGACCGCGCCACGCTCGCGGACATCCGCAGCGCGATCGCTGGCGGCCTGGAAACGACCCTGGCCGAGGGACTCGCGCTCGAGGGGCGGCTGAGCAAGGCCGCGACGCAGCGCATGGACCGCGCACGTTTCGCTGCCACGCGCGAGGCTGTCATGTCGCGCGGCAAGGACCAGAGCGCCTGACGAGACCGCAGCAGGTACGTCATCGTCGAGTGTATAGTGTCACTCGGCATGAAAGCCTCTGCCAAAGACAGCCGTTCGGGCAGGTCCCGCGCCGGAAACGCGGCTGACCCAGGCTCCGAACCGGCCCGCGCGCCGGAGACCGCAGCCGTGCTCCGCATGCGCGACCTCGTGCGCGAGAGCGGCCTGCCCCGGGAGACCATCCACTTCTATATGCAGCAGGGCCTGCTGCCGAAGGCCCTGAAGACGGGGCGCAATACCGCCCTTTACACGCCGGGCCACCTCGATCGCCTGCGACGCATCCGTGAATTGCAGGAACGCCAGTTCCTGCCGCTCAAAGCCATCCGCGCCATCCTCGACGACACGGCTGAGGAGGGATTCACGCCTGAGCAGGAAGACCTGGTGCGCCGCGTGCGCGCGACGCTCGGGGGCTGGGTGACCGCGCAGCAGAGCCCCTCGGTCGCCGTGTCGGACTTCGTCCCGGGTCGCGTACCACGGCAGGAACTGAAGGAACTGATCGCATGCGGACTCGTGCAGGTGCACGGCAAGGCCGACAGCGCCACGCTGACAGAAGATGACGCCGTGATCCTCGAGTGCTGGGCGCAATTCAAGGAAGCGGGATTGAGCCCGGACCGCGGGGTCGGGCCGGCGGAGTTCGAACTGTACGACTCCGCCATGGAGCAGCTGGTGCGCCGCGAGGCCCGCCTGGCGCTGCGCGCGTACTCCGGCGCGACCGTGGATGAGTTATCGCGGGTGGTCGAGCAGACGAGCCCGATCATTGGCCGGCTGCTGAGCGCCATGCACCGCAAACGGCTCCGGCAGTTCCTTGCCGAGGCCGGCCAGGGCGGCTGAACGGGAGGCAGACGCACGACGCCCTTGCATCGTACGTCGCCAACTGTATAGTGTTTATACGCACTTTGTTCCAGCCGTGTTACCGTCATGTCCAGGACTGCCGCCTTCGTCCGAGCATGGTTCGCCGAGCCGGCCCCGACATTCGAGGCCCGCGCGCCGAGTGCCCGCTGGGGCAAGGTCGCATCTCATGCGGCACGGCGCGAGCTTCGCGTCGTCGAGGTTTTCGATGAAACGCCGTCAACCCGGACGTTCGTGCTCGAGCCGACCGGTACTGCGCGCCCTCTTGTGTACGAGGCCGGACAGCACCTCACTCTGCTGATCGACATCTCGGGTGTCACGCACCGCCGCTGCTATTCGTTCTCGTCGTCGCCGGCCTCGGGACGTCGACCAGCTATCACCGTCAAGCGCATGCCCGAGGGCGTCGTCTCCCGGCACCTTCACGAACGCGTGCGGGCGGGCGACACGCTGGTTGCGACCGAGCCGTCGGGCCAGTTCACGCTTGCGACGAAGCCGGCGCTCGAGCGCGCGATCGTATTCGTCGCAGGCGGCGTCGGGATCACGCCGCTCATCAGCCTCGCCGAGACAATGCTGCGCGAAGAACCGCGGAGCCGCGCGGTTTTCCTCTGCGGCAATCGCTGCGAGGACGAGATCATTTTCCGCGAGCGCCTCGGCGCACTCGAGGCCGAGTTCGCGCCCCGCCTCGTCGTGCAGCACGCGCTCGACCAGCCGCCCACGAACTGGAACGGCGTCACTGGCGCTCTCGACGGAGCACGGACGCTGCAGCTGCTGGGCGCGACCGGCGCCGACGCGTACTACGTCTGCGGCCCCGAAGCGATGATGACCAGCGTATGCAGCGCACTCGCAGGCGCGGGCGTCGCTCCGGATCGGGTACGCACCGAGCGGTTCGCATACGCGTCGTCCACCACGACCCGCATCCCCGCCCACTCCGCCGAGCTGACGTTCGCCGCCAGTGGCCGTCGCGTCACGGCGAAACCGGGCCAGACGATCCTGCAGGCGGCACTCGAGGCCGGCATCGACCTGCCCTCGAGCTGCACCATGGGCGGCTGCGGCGCGTGCAAGGTGAGAAAGTCCAGCGGCAGCGTCGTGATGAGCGAGCCGAACTGCCTCAGCGACCGCGAACGCGAGGCGGGTTACCTGCTCGCCTGCTGCAGCTATGCCCAGACGAACCTGACGATCGAGAACCACTGACACCCGTGCCGGCCACGGGCCGCGCGCAGTACGCGCGCAATACAAGAGAGGACATGCGCATGCTTCCCGATCGAGCCCTCGACTCCATGCCGAGCCCGGCCCAGCGACGGATCCGCGACGTCTTCGACGCCATGAAGATCGCCACCCGCGTCGAGAACAAGAAAGTGCTGGTCGGACTCGCGCCGTCCGTGACCCGCGGCTTCCTGCTCAAGGAAGGCAAGCAGGGCGCACCGGTCGGCATGCGCGCGAGTCACGACGCCTACTTCGATTTCCGCTACCAGGGCGACTACCCCGAGATGTACGACCTGTATCGCCGCGCGGTGCAGAACCAGTGGGACGGCGACACGCAACTCGACTGGGCGACCAGCGTCGACCCGCGAAATCCGGAGAAGCCGGTGTTCCCGATCGAACTCGTGCCGATGGATGGACTCGCGGCGCACGGGATCCGCCTCGATCGCGACGAGCAGATGCGCTTCGTCCACGACTTCTCGTGCTGGCTGCTGAGCCAGTTCATGCACGGTGAGCAGGGCGCGCTGTATGCCTCGGCACAGGTGACCGAGAGCGTGCACTGGGTGGACGGCAAGTTCTACGGCGCCACCCAGGTGATGGACGAGGCGCGGCACCTCGAAGTGTTCCTGCGCTACCTCGAGACCAAGCTCGGCAAGCTCTACCAGGTGAACGACAACCTGTTCACGATCATGGACGCGCTGATGCGCGACTCGCGCTGGGACATGAAGTTCCTCGGCATGCAGATCATGATCGAGGGGCTCGCGCTCGGCGCGTTCAGCATGATGTACCAGTCCACGCGCGAGCCACTGCTGAAGGAACTGCTCCGATACGTGATCCAGGACGAGGCGCGCCACGTGCACTACGGCGTGCTTGCGCTGAAGCGCCACTTCGCCGAGCTCTCCGCCAGCGAGTTGCGCGAGCGCGAGGACTGGACTTTCGAGGTGGCCTGCCTGATGCGCGACCGCTTCCTCGCGCACGAGATCTACGACGAATGGTTCGCCAGCCACATGAAGCGGGCCGACTGGGACCAGGTGATCTCGGACTCGCCCTTCCTCAGGCTGTTCCGCCAGACCATGTTCAAGCGCCTGATCCCCAACCTCGAATACATAGGTATTTTTTCGCCCCGGATCCGCGCCCATTACGATAAGGTTGGCCTGACCCAGTACGCGGGCGGCAGGAACGCCTCGGAACTCACCGCGGAGGACCTGCTCGCCGCCTGACCAATAGGCTCGAGACTGCAGGGGGCTCGCCATGGCCGACACGATCCCGATGTTGGACCTGATGTTTTTCCTCACGGAAACGCAGGACAACCCGCGCCACGTCGGATCCGTGCTCATCTTCCAGAAGCCGCGCGGCGGCGGCGACCGCACGGTTCGGCAGATCGTGGATGCCTACCGGCGCGCGAAACCGCAGCCCCCGTTCAACCGTATCCCGGTGTTCCGGAAGGTCGGGCTGCCCGTCTGGAAGGAAGTCGAATCGTTCGATCCGGCCCACCATGTCCTGCACCTGGCGCTGCCCTCGCCCGGCTCGAACGAGCAACTGCACGAGCTGATCGCCGACCTGCATGCACCGATGTTCGAGCGTCATCGGCCCGGCTGGAAGATGTACGTGATCGACGGTCTCGCGGGAAACCGCTTCGCCATCTACCACAAGGTCCATCATGCGCTGGTGGACGGCGAGTCGGGCATGGCGATCCTGCGCAAGTCCCTTGCAACGTCTCCGCGCGACCGCCGCATCCGCGCCACGGTCGGCGTGACGCAGAAGCACCGGCCCCGCCCGGCGCCCGAGGGACTGCGGGCTGCGCTCGAGAGCGAGGCGCGCCGGCTCGCCGGGAAGACGCTTTCGGTCAGCCGGGGCTCACTCAGGGTCTTCGAGCAGGCGATCGAGGGGCTGCGCGGCTTCTCGGTGAAGCAGACGCGAGCGTTCACCGCCCCGCACACATTGATGAACGACCCGATCTACAACGCGCGTTCGATCACGCACACGGTGTTCGAGCTGAAGCGCATGAAGTCGGCCGCGCGCGCGTGGGATGCGACGCTGAACGACGTCGCGCTCGCGATCCTCGACGCCGGCATCAACCGCTACCTCAAGGAAGCGGGCCACGCTCCCGAGCATCCGATCGTGGCGCTTTGCCCCGTCTCGCTGCACGACCCGCACGTGAAGCAGGCGACGACGCAGGTATCGGCGATCTTCCCGCCGCTCGGGGCCGTCTCGGCGCCGATCGACAAGCGACTGCAACAGGTGATGGCGAACTCCCGCGCGGCCAAGGATCAGCTCAAGAGCCTCGGCAAGAATGCCGCCTACGCGTATGCGGTCATGGCCTTCGCGATGTCGGAAACGCTGGCGATCGCCCATCCGGAGAAGCTCGGATTTGGAATGCTGCCGGCCAACGTGTTGATCTCGAACGTGCGCGGGCCGGCGGAGACGCTGTACCTGAACGGCGCGCGGCTGGAAGCCTTCTTCCCGGTGTCCACGCTGATCGTCGCCGTGGGATTGAACGTGACCTTCATGTCCTACGACGAGCAGGTGATCATGGGCTTCACGGCCAATGGTTCGGCACTGCCCGAGGTCGAGAGCCTGGCGAGATACACGCAGGACGCGTTCGCCGCGCTGGAGAAAGCGACGACGAGACGCAAGCCCGCCCGCCGCAAGGCGGCGCGCCGCCCTGCCCTGCGGCGCGCCTGACGCCTACTTGCTGAAGACCAGCGCGCCGGTGCCGTCCTTGCCGGTCAGCGCGAGTTGCCCTGCAACGAACGTGTAGCGGCTCGCCTTTGCGAACAGCGCGAGAAACTTCTGTTCGAGCTCCATTTCCGCCGGGGGGCACGCCATCCTGGTAGCCGCCGGCGGCCCGATCTGGAGTTCGCCCGGCGCCGTTTCCTTGACGGTCGCGTTGAAACGATTGCAGCCGGCGGAGCCCCGCACGCTGTCGATCTCGAAATGGATGATCGGTGGCTTGAGCCCTTCCGCGACGGGCTGGCCGTCGATGGACACCAGCTGCCACTCGATGGCGGCCAGCGTACCGATCGTGATCGTGCCCATGGTCTCGCTCTTCGACTGCTTCAGCGCCCCGCCTTCCATCGCGTAGGTCTTGCGGGCCAGCTGCGTCGGGCAGCACGCCGGATCCTTCGGGCCTGCTTCCACGACGTCCATGATCGCCTTGCCCCTCTCGAGCCAGAGGGTGCGCAGCTTGACCCGGTCGCCCACTTCGGCAGTGCCGAGGTTGACGAGCTGGCCGTCGCGCACGCCAAACACGGCGACGTGGACGAACTCGCCACTGCCGCCGCCGCTCGAGCTCAACGCGGCGACGGCTTCATTACCCGGCGTGCCGTCCATGTCGCCGAAGGCAACTGCAGGCTCCCAGAGCACGAGCGTCGGATGCGAGGCGGCACCTGGCGCGGCCGGCGGACCGTCGTACCTGCCGTTGGCGAGCGTCACTGCCTGCTCGAGCACACCTGAAACCGTGGCGCCCTTGAGCTGGTCGAGCGTCGGGGTCGGGGGCGGGCCGGCCGGAGCTGCAGTCGGAACCGGAGCCTGCTTCTGCCCGCAAGCAGCCATACCCAGTGCCGCGAGACTGACCGCCGCGAGGGTAGGACCACGAACAACGAGTCTCGACATGACTAAGGTCTCCAGAAATGTTGTCTAACTGTTTAATTGTAAATCAATTTTGTCATCTCGACGCGAGCCGGCTGGCGCCCCCCCTCCCGATCGACGCGGCAACGTCGTCCCAGAGAGCGTCGAATCCCTGCTGCGTGAAGCCGGCGCCAGAGGGCAGCCAGTTCCCCGTTCCCTTCGTTGCCAGCGTGTAGTGGCCAACGACATCGAGGTGATCGGCGCACGCCACGTGAACCACACGCCCGTGCAACTGGCTGAGCGTCGGGACGACGCCGTCGTTCGTGCGCTTGTCCGCGGCGAAACCAAGTCCTCGCCGGAGCTTCAGTCGGGTCGACTCTGACGTCCTGGGGTACGGATAGCGCGGGTGCTGTCGCGACGTCAGCGCGTGCAGCAGCCGGAATACGGCGCGCAGCGCCATGTGCTGCGGACTGAGCAGGTCCTGCGCCCGAACGCGCTGTGATGGCCTCGGCACGCCGGCCACGACGCACCCGTAGCTGACGCCGGCGCGGTCGGCCACGGCCGCGTCGAAGAGGTGCATGCCTTCGGGCGTGAGTTGCAGCACGGCGCCCTGGTCGGCCTCGATCTCACCGAGGTACTTCCAGAATGGATCGCGCCGGTTGAACCGGATCTTCTTCAGCAGGCCCGCCGCAATTCGATCGAGAGCCGTATCCGAACGACCCATCCAGTCGTCGAGTTGCGCGACCAGCGCGACCGCCTGCGCCGCGCCGACAATCGCCCCGCGTCCCTGCCCTGAAGCTGCGAGCGCACTCGCAACCAGCAGCAGCGTCTGGCCCTGCAGCGAATTGAAATGATTGGCGAGCGGCGTCCCGTGGTGCGGTGTCACGATGGAGACTGCGGTGCGAGTGCGCGCAGCGATGCGTTCTTCGCTGTTTCCGCGCGCGATCCGCACGCCGGGCGTGAGCAGCATGCGCACGTCGAGCCCGCCGGTGGAGTGACCGACGAAGTGCAGTTCCTGCGCTTCGAGCCCGCCATGGTCGATTACCTGCCGACGCAGGCGGTCCGCGCGCCGCACGCTCGACGCCGTCGGCTGCGTCTCGCAGCGAATGACTTCAGCCCCGATGCGCCGGCGGAGCAGGCTGCGGCGGAGCGCGTCCTCGACGTCATGGAAGTAACTGAGCTCCCCGACCGAGGAGAATCCAAAGAAACCGGGCACCAGGAACACGATTCGCTTGGCCATGGGCCGATTCTAGGGTCTTCCGGCGACCGGGAGCAGCGTCGGGACGATCCGAAACAATTTCCCGCGCGAACTGGTCTACTGGTCGAAGCGTTGCGTTCCAGGTCTCTTGCACCGCAACACAACGCTGACCGGCAAGGTAATCAACACCCAGACTGGAGACAATCCGATGAATATGAAGAAACTGGCGATCGCGGCTGCCGTGGGCAGCTTCCTGGCGGCTGGCATGACGGGCACCGTCGTGGCGGGCGACATGGGCTCGAAGGACAAGTGCTATGGCGTCGCGAAGGCCGGCAAGAACGACTGCGCCGCGAACGGCCACTCGTGCGCTGGCCAGGCGAAGAAGGACAACGACCCGAACGAGTGGAAGCACATGTCGAAGGACGACTGTGCCAAGGCCGGCGGCAAGACCGAAGCCCCGAGCAAGTAACCTGGCGATGGGAGACGTCCGCACAGCACGTTTCCCCAGCGGACCGATCCCGGCGCGAGCCGGGATCGGTCTGCGTTCCGCGCATCACGACGAGCTGGTCGCGCGCCGCCCTGCGGTTGCGTGGCTGGAAGTGCACACCGAGAACTATTTCCACGAGGGCGGCCCGCACCTCGCGGCGCTGGAACGGGCGCGCGAACACTACCCGCTCAGCCTGCACGGCGTTGGCCTCGGCCTCGGATCCGTAGCGCCGCTGGACCTGGCCCACCTTGCACGAGTGAAACGTGCCATCGAGCGCTATGAACCGGCACTCGTGAGCGAGCACGCCTGCTGGGGTCACGCCGGCGGCGAGCATTTCAATGACCTGCTGCCCCTTCCGTATACCGAGGAGGCCGTAGAGCACCTTTCGGCTCGCGTGCGTCAGGTCCAGGACTTTCTCGGCCGCCAGATCCTGGTCGAGAACCTCAGTTCCTACTTTGCCTACACTGCGTCGAGCCTGACGGAGTGGGACTTCCTCGCCGCAGTGGTCGACCGGTCCGGCTGTGGCCTGCTGCTCGACTTGAACAACATCTACGTCAACTCGATCAACCTTGGCCTCGACGCCGATCGGTTCATCGCCTGCATACCGGCCGAAGCCGTTCTGGAGATTCATCTTGCGGGTCACCGGCGCAACCGGGTAGGAACTCGCGACCTGCTGATCGACGATCACGGCTCTGCGGTGTGCGCGGAGGTATGGGGCCTTTATGACCGCGCGATCACGCGTCTCGGACCGGTGCCGACGCTGATCGAATGGGATACCGATGTCCCGGCCCTGGACGTGCTCGTGGCTGAAGCACGCAAGGCGGACGCGATCCTGGAGGGTGCGCGTGAACTCGCCGCCTGAAGCCGCGACGCTGGCCCTCCTGCAGGGCCGCTTTGCCGCAGCGCTCCGCGACTCGGGTCCGCAGTCCGAAGCGGCGATCCGCCAGCTCGCGGACTGCATCGTCGACGACGGCCTTGAGCCGGCGCGACGGGTGCAGGTGTATCGAAACAACGCGCGGGCCATGTTCGTGGGCGCGCTCGAGCGCACCTACCCGGTCGTGCGGCGACAGGCTGGCGACCAACAGTTCAGCGCGATGGCGCGCGACTACCGGGCGGAGCACCCGTCCCGAAGTGGCGACCTCCATTGGGTCGGCATGGAGTTCCCACCGTGGCTCGCGCGGCGGGTCGCGGGCAGCGAACTGGCGTGGCTCGCGGAACTTGCGCGGCTCGAGTGGGCGTGTGAAGAAGCGATGGTCGCCCCCAGGCTGCCGCCGCTCGCTGCTGCTGAACTTGCGCGCGTGTCACCCGAGACGCTGGCGGAACTCGGCCTGGTGCTGCAGCCGTGCTTGCGCACCGTCAGTTCACCGTTCCCGGTATGGTCGGCATGGCGTGCGGGACAGGTCGATGGGGCCGAAGAACCAGTTGACCTCGCACTCGGTGCGCAGCACGTCGTCGTGACCTGCGATGACACCGGACTCGTCCTCCGCTCGCTGCCCGAAGACCAGTTCCGGTTCGTGGCAGCACTCCGCGGCGGCTCTGCGCTCGGCAACGCGCTCGAGTTGGCTGCACTGGATGTCGAGGCGCTGCCCGGAGTACTGGCGTGGCTCTTCGGCGAAGGGCTCGTGACGGCAATGCGCATCCCGGCGAACGAAAATGCCCTGGAAAGCCCTTTCGATGGAGACAGGCAATGAGCATTGCGACGGCCGTGGATGCAGCCAACGCTGTCGCGGCGCGGGCGACCGCCTGGCTTGCGACGCCACTGCTCTTTGCCTTCCGCTGGTACGTCGCCTGGCAATTCCTGAAGTCTGGCTGGCTCAAGGTCTCGAGCTGGGACAGCACGCTATACCTCTTCCAGGAGGAGTATCACGTCCCGCTTCTGTCGCCGCAGATGGCTGCGGTAGCGGGAACGGCGGGCGAACTCGTCTTCCCTGTCCTGCTGATCATCGGCCTTCTGACGCGGTTTGCCGCGCTGGGGCTCTCGGCGGTCAATGTGCTTGCCGTCATCTCCTACGCGCACGTGCTGCTCAGCGAAGGGTTCGAGGCGGCGCTCGGCCAGCACTATCTGTGGGGCACGCTGCTGCTCGTCGTGCTGGTGTTCGGTCCGGGTCGATGGTCGCTCGACGCGTGGCTGGCGCCAGGGGCGGCAGGCGCCAGGCGATAGGCTCTGGCCTGTAGGCTCTAAGTTGTCGGTTGTCGACCGCGCTTACCGTCTAGCGCCTGATGCCCCTGCCTGTGGCGCATAGTCTATTGCCGATCGCCTACTGCCTGCTGTGGCCGGTCTCAACCATCTTCCGGGCCTCCTCGATGAATTTCTCGACGCCTTTCCCGTCCTTGGGGCGGACGGGCAGCGGCGGGATCTCTATGCCCCGTCGACAAGCCGGCCGTTCCAGGAGCTGGGCGACCCAGCGGGTCAGGTGCGGCAAGCCATCGATCTCCACGCCGGACCACTTGTGCGTGCGCACCCAGGCCCAGTGGGCGATGTCAGCAATCGAGTAGTCGCCAGCCAGGTACTCATTGTCCGCGAGCCGCGCGTCGAGTACCTCGAACAGGCGCCTGACCTCACCCTGGTAGCGATCGATGGCTGGCTGAATCTTCTCTGGAAAGTACCTGAAGAACACGTTTGCCTGGCCCATCATCGGGCCAATCCCCCCCATCTGGAACATCAGCCACTGGATGACCCGCGAGCGCCCCTTGACGTCGGCGGGCATCAGTCGCCCGGTCTTCTCGGCGAGGTAGATCAGGATCGCCCCGGACTCGAACACCGCGAAATCGTCCATCGCCCGATCCACGATGGCCGGAATCCGGCCATTCGGGCTGATTTTCAGGAATTCCGGCCGCTTCTGTTCGAGCTTGCCCAGGTCGAGTGCATGTACCGTATAGGGCAGCCCCAGTTCCTCGAGCGCTATCGAGACCTTGTGGCCGTTCGGCGTCGCTGCCGTGTATAGGTCAATCATCGTAGTGACGGTTCCCGCGGGTTCTGACAGCATCCAAGCATGATCGAATTCTTCTTCGACTGCTCGAGTCCGTGGACGTGGCTTGCCTTTCACAACCTGCAGCCGC
>PDVJ01000468.1_pt1 | contig 13779 bp, 10 predicted proteins | sample 1369811 | NCBI WGS metagenome assembly PDVJ01 (sample SAMN07795376, study PRJNA414565) | Alkali sediment metagenome, whole genome shotgun sequencing project. | reverse complement strand
TTTAGAATAACACCATCACCACAACCCCAACACCAAAGTGTTGGCATTTTTTCAAGTCTTAAATATTGGTCATAATTGAATGCCATTAGAATACCTCTTTTACTTTACTAACAATTTCATAAGGAGAAATTGGACGACCATTAACTTTAAATAGACCCTCGATATCAAGTCTAGATGAAACACGCTCTACTTCTTCCGTATATTGTCGGATATTTAACTCAACACACAAAACATTTTTGATCATATCCGTATATTTTTTGATAGAATCAGCTGGTGATGGCCATAGTGTAAGTGGACGGAAAAGACCTGCTTTAATGCCATCAGCACGTAAGTGACGAATCGCTTCTTTGGCTGCAAGAGAAACAGAACCGTAAGCGATGATGAGTACTTCACCCTCTGCCCCTGTCATGTCATCGAGCATAAACTCTTCATTGAGCTCAAGTTCATCGGTATGCAACATAACCTTGTCTTCAAGACGTTGGATAAGTTTACGACATGTCTCAATTTCCTCAGTCGGGAAACCATTTTTATCATGGTGAAGACCTGTAAAGTGGTAACGGTAGCCTGAAAACATCTTGTTAAGAACGGCCGGTTGATCGTGCTCGCACTCATAAGGATGGTAATCTTTAGGATCACCTGTAAATTGTTTACGTGGGACAATACCCGCTTTAACAACTTCTTCAGTAGGAAGAATTGCCTTACCGTGCATGTGACCGATTGTTTCATCAAGCAAAACAAATACAGGCTGCATGAAACGGTCCGCAAGATTGAATGCACGTACCACTTCGGTATAACACTCAGAAAGGTTACCGGCACACAAAGTGATTGAACTTTTTCGCTTGACGAACATCCCCTTGAGATACACGTGTCGGAAGACCTGTTGATGGACCACCACGCATAACGTTTACAACAACCAATGGAACTTCACACATTTGTGCAAGACCAAGATTTTCAGCTTTGAGTGAAATACCAGGACCTGAAGTCGCGGTCAAGGTTCGCTCACCCGCCATACCAGCACCAATTGCAGCAGCAACCGCAGCAATCTCATCTTCCATCTGAATACAAGAACCGCCACGCTTTGGCAGCAAGTCAGACATTTGCTCGATTACTTCAGATGAAGGGGTAATTGGATAACCACCCATAAATCTACATCCTGCATCTGCAGCTGCTAGTGCTGCTAAGTGGTTACCACTTGATATTACTTCTCTTGTATCAGCCATTATTTAACTCCTCGCAGGTCTAAAGACATATAATTGTTTGCAATAATTTTTTCTTGTCGTTCTTTTGAATCATCCGTAAGCTTTGCAAACTTTTTACCAACTGACGCTAGGTTTTCCTTACTTGCTACGTAGATAGCAAAGTCAGGACAGTTTAGTTCACAGTCATTACAACCGATACATGCATCCGGATTATCAACAGAGATCATCGCACCCAAAGTTGATGTAGAGTCATATCTCATTCCCAAAACACCTGATGGACATACTGACACACAAATATCACATGCCTTACAGTTGTCTCTGTTGATCCAAACAGGCGCACCTGTGAATTCTACCATTCCACTTGATATCATATATTCTCCTTAAAATTAATTGTCACTACTTGAACTAAACTTTCCTACCGCACAAGAGATAAAACTCTTAGCTTTAAGCGCAGCACTGCTAAGAGTGCCATTTTCCTCGGTAGTAATAGGATAACCAAGTTGTCTTAATATGGCTTTAACCTGTGCTAATTGCGCCTCTTCTTCAACATCAACTGTTACTTTACGAGGCTCGCACGAAAGGTCAATATTTACCTTATCAAATCCAGCTTCTTGAAGTGCTTTTGTGATTGTACTGACGCATCCGCCACAACGAACATTGGCTACTTCAAGAGTATGAATCATAATGCTGCCATTACCTTGGCAATGGCTTTGCCGATATCTGCCGGAGAAACAACAACGGTAACACCGGCTGCTTCCAAGGCTGCCATTTTTTCTTGTGCTGTTCCGGCACTTCCAGAAATAATAGCACCCGCGTGACCCATACGTTTCCCCTCAGGAGCCGTTTGGCCTGCGATAAATGCGACAACCGGCTTAGTGATGTGTTCTTTGATATAAGCTGCTGCTTGTATTTCAAGATCACCACCGATTTCACCGATCATAACGATCGCTTTGGTTTCCGGATCTGCTTCAAACATAGGTAGCAATTGCTTATAGCTCAAACCGATAATCGGGTCTCCGCCAATACCTACCGCCGTCGTAATACCAAAACCTTCTTTAACAACCTGATTGGCTGATTCATACGTCAAAGTACCTGATTTAGAGATCAGACCGATATTTCCTTTTTTGAAAATAAAGCCCGGCATAATTCCGATTTTACATTCATCTGCCGTGATAATACCAGGACAGTTTGGCCCGATAGTCATCATGTTTTTCTTCGTAGCGTATGCTTTTGCGTACATCATGTCTTTGACAGGAGCGCCTTCAGTAATAATGACAGCCATGGTAATTCCCGCATCTGCGGCTTCCATAACTGCATCGGAGACGAAAGCAGGTGGAACAAAAATCATGGAAACCGTAGCGCCCGTAGCATTCACAGCATCCGCAACCGTGTTAAAAACCGGCTTTCCAAGGTGTTCTTGTCCGCCTTTACCAGGAGTTACACCACCAACAATTTTAGTGCCGTATGCCATACATTGCTCGGCATGAAAAGATCCCTCTTTCCCTGTAAACCCTTGTACAATTACTTTTGTATCTTTGTTAACCAAAATTGACATTACTTATTCTCCTTTCGCTGCTGCAACGGCTTTTTTAGCACCGTCTGCAAGATCTGTTGCGGCAATGATGTTTTTAATCCCTGCATTTCTTAGAATCTCAGCTGCTTCAATAGCATTCGTACCATCAAGACGTACAATTACCGGAACGTTGACATTGGTGATTTTTGTTGCTTCAATAATTCCGTTAGCAACACGGTCACAACGAACGATTCCGCCGAAAATATTAACAAAAATTGCTTTGACATTCGGATCTTTGAGGATGATTTCAAACCCTTTTGCTACCGTTTCAGCACTTGCTGAACCACCAACGTCCAAGAAGTTTGCAGGTTTCCCACCTTCGTAATTGATCGTATCCATCGTACCCATCGCAAGACCGGCACCATTAACCATACAACCGACGTTTCCATCAAGTTTAATGTAACTAAGATCAAATTTTCCTGCTTCAACTTCCGTTGGTTCTTCTTCACTCAAATCACGCAATTCATTGATAGAATTTTGACGGTACAAGGCATTGTTATCGAAGCCCATCTTCGCATCAAGTGCCAAGAATCTGCCATCACCGGTTTGGATCAACGGATTGATTTCAATCATTTCCGCATCGTAATCCATATACACGTTGTACAAAGCAGACGCAAATTTAATGAATGTATTTACATCTTCTTTTGGCAAACCAAGGCCAAAAGCTAATTTACGGCCATGGAATCCTTGGAAACCGGTAACGGGATCGATCGATACTTTGATGATCTTTTCCGGAGTATTGTGCGCAACGTCTTCAATCGACATACCGCCCTCGGTAGAAGCCATCATAATAGGCATTTCAAGAGCACGATCCAAAAGGATCCCTAGGTAATACTCTTTTTTGATATCTGCACCCTCTTCTATGTAAACTTTTTGTACCAGTTTACCTTCGGGTCCTGTTTGATGAGTAACCAATTGCATACCAAGAATTTCAGTCGCTAAAGATTTTACTTCCTGCGTAGATCTTGCAAGCTTAACACCGCCGCCTAAACCTCTGCCTCCTGCATGAATTTGAGCTTTAACCACCCAAATATTTCCACCTAACTCCTGAGCTGCTTTTACGGCTTCATCAGGTGTAAAAGCAATATGCCCACGTGGCGTAGGTACATTGTACTTCTTGAATAACTCTTTTGCTTGATATTCATGAATATTCATTAATTCCTCCTTTTAAATTTAAGCTTTAGGTGCAATCATCTCTTCAGGGATGACGTATTTATCAAACTCTTCAGCAGTCAGCAATCCAAGTTTTACAGCAGTTGCTTTCAATGTCGAATTTTCTTTGTGCGCTGTTTTAGCGATTTTAGCTGCGTTCTCGTAACCAATGTACGGATTCAATGCAGTAACCAACATCAATGAATTGTGCAAGTAATGATCAATCTGATCACGTACCGGTTCAATCCCCACTGCACAATTGGTGTTGAACGAATTGATCGAATCGGCCAATAAACGGACAGACTGCAAGAAGTTATACGCGATAACCGGCTTGAAAACATTAAGCTCAAAATTACCTTGACTCGCTGCAAAACCGATTGTCATATCATTACCCATAACTTGACACGTCACCATCGTAACCGCTTCGCTTTGCGTCGGATTGACTTTACCCGGCATGATAGAAGAACCCGGCTCATTTTCAGGAATGGTGATCTCACCGATACCGCAACGTGGACCTGATGCCAACCAACGAACATCATTGGCTATTTTCATCATGTCCGCAGAAAGAGCTTTGAGGGCACCGTGTGCAAAAACCAATGCATCGTGAGAAGTAAGGGCGTGAAATTTGTTAGGAGCTGTTACGAACTTATGACCTGTCAACTCACACAATTTTTTCGCAACACGCTCTCCAAGTTCCGGATGAGCATTAAGTCCAGTACCCACAGCCGTACCGCCAAGTGCTAACTCACGAACCGACTCAAGAGAATCTTTTGCCATTTTGTCACATTTGTTAAGCATCTCTACCCAACCGCTGATCTCTTGACCAAGTGTCAATGGGGTAGCATCTTGCAAATGCGTACGTCCAATTTTTACGATGTCATTAAATGCATCCGATTTTGCTTTCAATGTCGTGCGCAATGCATCAATAGCAGGAAGAAGACGGGTTTCTACTGCGATTACCGCCGCAACATGCAGTGCCGTTGGATACGTATCGTTTGAGCTTTGTGATTTATTAACATCATCGTTTGGATGAACCAGCTTTTGGGTACGGAAATCACCGCCGAGAATCTCAGTTGCACGGGCAGCTAAAACTTCATTATTGTTCATGTTTGATTGCGTGCCTGAACCTGTTTGCCAAACAACCAACGGATAATGTTCATCGAGTTTTCCAGCCAACATCTCATCAGCGGCTTGAGCAATCGCATCGGCCTTTTCTTTGCTCAAAAGACCAAGATCACAGTTTACCAAGGCAACCGCTTTTTTCAAATACGAGAAAGCTCTCGTAATCTCATACGGCATTTTCTCTTCGCCGATTTCAAAATTTTCTAATGAACGTTCGGTTTGGGCACCCCAATACTTATTATTGGGAACTTTGATCTCACCCATAGTATCTTTTTCTATACGGTAATCCATCATCACACTCCTTGAAAAAATTTATTAGCATTCAATGCATCGATCATAGACTGAACCGATGCACACGATTTTGCAAACATTGCTTTCTCACTGTCATTGAGAGTAATTTCAATGATTTTTTCGACTCCATTTGCTCCCAACATGACAGGGACACCGCTAACAACATCGCTGTAACCGTACTCACCATCAAGATAGACGGCACAAGGGTGAATTTGTTTTGTGTCCTTTAGTATCGCCTCAATCATCATAGCCGTTGATTTTGCAGGGGCATAATACGCTGAACCTGTTTGCAACAGAGCTACGATCTCTGCTCCGCCGCTACGTGTGCGCTGTACAACTTCGTTAATCTCTTCTTCATTCAAAAGATCAGACAAAGGAACACCGGCAACCGTTGAGTAACGAGGCAATGGAACCATATCATCACCATGTCCGCCCATAACAGAAGCACGGATTTGCCCTCCGCCATAGCCCAGTTTTTCTTGAATAAATGCCGCCATACGCGCACTGTCCAAAATCCCTGCCATACCGATAACACGACTTCGGTCAAATCCACTCTCTTTAAGAGCAACATAGGTCATAACATCCAGAGGATTTGAAACCATAATAATGATTGCGTTAGGGGAATACTTCGCGATTCCCTCAATCACTTCACGCGTTATATTTGCATTAATCATCAAAAGATCATCACGGCTCATACCAGGTAATCGCGGACTTCCAGCGGTAATAACAACGATATCACAGTCTGTCAAATCCGACATCTTATCGGCAACACTGACGACACTGTGACTTCGTACTGCGGCAGCTGCTTGAGACATATCAAGCGCTTTTCCTTTTGCAATTTCAATTTTATTATCACGTAAAATAATCTCATGGCAAGCACCCAACATCGCGAGTGAATAGGCAATTGTAGACCCTACATTGCCTGCTCCGACTATTCCGACACGTTTTCCTTTAACCATACTTTGTACTCCTGGTGTCAAAATACGTATCACCCTCTACAATCCACTATACTCATCGCTATTTTTGTAAAAAAACACTAATAAGCATACGGTCAGAGAGTTAATACACAGACGATAACCTATCGCCTTATATTTACAGAGGCACTCTCTGCAAATATAAAACGATACTCCGGGTCTCCCCGGAAATATATATTTAGATAGAAGCGATGATTGAATTCAATGTCGTACTAGGACGCATTGCAGCTGTCAATTTTGCAACATTCGGGTGATAATAACCACCGATATCTTGAGCTTTTCCTTCAACAGAAAGAAGCTCTTCCATAATTTTAGCTTCATTTTCCATAAGAGCTTTAGCAACCGGAGCGAATTTAGCTGCCAATTCTGCATCAATGGTTTGCTCAGCAAGTGCTTTTGCCCAGTATTGCGCAAGGAAAAAGTGACTTGCTTTGTTATCAGGCTCGCCTGCTTTACGTGAAGGCTCTTTGTTATTGTCAAGGTAAGCTGCATTGGCAACGTCAAGCGCTGCAGTTACTGCTGCAAGTTTAGCATCATTTTTTGTTTTGTTGATGTGACGAAGAGACTCAGCCAATGCCAAGAACTCACCCAATGAATCCCAACGTAGGTGACCTTCATTAACAAACTGCTCAACGTGCTTAGGAGCTGATCCGCCCGCACCTGTTTCAAACAATCCGCCGCCTGCAAGCAATGGAACGATTGAAAGCATTTTTGCTGATGTTCCAAGCTCAAGGATTGGGAACAAATCTGTCAAATAGTCACGTAAAACGTTACCGGTAACCGAAATAGTGTCTTCACCTTTGCGAATACGCTCTAATGAATAGTTCATCGCATCAACAGGAGACATAATTTTAATTGTCAATCCTGATGTATCGTGATCTTTTAAATACATTTCTACTTTTTCGATCATTTTAGCATCGTGAGCACGAGCAGCATCCAACCAAAAAATTGCCGGAGTATTTGAAAGACGTGCACGCTCTACTGCAAGACGTACCCAGTCTTTGATCGGGATATCTTTAGCACGTGACATACGCCAAATATCACCCTTCTCAACATTGAAAGTCATCAATACACCACTGTCATCCGTAACGGTAACAACACCGTCTTCTTGAATTTCAAACGTTGTTGGGTGAGAACCGTATTCTTCTGCTTTTTGCGCCATAAGACCTACGTTGGATACTGATCCCATTGTCGTTACATCGTATTGACCGTTTTTCTTACAATCTTCGATACAAGCCGAATACATCGTTGCATAACAACGGTCAGGAATCGTAACCACACACTGCTCTACTTTACCCGCCGGATTCCACATTTTACCGCCATCACGTACAACAACCGGAAGAGATGCATCGATGATAACGTCGTTAGATGCGTGAAGGTTCGTGATCCCTTTATCCGAATCAACCATTGCCATTGCAGGTTGCGTAGGATAAACAGCCATGATAGCCGCTTCAATTTCTGCTTTTTTATCCGCAGGAAGTTTTGCGATTTTCTTATAAAGATCACCAAGACCAAGATTCGGGTTAACGCCGATTTCTTTGAACTCTGCACCGTATTTAGCAAATACGTCTTTAAAGAACACAGACACTGCATGACCAAACATAATCGGGTCAGATACTTTCATCATAGTAGCTTTTAGGTGGATTGACCAAAGAATCCCATTTTTCTTAGCGTCTTCGATTGAGTCAGCCAAAAATGAACGAAGTGCTTTTGCGCTCATAAATGTACCGTCAAGAACTTCGCTGTCAAATGCATTGATTTCTTTGAGAACTTTGCCATTAAGAGCAATGGTTACTTTACCGTCACCTTTTTTGATCACTGACTGCTCATTCGCGTAGAAATCACCGCTGTTCATGTGAGCAACATGTGTTTTTGAACCTTCATCCCATGCACGAAGCTTATGAGGGTTTTTCTTTGCAAAGTTTTTAACCGCAACCGCAGCACGACGATCTGAGTTGCCTTCACGAAGAACCGGGTTAACAGCAGAACCTAAACAAGTAGAATACTTAGCATGAATCTCTTTTTCTGCATCCGTTTTTGGCTCTTCCGGATAATTCGGAAGATCATAGCCTTGAGACTGAAGCTCTTCGATACATGCTTTCAACTGTGGAATAGAAGCTGAGATGTTTGGAAGTTTGATGATATTCCCATCCGGCTGTGTAGCAATTACACCTAATTGCGCAAGATTGTCAGGAATACGCTGTGCATCTGTCATTCTTTCCGGAAATGTAGCGATAACACGTCCTGCTAGTGAGATATCACTAGTAACAACTTCAACACCTGCTGCTTGTGTGAATGCATTTACGATTGGAAGTAGCGAGTATGTCGCCAGTGCCGGAGCTTCATCGATTACTGACCAAATGATTTTTGACATCAGGTTCTCCTGTCATTATATTTTTATAACAGCATCATAACACTTAGTTCACCATACTTTACGCTTTGCATCTCTTATCAGGATAAAAAGGGGGCAAAGTGTTTCATTTTGTAGCATTTACTATGTTTTTATGGTGTGTAGAAAAGTAACTTGTGTAAATATGCTCACCATTTTTCCCACGAACGAAATAAAGATAATCTGTAGCCTTTGGATGGAGTGCTGCATTCAGGGCTTCTTTGCTTACATTGCATACGGGATAGTCTGGCAAACCTCGGTGTTTATAGGTGTTATAGGATGTTTTATCACTTCTAATACGTGCAGCTGTAACCTTTTGATGGGAGTATTTTCCATAGTTCAAGGTACCATCCATCTGAAGTCTCATCTTCTTTTGCAATCTGTTTTGAATCACTGAACTCACCATAGGCATATCCTCAACCGATGCGGCTTCTTTTTGAATTACCGACGCAAGTGTTACTAATTGTAACCATTTGGATTCATCATAGTAGCCCAATAGCTTTTCAGACAACTCTTTTTGTTTCTCAACAGATTCTTTTAACAAAAATTCAATGAGTTTTTCTTCGCTGATACTTTTTGGAATACTATAGGTATCAGGAACCAGCATCCCCTCGGATATTTTAGTAGCATCACCATAGGCTTCTTTTAATTTGGCTTCATCAAGTGAGAGCTGCTGTGCAATTTGTTCCAAGAAAACAACTGTTGTCTCTCCCGGAATCAGGGTAACGGTATGCGTCGCAGCTTTTGCCGTTGTGAGTTTGTAAAGATACTCTATACGGGTTAACTCTTCTTTTTTTAGATCAATCCATCCTTGCTGCGGATGCCCTAATGCGCGTAAAATAAAAGCATCGGCTGCATAAAGATTCACCCCATCTTCTTGCAGATGTGCTATACTTTTAAATACAGAGCCGTGAGGTATGTAGACGATTTTTGGCGATGTGATGGGTGTTAATAGGTAAGCAATGAGTGATAAAATAATTAGTAAAATCATCACAAAAATCCATTTTACTTTACTTGCTTTTTTTCTTTTTATATTTCTTGCGGGCTTTTTTATTTTTGTTGCTTTATTAGAAGGTTTTACCATTTCTCATCTCAAATTAGGGGATATAAAATTTGAAAGATTATACCTAAAATGGGATAACAGGCTCACGATCACAGCCTCTTTAATCGATTTAAATGAACTTCGTCGCGATAATGAGCCCCTCACGCTCAAGCCTCTTTCTCAAATTACCGACAGTATTCATTGGATGCAACTGTGGGTTTCTTCTATTGATATCCAAGCAATCCGCTATCACAATACACAGGTTTCACTGCACTATCACAAAAATTCTCTCGGAACACTGGATGTTCGCCTCGGAAAAGTACGTCTGAACGGTTATTTCGCTGTAACGCCATCCCTATTAAAACTAACTCTTTCTTCCAAAAGCGGCTCTGCCGCAAATATAAACGGACTTTTGCACCTTTACTTGCAAGAGCAAAAGCTAAAGGCTTGGGGAGACTTTGCATGGCCAAACACTCCAGTTCTCAGAGCCTATGCACTAGGAGATCAGAAAAAACTCCGTATTCATATAAAAGCGGATCGATCCTTTACAACCCTCAATGAGTTGGTGGATTTTTTTGATGTAGCACCTCAAACCCGTCCATGGATCACGCAGTATGCTAAAGCTAGCCGACTGACGCTTCACGAATGTCATGGAAGTTTTTTGTACGACCAGCCGCAAAAACTTTTACAAAGTCTTTTTATACGCGCAAGCGTGGACGATGCCCGCTATACCTTTGCACCTAAAATTGCCCCTATTATCGCTAATAAAGTGGACCTTGTCTTTAAAAATGGTATCTTGGGTATTTATCCCCGAAATGGCTCTTTTTACACCATTCCAACACAAAAAAGTCACCTTTTTATTGATTTCAATCCTGCGCATATACTCCTGAATGCCCATATATTAACCGATCGTGCACAGTTAAATGATCCCATACTGAACTTGCTACGTTATTATGATATCACCGTACCTGTTCGTCAAAACAGCGGTATCTGTGGCGTTAATTTAAACCTTATTATTGATCTCAATAATTCTGAGACAACTGCAAAAGGGAAATTTATTCCGGGTAAATCTGACCTGCAATTGGAAAACTTCATTTTTCAAACAATGGGTGGAATCGTAACACTTGACACCACTAAAGTTTCTTTTCAAGGGTTCAATGCCCGCTATAAAAATAAATTGCATGGACAGGTGGAGGGTTATTATGATGCCCATACCCAAAAAGGAAGTGTAAAAATTGCCCCCTACTCTTTTACTCCCACAGGTGATGCAACGGTATTGGCCTTGTCTACACAGCCTTCAAAAACAATCGCAGTTTATAATATTGGTCCCCATCAAGACACACTTCAAATAGTGCCTACACAGTGGAAAGTATTGGGAGAGACTGTTGACGTCGAAGGATTTACCGTTCCTTATGACTTTAAAAACGCTTCCGCAGTCATTCCAAAATTGCATTTTTATGTTCCCAATAAAATTCAGGGGACTTTTGCAGGAAAAATTTCACCTGAAACATGGTGGCTTCAACTTGGGCTTGATAAATTTAATGCACAAGATCTTTTGTTACGTACCAAAAACTATGCACTTACTCTCATTAGCGATGATGATGGCGTTAACATAACATCCAATAGTGCTTCCTCCTGGAAGATTAACGGGCAAGATTTTTCACTCTCTCCCCTTAGAATACGTGCTAGTGATAACAAGCTTTTATTTGATAATATTAAAGTGAGAATAGAAACTTTTCTCGAAGGCACTGTTTCTGGAGAGTATCTTTGGAAACTCAGTCAAGGCTCGGTATCACTAACGAATATGATGCCATTGAATAAAACGATCAGTGGCTATATTAATCTCACTAAAAATCAGAATTTTTCAATCAATGCTGCCCAAGAACATTTAACACTTCATTCTCAGTCATTGGGTATTGATTTTACAACTATGGAACAAGGATGGAAAATCACCATCCCTGATATATCGCTATTGAGTAATAATTCTCCGCTACTGCATCAATATCAGATCAATAATGGTTCTGCGGATCTTTTTTATTATCCAAATGAACAAAGATATGCCTTTAATGGAATCATCGATTACCCCTATCACTTGATGATGGTTAATGAACAGAGTCTCTCATCGTATCGATTTAGCGGTTCGTATCAAAATGGAAAATCCTCCATAAGGGTTAATGACCGTCTCAAAATTGACTATGATAAAGCCATTAACATCCGTGCCAACAATATGGGTATCAATGCACCTGAACTGGCACGATGGCTTGACATTCCTACGGCAAAAAAATCACAAGAGAGTTCCGTATCTGTACCCATACATCTCAATGCCACCAATACCCACCTATATCTCATGAAAAACCGAAAAGTAATTGCTGATACCTTAACTGCCACGTTAACAGGAGACGATCTGGAAGCACGTATGACCTATGGAGAAGGCGGGGCAGACCTGCTTATGAAAAATGGAATATACTACGTTAAAGGAAGTCATTTCAACGATATTTTTATGGAACATTTGTTTGCTTTTAGTGACTTTAAAGGCGGTGAAATGTCTTTTGAATTGGGAGGCAAAGTGGATGATTTTGAAGGAATTATGCGTATTGAAAACACTACCCTAAAAGAGTACAAGCTCCTCAACAATGTCTTATCCTTTATCAATACCGTTCCCTCGCTGGCTACTTTTTCTCTCCCAAATTACAATACAAATGGACTTCCTATCAAAGAGGCTTACAGCCATTATAGTTTCCGCAATCACCAATTTCATGTTGATAATTTCACCCTGAATTCACCTGAACTCAAAATAAACGGCGAGGGAAATGTAAATTTCAAAGAGGATTCTATAAAAGGAACCCTGACCCTGAAAAGTGATCTAGGATCACAGCTGGGACGTGTTCCTATGGTGGGTTACATACTCTTTGGAAATGACGGCTCCGTGAGTACAACAGTCAATCTAAAAGGGAAACTGAGCGATCCTGTCGTAGAAACGGCGATCGCCAAAGAGATCATCACCGCACCGTTCAATATCCTAAAACGGACAATTACCTATCCGTTTTTATGGATGATGGATGATGAGAAGAAAAAATAAAAAAGTTATTCGTTACGCAATACGGTTAAAGGATCGACATCCGCAGCTTTTTTAGCCGGATACCATGCAGATAAAAGAACAATACCAAACGCACCTGTGATAATTAAGAAAAAGTCCATGACCGTCAAATCCAAAGGAAGCGTTGATGTCGGATAAACATCTGCAGGTAAAGAGATAATATCAAAACTCCCTAAAACCCATATCCCAAAAAAGCCAAGAACCGATCCGGTAATAATCCCTAGAGTTCCGATAATAACCCCTAAAATTAAAAAGATTCTTTTAACCTCTTGTTTTGAAGCTCCAAGAGAGAGCAGCAGTGCGATTTCACTGCGGCGGTTCATCACGGTCATCAGTAGGGAGGAGATGATATTGATAGCAGCGATAAGGATGATAAGCATCAATACGATAAACAACGATGTTTTTTCCATCTTCAGTGCCGCAAAAAAGTTGCCGTTATCTTCCCACCATCCGCGAATCGAGACGCTATCGGGCAATGCAGCCGAAACTTTTACAATGTCTTCTTCGGGATTTAGAGAATGGACATGAATCCCGTCATAAAGCCCCTCAGGCAATGCCAATATTTTTTGCATAGATTCAAGCGATGTATAGGAGTAACCTTTGTCGTAGGCGCTTAATCCTGAATCAAACTGGGCGGTGGGATTAAACCGTTTCATTTTTGGAGCCATCACCATGCCGCCCGGTTCAAGCTGCGTAAAAATATACGTTAATTTATCTCCTTGAGGGAGTGCATACGCTTCGAGTAAACCTTTGCCGACCATCACTTCAAAACCCTTCGGAATATGCTTTTCAAGCCCTACTGCAACAATGGCATTGACTTTTGCTTCACGTTTGAAATCAACCCCAAACAAATAACCACCTTCTAAAAGCGTATCGTATCGGCATAACACAGAAGAGGTAATGTAGGGGCTAAATGAAAGTTGGGGAAATTTTTGTTCTA
>PDVJ01000358.1_pt2 | contig 13786 bp, 14 predicted proteins | sample 1369811 | NCBI WGS metagenome assembly PDVJ01 (sample SAMN07795376, study PRJNA414565) | Alkali sediment metagenome, whole genome shotgun sequencing project. | reverse complement strand
TCGACGCGGTCCGCCAGTGGGTTTACGAGCCGATGATCATCAATGGCCGCCCCCGGCCCGTCCTTTTCACGGTCACGGTCAGGTTCCAGCTGAAATAGCCGATCCGGGGGCCTCTCGGGGGGCCCCCGGTCGTGGTCCCCCTTCAGGGGTGAGGAATATCCCCCCGGGAATCATCACCGCCGGGGATTGCCGCCCCGGTCCATCCGTCCCAAGATAGTCCTCGGGAGGATGGAGATGGTTATCTCAGGTCCGCGAAAGACCGTCATCGGCCGCCCGGCGGCGGCTGTCGCCTCCTGTCTCATCCTGGCGGCTCTGGCCTTTCCGGCCGCCGCCCGGGCCGACATCATCGTCAAGCTGGAGGTCACCGCCGAAAAGGCGGCCGTCCGTCTCGAGCCCGACGACCGCAGCGTCATCCTCGAGACCCTCTACCGCGGCGCCGTCGTCAAGCAGGCGAGCGCCACGAAGTTCCGGACCAACTGGTTCTATGTCCAATTCCAATCCTCGAGGTCGGGCCGGACGCTCGCCGGCTATATCCAGGAAGAAGGAGTCCGCAAGCTCAACTCGACCATCAAGATCGTCGACCTGACCCCGGTCGCGGCCCAGGTCTCCGCCCCCAAGGAGCTCGATCTGACGGCGGAGCCCGGGTCCAGGTTCGCTTGGGGCATGAGCCGCGAGAACGTCGTCCAGGTCGAAGGTAGTCCGTTCAGCCGCCAGGAATCCGATGGCCTGGAGTACCTGAGCTATCGGCGCGAGGTCTTCGGCAAGCGCTGTCTCATCGTCTTCGTGCTGGCCAGCCGCCGCCTGGTCTCGGTCCGGGTCAGTCTCATCGAGAATTACGCGGACAAGGACCTTTATATCGCCGAATACAACAAGATCCGGGAATACCTGAACCACAAGCTCGGCGAGCCGCGCTTCAACAACGTCGTCTGGAAGGACCGGGCCTACGCCAAGCGCGGCGAACCCCTGGGCGTGGCGGTGACATCGGGGAGCCTGAGCCTGTCCTCGGAATGGGTGGCCGGCGATACGGGACTCCGTCTCAGCCTGACCGGCGAGCCGAAAGGCGTCCTCTTCGCCGCGGAGATCAACGACATCAAGGCCAAGAATCCGGCCTCTTTCTAACCCTCCTTTCTGTTTTTGCCCCCTTCTCCGCACCCCCCGGGGAAGGGGGCCTTTTACCTAGGCCATCTCTTTCTGGATGAAGCTCATGCTGACGCGGTTCCGGCCCAGCCACTTGCTGTGCATCATGAGCTGCTCGCTGCGCTTGATCAGGGATTCGACCGTGTCGTAGCGCAGGACCAGGCTGGCGCCCATGGACACCGTGGTGCTGAGCATGCCGGTCTCCGTGGTGATATAGGACTCGGAGACGAGCAGGCGGAGCTTGTTGGCCACGATGTCGAGGCGGCTGTCGTCGATGTTGAGGAGGACCACCAGGAACTCCTCCGTGCTCCAGCGGCCGACGATGTCGAAAAATCGGATGTTCTTGTGCAGGGTCCGGGCCACGGTCCGGACGATCTTCCCGGAGTTGAAGCGGCCGTGCTTCTCGAGGATCTTGCCGTAGTTATCGATGTCGACGTAGATGAGGCCGAACGGGAGCCCGTAATTCTGGAACTCCTCGATGCGGGTCTTGAGCGTCATGTCCAGATATTGCTTGGAGGGGATGCCCGTTTCGGTCTCGACGAGGCCCATCTTCTCGAGCTCGGAGAGGCCGAGAGGGATGGTCACTTTCGGCGCCGCGCTGAAAAAGGTCTCGACGGCGCCGATGACCTCGCCGCTATCCTTGAACACAGGGATAATCCGTAGGGTGGCCGGCATCCGGAACCCCTGTTTGTGCTGGAGATAGACGTCGATGGTCCGGGGCGCCCCGTCTTTGAGCGTCATGGCCACGGGACACTTGTCCTGACAGATGCTGGCGCCGCCGAAATCGGCGAACAACGGCGCAACTTCGGAGCAGGACTTCCCCAGGACGGCCGAGGCCTCCCGGCCGGAGATCTGTTCGGCGGACTTGTTCCAGAACACGATCTTGCGGTCCTTGTCGAGCCAGACGACGGCGTCCTGGACCTGATCGAGGACCGCGTTGCACAGGCTCTTGGTGGCTCCTTCGAAGATGTCGAGAATGTTCTTTTCGGCCATGGTCCTTCCTCGATTCTATCTCATTCTAGGTGGCGCAGGGGATTTGTCAAACGCTTTCTTGGCCCCGCGGGCGGTTGACACACCGCTAACCGCGTGTTATCCTACGGCCACCGCCCAGGGGTGCGCCGTCATGGACATGCTTCTCGGGACACGACTCAAGCGAGCCCGCGAGGAGGTCAACCTCAGCCAGGGCGCCTTCGCCAAAGCGCTCGGCCTGTCCTCCGAGTACATCTCCCTCCTCGAATCCGGCAAGAGGACGCCGAGCTTCGAGACGCTCGTCAAGGTGGCCGGCTTCCTGAACAAGAACGTCTCCTACTTCTTCGAGGACAAGCGGCCGGCGTTCGAACGGCTCTTTGACCGGGCCGAGGCGGACGAGCGGATCCGGAAGGACCTTCTGAAGTTCAAGACCGCCTGCGATAAATACCTCGACCTCGAGGAGCAAACGGGCCGCCGCCTCGACCTCGCGCCCCAGTACGCCCGCATCTCCGCGGAGAGGCTGGCCGAAGAGGAGAGGCGCCGGCTCGGGCTCGGCAACGAGCCCATCCGGGACGTCCTGGCCCTCTGCGAGGTCAACGGCTGCCGCATCATCCGTCAGACCCTCCCCGAGGAAGCCCGGATCGCCGGCATCTTCGTCTTCGACGAGGAGCGAAAGGCGGCCTTCGCCCTGGTCAACGCCAACGAGCCGGCCGGGCTCCAGACGCTCATCGCCGCCCACCTTTACGGCCACTACCTCATGGACCGGGCCGACAGCCCGATCGTGGACAACCCCGACGTCGTCATCGACGAGTACGTCTCGCTCTACCCGCCTCGCGAGCAGTTCGCCCAGACCTTCGCCTCGCGCTTCCTCGTGCCGCCCGGAAAGCTCCGCGAGCTCGTCGAGAAGGACCTGCGCTCGAAGAGCCTGACCTTCGACGACGTCCTCTTCCTCAAGCGCTATTTCGGCGTCAGCACCCGGGCCATGCTGCGGACCCTTCGCGGCCGGGGCGTCCTGCCGGAGGCGAAATTCGAGGAGTTCTTCAAGCGGAATCCCGAGGACCGGGAACAGGAGGTCTTCGGAAGCCTCTCCGGCCTGGAGGAGCGGCGCACGCGGACCTTGTTCCGGAAGTCGCGGACCATCCCGTCGGACCGCTGCCGGGTCCTGGCCGCGGAGGCCGCGGCCATGGACAAGGCCAGGGGCGAGCACGCGCCGCCGCCCGCGCCGCCGAAACCGGCAACAGGAGAGACCGATGAGTAAGCCCGTCCGCATCCTGGTCATCTTCCTTCTCGTCGACGCCCTCGCGATCGGGGCCTATTTCCTGGCCCGGGGGCTGAGGTCGGGATCGGGCGAAGACCCGACCGAAGGCGCCGAATGGGCCACCATGGACGCCCATTTTCAGCCGACGACGGAGCTCGAGGAGTTCATCAAGGCCAACTCCGAGGAGATGGGCCTTCTCCCGATGCAGTTCCGCAACTACGGCCGGAATGCTGCCGTCCTCAAAAGGTTTCGGGGGTCGAAGATCGTCGGGGCGGGGAAGTCCGTGCTGGAGATGGCCTTTCAGGGCCTCGAGGATTGGGCCGTCGTGGACATCTGGATCAGGGGAGAGGAGGGCCGGGAGATCCGCCGGACGATCCTCTATGTCCTGACGGACAACGCGTGGAAGGTCGGCGACAGCGGCCGGCTGACCGATTGACGAGGCCGGACGGAGAGGACCCTCATGACCATCCAATCCCTCAAGACGGACGTCCTTATCGTCGGAGCGGGCCCGGCCGTCCTGACCGCCGGTCTTTATGTCGCCCGGGCCGGGAAGAAGGCCATCGTCCTCGAGGGCCGCGGGCCGTCACGCTTGGCCATCCCTTACGCCCTCGAGAACTATCCGGGCTTCCCGTCGATCCATAGCGCCGAGCTCCTGGCCATCTTCCGGAAGCAGGCGCTCTCCTTCGGGGCCGAGATCGTGTCCAGCGACGCCGTCGCTTTCATGTTCGACAGCGATCCCAAGTACGTCACGATCAAAGACGCCGTGGTCGAGGCCGGGGCCGTCATTCTCGCGACGGGCAAACCAGTCCCGAAGGAGCGGATGATCCCCGGCGAGGACAGGCTCGTCGGGCAGGGCGTCAGCTACTGCGCCACCTGCGATGGGCCCCTCTTCCGGGGGGCGACGGTGGCCGCCGTCGGCCATTCCGACGAAGCCATCGAGGACGTCCACGCCCTTCTGGCCATGGGATGCCGGGTCGTCTGGGTGCCGGGCAAGTCCGGCGGGGCGGCGGACGGGCCGAAGGCGCTGGCCCTCGAGGAGAAAGGCGTCGTCGTCAGGCGCGGGGCTAAGATCAAGGAGATCCGGGGCGAAGGCCGCGTGGCCGAGGTCGTCGTGGAAGCCCCTTCGGGGTCCGAGGTCGTCCCCGTTTCGGCTGAAGATCGACGCCAAGCAGTGCGTCGCCGTCGATCGCTTCCAACGCACGAACATCCCCGGGGTCTTCGCCGCCGGTGACATCACGTGCGGCGGCCTCCAGGTCGTCGCGGCCGCCGGCGAAGGATGCGTGGCGGCGCTGCAGGCCCTCGCTTACCTCAGAGATTAGGGATTGCCGCTGTAATAAGGAGCCTCGCTCTCGGCTTGGCTCCGGATATCGCCCCTAGCTCCCCGGCCCCCCGTTGCGGGCCGCGCGCCGGTGGAGGCGGAAAGAGATCCGTTTGGAGCGGGAGATGGTCACCCGGCCGCCGATGGGCACGGCCATGAGGTTCCGCCGGATGTTGTGGCCGAAGTTCGACACGGACAGGATGGGCAGGGGCGAGCCTTGGCGCCGGCGGTCGCGGATGACGTCGGCGAGATACGTGCGGATGAAGCGGACGGCCTCCCGCCGCTCTCTCTTCGGGAAGAGGCCCTTCCCCGGCGGGCTGACGGAGCCGATGACCAGGCCCTTGATCGTGGCGAAAACGTTGTGACGCCGCAGGGCGGCCAGCAGGCGGTGGAGGTCCTCGATGTCGACCTGGATGTCCTCGAAGAACAGGATGTGCCGCCTCCAGCTGAACTTCGGGGGCGTGCCGCGGTTGAGGAAATTGACGAACGTCGACAGGTTCCCGCCGACCGGGATCCCCGATAGCTTCCGCGGCGGCGGAGGGGTCAGCCAGGCCGCGCCCATGTAGTGGATCTCCTCGCCGGTGATGAGGGAGATGAGGTTGTGGAAATCGCCTTTGCCGACCTTGAGCGACGGGAAGTAGATGACGGGGATGCGGCAGGCGTGGTAGACCTCGTTCAGGAGGAAGGTGAAGTCGGAGAAGCCGACGAACAGCGGGCGCCGGTCGCGGATGACGCGGAGGTCTTTGGCGTCGATCTTGCGGACGAGGTCCTCCGCGCCGGTCCCGCCCGCGACGGAGATGATCAGGTCGAGCTCGCGGATGGCCTCTTTGAGGACCGCGGCCCGGTCCTCGACCGGCGCGGTGACGTGGTCGATCTGGGCGTCGCTCGAAAAGAGGTGGGGGCTGAAGTAGACGTCCCGGACGCCCAGGGCCTGCCGAAGGAGCCGGGCGGTCCGGCGGAGGACGGGCTTCTCTTTGACGGACAGGCAGGTCGACGGGGCGATGAAACCGATCCGTTCGTAGGTCATGGGGCCACTCGAGCCTGAAAAGGTCCCAGCCTAGCAGAAAGGCGGGCGTCGTTCAACGACCGGCGAGGCCGGATCAGAACGATTTGAGCTTCTGGCCCGGGGCCGAGAGCTGGAGGGCCTTGAGGGCCTTGAGCTCGATCTGGCGGATCCTCTCCCGGGTCAGATTGAAGTGCTGTCCGACCTCTTCGAGCGTGTACTCGCGTCCGTCCCCGAGGCCGTAGCGCATCCGCAGGACCAGGGTCTCCCGCTCGGGCAGGGTCCGCAGGGCCGCTTCGATCTGCTCGCGGAGGTTGATGTGGATGACGGTGTCGGGCGGGGAGGGGAAGGCCTTGTCCTCGAGCAGGTCGCCGAGGGAGCCTTCGCCATTGTCCCCGAGGGGGGTCTCGATCGAAACGGGCTCCTGGGAGCTGTAGAGCATATCCAGGACCTTGTTGACGGGCAGGTTCATCTTGCAGGCCAGCTCCTCGGGACTGGGCAGCTTCCCGTTCTCCTGGACGGTCGACTGGGTGATCTTCTTGAGCCTGTGGATGGTCTCCGTGAGGTGGACGGGGATGCGGATCGTCCGGCCCTGGTCGGCGATCGCCCGGGTGATCGACTGGCGGATCCACCACGTGGCGTAGGTCGAGAACTTGTGACCGCGCCGGTAATCGAATTTTTCGGCGGCCCGCATCAGGCCGATGTTCCCTTCCTGGATGAGGTCGAGGAGCTGGAGGCCCCGGCCCTGGTATTTCTTGGCGATCGAAACGACCAACCGGAGGTTGGCCGAAACGAGGTCGCTCTTGGCCCTTTCCCGGGTCCGACGGCCGGACTGGATGGCCTGGAGGATAGACCGATGATCCTTGCGCGCCCGCTTGGAGGCCCGCCGGAGGCTTTCTTTGAGCCGGATCTGGACGGCCTGAACGATCCGGTCCTGATGCTCGGGCTTGAGCTCGAGCTCGCGGGCCATCCGGACGATCCGCACGACCAGCCGGCCGCGGGCGAAGCGGTTGCGGACGAGCGGGCGGATCTTGAGGAGCCGGCCGCTGAGCTGGCGCACTTTCCGGACCCTTTCGAGGACATCCCGCCGACGGGACTCGAGGCTCTCGTCCGAGAATTCATCCTCGGACATATTGAAGTACTTGACGAAGGCCTCGGGCGTCTTCTTGAGCATGGCTTCGAGGGCTTCGATCTCGTCGAGAGTGAAGGGCGTCCTGGCCAGGGCCTTCGAGATGGCCCTTTCGCCGCGCTCCATCTTACGGGCCAGGGCGATCTCCTGTTCCCTCGAGAGGAGCAGGATGCTGCCCATCTCGCGGAGATAGATCTTGACGAGGTCGGCCGTCTGCTCGATATCCTCCGGCGAATTGAGCCCCTTGCCATGACCGTTCCTGGGCTCGGCCAGGCGGTCCGCGAAAGTCCCGGGCGCGGCCGCCGCGAAGACTTCCTCCTCGTCGGAAAAGAGCTTCCCCCCCGGAATGCCGGGGATGAGATGGAGAAGCTCCTGATCGCTCTTGTACTTATATTCTGAAGCCATTTCGGTCTCCCTTACTTTATTGCATATATAGGAATAATGTATTCTCTGGATTTTCGTTGCACACAAACGCGTTTTTCATCATTTTTTGGCCCCCGGCCTCGGCTATTAAAACGGGGTTGAGGGCGGAATGGTTACACCCCAGGGGGTGTGTCCTTCCAGAATGAAGCGCGGAGGATACAGCCTCTTTGCCCGGTTGTCAAGAAAAAACTTTACATTTTTTCCGTCCAGGCCGGCCGGCTCGGGCCGTTCCTGCCTGGAAACCGCCCTGATCCCTGCCTTTTTCATCATTTTCCTCCTGGTCACCGAGAATGAATCCAAGATTCGTGCCAGGAGAGTGTGACCTGTTCGGCCAGAGAAGAGGGTGGCCGCATCAGGATACGGTGTCACAAAAAAGGGACACCGGGCCTGTCGGGCTCAGTAACAGACGTACCCGTGCTTTTCGAAATACTTCTGGTGGTATTCTTCCGCCTTGTAGAACGCCGTCGCCTGGACGAGTTCCGTCGCCAGGGGCTTCTTGAACCGGCCGGAGGCGTTGAGCTCGTCCCTGATCTTGAGGGCCTCAGCCCGCTGGGTCTCGCCGCGGTAAAAGATGGCCGATCTGTATTGGGTCCCTTTGTCCGGCCCCTGCCTGTTGACCTGGGTCGGATCATGGATCGAGAAGAATTGCCTGACGAGCTCGCCGTAGCTCAAGCGCTCCGGATCGAAGGTCACCTGGACGGCTTCCGCATGGCCCGTTCTTTCGGAGCAGACCTCCTCGTAGGTCGGATCGATCGTCTTTCCTCCCGTGTATCCGACGACCGTGGAAATGACCCCCGGGACCTTCCCCAGCTTGTGTTCGACGCCCCAGAAGCACCCGGTGGCGAAGGTCGCCGTTTCAGTCCCCTTGGCCGCGACGGCGGTCCCGTCGGATCCGCCCGCGGTCTCCGGCTTGAAACCGAGCGAGGCCGAATTGACGCAGTAGTGGAGGTAGGTCGGCCCCGGCCCGTCGTCGAAGACATGACCGAGGTGGGCGCCGCAGGCGGAGCAGCGGACCTCGACGCGCTTGGAGAGCAGCGAGTAGTCGTCCCGGTATTCGATGTTCGTTTCCTCGGCCGGCGCCGTGAAGCTGGGCCAGCCTGTGCCGTGCTCGTACTTCGTCGACGAGAGGAAGAGGGGAGCGCCGCAACCGGCGCAAACGTAGACGCCCTCTTCCCAGAAATCGTTGTATTGACCCGTGAAGGGCCTCTCGGTTCCGCACTTCCTCATGACCTCGTACTGTTCCGGCGTGAGCGAGGCCTTCCAATCCTTGTCGGTCTTCTTGACCTTGTTCGTCATTTCCTGTTCTCCCGCCAAAAGGCTCGTCCTCATCGGGGCCTCCCGTTCGAGAACGGCATGGAGTCCCTTCCAAGCGCCGAGCCCGAGGAGGGTGGCCAGGGCGAATATGGCTAACTTAACGGCTGGACGCATCGTTCGTTCCTTATTCCATAAATCCTACAAGAATAGTATACATTAATTTCCACAGACTGCAAAAAATTTCCTAAATTGGACACTTTCAGATTGACAAGGGAGAAAAATCGGTCTTATAATGAAAACGCTGGCTGGAGAGGGATCCTCCTTAGCCCCGCTTCCTTTTCCTTTGAAACCTTGGCGCCTCACCAGCCAGCCTTCTCATTTCACCCCGAGAGGCCGGCTTTCGTCGCCGTTTTCTCCGAGACCGCCCGATCGCGGCGGACCCCAACTCCGTGTTAGCGCGCCGAGGTCATAGGGAATTCCCCTGCTTTTCTTTTTGACGCTTCTGTTGGTACATGAGGAAATCGGCGTGGGCCAAAAAGTCGTCGAGCTGCTGGTACTTCTGAGGGTCGATGCTGACGAGGCCCATGCTGACGGACAAGCGCAGACGGGGGTATTCCTTGATGCGGAAGGCCTCGACGCCTTCCTCGATGCGGGCCAGCAGGCTCCGCTCGCCCAGCCCCTTGGAGCGCATGGCCAGGACCGCGAATTCGTCCCCGCCGATGCGGCCGATGACGTCCGACTCCCGAAGCATGCTCTTGAAGATGCTAGCGACACTCTGGAGGAGCCGGTCGCCGACGGCGTGCCCGTAGGCGTCGTTGACCTCCTTGAGGTTGTCGATGTCGAGGAAGACCAGGTAGTTGTAGGCCTTGAGACGCTTGGCGATCTTCATCTGCTGGAGGCCGAAAGAGAAGAAGCCGCGGCGGTTGTTGAGGCCGGTGAGGTGGTCGGAGAGGGACTGGCTTTCGAGCTTCTCGTTGCTCAGCTGGAGCTTCCGCAACGTGAGCTCGAGCTTCCGTTCGGCCGTCTTCCTCTCGGTGATGTCGACGAGAATGCCGTCATAGTGGAGCGCCTCGCCGGGGCCTTTGACCCTCCGGCAGTAGTCGCGGACCCAGAACTTGCGGCGGTCGGCCCCGCGGAGCTCGAACTCCTTGAAGACGGTCGGCTTCGAGGACATCTGCTCGAGGTGACGGTCCCGGTCCTCGCCCTTGACGTAGAAGTCCTTGACGTTGCAGCGGAAGAGGTCCGATGGTCTCTTGAAACCGAGCATCCGCGCGAGCACGTTGTTCGCCTCGAGGAAGGTCCCGTCGTGGGTCGTCCGGTAGACGCCGACGGGGAGCTGCTCGACGAGGGCCTTGTAGCGGTCCTCGCCGGCGCGGATAGCCGCGCCGCGCCGGCGAGGGCTTGTTTTCGGCTTCTTTTTGTCGGGGGCACGCATGTTCGTCAAAATCTAGCAAAAGAAGCCCGGCGATGTCAAAGAAAAGGCTTCTCCCGATTCTGGCAAGTCCCATTCTCCGGCTGTGCTCGGGATTTGCCTCCAGCTCCCCGGCCCAGAAGCCCGCATTTCCTAAGCACGCGCCGGAGATGACAACAGCCGCGGAAAGGTGTCAGAATAGATGCCGGGGCGCGGCCCCCACTAAACGCTCCTGAGAGCCCGGGCGTAGTCTCGAATGGACGAAGGGACAAAACATCCCGTGGACGAGAACACGATCATCGAAGGCTGTCTGCGGGGGGATCGCTCGTCCGACCGGGCGATGGTCGAGGCCTACGGGAACCTCGTTCTCTCCGTGGCCCTCAACGTCATCGGCAACCGGCAGGACGCCGAGGACGTCTGCCAGGAGACCTTTCTCCAGGTCTTCCGCCGCCTGGACCGTTATGACCGGGCGAGGAGCTTCAAGACCTGGCTCCTGACCATCGCTTACAGGAGATCGCTCGACATGCTCAGGAAGAAGAGACGCTTCTCGGAGTTCTCGGTCCGGGCCCGGTACGAGCCGGCCGTCGTGGGCCGCGGGGGAAATCCGGGCCCGGCCGACCCCGAGCCCTTGCCGTCGGCCTTTCTCGAGCGCCTTTCGCCGCGCGAGAGGACGGCCCTTTCGCTCTGGGCCAACGAGGGGTATACGGCCAAGGACATCTCGGAGGTCCTCGAGTGTTCGGCCTCGACGGCGCGGGTCTATCTGTTCAACGCCCGCAAAAAGATCAAAGCCCTGCTGGAGAACGACCATGGCCTTTTGCAGAACGGCTAACTTCGTCTACGCCGCGTTGCCCATCCCGGCTCTCCGGGATTGGCTCATCCGGACCCATATGGAGCGCTGTCCGCACTGCCAGGCGCGGCTCCTCAGCCCGGAAGAGGCGAGGGGCCTGCTCGTTGCCCCGGGCCAACTGGGGGATCCTATAGCCCTCTGGCGCGCATCGCGGGGGAAGCGGCGCGGGCCGCCGGCCTGCCGGAGACGCGGCCGGCTACGGCGGGCGCGGGCTGGCGATGGGCCGCCGCCATGGCCACGGTCCTGGCCGTCGCCATGACCGGGTTCTGGCTTCTCCATGAGACCGGGGGTCCGGCCTTTGGCCCGGCCCGGGCAGCCGCGGCCGAGCGTTTCGAGCTCGCCTATGTCAAGGTGGGCGGGGCTCCCGCTCAGACCTTCGTTTATCAAGCCCAGGGGACGGATACCGTCTTCGTTTGGGCCCAAAGGACGCCGTGAGGAGGATGACGATGAAAAGCCGACCGTTCCGTTGGTCTCTCGCGATCCTGATCGGTCTGGGTGTGTTGGCCGGGCTCGCGTGCGCGAAAAAATCCGAAGTGCCCGCGGCCGGAGAAAAGACCGTCGCCGGGCCGGCGCCCGCCGGGACGGCCGGGCCCTATGCCCCCCAGACGGCCGCCGCGTTCGAGCTGAAGATGCGGGTCCTCGAAGGCGCGCGGGAGAAGACGTCCGGGCTGCGCCGGCCGGTGACATCGTCGTACCTGAATTTCAGGGACTTCTCCAACTACGAGCTCGAGGAGGACGTTCAAGCCGAGCAGCAGATCAAGAAAGTCTATAACCTCAAGGACGTCAGCCTGTTGACCGAGGCCCCGCTCAGCTGGGAGAAGGGCAGGGCCGACAAGGCCTTTCATATGTTCCGGCTGAACGGCCAGGAGTACCTGGTCCTGGTCACTCCCGGGCAGCTGCCCGCGCGGAACCAGTTCCGGATCGAGGTCTTCGAACAGAGCGCGGCCAAGAAAGAGAGCCTCCTCGACACGGAGTTCTCGTTGCCCGAAAAGACCGCCGCTGTGTTCGGCTTCGAGACGGGCGAGGCCAAGCCCTATTTCATCACCCTGAGAGTGGAACGTTGGGTCGGCGAGCCGGCCGCGGCGAGCGGCGGAGAGACGCCGGGAGGCGTCGTGGGAGGCGTCGTCGGGGGCGTGGTGAGGGCCGGGAGCGGAGTGAAGGTCAAGCCGCCCAAGCTCGTCAACGAGGTCCGGCCGGTCTACCCGGAGGTGGCCCGCCAGGCCCGCGTCGAAGGCCTGGTCATCATGGAGGCGACCACGGACACATACGGTCGGGTCGCGTCGGTCAAAGTCCTCCGGGGCGTTCCGCTGCTCGACCAGGCGGCCGTGGATGCCGTCAGGCAATGGGTCTATGAGCCCATGGTCATCGACGGCAGGCCCCGGCCCGTCGTCTTCACTGTGACCATGCGATTCCAGCTGGACGACAGCAAGAACCCGAAGATCAGCAGCGCCGTCGGGGGCGTCGAGGGCGGGGTCGAGGGGGGCGTAATCGGGGGCGTCGTGGGCGGCGTCGAAGGCGGGGTCGAGGGCGTTCCGGATGCCAAGAAGTTCGAGGGGGACGCCGTGCGGGCCGTCGGCGACGTCAAGCCGCCGAAGCTCGTCACACAGGTCGATCCCGTCTATCCGGCCGAAGCCCGCAAGGCCGGCGTCGAAGGCCTCGTCATCATCGAGGCGAAGACCGACGAGCAGGGGAACGTGATCGACACCCGCGTCCTGAGGTCCCGGCCTCTCCTCGACCAGGCGGCCATGGACGCCGTCAAGCAGTGGAAATACGAGCCGATGGTCATCGACGGCAAACCCCACAAGATCGTTTTCACGGTCACGGTCCGTTTCTCGCTCAAGGACGGGCAGAAATCGACGGCGATGGAGGAGTTCGCCAAGGGGGCCGTCCGGGCCTGGGGCGACATCAAGCCGCCCAAGCTCGTCAAGGAAGTCCAGCCTGTCTACCCGGAGGTCGCCCGCCAGGCCCGCGTGGAGGGCGTCGTCATCCTCGGCGCCAAAACGGACGAACGCGGACAGGTCGTGGATTTGATCGTCCTGCGCTCCATCCCTCTTCTCGACCAGGCGGCCATCGACGCCGTCCGCCAGTGGGTCTATGAGCCGCTCGTCGTCGACGGCAAGGCCGTCACCGCCGTATTTACCGTGACGGTCCGCTTCCAGCTCAAATAGGACGGCCGTCGGCGCCCGCGGCCGACGAAGGAACGGGGAATTTCTTCAATCCCAGGATCCATGTCTCCAGGACCTTGAGATCGTCGGCCCCAAGGGTCGCGCGGGGAGGCATGGGCTTCCCCTCGATGTCCTTCTCTCTTCGGATCTTCTTGAGGAGATAGCTCGCCTGGGGGGATGCGGAGTCGATGATCATGAGCCCCGGAATCTTGCTACTCGCGCGGTCGATCGCTTCGCCGATACGGGCCGCCTCCAAGCTCAGTCCCTGGGGCGGCATCTTGCCCTTGTGGCAGGACACGCAATTCTTCTGGAAGACGGAAACGACGTCTCCGGGGACGGCGGATTGGGCCCAGGCGACGATGGACACGACGAACAGGATGGAACAGACGGCGAAAAAGTGTCTCTTCATATCGAACTCCTTCTTGTCGGCCGGCCTACCTCATCCGCGAATAGTCGAGCTCGGACCCGAACAGGCTGTGGGGGATGAGGAAGATGAGCAGGGTGACGAGCGAGGCGGCGACGACGAACCCCCGGGCCGGCTTCCCCTTGCGGCCCGCGACGAGGGCGGCGATCCAGAAGAGGAAGGCGATGAGCGTTTTGTTGTCCGTCAGGTCCGTGCCGAGCGGGAAGCCCGTCCAAGCGGCCCCGAAAGCGAACTTCTGCATGAGCGGACCGAGAACGAACCCGCCGAGGAACAGCAGCCCGACCGCCCAGAGAACGAACCGCCGCGGGTTCCTTTTCCGGTCGAGCGCGGCCAGGCCCGCCGCCGTCGAGAAGAGCATGCCGGCGAACATGATGAGGACATGGGGGATGAGGATCCAGACCGGGACGGGGTCTTTAAAGCGGATGCGGATCGGTTCTTCGCCCGAGAG
>PDVJ01000466.1_pt1 | contig 13821 bp, 13 predicted proteins | sample 1369811 | NCBI WGS metagenome assembly PDVJ01 (sample SAMN07795376, study PRJNA414565) | Alkali sediment metagenome, whole genome shotgun sequencing project. | reverse complement strand
AAATCGGAGCGGGAAGGCGCGAGGATGAATATCCCTAAGTCAGGAAACCTTGGGTTAGACTTCAAAGCGATTGTCCTTACGAGGCATAAGGAGGTCTCCCGTGAAAAAGGTTTTTCTTTCATTTTTTCTTTTAGTATTCACAGCATATATTGATCTGTCGGCAGCACAGGACGGACCATATTACCTTGATGACATTGTTGTCACAGCTTCACGTATAAAAACACCCCTGGTTGAAGCGCCTGCGAATGTTACGGTTATAACAAAAGAAGATATTGAGGAGTCAGGTGCAAGAACAATTATCGATATATTCGAGAGAGAACCAGGATTAACAACTTCCAATCTCATCGGTAGTCCAAAAAGAGCGCAAGTTGATATTCGCGGTTATGGTGAGGCTGCGCCACAGAATGTTCTCTTTCTTGTTGACGGCAGGAGAATCAACAGCATTGATCTCTCCGGCGCTGACCTGTCGCAAATTCCAATTGATATGATAGAGAGGGTTGAAATTTACCGGGGTCCGGTAAGTGTACTCTTTGGTGATAATGCCTCAGCAGGCGTAATAAACATCATTCTCAAGAAAGGTGCGGGCAGGCCCAAAGTAACGTTGGGTGCCACGGCTGGAAGTTATAATCAAATCCAATTAATTTGTGAATTTACGAGAGTATCCGCTCAGTTTTTTGGGTAGAATTTTTATTAGGGAGGTGAAATTGCACGAGGAATACATTAAAAACCTTTTCAACGATTGCAATGTAGGCAAGCTTTTGGGTATAGAAGTATATGACCTCAAAGAAGGGCACGCAAAAGGCAGACTAACGATACTCAAGGAGCATATTAATGTCTTCGGTACGGTTCATGGGGGCATACTTTTCACATTTGCTGATCATATAGGCGGGGCGTGTGGTAACACGTTAGGAAAAAAATCTCTCCTCGTCGAATCATCAATACAGTTTATGAAAGGTGTCACAGAGGGAGAGACTGTGTTCGCTGAGGCAAAACTTACCTATAAAGGTAAAAAAATTGGCAGGATTGATACAAAAATATTGAGAGAAAATAAGGACATTGTGGCAGTTATGCATATGGTCTTCTACATCAGGAGCGATGACCACAGAACAAAGACTACTTAATATTTTTCGAACACTCCTTTCGTCTTTTGGTAAAAGAAACTGGTGGCCCGGCGAGACAGAACTTGAGATAATCGTTGGCGCAATTCTCACACAGAATACATCGTGGAAAAATGTCGAAAAAGCAATCAATAACATGAAGGCCCAAGGGGTTCTTGATGTGGATACCCTCCATACTATCACCAAAGATCAATTAGGAGAGATCATTAAGCCATCAGGCTTTTATAATCAAAAATCAAGCAGGTTAAAGCTATTTATTAATGTGTTACATGAGAATTTCAATAAATCAATCGATAATTTAAAGTATTATGATACTAATGACCTGCGTAATCTCTTGCTAGGTATCAGCGGTATTGGCCCTGAAACAGCGGACAGCATCCTGCTCTACGCACTGAACCGGCCGGTATTTGTTGTGGATGCGTACACAAAACGTTTCTTAAAAAACCACCGGCTATATGATGGTAACGGGAAATACGATGACGTTCAACAGTTTTTCATGACAAACCTTCCACATGATACTTACCTATTCAATGAATTTCACGCATTGATTGTCTGTTTGTGTCAAAACTACTGCAAAAACGTGGTGCCTGAATGCAGCTTATGTCCGCTAAAAAAAGAACTGCATGCATTGTAGTCGATGAATTTAGTTTACAATAATTTAAGGAACTACGAGTTTATACTGATTTTGACTGTTTCTTTTCCTGACACCTTCTCTATATTCCCCACGTGAAACACTTCTTCTCCTGAATCCTGGAGAAAAGTCATAATCTCAGCTTCATCCCTGGGATCGACAACAAGAACATATCCGACGCCCATATTGAATGTTGAGCACATTTCGTCAAAGGGTACATTACCTAATTTCTGAATAATATTGAATATGCGTGGTATCTTATCATCAAAAACATGCAATTGTGCGCCTAAGCCCTTTGGAATGATTCTCGCAATATTGCCAGGCAGGCCACCTCCGGTAATGTGTGCCATTCCCTTTATGTTAAATCGCTCAAGAGCTTTTCCAACAGACTTTACATAAATCCTTGTAGGTTTTAACAATTCTTCAAAGAGAGGTCCTTGCAGACCTTCGAAACTATCCTGAACCTTAAGAGAATGCACTTCAAACAACACCTTTCTAACGAGTGAAAATCCATTGCTGTGTAAACCACTCGAAGCAAGTGCTAAAATGGCATCACCTTCCTTGATGGTTGATCCATTGATAATCTTATCTTTTTCAACAAAACCAATTACAAAACCTGCGAGATCATATTCACCATCACGATAAAAAGATGGCATTTCTGCAGTCTCTCCTCCAATGAGTGCACAGTCTGCCAAGGTACATCCCTCGCAAATTCCCATGATTACATCTTCATAAACTTTTTCATCGATGTGACCTGTTGCAAAATAATCAAGGAAAAAAAATGGTTTTGCTCCCATTGTAAGTATATCGTTAGCAGACATGGCAACAAGATCAATTCCTACAGTGTCATGTTTATTGGCATTAAATGCAATTTTTAGTTTAGTACCTACACCATCAGTAGAACTTACCATGACAGGGTTTTTATAGCCCTTCGGGATCTCCGTTGCGGCAGCAAAACCACCTATTGAGTTGAGGACAAAGGGATTAAAAGTACTGGAAATATTGTGTTTAATCCTGTTCAGAACATCATCGGCTTTCTTAATATCTACGCCTGCGTCTTTGTATGTTGTGATTGCCATCGACTAAATGTAAAATGAACAAAAGTGAAAGTCAATTATTATATAGAAAATGATAGTATTCACATCATTTCTCTATTTACATTTTTCATCAAAATATGGTAATTAAGGCTTCACGTGAAATCATCAAAAAATAATTCATATTTTGGGCTAAACTTGTTTTTTATTGCACGTCTGAATCTTTATTCTGTTCTTGATGTTTATAGTTTAAACGTTAATCATCTTTAGGGGGTCCACGCATGGCGAAACCAATGGATCAATACAAGTGGCATGAACTCAATGCAGGGTGTGTCATCGAGGATGTTGGCAATGCTCGTGAGTACAAAACAGGGGATTGGCGTTCCCAGAAACCTGTTCATGACAACACAAAGTGTACACGATGCTCGCTCTGCTGGCTATTCTGTCCTGATTCAGCAGTCTACGAAGCAGACGATGAATACTTCGACTCCAACCTTGATTACTGTAAGGGCTGTGGGATCTGTGCTAAAGAATGCAAGCCAGGGGCCATCACCATGGTGGAGGAGGAACGATGACGACAAAAAAAGGAATTGAAGTTTCCATCGCTGTAGCAGAAGCTGCCAAGCTCGCAAGGGTTTAAGTCATTGCTGCGTATCCGATCACCCCCCAAACCCATATCGTTGAGCATCTTGCTGAAATTGTAGCAGAGGGAGAAGTTGAAGCAAAATATATCAATGTCGAATCAGAACATTCAGCCATGTCTGCCTGTTGCGGTGCGTCGGCTGCCGGAGCCAGGACCTTCACATCTACAAGCGCACAGGGGCTCGAACTCATGCACGAGATTCTCTTTATTGCTTCTGGCATGCGCCTGCCTATTGTTATGGCCACGGTCAACCGCGCCCTTTCGGCCCCGCTCTCTATCTGGGGAGATCAGTCAGACGTAATGGCAGCAAGAGATTCAGGCTGGATAATGCTTTTCTGCGAAAACGGCCAGGAGACAGTAGACACTACCATAATGGCCTTCAAGATCGCTGAAGACCGAAGGGTTCTTCTCCCTGTCATGATTAACCTTGATGGCTTCTCGCTCTCCCATGTCATAGAGCCAATTGTAATGCCTTCACAGGAAGATGTTGATGCGTTTTTACCATCGTATAATCCTCTCTTTACCCTCCACCCGGACAAACCTGTTACAATGGGCGCCTATGCAATGCCTGAACTTTATACTGAGGCAAAGTTTGCACAGGAAACTGCTATACGAAATTCCAAAAAGGTTATCGATGAAGTGATGGAGGAGTTTGGGAAACGATTTGGCAGGTCTTATAAATCAGTCGAGACTTACAACTGTGATGGAACAGACTTTGCCTTCATCGCCATTGGCTCGTTATGTGAAAATATAAAAACCTGTATCGATGATATGAAGGACGAGGGCAAGGAAGCGGGGCTTATTGAAATGCGTCTTTTTCGTCCTTTTCCTGAAGACGATTTCCTCAAAGCCATTAAGGGCAAGAAACGTCTTGCCGTTATGGAAAGAGCAATGCCCGGAGGAGCTACCTATGGCCCTCTCTTCAATGAGATTGCCGCCCTCATTCATACTCATGGCCTGAACATCACGACTGAAAACTATATTTGCGGGCTCGGAGGAAGAGATGTTCAACCAGAGGAATTCAAAAATGTTTTTGTTTCGCCCCAGAAGGGGACAAACATCACTGTGATAGGGGTGAGAGAATGAGACTGAAAAAAATATACTCTTATACAGATCATCCGGAAGTTGAATATGCTGTGTCAGGACACCGGGCATGCCAGGGATGTGCTGAAATTTTGGCGCTCCGTATGGCTCTTAAAGTATTTGGGAAAGATACAATTCTGACCATGGCCACAGGGTGCATGGAGATTATCTCTACCCCTCTTCCCCTCACTGACTGGACGCTTCCCTGGATTCATGTGGCTTTTGAGAATGCTGCCGCTGTGGCGTCTGGCGTTGAGTCCGCATTGAAGATCCTTATGGAAAAGGGTAAGATCCCTCAGAAGGATATCCAGGTAATCGCAATTGGTGGTGATGGTGGCACCAGCGACATCGGCCTCCAGGCCCTTTCAGGCGCTTTGGAACGAGGACACAATTTCACTTACATTTGCGTTGACAACGAAGCATACATGAATACGGGAATCCAGAGGTCTTCTGCAACCCCCTATGGAGCCATGACGACCACCAGTCCTCCTGGCAAGAAGAGCATCGGACAGTCTACATGGAAAAAAAACATGCCTAAGATTGCTGCTGCCCACAACATTCCCTATGTTGCTACGGCCTGCCCTTCCTATCCTTTTGATCTCATGGAAAAGGTTAAGAAAGCAAAAAACACCAACGGACCTTCATACCTCCACATTCTCTCAGTATGTCCCACGGGGTGGAGAATACCCACAGAGGCAGCTATAGAATACGGGAGACTGGCGGTAAGAAGCGGTGCTTTTCCACTCTACGAGGTAGAAAACGGGAAGTACAGGCTTACCCACAAAACTGAGCCCCTTTTGCCTATTTCGGAATATTTAAAGGGCCAGGGAAGATTCCGGCACCTTACCGATGAAATGATTGCGAGTATTCAGAGCAGGATAACCATGGAATGGGAAGAGCTTAAGTACCTTTCCGGTATAAAGTAAACGGGAAACAGCACAATTAGAATTTTGAAAAATCTTCTGTCTTAAGCTTGAAGCCTGGTTCTTTTCTCTCTTCGTCCTCTTTCTTGATTTGGGACATCTTGATCCGCAGCCTCACATCATTCGGGCTGTCGGCATATGCAACGGCCATACTGTAATCAATTCTCCCGGACATATAGAGGTCAAAAATGTGCTGGTCAAAGGTTTGCATTCCCTCATTGTAGGACTGGGCCATGGTGTCCTTCAAAATTCCTATCTCTCCCTTCAAAATGAGGTCTTTTACCCGTGGTGTGTCAAGGAGTATTTCAAAGGCCGCGACTCTTCTGCCATCCACCGATGGGAGAAGGCGTTGAGAAACAATTGACCTAAGATTCAGGGAAAGTTGCATGTATATCTGAAGGTGTCTCTCAATAGGAAAGAAATTGAGAACACGCTCCAGGGCCTGGTTTGCATTATTTGAGTGCAATGTCGCCAAGGCGAGGTGTCCAGTTTCAGCGAAGGTAATCGCATCTTCCATAGTTTCCGCATCCCTGATTTCACCAATAAGGATTACATCAGGTGCCTGCCTCACGGTATTCTTGAGTGCACTAAGAAAACTATGTGTATCAAAGCCTACTTCACGCTGGGTGATGACACTCATTTTATGCTCGTGCACAAACTCAATAGGGTCTTCAATGGTGATGATGTGACCGCGTTGATTAAGATTTCGATAATCTACCATGGCGGCAAGGGTTGTTGACTTACCACTGCCCGTGGCGCCAACAACAAGCACCAACCCTCTTTTTGTCATTACAATATCTTTCAGTATCTGCGGCAACATGAGGTCATCAATCGTCTTGATTTGTATCTTAATCTGACGTATGACCATCCCGACGTAGCCTCTCTGTCGAAAGATATTTACCCTGAACCTTCCAAGTTCCGGATAATAGAGGGCCAGGTTCATCTCAAGGGTTTCTTCGAATATCTTTCTCTGCCGGTCATTCATGGCGCGGTATGCCATAGCTTCAGTATCTTCAGGCCCCAGCCCATCACCTCCGTAAGGATGCACCACACCTTCAATGCGGAACATGGGAGGAACGCCAACGGTTATGTAAATATCCGAGGCATCATTGTCAACCATATATTTCAAATACCATGTCAGGTCTTCCATGTTTTCACCTCTGAACTCTTGTTAAATAGAAGGATACCTCATCTCTGCTCACCAAGTTCCGGTCGAGCAGGTCTTGAACCGAGGACTCCATGGTCTGCATTCCTATCCCCTTACTGGTCTGCATAACCGAGGGGATCTGGAAGATCTTATTCTCCCTTATCAAGTTTCTTACAGCTGGGTTTGTAACCATGATTTCAAAAGAAGCCACACGTCCTTTTCCATCCCTCCTCTTAAACAACATCTGAGACGCGATGGCCTGGAGTGATTCAGCTATCATTGAACGTACCTGATTCTGCTGCTCTGCGGGAAAGACATCAACAATCCTGTCTATCGTGTTGGGTGCACCGCTTGTATGCAAGGTTGCAAAAACCAGATGACCAGTTTCTGCTGCTGTAAGGGCAAGAGAGATGGTCTCAAGGTCCCTCATTTCGCCAACGAGTATGACATCAGGGTCTTCACGAAGGGTACTCCTGAGGGCGTTTGCAAAACTATGGGTATGAGGTCCTAGCTCCCGCTGATGAACGAGACAGTTCTTTGACACGTGAACGAATTCTATGGGATCTTCGATGGTGATGATGTGGCCCTTGAACTCACTATTGATAAGATCGATCATTGATGCAAGGGTGGTTGATTTTCCAATACCTGTTGGCCCTGTAAGAAGCACAAGCCCTTTTTCAAGGCGGGATATGGTCTTCAATACATTCGGCAATCCAAGTTGTTCGAAGGAAGGGATTGAGTTTGGAATGGTTCTGAATACTGCTGCATCACCTCTTTGTTGCTTAAAGACGTTACAACGGAATCTTCCGTATTCCCCAAGGTCGAAGGAAAAATCAAGCTCAAGATGTTCCTCATACATCTTTCTCTGTTGATCATTCAGGATTCCGTAGATCATGTTGTGTACATCTTCCCGGTCAAGATGAGGCAATTCAACCTTCCTCATTTCCCCGTTAATTCTTATGAAAGGTTGTTCTCCTGAACTTACATGAAGGTCGGATCCTTTGTTCTCTACGGCAAAAATAAGAAGTTCTGATATATCCACGGTGTCCCCCTAATTTTCTAAGGCTTCTATTTCTTTTAATGTCGGCAAATCACCGATCTCCTTAAGACCGTAGACCTCGAGGAACGTTTCTGTTGTTCTAAACACTATCGGTTTTCCAATATCATCTGTGCGTCCTGCGATCTCTATTAATCTCCTTTCAAGGAGTTGCTTGATCATCCGGGTAGAATCGACCCCCCTGATCGTGTCAATCTCCCGCCTTGTAATGGGCTGCTTGTAAGCAATAAGAGAAAGGGTTTCCAGCATGGGCCTCGTAAGGCCAATATCCTTTTCTTTTACAAATTTTGCCACCCATTCCCTGAATAGTATCTTGGTTCTCATCTGATAGCCACCGGAAACAGTTATAATTTCAATGGCCCTGTCGGAGTGACGATATTCATCAGTTAACTCGTCTAAAGCCTGTAGAATCTCTTCGCTGCTGTATATAGCCAGTTTCTTTACAAGAGATTTGAGCTTTAACGGCCTTGATGAAGAAAAGAGAACTGCCTCTATTATGCGCTTCAACTCAATCATGTCAGAAAATCAATGACCTTTTGTTTAATTGTATCTGTCCCTTCCGGATACTCATACCAGGAGATATCCTTTTCCCTTAAAAACCAGGTAAACTGCCTTTTTGCATAATGGCGAGTAAATTTTTTTATATCTTTTACCATATCCTCGTAGGTAATGGAACCATGAAGATAAAGCACTATTTCCCTGTATCCGATACTCGAAAATGGCTTCAGGTGCTCATCAAATCCCAGTGAAAAAATGCCCTTCACTTCTTCAATCCACCCACTTGCGAGCATTGTATCGACCCTTTCGTTAATTCTTTGGAACAGCACATCCCTGGGTTTTTGTAAACCAATCTTGAGGGCCTCGTAACGGGGGCTCTTAAAACCATGCCTCCGAGACCACTCTGACATGGAAAAACCTGTTAGCTGAAAAACTTCCATTGCCCTGACCATTCTTCTCTTATCACGAAAGCTGACTTTTAAAGAATACTCAGGATCAACTTTTTTCATATTTTCGTAAAATCCCAAGGGGTCATCGTCATACAGCGCATTAAGATTTTCCCTGAGGGTTTTGTCACCATGTACTTTGAAGAGGTCATACATAAGGGCACGGACATAGAGTCCAGTGCCTCCTACGATAATAGGAATACGACATCTCGACCATATGTCGCTGATCGAATTTCCCGCCATATCTTTAAATATTGCAGCGTTGAAATCCTCATACGGCTCTGCAACATCAATGAGGTGATGAGGTATAATACGCCTCGATTCATCGTCTTGTTTGGCAGTGCCAATATTGAAATGTTTGTAAACCTGCATTGAATCGGCATTAACGATCTCTCCATTGAACGCAAGGGCCAGGTCCATGGAGAGTTGAGACTTGCCAGTGCAGGTAGGCCCCACAACCACTATAATCTTTCTCGTGTTTGCTAACATTGGCGCTATACAGTATAATATGTCCGGTCATGTATTCAAGGATTATCAAGCTTACAATCCTTTTCATACTCATTCCAGCAATATTTGGTGCTGGATTCGGATACGCCCTCGTCAATTACCTTGAAATCCCTGACGTAAAACAACTCGAAACATACAGGCCCAAGTCTGCTACAAGGCTCTACGCAGATGACGGAACGTTGTTCGCCGAACTCTTCGTTGAAAAGCGTATCCCAATACCCATTACAGAAATGCCCAAACATTTGAGACTCGCGTTTATCGCCATAGAAGATGTGCGCTTTTATAAACATTTCGGCGTTGATGTCCGGGGAATAGCACGGGCAAGCTACAAAAACATTATCCATGGAGGTATCACCGAAGGCGCTTCTACGATTACCCAGCAGCTTGCCAGGAACCTTTACCTCACCCACACAAAAAGCTTCAAAAGAAAGATTGAGGAGGCAGTCCTCGCCATCCAGATCGAACGATCGTATTCTAAGGACGAGATACTCAACATGTACCTCAATCTCATCTACCTTGGCGAGGGAGCCCATGGTGTTGAGGCCGCAGCCTATACCTACTTTCATAAAAAGGCAAAAGATCTTACCCTTCAGGAATCTGCCACCCTTGCTGCCCTTACAAAGTCTCCTTCACGGTTGTCACCTTTTAAAAACCTTGCAAAAGCTACGGAACGAAGAAACGTAGTGCTGAGGAAAATGTATCAGTCAGACTTCATCACAAAGAAAGATTACGCTCAGGCAATGAAAGAACCTATGAGCCTCGCCCCCTTCAGGGCATATGAAAAAAAGACCGGATACTTCATCGAGTATGTGAAACAGACATTTGAAGAGTACGTTCCAGATGTCCAGGAACTTTACACGACAGGCCTCAATATCAAAACAACGATTAACCTCAAGATGACTGAGTTTGCCTATGAGGCAATTGAAAAAGGTATACAGCAATACAAAGAGAGGAATCCAAAAGCCAGCGAACCTCCTGAAGTGGCCCTTGTTGCCATTGAGGTTAAAACAGGTGACATAAAAGTAATCGTGGGCGGCAAGAACTTTGCTGCATCTCCCTACAACAGGGCGGTTCAGGCAAAGAGACAACCAGGATCGTCTTTTAAACCCATCATCTACCTCACTGCCCTTGAGCAGGGCCTGACACCTGATTATATGCTGCGTGATGGGCCGATATCCTTTACCAACCCCTGGACGAAGCAGGTTTGGCAACCAAAAAACTATAAGAACGAGTATCATGGCAATGTCACCATGAGGAAAGCCCTCGAGTTATCCCTGAATACAGCCACTGTCAGGTTGCTGGAAAAAGCTGGACTTGAAAATGTGATCGACATGGCCAAAAGACTCCACATTAACAGCAACTTTGAGCGCAACCTGTCCCTTGCCCTCGGTACTACAGAAATAGCGCCTCTGGACCTTGCATGTGCCTACGCTACTTTTGCCCGCGGTGGGGTCTACCTTCCACCTACTGCCATCAAAAATATCGCTACCATTGAAGGCGAAGAAAAATATAATGAAGAGACTCAAGGGGAGATTGTCGTGGCCCCCGAAGTAGCTGCATCACTTGTTGATATCATGAAGGGGGTAATTAAAAGCGGTACCGCGAGAAGTGCAGCCAAGATGCCTTACTTTCTTGCCGGCAAAACAGGAACAACCGATGATTTCCGGGATGCATGGTTCATTGGTTTTTCTCCAGAATTGCTCTGTGCAGTCTGGATAGGTTACGACAAAAAAACAAACCTTGGGGGCAAGGAGTCTGGAGGAACTGCCGCCCTGCCCATCTGGATTGATTTCATGTCAAAAGCCCTGCCTTCCTATGCTAATGAAGACTTTGTATTCTAAGGTTTCATGAGTTGTTTTTTTGCCCTCAGCTACAAAGGGCCCGTGGATAAATTGATGACTCATAACTGGTTACTGTTCAAGATATCTGTTACAATGTTCTCTAAAATAAGTATATCAACCAAGGGGGTTTTTATATGATGTATCGAATGAGCCGGTTGCTCCTCGTGGCGCTTCTCGTTGTGATCTTATTTTCATTATCAAAAACAATCGGAATGTATGTAGATTGGCTTCTTTTTAGAGAAGTCGGCTACGAGGCTATGTTCACGAAGGTCCTTTCTGCCGAGGTGCTCACCGGCCTTGCCTTCGCGGTTGTCTTTTGCCTTTTTGTTGCGGCGAATGTTCTTTTTGCATCCATGGTCAAAGTTCCCGCCATTGATATCGTGTTTATGGGCCAAACAAAAATTCCCATCGAACCTGGCAAGTTTGGAAAAATATTCAAGCTTTTTGGCATATTGATTGCTTTCCTTGGTGGTGCCGTAAGTGGATTCTGGGGAAGCAGCCTCTGGCCGGCAGTGCTCGCTTTCATGAACAGTGTTCATACAGGAAGAGTTGATCCACTCTTTAAAAACGATCTCAGCTTCTATCTTTTTAAACTTCCTATGTATGAAGCGCTGAACGGGTTCGCTGGTTTTCTCATCTTCTTTACCATTCTCCTTGTTGCCGTTGGATACGCCATGCGAGGGGGTTTGCTTTTCGTAGGCAACGGGTTATCCTTCGTAAAGAGCGCCAAGCAGCACCTGGCTCTCCTGGTTTTTCTTTTCTTCGTAAAACTTGCCTTTGGTTTCTATCTCGACAGGTTTCAGTTGCTGTACACTCCCCATTCCGTTCTGACTGGCGCAGGATACGCTGATGTCCATGCCAGGCTCATCGTGCTCGGTATTCTCATACCTTTGACAGTCATTGGAGGCATAGCTTTCTGCTATGCCCTTTTAAAGGAAAGGCTGAAGATAGCAGCGTATCCTGTGATTGGCCTCATTGTAGTCTATATCCTCGGGGTTGCAATCTATCCCGGTCTCCTCCAGAACTTCAAGGTGGCCCCCAATGAACAGGCCATGGAGGAGCCTTTCATCAAGCATCACATTGCCAGCACAAAATATGGTTACAACCTCGAAAATGTACAGATGACACCCTTTGACGTATCCTTCAACCTCACATCAAAGGATCTGGTAAAGAATGACCCGACAATCAAGAATATACGGCTTTGGGACGAAGCGCCACTGCTCAAAACATACAGCCAGCTCCAGCAGATACGAACCTATTACCGGTTCAGCGGCATTGACACTGATCGTTACACCATCGGCGGAGAGTACAGGCAGGTGATGCTCGCACCCAGGGAGCTCTCCTACAATGATCTTCCCAGCAAGTCATGGATCAACGAAAAGTTCGTCTTCACCCACGGCAACGGCGTTGTGATGGGCCCCGTGAGCAAAATCTCCAAAGAGGGACTTCCTGAATTCTTCATTAAGGACATTCCACCGTCTTCGTCTGCAAATGTGAAGATCGCCACCCCTGAGATCTATTTCGGTGAACTTACCAGTGACTATGTCATAGTAAATACCAAGATCCCGGAATTCAGCTACCCCACTGCAGAGGGCAACACGTATACTTCCTACAAGGGCTCAGGTGGCGTCAGACTTGATTCCATTTGGAAAAAAGCCATCTTTGCCTCACATTTCAGGACCGCAAAAATAATCCTTTCTTCCGAAATCACCGGTGAGAGCAAAATCCTTTACAGCAGGAATGTGGTAGAGAGGGTACATAAGATAGCGCCCTTTCTCGTTCTTGACTCTGACCCGTATGTGGTGGTCAGTGATGAAGGGAAACTCTCTTGGATCATCGATGCCTATACCACATCAGACCGGCTTCCCTACTCGAAGCAACTCAAGAACTGGGTGAACTACATGAGGAACTCAGTGAAGGTGGTGGTAGACGCCTATAACGGTGGGATTAACTTCTACATCAGTGATCCTGACGATGTAATCATAAAGGTATACGCCTCCATCTTTCCAGGCGTCTTCAAGCCAATAAGTGAAATGCCAGGGGATCTCAAGAAGCATGTCCGGTACCCGAGAGACCTCTTCAGGATCCAGACAGCCATGTACGCCACTTACCATATGAATGACCCGAAGGTTTTTTACAACAAGGAAGACCTCTGGGAGGTGCCGGTCCACAACGACAAGGCCATGGACGCAAACTACCTGATCATAAAACTTCCTGAGGAGAAAAAAGAAGAATTTGTTATCCTCGTGCCTTATACACCTGCCAAGAGGGACAATCTTGCAGCATGGTTTGCTGCCCGCTGCGATGAGCAGAATTACGGGAAGCTGCTTGTCTTCACCTTTCCCAGGGACAGGCTTGTCTTCGGACCCAGGCAGATAGACGCACGAATAGACCAGAATTCATATATATCGCAGCAGCTTTCCTTGTGGAATCAAAGGGGCTCATCGGTCATCAGGGGGAAACTCCTTATCATTCCCATAGAAAAATCGCTCCTCTACATCCAACCCCTTTTCCTGGCTGCAGAAGACAAAGGGGGATTGCCGGAACTCCGCAGGGTTATCGTTGCCTATGAGAATGACGTTGTCATGGAGGAAAATCTCGAACAGGCCCTGATGGCCCTTTTCGGCGGAAGAAAAGCTACTGCACCTCCAGCAGGTGCCGCCCCCACAGTAACCCAGAAAGTGTCCATACAGGACCTTGCAAAAGAGGCAGAACAGGTCTTTGAACGGGCCAAGACCCTCCAGAAACAGGGTGACTGGGCAGGCTACGGGGAGAACCTCAAGAAACTCGAACAGATACTGAGGCAGATGACGGGAAAGTAAACGGTGGAACAAGCATTTCGGTGGCAAAGACGTGACAAAAGACTGAATCAAGCACATTTTCTCTTGTCATT
>PDVJ01000463.1_pt1 | contig 13865 bp, 15 predicted proteins | sample 1369811 | NCBI WGS metagenome assembly PDVJ01 (sample SAMN07795376, study PRJNA414565) | Alkali sediment metagenome, whole genome shotgun sequencing project. | reverse complement strand
CATAAATCCTTATTGTGTATTATATAATCCTGAAAGCATAAGAGACTTTTCAGTAAATAAAAAAGGCGACCTTAACTGGATTCTACTTGATAATTCATATATAGATGATGTTAATCCTTATGTATTAGCAAAAAAAGTAATGTCTTATAGATTATGGACATCAACTTATTTTCAAGACTATATAAAAGATTCCGGCAAAACAGATTATGTGGCTGGAAATAAAGTAATGCATGGATTAGGTCTTATTCCATTTACGTTTATAAATTGGAGAGACAATAATCAGGACATGATTGATGATACTATATTTGAGGATATAGCATTATATGATAAATCGATTTATAATTTTACATCTTGTCTCGATGAAATGATTGTTTCAGGAACATTCAAGATGCTTTTCTTTCCTGTTGAGGATGTCGAACAGGACATACCAGCGGAAATAAAGGCAGGTGGTGTATCTGATTTGTCTGTCATACCATACAAGGGGGACTTAACGAATAGACCATTTTTTGATGGTGCTGGACTTGGAGATGTAACTCCATTTTTAACGGCAATAGAAATGTATCTTACTGAAATATTAAAAAAGATTGGAGTTGAATCAGCAGAACAGCAATCAATAGTCAAAACAGGTGTAGCAAGAAAATATGATTTTGAAAAAACAAAAGCATATATTGTTTCAGGTATAGCACAACTTGAAAAGGTTGAAAGACTTATATATAAATATTGCCAAGCATGGGAAGGGAAGAAAACATATAATGAACCGAAGATAACTTATTATAAAGATTTCCTTAATGAGGATTTAGCTGAAAAGATTACAAAATATTCAAATCTATTATTTATGCCATATCAGAAATTAAAGAAAGCATTACATAAATTAATGGTGAAAAGTTCTTTAACTTCCGAACTTGAAGATAAAGACATGAAGGACATTCTTGATGAAATAGATTCTTTTAAAACTGCTGACCAAGAAACAAAAGATTTTATAAATGGTCTAAAAAATAAAAATAATAATTTAGAGGAAGGAGGAGACAATGAGGAGGCACAAATCGAATGATATGATTAAACTTGATTTACAGCAATTCGCAGAAGGAGATGATGATGCTGATGATGGCGAAGGTTCTGGCGATACTGGAAATAAAGGGAACCAGAATGAATACAAAGAAATAAAAGACCCATCAACAGGAGAGATGGTAAAGATTCCAAAGACAATGGAAAATTTTGTTAATCATCTTATTTCAGGAACAAGAGGTGCAGTAAAAAAAGAAATTCAAACAAAATACGATGGTTTGATGAAGGAGATTCAATCGAAGTTACAGGAAAAGGAAAGCGAGAATAAAAGTATTCTCGATAAACTTTCCGAACTTGAAAATGCAAATCTATCAGCAGGGGAAATAGCAAAAAAAGAATTCAAGAAAAATATGGATGATATGAAATCAGAACTGGGAAAACATCAGACCGAATCTGCAATCTGGAAATCTCAGTTTGAAACCCTAAAGATGGATAGCGAAATAAGAGACTCGTTCGGTAGTTATAAATTATGCAATCCTGAACAGGTTTTATATTTATTTAAACAGGAAGGTGGAGCAAAATTACGAGAGATTATAAACAACGAAGGAGAAAAAACGGGCAAGTACGAAACAATTGTATCTGTAAAAATTACAAACAAGGACGGCAAAGTTGAAGAATTAACAGGAACATCTCTTGAGGTATTTCCAAAATGGATTATGCAATCAAAGAATGCACATCACCTTGCAAACAATTTAAAACCGGGTGGTGATTCATTTAAAGGAAAACTTGATGGTACTCAAATAGACCCATCAGTACTTGAAGGAATGAATTCTGTTGAAAAACTCAAATATGCTCGTCAAATGAAACAATGAAAATCTTAAAATAGGAGACTAATAATATGGCATTAACAATACTCGAAGCCGCGAAAAAAAATCCGGGTGATGTACTCAAACAGGCGGTAGTCGAAATATACGCAAAGAACTCAGACCTTTTGAGGGTTCTCCCTTTTGAGGATATTCCGGGTAATGCCCTGAAATATAACAGGGAAGAAACACTTCCGGGTATCGGATTCAGGGGTGTAAACGAAGCATATACAGAGGGTACTGGAATAGTGAATCCAGTTGTGGAATCTCTGATTATTGCTGGTGGTGACCTTGATGTTGATAAATTTATAATTGATACACAGGGTGCAGACCAGAGAGCAGTACAGGAAGCAATGAAGATAAAAGCACTTTCATTAAGAATTACAAAGTCTTTTATCAAGGGAGATCATTCATCTGAACCGAGAGAATTTGATGGTCTACAGGTAAGATGCGCAGGCAATCAGCTTGTATCGTCAGGCTCAACGTCAGGTGGAGACGTCCTTTCTCTTGCAAAACTCGATGAACTTATCGATGCCGTTGAAGAACCGATGTATCTGGTTATGAACAAAACCATGAGAAGGAGACTTACTACTGCGGCAAGGACTTATACAGTAGGCGGTTTCATAACATGGCAAAAAGACGAATTTGGAAGAAGGGTAGACGTTTACAACGGACTGCCAATTCTTATTGCCGACAAAGACAATGAGAATAGCGACATTCTCCCTCTTACAGAATCAGGTGCTGGTGGCGGTACTGCACAATGTACGTCAATATACTGCTTATCTGTTGCAGATGGCATGCTTACAGGATTGCAGAATGGCGAGATTGATGTTCGTGACCTTGGCGAACTTCAAACAAAACCCGCTTTCAGAACGAGAGTTGAGTGGTACATGGGGATGGCTATATATCATCCAAAAGCGGCTGGCAGACTGTACGGCATAAAAGACGGTGCGGTAACAGCATAATCTTAAAAACTAAATAGGAGGAAATTTTAATGATAGGAACAAGAAGGACTTATGACGATGCGTTGGAGATTAAAGCGGCTGGTCTTGTTGCGGCAAGTGCGGCTCAACCTTTAATCATCGACCTTGGCGCAGGTGAAGTTAATGGTATCATGGTAATGGACGTTACTGCTGTTGAAGTAGCAAGCAGTGACGAGGCATATAATGTCATTATGGAATTCAGCAATTCATCTACATTCGCCTCTGGAATTATAACTGGAAATGCGAAGATTCTTGGTGATGCGGCAGGCATAGCGACAATGCTTGGCGAGGGTGATACCGACCAAGGGGTAGGAAGATACGAAGTTCCGTTTACAAACTGCATTAACAATGTAACATATCGCTATTGCAGGTTGTATGTTAAGGTTGCTGGAACAATAGCAACCGGTGTAAACTTTTCAGCGTATCTCGCAAAGATGTAACCTAAAGGAATTTGAAGTAAATATAATCGGAGGGGGTAGTGGGGTAAGGATTCTCTACCCCCTCCAAAATTATTAAAAGGAGAGCAAGAATGGTAACAATAAGGAACAAAGAAACTAATAAGTATATGCAAGTACATCCTGTCGATGCGGCTGAGATTACAAGAATAAGTCCAGATTTGTATGAGATAATCCCCCAAGAAATTATGGACGAATATTCAAGACAGGAAAAAGTGAAAGAACTTGTTAAGGAAAAAAAATCAATTGAATCAAGAGATCGAATAAATACGACAAGAGAAAAGTATAAAGGCAAAAAACAGGAAGATGAAAAAGTTGATGAAGAAAAACAGGAAGATGAAATTAAAGAAGAAAATACTTAATAGGTTTAATACGTTTTCACATAATATATAAAACAGGAGGGGGGAAAGTTTATGCTTTCCCTTTTTTATGATAGGTGGCGTATTAAAGAAAAAGTTAATTGAGATACAAAAGGAATATCAATTTCAAGGAAAGATTGAACCTTTTGATTATGATGCTCTTGAATTAAAATATAATATAGACCAAAAGGATTTGGAATATATAAGAAAATTGATATTGGGGGGACAACCAGAAGAAGCAATTGATTTCTATATGAAGAATTACGGAACTGGATTATCAAAAGAATATATGGCGCAATTGCAATATGCTTTGGAATTAAGCGAAAGAAAAGTATTAACAAAAGAGCAGATGAATAACATAATAAGTAATATGAATAAAACACAAGAAGCCACCACTAAAAATTTATATGATTCATATCAAAAAATTTCGGACTATTATACACAAGCAAAGAACATTGCAAGCGGAGCATATAATTTAGCAAGCGGTACTGCAAAATATCTGGCAAATCTTAACGCAAGAAGATTTGGTGAACATGTTGGGTTTGTATCATATTTCGCAATGCACCGAGTTACAATGACAATGATGAGACTGCAATGGTACTTGCAAAGAGATATGTCACAAGCACAACAAATATGGAGTACGGATAAACCAGAAGAAAAAAGTAAAATACGGGAAATTATAAATAAGACGAGGCAAATGATTGCCAATATAAAAAAAACCGATAGCACATATATAGCTACAAAAAAAGGTGGAATAGAATCTGATATAAAAAGTTATCTTCCAGAAGGTTCACCGGAAGTAAGTTTTGGCGAAGAAGATTATATGCCATTAAGCGATTATTTAAGAGAATCATCAGACTCATGGCTTAACAAAGTAAATAATGAACTTGAAGAAATTCTTATAGGTGATTCTGATGTTGTGGAGTATGTATGGTTCACACACAGACCAGTTACAAAAGATAGAGTTATCTGCAAAGAGGTATTAGGACAGGAACTATTGGGAAAATCTCTTGTAGCAATGTCACAGGAAGTGGCTGACTTACTTGATATACCATACATAGATGATATAAAAAGACAAGGTGCAATGTGTAATTTTTGCAGGCATACGATACAACAGCTTGATAAAGATTTCATTAAATTATTAAATGAATATGTGAAAGAAAAGTATAAAGACGAACCTGAAAAACAGCAGAAAATACAATAGAGGTTTAATATGTTATCAACAGAATATTCGATGCTTGAAGTAAAAAAGAATCTCATGGCTTATACTGAATATGGATATTCAACTGATGCTTTATTTGAAGCAAAATTAACAGAGGTTGCAGATAAGGTTAAATATGATTTGCTATATGATTTAATATCAGATTATTACGATGATGAAATAATTGAAGATATAAGTGTAGGTGCTTATGACTATGATGATTTTATGAAAACAATGTCAACTGTAGATAGGCATTTATATTTAGGGGAGGCATATCTTGTCTGTGCTGAATTTCTTAAAGGTCTTGCATTTGAAGATACTCAGATGGGCGAAGCAGAAGCAACTTACTCAATGGAAGGATATTCACAATCAGGTACTAACAATCCAAAAAAGAAAGCTGCAGGGTTAATGACAAACAAAGCGAGAGAACATCTTTTAAGAGCAGGGATTGATTTAACATATTCAATAAGTAGAACTGTTCCACGTGGAACGGATTTAGCATTTCAGGACCATGTAATAATAAAGGTTGATGAATAATGTCTTTAAGACTTGCACAACAAAGAATAAAACAAAGATGCAATAATGGTAGAGAAATACAATTATTCATATCCAATGAGACAAGCGGATTCGAGGAGTCAGATTCTATAACCGTTACTATAAAAGCATATCCAATAAGATACGCACCATTTAACAGAAGAATAGATGAGAATGTAGGATTTGAAGAACAAGTGGATATAATGGCTTATGTATCTTATGCTGAACTTGCTCAAGTTGGATATGATATTAATAGATATGATGGTGCAGAGATAGAGGGCGATAGATATTCTATATATCAAATAAGACCATATAGTCAACATGATGAAACATTCTTATATTATATAATAGGTGGAAGAAAGAATTGAAATTAAAGACGTATGGAATAACTGAATTAAAAGAACATCTTCTTAACTTTTCAGCTTTTCCAGAAAAGGATATAAGCGAATTAAACAGAAAAAGGGCAAATGCTTTCAGAGATTTTTTAATAGATAGTTTAAGAAATGGCACAATACCAGTAGAACCGATCAAAGATGAATCACATAAACCATTATATGATACTGGTAAACTCGCAGAAAATTGTGAGGTTGAAGAAATATCAGCATGGATTTATAAGGTAGGTTATTTTGATACTAATAAAAATAAACCGGATGGTACAACATTAACTTATCCTGAAATTGCAATTGTTCAATCTTCTGGTTTTAATAACGGCAGAGCAGTAGTAGTACCAAGACCATTCTTTGATATAGCGTGGAGAATGTGGAACGAATCAGGAAAAGATGAAAAGATAGTAGATGAATGGTATAATAATTTAAAATAAAGATAAATGAAATGTGGTATGAATTCGCAAATAAAGTATATACTCCTGACGCTGGTGCTTCCGTAGCAAATAATACGGATTGGAGTATAAGTGGAACGAGTAAAAAATTCGCGTTCACCTCAATTGATGATGAAGTCGTATTGACATTCACTCAGGTGGATGTTACATCATTCGATGAAATATCTATGCAGTTATATACAACGCCAAATGTAAACGGGAATACGGATGTGCTTGAGATAGAAATAGATGGCGAAGTATATTCTTTTGATGAAATGTCTAAAGAGTTTCATCATATTCTATTTGATACCACAGGGTTAAACGATTTAACGGAGATAATTTTTCGTGCAAAAGTAGATAATCTTGTTGTATTTTTAGACCTATTAGGGTATAGAAAGACTAACTACGGGCAGAATATAGAGGATGTATTATCTTCCATAGCAAACAAAATAACAATAGATTATAATGTATCAACAACATTGAACGCAAATTTATCTACTGGTGCAACAAAAATAAGTGTTGCAAACAGTCAGTATATGCGTCAAAATACAATGATACTTATTGATAATACAGAATATGCGGTATTAACAGATAATAATTTAAATCTTCAAAAACCTATTACCGGAAGTTTTTCATCTGGTGATGCCGTAAAGATTATAGTGCCTATCAAATGGGGTGATAATAAAACAATAAATAATGATCCAGTATGCGGTGTATTGATGTATGATTTGGCTAACAGGAGAAAAGAATATGTTAACCAATACATGCAACAAGGATATGTTAAGAAGAAAGTTTTTTTAAATGAAATATATATAATCATCTATCTTGAATGTCATTCAAAGAAAAAACTTTTTGAAATGATAGAAAAGTATGAGTTTAATTATGGAGAGCAATTTAACTTTATACTTGATGGGGAAAAGGTAGAATTAATATCTGTAGATTCTGGAACATTACTACCAGATATGATAGGTAATTATCCAAGAATGAGTTACAGGTATTCATTCAAACCGCAACCTTTATTGATAGAGAGAAGAAAGCAAATCGATGATATGACTTTAAATTTAAGTATAGGAGTTTCATAATGATATTCAAAAATGAAACAAACAGAACACAGCACATTGAGACATCGAATGGTGCGGTGATGTGTGAACCTTATGGTGAAATATCTGTAGATAAAAATATTATCATGGATATCGAACTTGATAGGATTAAGAAAATGTTTTCATTTAAAGACGATGAGGTTAAAACTGAACGTCAATATAAAAGAAAAAAATTTGAAGTAGAATCTATTTAATATAAAGGAGGAAATTATTATGGCTTATGGCGCGCAAGCAAAAAGAGTAGATGCCAAAATAACATCACTTGTAGCTGATGTTGACCTATATAAAATAGGACTTCTTGGCAAAACAGAAAGAGGGATTTCTGGAATAATAAAAGAAATAAACTCTTTTGGTATGTATGAAAAAATGTGCGGTTCATATCAGTCAGGAAACATGACAGCTTATGTTGCCAAAACATTTTTTGATACATTAAAATCTGGTGTTCAGGTTGAAATGAAAGTGGCAACACATGTTGCCTCTGATGCGGTTCAGGCATTTTATAATGCAGAGAATACATCAAACGACTGTCTTGCATTAAAAGCGGCATGTCTCGGCAAAGCAGATAAATCTGCCTATGGCAATCGTATCAATTTCAAGATTACAAAGACGGAAGAATTCCAGTATAAACTTTCCGCAGAGATAGCAATTACTGGAACATCAGCTACACTTGTTTCAGTAGAAGGACTTGCGGTAGGACAATTTGTAAGGATTGATAATACCACAGTAAATGAAACAAAAAAGATTCTCACACTTAATTCAAATACAAAGACAATTACATTTTCGGCACTTGCAAATGTTGCGGCTATGTCAGTTGCAACAACTACAGTATATCGTCAGGATATTAAACTGGAAGTTGGTCTTGCTGATGTAAATGGATTTGTAAATCTTGTTGAGACATGGGAAAGAATGGCATGGACTACAGATGCTATCAATATTATAAATACAACAAGAGACAATTCATATTGGCTACTTGCGTCAGCAATTGCATTTGTAGAGGTTGATGCGGCTGCGATTCCAAAGAATGTAACTACATGGACTCCACTTGCAACAGGTGTTGATGGAACTACATCAACAGATGTTCAGATGGAAGCTATCGCAGATTTATATGATGATGAGGATATATCAATCCTTATTTCGCCAGCTTTCACAACTACAGCATACAATCTTTATCTTGCCGACAAAGCGAGTGAAAACTGCGATTACATTTATTATGTAAATATTCCAGAAAATGCCACAGAAGCAACACTCAAAGCACTTGGGGCAACATTAAGAAAAACCTACCAGTTTGGTATTATACCAATGGATAAATGGTTTGAAATGTATGACCCTCTCAATCCTTCACTTGTAATCAATGTACCAAACATTGGAATACTTGCGGCTCATTATTTCAATGAGTATTCAGCAAATGGCGTAGGTAGAGTAGCGGCTGGAAATAGGACTCCAATCAATACAATTCTTATTCCAGATGATGATAACGGATTGATACATGACGACAAAGCAGGGACAGGAGATATGCTTATCAGGAACTACTCAGTCAACATAGGAAGATTTAAATCAGGAGTGGGTACAACAATAAACTCGGCAAGAACTCTTGCCACAGATAAAGGATATTGTTTCCAGAATCAGATTATGGGTTTCCTTCTTATTAAGAAATCCATATACGCATATCTGCAATCAATAGAACAGGATTCATCGGGTGTAGATGCACAGGAATTGCATTACAATGCAATCTGGACCTACTGCAAAAAGAAATATGATTCCAATGTATTCTACAAAGGTCAGAAAGAAGATGGCACAAAGACTGAAATGAAGGATGTCGTTACAATAGTTAATGATTTTTCAATTAACACATTAACAGATATTGCAAATGGCAAAGAAACAAATTTCCTTCAAGTAGTATTTGTACCACCTATCGAAGAACCAATTCTTGACTTGGCATCTGCGCCAGTTACAAGTATATAAGGAGGAACTAAAATGGGTAGAGCTACATCATTAAATCTCGAAGTACAGGTAAATGGCAAAACAATTCATCCAATGACATTTGGTGAATTTTCAGAAGGTGACGAAGGAAGAATTGAAGTATCTGACGGTGATGTTAAATATAAAATCCGTGACCAGATATTCGCCATCGATGAAGTTGAAATGGAAATATATATACATGATGATAAGGCTGCTTATGATTTATGTCAGACACTCGTTAAATCAAGAGCGCCACAGGATGTATATATAATTTTCAGGGATGGGCAGGGTGTTGCACAATTAACATATTTATTTGAAAACTGCGATTTTGCCTTCGGCAAAAAGAACGCTTTCGATAGAAATTCAAAAGCGGCTGATACAAAGAAATATGTATTAGTGCCAAAGAATATATCGGAAGTATAATTCAAAATTGAGGAGAGCAATTTATGAGTGATATGTTTCGACTTTATGCAGGTATGGATATCAATGAAGAGTGGTATAACCATACAAAAACAGACGAAATAAAAGGAGGGATAATAGCATTACTCGATTCAGAAGATAGAAGTAGTACAGGCAGATTAAGAACGCTCGTAGAGGGTACAGTTAAATCTCTTTTTACGGCAGACGGTAAAGAGTATGAAATGACAAAAGGAGATTATGCAAATATAAAAATTGATGATGCTTGGAAAATAGCATTAGAATTACAGAAACAATTTTTAAATGAAGAATACCCTATAATGACTGAATCTTTTTTCTGTGCTAAATGCTCAAGAAGGAACGAAGAAAGATATACGACAATTAAAACATCATGGCAGAAGTTAATTGAAGATGGAATAATTGATGAGGTATATCTTGATTCTTCTGACTGTAGAGTAATGATAGAACTCCCTGTAGGTCTTAATATAAATGATTCAAAGGCAGTAACAAACGGAGTGTATAAGGAAATTTTTGTTGAACCTTTGACACTTGGAGAATTACAGAAACTTGTAAAGATTCCAGCTTTAATGGAAAACGAAGGACTTATGCTTTGCGGAATATGGGACACAAAGATAAAAGAAATAAAAGGACTCAGCGGTCGTGATTTAAATATATTAAAAAGAAATCCAAGAGATTCTTTTACAAGAAGATACCTTATAGCGAAAGAAGATATAGACGAAATGACGGATAATAAAAAATCTCGTCTTGGTCTAAATGCAGAATTTCGCTCAGTCTCATGCCAGTATTGCAACAATGAGATTGGAGGAGGATTAGATTACACAAATTTTTTCGACTTTATAGTACCGAAGAAATTGTCCCGCAATTTGACGCAAGGCAGAAATGTATAGCATATCCTAATATAGGGATGATACATAATCGAGATTCAATTTTCGACTTCGGGTTTCAACGGTTGTTAAGTCAGTATTATCTTATTAACCGGTTATTAAGGCATAAGTTCAAATGGAGTTTCAACGATACTAACAATTTGACTTTAAGAGTTTTGCAACAGGTATATACGGAAACTCTTGAAGATATTGAAATTGAAAAAAATAAGTTAGAAGAAACAAAAAATGGATAATGCCGGCAAAGATAAAGTTGTAAGATTCGTTTTTGATACCGAAAAGGGTATGGCTCAAATATTGAATCTTACTAAACAGATTGATGGTATTGATGATTCTGTAAGAAATGCGAATTATAGTTTTGAAACTATGGTTCGCAAATTACAGGAGTCAGGCGTTTCATTCAAGGTTGTTACCAATGACATGAAGAATGAAGCAAGAGATGTTCAGAACGCAATTGATGTAACCTTCCAGAAACCAAAAGAAATAATAAACGAAAAGAAAGAATTAAGCACTATCGATAGAATGAAAAAAGCCATTGATGATTTCAATAAAGGAGTAACGGAATCAGATAAAAGGATGAATGGCTTTTTCAATTCAGTCTATAAAATAATGAGAATGTTTTATAGATTAACATTATGGGCTGGTGCTATCAAAGGTATATTTATGGGTGGTGACTTAATAAAATCATTCATATCTAACTTTAAAAGAATAGATGAAGATACCGGTAAAACAGTTTTAACAATCCCTAATAAATTAAATGAAGCAACAAAGGTAGCATTTAAAGACTTCGCTGGAAAAGTACAATTCATGTTTAAGGATGCACTCGCTCGTTCAACATTTGAAGGATTTCATCAGAGAATTGTAAAGAATATGCTTGAGATGAAAAAGACTGGCATGTTTTCAATGAAGGGATTATTTGAAGGTAGTGCAGAAGAATTAAGAAAGGGTGTTGAAAAAAATCATCCGATAGTTGAAGGACTTTACGGCTTTGCTGAAAAGAAATTCAAAAATACAAACTGGAAAGGTATGTTTGATTTTTCAGGAAATGTAGATAGGTCAAGAAAAAGTTTCTTTAAATTCGGACAAGAACATCAGGCACAATGGGAAAAGGCAAGTAAATTTAGAAAGATGATGTTTTCTTTATTGGGTCAAAATCCATATATGATGCTTGGCAAAGGGATAGTAGGTGTAGGCAAAGGAGTTTGGGGTGTTCATAAAAATGTAAAAGGATTAAATAATACATTCGGTGATGCTTATAGATTCGGATTAAAATTCTTAAAACTTCCATTGATTGCAGGTGCGGCTTTTATGGCTTTTAAAGCTGGTGCTTACGCTGTCGAGAAGATGATGGATGCAGGATTAAAAGCAGAAGAAACAATAAAGAGATTAACAGTTTCTACAGGGTCAGTAAAGGAAGCAAAGAAAAGATTTGAAGAAGCGAAGATGCTTGCCATACAAACTGGATTTAAAGAGGAAGAAGTACAAAAAGCTGGCGCATTGGCTGGTTCATTTGGATATAAGAATCCATATGAAAGAACAAAAGAACTCGGTGGTACAAGCGTAACAGAACTTGCAATGGGTATGTCAGCGGCATCAGGTCAAAGCGTGGAAGTATCAATGAGAGCATTGATGAAAGCAGATGCGGCTGTTCTTGATTATTTTCCAGCGGCAAGAGACAAATACAACAAGATGATAGGTGAAGGTTTAAAACCAAATACCAAAGATTTCCAAAAACAATTTGCAGAGGAAGTATCTAAGATACCAGAATATATGTCAGCTATAGCAGTACAAGCTAATTCAGTAGGTGGACTACTTGAAGCAAATGCTTCTATAACTGCGGCTTGGTGGGATGCAATGGCAGGCGTTACAGCAGAAGAAGGTTCGCAATTCTCATTCTGGCAGAGTTTAAAACGAATACTTACATCAATGAAAGAAAGCGGAATGGCTATGCTTGAACCTTTAATGCCTGTATTACAATTTCTTGGTTCAACAATAGGTGTAGTTCTTGAAGCACTTTATGAAGTAGGTAAATTATTATTCAATTTATTATTACCTGTAATTATCTGGATAGGTGCAAAACTAATGTTTTGGGTTGGAGTAATTTGGGTCGTTGCCCAAGTTATAAAATATATAGCAATGTTCTTAAACTGGATTATAAAATGGATTGTAATTGGTGCTATTGAATTAGCTAAATTGGTAGGAAGATTGTTGATGTCAGTAGAATGGATAGCAACACTTATTGATTACTTTAAACTTGGATGGATATTTTTACAAGTATTATGGCAATTATTCATGATATGGATAGATGATCCATTAAGAGCATTAAGTGATATATGGGAAATATTAAAGAAGGTAGGTAATTTTATTGGTGAAATTTTAAATGTAGCTTTAGAAAAAGCCGTAGGATGGATTAGTCAAGCATATGATTGGTTGCTTGCCATACTTGGTCTTGATACAAAAGAGAAAGAATCATTTTCTATTACTACAGGTCAAAGAGATAAGAAGGGTAATCTTATATGGAATAAAACTGGTGATACAGCAATAGAAGAACAAAATAGAAAAAATGCAGAAGCAATTGCAGACGCTTTATTTAATAAAGGAATACCTATTGTTAATAAGAATGAAAACGTAACATCATCTACAAAGAATACTACAGTTAATTATTTAATGTATCAACAGCAAAGCCAGGCGCAATCACCTGTTAATATAGGAAATCCAATATTTGGGATAAGACCACAATTAATTTTAAATACGAGGTGATAAATGGCTAAAGGTCATGGAATTATAATTAATCTTTCTTCATATCTTCCATTCGTATTTTATTTTAATCCGGAAGAAGTAAATACAGAAAGAGTAATAAATTATTATGAAGTGCCAAATATTGGTGGTTCTCACCATGAAATGATATTCGTTGGTTTTTCAAATGAAAAGGTATCTTTTAAACTTGACATAGTAGACATGGAACACCCTCTTGGCGTAACAAAGGATATTGACTACTTTAAACAGTTAAGAGAACCAGACCCTGGACTTCTTGGAATAGCAAATTCATTCTTTGGCAATGAATACTTTCCACCGCCTCAGGTATTATTTAATTTTGGTACTGGATATTTAGTGCCTTTGGTATGGAATGTAATGTCAGTAGGAATTAAGACAACACATCATCATGCAGGCACAGTAAGAGGTGTATGGGGCGTACCCAAAAGAGCAGAAATTGAAATTGAATTAACACTTGATGAGGACAATGCTTTATATAAATCAGAGCAGATATTT
>PDVJ01000461.1_pt1 | contig 13884 bp, 14 predicted proteins | sample 1369811 | NCBI WGS metagenome assembly PDVJ01 (sample SAMN07795376, study PRJNA414565) | Alkali sediment metagenome, whole genome shotgun sequencing project. | reverse complement strand
AAGATTCGTAGGTGCGCTCCTCACACCAATCTTCTTGGCACAACTCAGACTTCTCTACCGCAATCGTCCATGGTGTGAAAATATGTCTATCCACCTTCCGAGGACTGTTCGATAAAAAACTCTACATATCTCGTAGCCAATCTCTCAGGTTTGTATCGCTGATGGTGTTGCAGAACCAGGCTAGACCATGGAGAACACCGTAAAATGGCCATGAAGGAATAAGTGAGCAGCTGGCATGAAAGTTGCTATTGTTTTCCTACTATGTTTCTTCATGTGCAATTTTGTGATTACCGGCATGATTTTGTTGAAACCCATGAACTTGACAAGCTCATTGATTTGAGACAAATAAAGCAGTTCTATCGGCCCTCTGAGGGAAGATGGGTTGATATTGGTCTTGACCGAGTACGAAGGTCCGGAGGTCATTATGCAGGACCTGAGAGAAGACGGGTCCACGTCACTGGCTTATCCGAAGAACGCGAATAAACACACGGAACAAATCCTTTGAAGAAACTCGACCTGGAATATGATATAACTTGGTAAAAAAGTATAATACAACCATTCTTTTTCATTGGACTGGTGAACAGTTGCAAGGTGCAGCAGAGCATCAACTTCTTTCCATCAATGTATGTTAAATGATCTTGTTGTTTCCTAATTAATTGTTAAAATGATGCTTATACTTACCTATGAGATATTTGAGGCTAAGGGTATCGTATGAGTAGATTGGAACATCTGGGGAAATTTCGCGAGCGGTTGATCAAGAAACGTGATGAAGTCTTCGAGACCCATAGGCTCAGTGATGAGGCACGGCTTATCTTGTCAGAGCACGATATCGAACCTGAAGAAACAGCGCAGAAGGAGGCTATCGTCGATGTTCTTTCAATACTGGACGAAAAAGAACTCGAAGTCATCCAGGCCATAAACAGGGCGCTTGCGCGGATGGAACTCGGGGAATACGGCTCCTGTGAGGTCTGTGGAAAAGGAATCGAGGTGGAGCGCCTTGAGACAATTCCCTGGACATCTGTCTGTAGCAAACATGCAAGAACAGAATGAAGTAACCAATCTCGAAGCGACTGGCTCCTTCAGGTGGATAGGTTAGGAGGGTAAGAAGATGAACCACATAGAAGTGCAATGGATCTCGCAAAAGTCTGTCACAGTTTCTCCAAGTTGGAGGAAGCCGCGGTTGGCCAGGGACGACATAAGACACTGAGCCGGTGAAGATGGCGATAGTCTTAAACCGATAACGAGAGGTGTTTTCTGAACATATTAGCAATGGTGCTTGCAGGCGGCAGAGTGGACGATCTTGGGGTTCTCACTTTTTTCAGACCAAAATCTGCAATGCCATTTGGCGGACTTTACTGCATCATTGATTTCCCCATGAGTAATCTTATGCATTCGGGTATCGAAAAAGTCGGGATTCTCTCTCAATACAAGCCTTTATACCTCATGGAACATGTAGGGAATGGTGGATCGTGGGATATGACCGGGCGTAACAGATTTGTAACCATACTGCCCCCACCAGAATATCGATTTTCTTGCCATGCACAGGCCCGACATTATTCTCATACTATCCGGGGACCATATATATAAAATGGACTATCGAGAAATAATCAGGTTTCACCTGGAGAACGACGCTGATCTTACCATGGCCTGTGCAAAGATGCCCAGGAAAGGCGCTCACCGTTTTGGTTTGGCGAACATCGAAGAAGGAGATGTGAAAGGCGGTAGGATTTTGGATTACACGGAGAAAAGCGATAAACCACAGTTTGAATGGGCTTCTTTGACCATCAATGTGTTTACCCCATACGCTCTTTTCGAAGCTCTTGAGGCGAACATCAAGGAGGATTCCCATGAATTCGGCAGGGACATCATTCCCTTTCTGCTGTCAGGCAATTATAAGGTATACGGTTATAAGCATTATGGTTACTGGGGGTATACCCGAACTCCCGAGGAATATTGGCAGACGAACATGGACCTCCTGGGTGATTCTCCTAAGATTGATATCGCATCATGGCAGATTTGTACAAACCTTTCTCGCCTTCAAATTAGAGATCGCCAACCGGCCTTGCTAAGAGAATCCTCACTGGTTGAGGATTCTTTGCTGTATTCGGGGTGTCAGATAAAAGGAAAAGTAGTTCGTTCAATTCTTTTTCCCGGTGTTAAAGTCGACAGTGGTTCGGTGGTGGAGGATTCCATACTCTTTTCCAATACCGTCGTCAAAAAGGATGCCAGGGTCGTAAGAACAATAACCGATGAGAATGTAACCATTGGCACAAAAGTGGAAATTGGGGATGAAACATGCGATGACCTTACCATTATAGGGACAGGAACGCGGGTAGCCAAAGAGACAAAGATTTCCTCCGGTGTTACCGTCTATCCCAATCTGGGGCCCGCGCAGTTCACCAGAAAATCATACCACAGAGGAGAGGTCATTCAATGAATGATACTGCAGTATTGCTCCTTGCAGGTGGAGTGGGAAGCCGACTCAATATCCTTGTAAGCCTCAGGGCAAAGCCCGCCGTCCCCTTTGGCGGCATATACCGTATTATAGACTTTACCCTCAGCAATATAGCAAAGGCCGGCTTTACAAATGTTGCAGTACTGACCCAGTACAAACCACTTTCGCTCATGGATCACATAGGAGACGGTTCGGCTTGGGACCTTTCGGGACGCTTTCGAAGCATAAAGATATTACCGCCAAAAACAGGTGAAAGTGAATGGGACTGGTATAAAGGAACGGCTGATGCGGTCCGCCAGAATGTGAACTTCATCGCCGCTGAGGGATATAAGAATGTTCTTATTCTCTCAGGGGACCACGTGTATCATATGGATTACAGATCTATGCTGCAGTTTCACCTCGAACACGGAGCAAAAGTAACCATAAGTGTGCTCAAGGTGCCTTGGGAAGAGACCCACCAGTTCGGCACGGCTGTCGTTGATTCACAGTTTCGTATCATGGAATGGGAAGAGAAATCCCCCAGATCAAGATCAAATCTCGCTTCAATGGGTGTATATATCTTTGACAGGGATTATCTGGTTCGGCTTCTCGAATCCTCGAAAGAAGAAGATTTCGGGTACAATTTAGTCCCTAGGGCAGTGCAGGAGGGTACCGTCTTTGCCTACCCTTTCGATGGTTATTGGCGTGATGTTGGCACGCTTCAGGCCTATTGGGATGCCAACATGGACATCGTCAAAACCAATTCCGGGCTGAATCCAGAATCATGGGGAACAATGACGAACCTAAATGCGACCGGAATTCCTTATGATCGCCCACCGATAAAAATCGCGCAAGGCAGCAACATAATAAACTCTGCAGTTTCACCTGGATGTACCATTTCCGGCAAGGTTGAGAACTCTGTCCTTTCTCCGGGGGTGGTTATAGAAAAAGGCGCCTCTGTGAAGGATTCCATCCTTATGCACGATACGGTAATCCGGGAAAGAGCCTCTGTGGAACGATGTATCATAGATAAGTATGTCGTTATCGGGAGGGAATCGGATATAGGTCGGGGTGATTATACAATGGCCAATCATTCTTTTCCTGAGCACCTCAATACAGGCCTTACGCTTATCGGAAAAGAGGCGTTCATCCCTGAAAATGTCACAATCGGTACGAACTGTATTATACACTCAAAAGTTGAGGCAACAGATTTCCTCACACGGCGAATCTCCAATGGACAATGGAGAAAACCTTCAGAAGAAAGAGGTTGGTCAATGAGCGCCCGTCCTGAATCTATAGGTCACGTCGTGAAAGTATACAAGCGAGAATTGCAAAATACTTTCTCGACAAAAATACTGTTCTGGTCATCTCCGGCGGAGGCTCCACGGATGGTAGGCCCTTCAGACACGGATTCGTTAGATCACAACTTTTTCACTTCTTGCTTAGGCCGGCCGGGCTAGGATGCTACGTTGTATGCCACCAATTAATCGGAGGTAAAAGAATGCGCAAACGAATTATCAATCAACGCTCCAAGGAGCTCTCACCAGCAGATCAGGATTGGTTGGACTTGGAACGCCTGGCACAGGTCGAGATCACATCCGAAGATGAGGGACAGCTCATCGAATCGGCACTAACAACCGGTGCTGGGCCAGGTTGGCAGGCCAGTCAACCTGGGGAGGGGCAATCTTACCGGGAGATTTTGCGCCAGCAATACACGTTCAGCCCACAAGGCATGACCCATGAGGTGGAAGAATACGTCGTCAACCTCGACGGGGTATCGGTACTAGAATTAAAGATTGTACCGGACATAAGCGGGGGCGATGCTCACGCATCGTTGACCCAGATGCGACTCGCATAACATAGGGCTGCAAAACTGCGTCAGTCACCAAGGCAATAGTTAACCTATATCATACCAATTCGCCTTCATTCATATAACTTTGTTGCCTTCACCGGATACCCACTCGAAGGCATCCTTCGACGAACTAAAATGTACGCCTCTATCGCTGCCTCCTCGTCGCCTCGTTCCATTTTGGGATCCAAATTGCTATATGCAGCCCGGCACACCCACCTTTGGCGGGTACCCGGACCGGAACAAAGAGCCTTCCGGCCAAGGCTGGTACTACTTTCAGGTGTAGCAACTCCAACTCACCGTTTTTTTGTTTTTGATCAATAAAGTACTTAAAAATGTGTTTATCTCTGACGTTCCCTGCTTATTATATGCATCATGACCGTTGCCACGACTTTTTCATTGCATAAACAATCAACCGTTATGTAAAATAATTTTCAGGACAATTCACCGTCAAGAGAATCAGCATGAATGCATACAATCTCATTTCATGTTTCGGGATACTCCTCTTCATAGGATTCCTCGCACTTCTTTCACATCACAAGCGGTCTATCAGTGTAAGGGTTTTGGTCTGGGGTATGTGTCTCCAAATTCTTTTTGCTTTTTTTGTTTTTCGTGTCCCCTTCGGAACCAGGCTTTTCCTCTTTCTGAACGATTTCACCATGGGGGTGATTGATAGTTCCTTTCAGGGGACGCAATTCCTCTTCGGAAGGCTTGCTATAGCTCCAGGCAAGGAGGGCTCTCTCGGATTCATCTTGGCATTTCAGGCCCTTCCGTCAATCATCTTTTTTGCAGCACTCATGGAATTCCTTTACTACATCGGAATTATGGATAAAATAATCGCTGTCTTTGCTCGTGTCTTTGCAAAAGTCATGGGCATAAGCGGCGCTGAGGCGCTCTGTGCTTCAGCCCAGATCTTTCTTGGTATTGAATCAAACCTGACTGTTCGGCCATATCTCTCGAAGATGACACAATCAGAACTTCTTGTTGTTCTTACAACTGGTATGGCTACAATAGCCTCAAGCGTGTTAGGCCTTTATGTGATAATACTGTCAGATTCGTTTCCAAAAGTGGCAGGTCATCTTATATCGGCGTCAATTCTCCTGGCCCCCGCAGCTATCCTTGCAAGCAAGATGATAATCCCTGAGACCGGCAAACCACTCACCCTTGGAACCGTTGTTAAGGTAGAGCACCAAAAAGCAAGTAATGCTATCGAGGCAATCATCAACGGCTCTATGGCAGGCCTTAAAATGGTCGTAGGAATCGGCGCCTTGCTGATTGCCTTCATAGGTCTTATCTCTCTTATCGATGCAGGCCTCCTTTATGGTGGGAGATTTTTTAACACAATATTTGGCACACATATCGATGTTACTCTCCACACGGCGCTGCAATATGTCTTTTATCCCTTTACCCTCGCCATGGGTGTTCCCTACGTGGATGCCCAGGCCATTGCAAGAATCATTGGGGAGAGGATCATTGAGACGGAGGTAAAGTCCTACCAGGACCTTGCTCTGCTGATCAAGGAAGGAAGAATTGTGCATGAGAGAAGTGTTGTGATAGCAACCTATGCCCTCTGCGGATTCGCACACATACCTTCCCTTGCGATTTTTATCGGAGGAACAGCAAGCATCGTTCCAGAAAGGACAAAAGATATATCTGTACTTGGACTTTGGGCCCTATTAGCCTCTAATATTGCATGCTTTATTACAGGAGCCGTGGCAGGTATTTTTTACACAGGTGGAGGAACACCTTTCCTAAAATAAGAATTGTGCGTCCCTATCTTTTTGCTGGTGGGGGCACAGACGTAGCTGGTTTTGGTTTCTCAGGGACGGGTTTCTTTTTTGCTGCCTGTTGTTTCTGTTGCTGGGTTTTTGCTTCGGCTTCTTTCTTCTGGCTCTTAATGTTTTCTATTTCGCCCTTGAGCTGGCCTATTTCATTTTTCAATCCATCCCTCTCCCTCATTGACTTCTCCAGCCTTCCCTCGAGCTCCGTGACCTGTGATTTGATGTTCTTTATCTCTGCAAGTTCTCCCTTGAAGGCAGCAATGTTTGAGCCGAGGGAAAGCACCATGGCGCCAAGAATGATAACGACAATGACAAGGACAATAGTCCCAATCGGCAAACTTTTCAAAAAAGGCATCATACCGCCGGTTTTTTTGCTTCCTTTCTTCTCCTGGTTTTCAAGAAGTTTTAACAATTCCTCGGTATCATCTACCTTTTTTATCTCTTCATCAAAATTAGCCATTCCCTTATCTCCTCTCGGTGAATAATGATGGTTTTTCTTACCATATAATCCAACTAATTACAAAACTAAAAGGCATTTATTTCCTGATTCGACTATTTATAACCATGTCAAAAACATTGACAATAGGGCTAAAAAACGGTAATTTTCAAAAGATTAATGGATAGAACCCTCCTTTTGAATACCACCTTTGAACCCCTTAGTGTTCTTTCGTGGAAGAAGGCAGTTACCCTCATTTTCCTCGGCAAAGTGGAGGTTTTGAGGGAGTACGAAAAAGAGATCAAGGGTGTTTCAAAGAGCATCAGGCAGCCGGCCGTTATACGTCTTGTCCGGCTTGTGCGCAATAACCATACGAACGTTAAGTTTTCGAGAAGAAACATCTTCTTGCGTGATGACTACATCTGCCAGTATTGCGGGAAAAAACATGACCCAAAGGGCCTTACATGTGATCACATAATCCCGAAATCAAGGGGCGGAGTAACAGAATGGACAAACATCGTTACATCCTGTATTCGCTGCAATCATAAAAAGGGCGACAAGCTTCCCGATGAAGTCGAGATGTATCCACGGAAGCGGCCTTCACGACCTAACGGCTTTTATATGCTTATGCTGCACCTTGGCGTCACAAGCCTTCCCGCTTACTGGAAGGACTACCTATTCCTGAGGGATTAATATGGACAGAGTTTGGGCACCATGGAGAATGGAGTATATTAGTGCATCAATGAAATCCGATAACAAGTGCTTTCTTTGTGTCAACCAAGCAGATGACCAGCAGGCCCTCGTTGTGGGAAGAAACAATAAGGCTTTTATCATCATGAATAGGTTTCCATATACTAATGGACATGTCATGGTAGTCCCGGTAAGGCATATCGGCTCTTTTGAAGAACTGACAGACGAAGAAACACTTGATATGATGCGACTGGTCAAAATCATGGTGTCTATCCTTAAAGAAGAATTCAATGTGGATGGGCTCAACATTGGCATGAATGTGGGCAGGGCTGCTGGTGCAGGTCTTGAGGAGCACTGCCACATCCATATCGTTCCACGATGGTTTGGTGATACAAACTTTATGCCCATCCTCGGTGAATCACGGGTTATATCGGAGCATCTCAACACAAGTTACGAAAGACTGAAGAGAAAATTTCTTGAGAAGTCTCTTTGATCCTTCGTCGCCAATACTGAAACCAACTGATATCGTCCGAACCTTTACCGGGAAAAGCCTGGAGGAACTTCGACTTCCACGAAGGGCCATCATCACATTCTCCATGGGCGATGTGAAGGCACTTCTCAAGAACACCCATCAAAAACCTATCAAGACGTGGTCAGGTTTTCGCAGTATTTTCAGGATTGATAACACCGAAACGGTCATTACAAGATGCTTGTTTGGCGGCCCGAATGTTGCTGCTCTCGTTGAGGAGCTATCAGCCTTCGGGGTTCGCGAGTTCGTTCTCTGGGGATATTGCGGAGGCATCTCTGATGATTTGTCCATCGGTGACGTGCTTATTGCAGAGGGTGCCTTGCGTCAAGACGGGGTATCATACCATTACCTTGACTGCACTGATGATTTTGTTTACACAGGATGGCTGCATAAATGGCAGAAAACGGCTGTTACATCGGGCATTCGTCCCGCATTGATTTGGAGTTGCGATGCCTTATACAGGGAGACGAGAAACAAAATCAACAGATACAAGAAGATGGGCATACATGCCGTAGAGATGGAGATAGCTTCCTTCTATGCGGTATGCCTTTCGAAAAGACTAAAGGGGATTGCCTTTCTTGTCGTCTCTGATCTTTTCAGGAAAGGTAAATGGCAGCCAGGTTTCTTCGAAAAGCCATTCAAAGAGGGTACCCACAGGCTTAGAGGATTTCTCCTTGAACATGCAATACTAAATAAACGCCAACGGAACCATATCAGTGTTAAACATCCTCGTGTTGAGGACTAGACGTACCACATCTCCATTTCAAAGCTTTCTGATGGTATGTTTACAGAGATGTATCCCCTTTTAGGAAGTCTGTCAACAAGCATATCTTTGATTTTCAACGAGAACCAGATATTGATCTTTTCTCCTGTCTTCATCCCCAGGGCATTCAGAGGACATTCCATTTCGAGAATATCAGAATAGGCAAGTTGAACCGGGAGAGACGTCTCTCTTACTGCTCCCTTCACGCGGTATACAACCTTTGATGGAGACTGGGCAATGAGGTTTATCTCAAAGGAGACATCATTCATATCTTCGATAAAATTTCGATCAATATCAGTACGAAGGAAAAGAGAGTTTTCATTGAAGCCATAATAACAACCTTTAATAAGCGCTACCGCATCGTGCATAGCAACACCATGCCCCTTGCCCTCGACAAAACCAGAGCCAATCCAGTCGAAGTAGCTGGTTACTTTTCCATCAATTTTTGGGTATATGAAGTCTATGGGCTCTCTTGTCGGCTTTATCTCCTGGTCCTCAATAAGGATGGGTATCGCCAGTACATCGGGAGGTTCTTTCCCGGAGAATCGGTAAACGTTCGCAAGATTTTCCCTGAAAAGGAAGTCAAAGATCTCATCGTTTTCGGAAGAATGATCATCACCATACCACCAGAACCAATCGCTTCCCTCGGCAATATAGATACTTTCCCATGCTTGCTCGTTTTTCATTTCCGGGTCTTCATTCTGGAGAAACTCCCTTGTCTGCGAGAGCAGGTTCCATCCTGTGTTGTCCTCAACCTGTCCGATCCAAATGGAGAAGTTATTGGCAATCCATGAACCTGCAAACGTGCCTGGTAGTCTTCCAGGGTCTTCCGTGACATTTAAATAATCACTGATAGTAGTGGGGGCTATGCTCTCCTCTTTGAGAATGCCTTCATAGAGATACCTGAGGAAGTCCCAACCATCGTTCGCGTAATTCTCCCATGCATTCTCTCCATCCATTGCAATGGTGACGATTGGCATCCTGATCCGGCCTTTCACTGAATTTCTGATTTCCTTGAGTCTTTTTATACAGTCATTAGCCGCATCTTTTGCTCCCATCCTGGAGTAGTGAAATGATATCAGGTCGGAGAGCTGTTTGTCCCTGTAAAGAATCTTGAGGGCCCTTCCTTCTCTTTCCCATAGGTATGGTCGGTATAGGAGTTCCGGGCTCAGGAGATTTCCATATCCGTCCCGTGTGTTCTGCACCCCAAGACTTCGGAAAAGAATGTCCTCATCCGTTACAAGCCATTCAACTCCGTGCTCTGCATAAACAGCGAGGGTATCATTGCTGACAGATCCCTCGGGTGGCCACATACCCCTTGGAGCATAACCAAACAACTGGGAAAACAAATCGATGGCTGTTTTTACCTGATGGGATGCGTCCTTTCTTTGCCGGAAAGGCCTTTCCGGAAGGACTACATCCGGCATTGCCTCCCTTGCAGAATTACTATCTATGAGCAAGGGAATAATTGGATGGTAAAAAGGAGAAGTGGAGAGCTCGATTGTACCGGAGTCGGCAAGTTCTTTATAAAGAGGTATGATGCCTTTCAGGACACTTCGTTGAACCTCTTCTATTACAAGCTTATCCTCTTCACTGAAAGACTTACCTTTTGTTTTTAGATATCGTAAACCATCGTACTGTTCGAAAAAAATAGGATCAATCCATGCAAGGAAGAAAAAAACCTGTATATCCCGAAGCTCCCCATCGGTAAAATATTTCTTGATCTCTTTTATGCCCTCTTTTGGATAGTAAAAACCCCTCTTCCTCAGCAGCTCGAAGTAATGTGGAAAGGGTTTAATCATGTTATCCCAGTTTGCATTAAAGAAATTCATCAAAAGAAAGATTTTTTGAGATTCCGAAAGGTCCTGAGGTCTCGTTCTGAATATCTCCAGGTATGTATCTTTTGCCTGTAAATCCTCATAGTCCATCAACTGTTTGAGCAGAGAAGGGACAAGGTTGAAGTTTTGCTTTAAGCCAGGAAACTCCTTGAGAATATAAGCCATGTCAAAGTAATCTTTTGTACCATGCAGAAGCACCCAGGGGAGCAGGTATTCACCGGTAAAAAGGTTTTTGTAAAAAGGCTGGTGCATATGCCAGAGAAATGCGAGGTGAATTCTTTCCATTAGCCTATCTCTAAAAAGTTAAAAGAGATTTCGTCTCCCAGTTCGAGAATCCCCATGGTTCTGCTACTCCTGTAAGATCCAGGGTTTATCATGTATATATCGCCTTTCTTCCTATACAAGGGGATATGGGTGTGGCCAAAGATTATAATATCAACATCGGTAAATTCATCGACAACCACTCTCTCAACGAAAAAAGGGGAACCTTTGCCATGCATGATTCCTATCCTTTTTCCCGCTACTTCTTCAATCCTTTTTTCAGGGAGTATAGCCCTCAGATCATAGTCATCCATGTTGCCGGCAACTGCCCGGAGATCCCAATTTGACAGGAACTCATGGACAAGAATCCCTGTCACGTCACCAGCATGAATGATCATATCAACGTCAGAAAAATACTTTTCTAAAGTAGACTTGAAATCATCAGTAGGTCTGCTAAGGTGTGTATCAGAGAGCACACCGATTCTTTTCATAAAGATGTGTTATTTCTGCTGCAGTGCCTTGTCAATCTCGGGTGTATTTGCACCGGATATGGATTTCCCATTAACAATAAAGAAAGGTGTACTGTTTATCCCCATCTTTTTTGATGCATCCTTATGTATCCTGACAAGGTCATCGATTTCCGGTTTTTTGCATATTTCGTATTTCTGGCTATCGAGCTTGCCTTGCATGGCTTCCTCGTAGGCCTTGGCCTTGTCGTTAGAACAGAAAATATATTTAATCTTATTTTCTGCGTCCTTGTGCATCGGTAAAGGAAGGAAGAAAACATACCGTGTCACATCGGTTTTTTGACTCAAGAAAGAAGAAGCCTTGCGACAATAAGGACAATCAGGATCGGTGAATTCAAGGATTATGTTTTTGCCGCTTCCTATCTTCAGGGCCTTGTCGAGAGGTAAATCCTTTGATTTGGATGCAATGTTCTCATTTCGCCTTTTTACGGTGATATTAGTACCGTTCCTGTCGATAATTTCGCCCAGGATCAGATAACCGGGCTCTGGAGCGAAATAACCAATTTGATTCTGGGAAACAATCTCATAAACTTGGACTCAACAGGGATATTCGGGAATGTTTTCTTGAAATTTTCCTCCATGGTCTCAGAAACGGCTAATACCGGTAGCAACGTCAAAGCAAAGCATACCAAAAATAAAATCTTAAATCTGTTTCTCATCCTGCACATCCTCCTCAGATATAGCTTTGTAAGCTCTATACATTAGAACATTTGCACGTGATATTCAACTTATTATCCCTGCCATGGGAACCTTAATTCTTACACGGATTTTTCTATTCCTACTTTTATCTAAACAAGGCTTAAACTTCCCCTTTCTAGAACGATAAGTATTATATATGTCGGGAACCAACGGTCTCCAGGCAGAAACAATTTATTTACCGACAGCATAAAGTCTCGGAGGACATAATGTCATTGAAAGATATCAGCTTACGAAAAAAATTCTCCTTTGTTACGATAGGGGTAGTGATAATCGCTATTGCCCTGACAGCAGGGACATGCCTCTGGCAGTTACGAAGTGATCTCCTTGGCCAGGTTGACGCAACGCTCAATGCTCGACTCAAAGTTTTTTGGGAGATGCTCCTCGCAAAGGATTCAAATATCTCTTCTGCCACGTCAGATATAAATGAACGAATAAAACTTTCAAACTTTCGCATTGATGAAGAAAAACTTATTATCGGTTTTTTTGCTCTCAATGATATTCACGTTATTGTTGACCAGGTTAAAAACATCTTCGGCGGTCTTGCAACGGTCTATATGAAGGATCAGCCGGTTGCCACAACTCTACTCAATAAAGACGGCACTCGATCTCTGAAGTCAAAACTTACCGGTGCAGCACATGACACAGTTCTTAAATCAGGAAAACCCTATAAAGGAAAGATCGACATAAACGGCATCAGGTACTTTGCAGCTTTTGATCCAATCAAAAATCAGCAGAGCGAGATTATTGGCGCACTGCTTGTTGCCGTTCCTGAGGACAATTATTTTGCTGGTTTCAACAGGATCATGATCATTATTGGTGTTATCGCACTAGTACTGATTGTTGGAGTTAATCTTTTCATTTTTTCATTTACAAAAAAGATCATGAATCCTCTCGTGAACATGGTTGATGCAGCAAACAGACTTGCCGATGGTGATTTGACGTTTGCAGTGAATGTTGACAGGAAGGATGAAATTGGGCAGCTTCTTGAAGCGATGAGCAATATGGTGGAAAAATGGAGACACGTGGTCAATGAGGTAAAATCGGTGTCAGACAATATAGCATCCGCTGGTCACCAACTGAGTGCAAGTGCTGAACAGATATCCCGTGGTTCATCTGAACAGGCAGGGAGAGCCTCCCAGGTAGCGACTGCAACGGAAGAGATGTCCCAAACAGTTATTGATATAGCAAGAAATGCTAACAACATCGCTGCTTCAAGTGAAGAGACCCTGAATCTTGCACGGGAAGGTGAAACAATTGTTCACAGGTCGGTGAATGAAGTGAAAGAGATAGCCCAGACAGTAGATGAGTCTGCAAGTCTTGTCAAGTCTCTGGGTGAACGCTCTAAACACATAGGTGAGATCGTAAACGTAATCAATGATATTGCCGACCAGACCAACCTGCTTGCCCTGAATGCAGCAATCGAAGCTGCAAGGGCCGGTGAGCAAGGCAGGGGTTTTGCAGTTGTAGCCGACGAAGTTAGAAAGCTCGCCGAAAGAACAGCCCTGGCAACCTCCGAAATAAGTGATATGATAAAAGCTAACACAGATGAGGTTTTCAGGGCTGTTGATTCAATGGAAAATGCATCAAGCAAAGTTAATGCGGGAGTTGAACTTTCATCTCAGGCCGGCGGTGCGTTGGAAGTAATCGTTAAAAAGGCTGATGAATTGCAAATAATGGTTCAACAGATTGCATCTGCTACAGAAGAGATGTCAGCAACTGCCGAGGAAGTCAGTAAAGACATCGAACAAATAGCCCTCGTATCGAAAGAGAGCTCATCCAGTTCAGAACAGACAACACAGGCTGCACTGGAACTTTCAAGTCTCTCTACAAACCTCCAGAAAACGGTGGGTGAATTCAGGCTGTAAGCAGAGCCCATTCAGCCACTCCTTCTTGCTCACAATGCTTGTTAAATCTAAACCAATAGATTTGCTTAGGATTCTAACCTTGACCCCTCGGCCCCTTGAACCCTTATTTAAACTACTTCACAAGGGGCAGTTTCTCGGCTTTCCATCGAACGATGTCTCCGAGGATCCTGTAAACTTCATTAAACTTTAGTCTTTTCATAACGTTTAGTGTA
>PDVJ01000460.1_pt1 | contig 13890 bp, 12 predicted proteins | sample 1369811 | NCBI WGS metagenome assembly PDVJ01 (sample SAMN07795376, study PRJNA414565) | Alkali sediment metagenome, whole genome shotgun sequencing project. | reverse complement strand
AACGAACCGCGCACGCGCGTGATGCGCGGCCCCGCAGTACGGGAGCGACCGACGTAGTAAAGCAGGTTGTTCAGCAGCTGCACCGGTGGCGCGTCGGCGTAGCTGGGCTCGCCGAGATCGATCAGCCTGCGCAGCTCACGGTCGGCCTGCCCAAGCAGGCGCTTCACCGACACGTTGCCGTCGATGCCGCCGGACCTCAACGCCTCGAGCACCGCACCTACAACCCACCACAGCTGAAACAGACCCTGCGTCGTCGCACTCGCTTCAATCCGTGCGGCAATCTCGTCGAGCTCGGCGAGATGGCGATCGACGGACTCCCCGCGGAACCATCCGAGCAGCGCGACCTGGAAACGCGGCCGCAGCTTGCGTGCGATCTCCGCCACCGCCGGCTCCGCCTCGCCCGCGCTCGCCGGCCTCGCCGGCTCGTCCGAGCGGAGGTTGAGCATCAGCAGCGTGCCTTCCGAAAGCAGCGCCCCTCCGCGAACCGCGCGCAGGTCGTTCAGCAGCGGCAACAACGCCAGCGGGACGTCGCGACCGCCGGAGACCACGCGGTCGACATAGGCAGGCAACTGCTCCATGGCGCGCAGCAGCGCGTCGAGGTCGTCGGCTGGTGTCTGCCCGGAGCCCGCGTGTTCCTCGAGGTAGCGCGCAACCTGCTCCATCTCCTCTGCGAGCAGTGCCGCACCGTAGAACTCGACCACGCGCAGCGCGCCGCGCACGACGTGCACGCGCTCCCCGAATCGCTGCAACGCGTCGCGGTCCTCGGGCCGCTCGACGAACGTCTCGATTGCGGCGCGCGCCTCGGAGAGTTCGGCGGCGACCTCGGCGGCCACCAGCGCCAGCGAGGCGTGGGTCTCGTCGTGGGTAGTCACGGCGACGCGGGCACTGCGCGTTGCGGCTGCCGTCACAGTCTCAACCCGTCAGGCCGCTCACGCGGCGCGGGGGCTCGCTGGCGACCTCCTGCTGTGCAGGCGCCTCGACGCGCAGCGCCGGAAACTCCCCGGTGACGCTCGCTGTGGTGCCGCCCGGCAGTCGGAAGCCCGTCACCGACTTGCGCAGCTGCGCCGCGAGTTCCGCGAGCTTGCCGATGGATGCAGAGGTGGCGGTGGTGCTCTCGGAGGTCTGCGAACTGATCTCCCGCAGCACCTGCATGTTGCGCGAGATGCTCTGCGAGGAGGTCGCTTGCTGGCGCGCGCTCGCGGAGATGTTCTGCACGAGGCTCGCGATCTGGTTCGACACCTTCTCGATCTCCTCGAGCGCGGCGCCGGCGTTCTCGGCGAGCAGCGCGCCGCCGACCACGTCGGTCGTGGTGCGCTCCATCGAGACCACGGCCTCGTTGGTGTCCGCCTGGATGGTGCGCACCAGCACCTCGATCTGCTTGGTGGCGTTCGCGGCGCGCTCGGCGAGCCGCTGCACCTCGTCGGCGACCACCGCGAAGCCGCGGCCGGCCTCGCCCGCCATCGACGCCTGGATGGACGCGTTCAGCGCNAGGATGTTGGTCTGCTCGGCGATGTCGTTGATCAGCTCGACGATGTTGCCGATCTCCTGCGAGCTCTCNCCNAGGCGCTTGATGCGCTTNGAGGTCTCCTGGATGTTCTCGCGGATCGCGTTCATGCCGTCGATCGTGCGTCTCACGGCGTCGCCGCCCTTGTGGGCGATGTCCACCGAGTGGCGCGCGACGTCCGAGGAGCGCTCGGCGTTGCCCGAGACCTCCTCGGTGGAGGCGGCCATGGCGGCGATGGACTCCGACGCCGAGGCGATCTGCTTCGACTGCGCCGAGGAGGCCTTCGCGAGGTGGGTCGAGAGCGCCTGCGTCTGGCGGGTTGCCCCGTCGAGCTTGATGGCCGAGTCGTTGATCGTCGTGACCAGCTCGCGCAGCGCCTCGATGGCGTAGTTGATCGAGTCGGCGATGGCGCCCGTGACGTCCTCGGTGACGGTGGCCTGCACGGTGAGATCGCCGTCGGCAAGGCTCGACAGCTCGTCGAGCAGCCTCAGGATCGCCTGCTCGTTGCGCTCGTTGTGGCGCGTCTGCTGGTCCGAGGCGGCACGCACCGTCGCAAGTGAGCGGTGCATCACCGCAGCCAGCGCCAGGGACAGGATGGTCACCAGCAGGAACGTGAGCGGCAGCCAGGGGCTTGCGAGCCAGCTCGAGGTTCGCGCCGCGGGCGCCCCGAGCGCACTCAGGCCCGCGTAGAGGGTAGCGCCGCTTTCGGCGAGCGCGTTGCGCGCCGCCTGCATCTGCTCGAGCCGGTCACCGAGCTCGATAGCCTTGCTCAGCTGGTCCTGCTCCGCGCGGAACACTGCGGCAAGCAGTCGGGCAGGTTCGACGGCCTGCGGCGGCAAGGCTTCGATACCGAGGCGGTTTTCCTCGCCGTTCAGCCCGGCCACCACCTGGCCCATGTAGGCCAGGCTGTCGGTCAGACGTCGCGCCGCAGCTTCCACCGGCGCAGTGCCGTCGGCGAGCGCCGAGAGGTCCTGCTCGATCGCCTGCGCACGAAGCTCGAAGCGTTCGAGCTGCGGCTGCAGCACGGCGACCCGGGCGGGACCGACAGCCTTGGCGACATTGGCGGCGGCCGCCATGAGCTGTGGTGTGAGTTCGCGCACCGTTGCGGCCGCCTGCTGCGCGCCGACCGCGGCATCGCGACCGTCGAGGACGGCCTGCGTCTGTTCGAGCAGCATGGTCCAGCCTTCCTCGCCACCCGGCAGGGCCTGACCCGACCCATCGAGGGAACCCTCGGCCCTGACCTCGTCGAGCAGGCTCTCCAGTCTCGCGCGCGATTCCTCCAGCGCATCGAAGGCGGGCGCGGAGCCGCGTACCGCCGCACCGGCCTGCAAGGGGATGTTCTGGGACAATGCCGCGAGCGCACCCGCCTGCTGACTCAGCTGCGATTGCTGACGTGCTGCCTGCCCGGAGAGCAGCAGCGCCAGCGCCGCGAGCACCGAGGCGACGAGCGCGACGACGAGCAGCGCCGGCTGCAGCTTTGAGGCATCGAGTCTGTTGGTCATGACATCCGTCCGATCCGTGTCCACCCGCGTCGCACGCCGGGCATCATGAGGCCGCCGCCTGCTGGAAGGCCGGGCTCTCGAGCAGTGTCCGAACTCCAAACACGGGCCACACCTCGGGACCGCGCTTGAAGGTGCCGGCGAGGTAGCGCTCGCAGCGCAGCAGCGTCGGCGGAAGGTCGGCGGAGAACTCGCCCGCGTCGAAGCGGCGGAATCCCATCACCTCGTCCACGATGATCCCTGCCGGTATCTCGCGGTGATTGGCGACCAGCAGGCGGGTGGTACGCGCCACGACCGTGGGTCCCGCCCCCAGGAACGCCTTCAGGTCGATCACGGGCAGCAGCTGGCCGCGCAGATTCGACAGGCCGCGGATCCAGCCTCGCGCGCCGGGCACCCGAGTCACGGCCGCCGGATAGCCCATCACCTCGCGAATCTCCTCGCGCGCCATCAGGAAGGCTTCCCCGCCGAGCCGGAACGCAATGCCCACCCATTCGGCACCCGTCGCCGACGCCTCGTGCTGACCTTGCCCCGCCGCGAGTGCGCGCCGGTCGATCTCCCGCAGCAGTTCGTAGGGACGATCCCGCAGCGCCCTCAGTTCCCCTGCCCCCTCCATCTCAGGCCGCAAGCGCCGCTTGCGCCGTCCGCACCAGTTGCTCGGCGGAGACCGGCTTGACCAGATAGTCTACGGCGCCTTGCCGCAGTCCCCACACCCGATCGGATTCCTGGGACTTCGAAGAGATCATGATCACCGGGATGGTGCGGGTCTCGGGATCGTTCGCAAGCTCGCGCGTCGCCTGGAAGCCGTTTACCCCGGGCATCACGATGTCCATCAGGATCAGGTCGGGCCGCAGCTCGCGCGCCTTGCGGATCGCCTCGCCGCCATCGGCGGGTCGTGAAGCCGCTCCGCTCGAGCGCCGTCTGCATGACGTGCACGTCCGTCGGGGAGTCGTCCACTATCAGTACGAGTGCCACGGTAATGCTCCTACGTCTCCGGCGGCCTCAGCGATGCACGTGCGATTCGATCGCGCTGAGGAGCTCCTCCCGCGTGAACGGCTTCGTCAGGTAGTGCTCGGAGCCCACGATCCGACCACGCGCACGATCGAACAGTCCGTCCTTCGAGGAAAGCATGATCACCGGGATCGAGCGGAAGACCTTGTTGTGCTTGATCAGCGAACAGGTCTGGTAACCGTCCAGCCGCGGCATCATGATGTCCACGAACACAACGTCTGGCTGGTGGTCGGCAACTTTCGACAGCGCGTCGAAGCCGTCCACAGCGGTGAATACCTCGCATCCCTCGCGCGCAAGCAGGGTCTCCGCAGTCCGGCGGATCGTCTTGCTGTCGTCGATGACCAGCACCTTGAGGCCGGCGAGACGGGGCCTGCCAGTACTGGCTACAGTATTTTCCATGCCTTCGAACCCCCGATGGGTGTACACGACGCAAGGCGAAGCTAAACGGCGAGATATCGTAAGCGTCGGCGTTTTAACATATCGGATGCGGCCGCGTCATCGGCCCGTTTCGATACCATGAAGCAAGTCACACGCAGGGCCCGGCGGGCCGTGCGACCGCGGAGCCCCTGATGCCCGACAGACCGTTGCACGTCGCCGTCGTGATGGACCCGATCGAGGACATCAAGCCGGCCAAGGACACGACGCTCGCGATGATGCTCGCGGCCCAGCGTCGCGGCTGGCGCCTATCCCGTAGAGGTGCGCGACGACAAGAACGACTGGTACGCGCGAGGCGCTGGTGCGGTCACGAAGCTCGGCGAGTTCGATGCGATCCTGATGCGCAAGGACCCGCCGTTCGACACCGAGTACGTCTACGCCACCTACATCCTGGAGCGTGCCGAGGCCGCCGGGGTCCTGGTCGTGAACCGGCCGCAGGGCCTGCGGGACATGAACGAGAAGGTCTACACGGCGTGGTTCCCCGAGTGCTGCGCGCCGACGCTCATTACGCGCGACATGGCCGACATGAACGCCTTCCTCCGCGAGCACGGCCGGGCGGTCTGCAAGCCGCTGCACGGCATGGGCGGCCGCTCGATATTCGTGCTCGAAGCGGGCGACAAGAACACCAACGTCGTGTTCGAGACTCTCACCGACTATGGAAGTCGCTACGCGATCGTGCAGCGCTATATTCCCGACATCGTGAAGACTGGCGACGCGCGTGTGATCCTCGTCGACGGTGAGCCGGTGCCGTACGCGCTTGCACGCATTCCCTCAGCCACCGACAACCGCGGCAACCTCGCCGCCGGTGCCGAAGGCGTCGGCCGCCCGCTCGACGACCGCGACCGCTGGCTCGCCTCGCGCATAGGCCCGACGCTGCGCGAGCGTGGCATGCTGTTCGTCGGCCTCGATGTGATCGGTGGCTTTGTCACGGAGATCAACGTGACGAGCCCGACCGGCGCGCGCGAGATCGCGCGGCAGTTCGGCGTCGACGCCTCCGAGCTGCTGATGGACGCGATCGCGCGTCGCTGCGCCTGAAGAATGGAGCTGCGCGCCCTCAGCGGACGGCCCGAGGACCGGCTCGCCACGGCCATCTTCGTCGCAGCCGTGCTGCACGGCCTGCTGATCCTTGGACTGCGATTCGCCGCTCCCACGCCTGACAACCGACCGCTGCCGACGCTCGAGGTCCTGCTCGTGCCCGACGGCAAGCGCGAGCCGGAGAACCCCTCGGCCGCCTACCTTGCGAGCCGTAACCAGCGCGGCTCCGGCACCGGCCGCGACCGGCAGAGAACCTCGCTGCCGGAGGCTTCCGCGAGCCTGCTCGAGCAAGCGGGCGAGGCCGAGGGCAGCTCCTACGCTCCGGCCACGGTCGAACCCGATGCCGGCGGTGCGCCGCTCGTGGCCGCCACGACCGCGCAGGGTCGGCGCGCGGCACCGACCACGGAGATCGAGTACACGGGGCCGGCATCGGTGCCCATCGAGTCCCGACCGCGCCCGCAAGTCGGTGTCAATGCGAGCGCGGCGGCAGAGTCGTTGCACCTGCACGGCGCTCCCGCACTCGACGACCGTCTGCTGGCGGACACGCGAGAGTCGCAGATCGCGGCCTATCTCGACGGCTGGAAGCGACGTGTGGAGCAGATCGGCACCCGGCAGTTCCCCGAGGCGGCGCGTCGGCGCGGGCTGACCGGCAACCCCATCCTCGAGGTCGCGATCCGCGCCGACGGCAGCCTGCAGCAGGTGCTGCTGCGGCGCTCGAGCGGTCACCGCGAACTGGACAACGCGGCGATCGGCATCGTGCGGCTCGCCGCGCCCTTCGATCCGTTTCCGCCGGCGGTACGCTCGCGCTACCCGGTGCTGCGCTTCGCCTACGAGTGGCAGTTCCAGTCCGGCCGGGCGGCGGCCGGTGCAGTGAGCGTGGCGCAACCCTGAGCGGGTTACCGCGAGGCTTGTGGTCGCGGACGGCGCGGCACGATACTGGGCCATGTCCGGCGAGTTCCTGAACAACCAGTTCCTGATCGCCATGCCTGGCATGAACGATCCGAACTTCGCCCAGACCGTGACGCTGGTATGTGAGCACGGTCCGCAGGGCGCGCTTGGCATCATCATCAACCGGCCGCTCACCATGACGCTCGGCGAGGTGTTCGCGCAGCTGGGGCTCGACTCGACGCACTCGCGGGTCAACGAGTCGCTGGTATTGCAGGGTGGACCCGTGCAGACCGACCGGGGATTCGTGCTGCACAGCCCGGGAACGAGCTGGGAATCCACGCTGGCATTCTCCGAGCGCCTGCACCTCACGACCTCACGCGACATCCTAGACGCGCTCGCGTGCGGCGAAGGCCCCGCGCAGGCCGTCGTGGCGCTGGGCTACGCGGGCTGGGATGCGGGCCAGCTCGAGGAGGAGGTGGCACAAAACGCGTGGCTTACGGTTCGCGCCGACGACCAGCTGCTGTTCGACACGCCGGCCGCCGAGCGCTGGCAGGCGGCGGGGCGACTCCTTGGAGTCAATCTGCTGCACATGAGCAGCGACGCGGGCCACGCCTGAGTACCGGCTGCCGTGGCCGGGGAGGTGGTGATGGCCTTCGACTACGGCGCCCGCCGCATAGGCGTCGCCGTCGGGCAGACCACCACGGCATCGGCGAGCCCGGCAGGCTTCGTCGACGTGCGCGCGACGCCGGACTGGAACGCCCTGGGGCGATGCGTTCGCGACTGGTCTCCGTCCCGGCTGCTGGTGGGACTTCCCTATAATATGGACGGCACCGATACCCTCCTGACCGCGACCTGCCGCGCGTTCGCCGCCGAACTGGAGCGGCGGTTCGGCCTTCCGGTGGAACTTGTGGACGAGCGCCTGACATCTGCGGCCGCCNNGCGCGCCGGTCGGGCGCTCGCGCCCGCCGCGTCCGGCGGGAGGACATCGACGCCCATGCCGCGCGCCTGATCCTCGAGACCTGGCTGCGCGCCCACGCCTGACGCCACGGGAGCATTCCTTGAGCATCGACACCGGCCGCGAGCTGCAGCGCGATCACGCGGGACGGCTTCGCCATCTGCTCACCCTCGACGGCCTCTCGCGCGACGACCTGTCGCAGCTGCTCGACCTGGCGCAGTTCTACGTGCGCTTCCCGGGCGAACTGCCCGCCCGCGACCAGAGCCTGTGGGGTCGCTGCGTGGCCAACCTGTTCTTCGAGCCGAGCACACGCACGCGCGTGTCGTTCGAGCTCGCCGCGAAGCGCCTCGGCGCCGACGTTGTGAACCTCGACATGCAGTCCTCCTCCCGCGTGAAGGGCGAAACGGTGCTCGACACGATCTACACGCTGCAGGCCATGCAGGTGGACGTGTTCGTGATGCGCGATTCCGAGCCCGGACTGCCCGCCTACGTCGCCGAGCGGGTCGCGCCGCACGTGAGCGTACTGAACGCAGGCGAGGCACACGTCTCGCACCCGACCCAGGGCCTGCTCGACGCGCTCACCATCCGCCAGCGCAAGGGCGACTTCGGAAACCTCTCGGTGGCCATCGTGGGCGACCTGCGTCACTCGCGCGTCGCACGCTCGACGGGCCGCGCTCTGCTCACGCTCGGAGTCGGCGAACTCAGGCTCGTGAGCCCGGCGAGCCTGATGCCCAGTCCCGCAGAGTTCGCGGGTGCCACACGCCACCACACGCTCGCCGCGGGCATCCGCGATGCGGACGTGGTCATGGCCTTGCGCATCCAGCGCGAGCGCATGACGGAGTCGGACTCGCCCGACGAGGCGGAGTTCTATCGCGAGTGGGGCATCAGCGCCGAGAATCTGCGCCACGCGAAGCCCGACGCGATCGTGATGCACCCGGGACCGATGAACCGCGGTGTCGAGATCACCAGCGAAGTGGCCGACGGTCCGCAGTCGGTGATCCGCCAGCAGGTCACCAACGGCGTCGCAGTCCGCATGGCGGTTCTCGCCACGATCGTGCGCAACGTGCAGGAGCGCAACGTCGAGGCGGGACGAAGGGCCATATGAGCGAACGACCGCACCGCGGCACCATCTTCGTCGAGGATGCGGAGCTGCTGTCGCAACAGGAGTTTCCGGGCCAGCAGTTCGTGATCCGCCTTAAGGCACCGAAGTGCGCAGCGGCCGCGACCCCGGGCAGCTTCGCTCACCTCACCTGCGATCCGCTGCTGCCGATGCGGCGTCCGCTGTCGATCATGCGTACCGATCCCGCCGCCGGCTGGATCGAAATTCTCTACAAAATCGTGGGCCCGGGACTTGCCGCACTGTCGAAGCAGCGGGTCGGCGCGTCGCTCAGCGTCATGGGTCCGATCGGCAGGGGCTTCACGCCCTCGCTCTCGCGGCCGCACACGCTGCTCGTCGGTGGCGGCGTCGGCATTCCGCCCATGGTGTTCCTCGCCGAATCCCTGCGGAGTCGCAGCGATGCGGACTGGAAACCGCTGGTGCTGATGGGTTCGGAGATCCCGTTCCCGTTCCGCAGCCGTCCGTCGACGATCCTCGTGCCAGGCATGCCCGACGGCGTGATTGCGTGCATGCCGCTGCTCGATGACTGGGGCGTGCCAAGCCGCCTTGCCTCGCTCGCCGGCTTCCCGGGCTGCTTCGAGGGCTACGTGACGGATCTCGCCGACGCGTGGCTGTCCTCGCTGGACACGGCGTCGCTCGCGGCAGTCGAGATGTTCGCCTGCGGTCCGACGCCGATGCTGATGGCTGCGGCGAAAGTCGCGCGCCGCCACACCGTGCCCTGCCAGGTGTCCCTCGAGGAATTCATGGCCTGCGCGGTCGGTGGTTGTGCCGGCTGCGCCGTGCCGGTGGTCACCGCGACCGGACTTGCGATGAAGCGAGTGTGCGTGGACGGGCCGGTGTTCGACGCGAACGCGGTGTTTCCGCCGGCGGCGTGATCCTGTCCGCCGGGGAGCTGGAGGCGACGATCGCGGGGGAGATCGAGATGCGTCGATATCCCAGTCAGGCTGCGCCAGGAAGGGAGAGTCATGAAAGTCATCATCGTTGGGGGCGTGGCCGGCGGCGCGTCGTGTGCGGCACGCCTGCGCCGGCTGGACGAGAAGGCCGAGATCGTCATGGTGGAACGTGGTCCGTACGTCTCCTACGCGAACTGCGGCCTGCCCTATCACGTCGGCGGTGTGATCGAGAAGGAATCGAGCCTGCTGGTCGCCAGTGAGNGCACCTTCCGTTCGCAGTTCGCGATCGACGTGCGCACGCAGTGNGAGTGCATCAGGATCTCGCCCGAGACGAAGACGGTCGAACTGCGCAGCGCCGCCACCGGTGAGGTGACTACGGAGTCCTACGACAGGCTGGTGCTGTCGCCCGGTGCACCGTCGATCCGGCCGCCGCTCCCAGGCATCGAGCTTCCGGGAATCTTCGAGCTGCGGACCGTGCCCGACGCGCGCGCGATCCGCGAATGGATCGAGAAGGGGTCCCTGTTCCTCGCCGGAATGCACCGGTATTCGGGGTTCCAGACCGTGCGTCCGAAGACGCGCGCCGTCGTGGTCGGCGGCGGATTCATCGGCATCGAAACGGCGGAGAACCTCCTGCATCGCGGGTTCGACGTCACGCTGATCGAAATGGGCGACCAGATCCTGGCGCCGCTGGACCCGGAGATGGCACGGATCGCGGAAGGCTACCTGGAGAGGCACGGCCTGCACCTCGCCCTGAACGACGCCGTGGCGGGGTTCGAACAGGTGGACGCCGGCGCGCTTAAAGTGCTCACGCGTTCCGGCACGGAGTACCCCGCCGACATCGTGATCCTGGCGCTCGGCGTACGCCCGGACACCAGCCTGGCGAAGATGGCCGGACTCGAGATCGGCGAGCGTGGCGGCATCCGCGTCGACGAGCAGATGCGGACGAGCGACCCGGATATCTTTGCGGTCGGCGATGCGGTCGAGGTCAGGGATTTCGTGACCGGCGAGTGGAGCCTCGTCGCGCTGGCTGGCCCGGCGAACCGCCAGGGACGCATTGCGGCCGACGTGATCGCCGGCCGGGACTCGCGCTTCCGCGGCACGCAGGGTACCTCGATCATCGGCATCTTCCGCGGCGCCGCCGCGTGGACCGGCGCGAGTGAAAAGACCCTGAAGCGGCGCGGCGACACGGACTACGAGAAGATCTACCTCTATCCGAACTCACATGCCGGCTACTACCCGGGGGCCCGACCGATCGCGATGAAGGTGCTGTTCCGGAAGTCCGACGGGAAACTGCTCGGCGCACAGGCGCTTGGCGAAGACCTGGTCGACAAGCGCATCAGCGCGCTCGCGGTCGCGCTGCAGATGGGCGCGACGATCTACGACCTGGAGGAGGCGGAGCTGTGCTACGCGCCCCAGTTCGGCAGTGCGAAGGACCCGGTCAATTTCGCGGGCATGGTCGCGGCGGACATTCTTCGCGGCGACATGCCGATCAGTCACTGGGCATCGAGTGAGGAAGGGTTCCTGCTCGACGTACGAGAGCCGGCGGAACTGGCGGTGGAGAGCGAGCCCCGTGCGGTCAACATCCCGCTGGGCCAGCTCCGTTCGCGCCTCGACGAGCTGCCCCGCGACCGGGAGATCCTCGTCGTCTGCCGCTCCGGGCAGCGTGCCTACTACGCGACGCGCATGTTGCTGCAGAGGGGATTCAGGGCCAGGACGCTCGCCGGCGGCATGTTGTCGCGCCATCACGCCTACGTCCTGGGGGACTGAGGGAGCCGGGACGCATTCGGATCGACTCAGTCGCCAGCGCACTCCGCCCTGCCGCCCGCGCGCCAGCGACTGGCTGGCGAACGTCGGCGGTGAGTCCCTGCCGGCGCTGGATCTGGCGCTGGATCCATGGCGAGGCGCCCGGCTGGGTCTCGCCGCTGCAAGGGTGGCCTGGGCGATTTCCAGCGCGGCGCCAGTCGCTGCCGCTCAGCATTCCCGCCCGCACAAGGACCGCTTGTGGCTGTTTCGGGCTTGCACCGGTATCCGCTTTCCTTCGAGGCCGGGGAACGACCCCGAACCCGAATCTTGCAGAGCCCTTAGGGTCAAAGGTTGACACCCACCGCGATTCGCCAACTTCACTTCGGTGGCGTAATGTCTTGATGAAACTACTCGGTTGATGTTCGGCCGGCGTGTGTGTCCAGGAGGGAGACAACATGAAGTCACCGCGTACCCTTGCCCGTTCCGCGTTCGTTCTCGGCTGTGTGCTCGGCGCAACCGGCCTGGCGAATGCTGGCGGGGGAGCGACCAGCATTGGCAGCTACCGCTGGACCAACGTGCGTCCAACCGTGCCGTTCAACCCGGCGATGTGGGCGCCGCGCGCCGGCCTCCAGGCCGTCGAACTGCGTAACGATCTCTACGTGATGGGCGGGCGAGGGCCATTCTCTTTCGAGACCGAGACCGTGCTCTACGGCGACGTCTGGAGGAGCACCGACGTCGGCGCCACGTGGACGCGAGTTGCGCAATGGCGACCCGACCAGGACGCAAGTCAGATGTGGAGGCCGCGTGCGTACTTCGGGTCTGTCACTCATCGCGGCCGGATGTACGTAATCGGCGGCCAGAACTTCGAGTCGCAGCCGATCTACCCGGATGGCTGCGCCTTCCTCCCGCCGGGCGTGCCGTGCCTGCCGATCGTGCCGAACTCGACGTTCTTCGACGACGTGTGGAGCAGCAAGGATGGCGTCACGTGGATTGCGGAGACGACCGACGCTCCGTGGGCAGGCCGCGCCGGTCTGTCAGCTGTAGTTCACCACGGGGCAATCTACGTCCTCGGTGGCAGCCGGGGCGACGATGCCTCGACCGGCGGCACAGGCCGGGTCCTGTTCAACGATGTCTGGATGTCGCGCGACGGCCGCGCCTGGACCGAGCTCACCGGCAAGGGGCCGAGGTGGACGCCGCGGGCTGGCGCCGCCGTCGTTTCGATGGGCGGCTATATCTACCTGCTCGGCGGCGAACGGGGATTCACCTGCGGCTTCGACCCGCAAGACCCGTGTCAACCTGCGACCAGGACGCTGTATTTCAATGACGTCTGGCGCTCGAAAGATGGCGCATCCTGGGAGCTGGTGACGGCGGCGGCCGGCTGGTCACCGCGTCCGGGACACCAGTGCGTCGAGCTGCTCAGCCAGATCGTCTGCTTCGGCGGCTACGGTGAGGTTCCCGGACTGCCCCCGATACCTGCGAACCCGACCGACATGTGGACCAGTCGCGACGGCAAGACCTGGATCGAACTCAAGGCGCCCGCAGCTCCGCCGTGGAATGGCAGATCCCCGGAGGACATGAGGTACGACTTCGACGCACTGGTCTTCTCCGGAGGTCGCGCTGGTCTGCGGCCTTCGATCCTGACCTTCGGAGGCGATCGCGAGCGATTCGGCCTTCCCTCGGACGTGAACGCATTCCTGATCGAGAACGACGTCTGGCAGTTCGGCCCATGATGTCTTCACGCAGAGCAGTTCGACGCAATCAACCCTGCAGGGGTGTCGGTCGAGCGGCGTCGGAGGTCAGCGACTGATCGCGCTGCAATGATCAACGTGAACGAGCGGCCGAACTGGGGCGCCAGGTCCAACGGCCGCGGTTCGCCGCTCTGAGATGGCCAGGAACGGCCGATTGCCGCAACGCCTCTGCCGCCGCCTCGACGACTGTTGATCCGGTGCGGCCCGGCCGCTCTCGCCTCAACCGAAGTTGATCTTCGCCTCGAGGTTCGAGCGCGAATCGGCGTTTGCGAGCGCCTCCTCCAGCGTCACCTTGCCCTCGAGGAAGAGCTTGTGCAGCGCCACGTCGAAGCTCTGCATGCCCTTCTCGGCGCTGCGGATCAACGCCTCCTTCACCCCGACCACGTCACCCTTCTTCACGAGTTCCTGCACGTGCGGAGTGTTGAGCAGCACCTCGATCGCGGCGCAGCGGCGGCCGTCCTTGCCCATCACCAGGCGCTGCGAGAGGATCGCCTTCAGGTACTGGGAGAGGTCGAGGAAGATCTGCGTGTGCTGATCGCGCGGGAACATGTTGATGATGCGATCGAGCGCCTCGGCGGCGTTGTTCGCGTGCAGCGTGGCGAGGCACAGGTGGCCGGTGCCGGCGAAAGTGATCGCGTACTCCATGGACTCCCGGTCGCGGACCTCGCCGATCAGGATCACGTCAGGCGCCGCGCGCATCGCGCTGCGGAGCGCGCGATGGAACGACTTCGTGTCGAGCCCGACCTCGCGCTGGTTCACGATCGATTTCTTGTTGGAGTGCAGGAACTCGATCGGGTCTTCGACCGAGAGAATGTGGTCGGAGGAGGTCTCGTTGCGGTGGTTAATCATCGCCGCGAGCGAGGTGGACTTGCCGGACCCGGTGGCGCCGACCATGAGAACCAGCCCGCGCCGGATCATCGCCAGCTCCTTCATGATCTCCGGCAACCCCAGGTCTTCGAGCCTGGGCATGTCCGCCGTGATGTAGCGCAGCACCATCGCCGGGTTGCCGCGCTGGTGGAACACCGCGACGCGGAACCGTCCGAGGCCCGGCTCGGAGACCGCAAA
>PDVJ01000459.1_pt1 | contig 13901 bp, 19 predicted proteins | sample 1369811 | NCBI WGS metagenome assembly PDVJ01 (sample SAMN07795376, study PRJNA414565) | Alkali sediment metagenome, whole genome shotgun sequencing project. | reverse complement strand
CATTATTTTTTTGAAATCATTTATGCCTCCAAAGGATAATATAGAATGTTTACCGCCCATAAGTTGACCGTCTTATACCTTGAATACGATTCGGAAATACGAGAGAAATTTTCAGATCTTATGCACAATAACGGGCTGCATGTTTTAAAAACAGATAACACCGTTACGGCACTGGATCTGTTTCGAACCCATCAAATCGATATTGTTCTCATAGACTTGGATAATACTGCCGATCAAGGGTTGGAATTTATTCATTCTCTTCGTAAAAAAGGGGTTCATTCTCCGGCCATTATTATTACCTCCAAAAAAGACAGTGATGTACTGATCAAAGCCATTAATCTCGAAATCACCCGCTTTTTGATCAAACCGTTTACAAAAAGCGAGCTTCTCGAAGCACTTAAAATTGCATCCAAAAAGATCCTGAACAATCGATTCACAACTTTTGCTGCACTGCATGAGGGATTTAGCTACGATCCGATTAACAAATCGATTCTTACCCCTGATGACAGGAGCATTCAGCTCTCCAAAAAAGAGTACCTCTTGTTGGAACTTTTATTGAAAAACAAACAGCGTATCACTCCGTACGAAGACATAGAGAGCACACTTTGGGATCACAATGGCATGAGCAAAGATGCCCTGCGTACCCTCGTGCGCAGTATTCGTAAAAAAACATACCCCCAGATCATTACCAATAATAATGGTATTGGTTACAAAATAGACTAACCATGCTACAATGGCATACCATCTCATTTTTTTCTCATTATTTATTGTTAGACTAAATGTCACAAGAAATACGAGGTAAAAAAGTGGTCTACCCCGATTCACAAATCAAACGTATCAAATCAAAAATTTTAGACCATATCGTGTTTACGCTCACAACGAATGCAGCCGGAGTGATTGTGGATGTCAGCCGAGGATTCGAAATACTTTCAGGATACAGGGCAAAAGAGTTGATTGGCCAAAAACCTAAATTTTTAAGCCATCCGGATACGCCCAAAGTGTTAATTGAAGATTTGTGGAAAACTCTTCTTGAAGAGAAAACATGGTTTGGTGAAATCAAAAATAATCATAAAAATGGGACAGGATATTGGAGCAGTCTGCGCATTGAACCCTTGCGCAAAAGCGATCCCGTATTGAAAAAAAATCATACAGTAGGGTATCTGGCAGTCTATACCAATATAACCGAGCAAAAAGAGTTAATACGCCAAGCTACAAGCGATCCCCTCACGGGCATTTACAATCGCTCAAAACTCAACCTTCTCCTCTCTCATGAAGCGGAGGAATCGTATCGGTACGGCTACACATTTTCACTGCTTTTTCTCGATTTAGACCATTTTAAAAATATCAATGACCGCTATGGGCATTTGGAAGGCGATCACGTCTTGATCGAGATGACCCGGGTCATCCGTGAAGCGCTGCGTCTGAGTGATTTGTTTGGTCGATGGGGAGGAGAAGAATTTATCATTGTCCTCCCTAAAACCAAAGTAGAGGATGCTTATCTCATCGCTGAAAAACTGCGTCATCGCATCCAAGATCACAATTTCGGCTTACAACAATCGGTAACCCTGAGCATCGGCATCGTTGAGTATTCTCCGCAAATAGGGATGGATCAAATGATCGAGCTTGCAGACCAAGCGATGTATCAAGCCAAGCATCAAGGAAGAAATCAGACCGTCGTATTCAATAAAGAAGGAAAAATATGTTCACCTCTCAAAACTTAACAGTTCTCTTACTCGAACATGATCCTGAAATTCGTCAAAAAACGGCACAGTTGATGCATGATAACGGATTGCACGTTTTTGAAGCAGACAATACCGCCAAAGGATGCGATCTCTTTCGGATAAATGAGATTGATATCGTTGTGATTGATTTGGAACTTCCCGAAAAAAGCGGGTTGGATTTTATCCATTGCCTTCGTGAAAAAAACATAATGACACCTGTGATTATCACTACCGATCACACCGATCAAGAGACGTTGCTCGAAGCGATCAATCTAGACATTACCCGATACTTGATTAAGCCCTGCAAAGAATGTGAACTGCTTGATGCGCTCGAAATAGCAATCAAAAAAGCAGTGAACTGTCACCCCATCACTTTTTCCAAACTTCATGAGGGATTTAGCTACGATCCCATCAATAAAATCGTTACCCATCCCGATGGCACAGCGAGTCAACTGTCCAAAAAAGAGTACCTTTTCATCGAACTTCTCTTGAGAAACAAGCATCAAATTGTCCCCTATGACCTCATCGAGATGATCGTATGGGAAGGGGCGATGATGAGCATGGACGCGCTTCGTACTCTCGTACGCGGAATTCGCAAAAAAACCTATTCCACTATTATTGCCAACCATAACGGCATCGGCTATAAAATGGATATTTGATCGTAAAGAATTTAATTTCTCATTTTATTCTCATTTTATTTTATTAAAATTTTTGGAGATTTGGAGATTTTAAATTTTATGTCTTACTTTGAAAATATAACCCTGCTTTACATCGATGATGATGTCGACATTCGACATAAATATGCTCTCTTAATCGCTGAAAACGGGTTTAAGGTCTTAGAAGCGGCAAGCCTGTGTGCCGCATACGATTTCATCACTGCACACAAAATCGATTGCATCTTGATGGACATTATTTTGCCCAATGAAAATGGATTGGATTTCATTCGATCCCTTCGTCAAAAAGAGCTGCTGATTCCCATTGTGATTACGACCTCCATTCTCGATCAAACAATTTTACTCGATGCCATCAATCTTGATATTACTCGCTATCTCATCAAACCATTGAGCGATAACGATCTTTTTGAAGCTCTGTACTTCGTCACTAAAAAATTGTTTATGCGTGCTCCTGTAAATTTTACCTATTTAGAGGGTGGATATTATTACGATCCGATTAATAAATCGTTCAATGATCATGATGGAAAAACCACTGCTTTATCTAAAAAAGAGTATCGCCTGATGGAACTTCTTTTAAGTAACAAAGAAAGTACTGTCCCTTACTCCGCTATCGAAAATACCGTTTGGCAAGGCTCCTATATGAGCATGGCTGCGCTTCGTACTCTGGTTCGCGGTATTCGCAAAAAAACGCATCACTCTGTTATTTTAAACCATAACGGCGCCGGATATAGGATAAATCTTAACTAATTGAACCAAAAAAGTATTTCTTTATTTAAGTTACCCCCTACAACATAAAAATCTCATTTATGAATATTACAATTATCCAATGCCGATTAAATTAGAGCGAATTTGTAAGAAATTATTTTAAATTAACAGGCGCCAACAAAATCCATACCAGTGAGGTGATAAAGATGAAAAAAAGAAAGTTGGGTGTTCTCACCATCGGTTTTCTTGCATTCTTAGGTTTGTCTAATGAGCTTCAAGCATACCCGATGTTTGGCAAACAAACAGGAATGGATGATTGTAAAGCATGTCACATGCAGCACATGCCAAAACTAAATGCAGTAGGACGACAGTTTGCCGTTTCAGGGATGACCCAAAGCAAAAAAAGTTTTGATGCGAACAGCAGCAAAATGGATTTGTATGCCTCTGTCATGTTTAAATCTCTGTACGAAGAGNACGTGGGATAAACCAAGTGCAGACGGTTTGATTCAAGGGACTTCGCCCACAGCGGGAGGGGATTGGTCGGTACCTAGAACCGCGAGTTTGTTTGTAGGGGGAAAAGTCAGTGACAATGTCGGTGCAATCATCGATCTTTCCTACAAAGATCTGGAAGACAATTCCATCCAGGGAAAAGTCGTTTATGCCAAAGAGATCAAAGACGGTTACATGGGGGCAGTTGCGTACTCAACCGCGAGTTTTGGTCCCTTTTCAGGAATGGAAACCTATAACACGGGACTGTATAAACCGCTTCGGACTTTTGATATCCGCAAACTCAGTAATGCTTTTCAAGCATGTGAAATAGGATCAGGAGCAGGCACCGGGGTTCAGATTTATTTTGACAGAGCCAATGTGTTCCGAGGACAAGGCCATCTGTTTGCAACCGTAGGTATGTTTACTCCGGCACAAGATAATGCCAATATGCAGATGAACGACAATATTTTGAGATTTGCACGCGGAGCATACGAATATCCTATCGGTAATTTTAATCTTATTCTTGGCGGTTTTGGAATCAGTGGGGGGTCAAAAGTTGCCTCTACCCAACCGCTGAGCGTTGAGCAAGATACCTACGGGATCGATTTTCAGCTCGAGGGTCTCCTCTTAGGGAAAAGTGTTTCGTTGGTAATGAGCAAAGTGTTAAAAAACAGAGTTACCTACACGGGGGCTGATGCAAACTTACTTAATCCAGAGGATAACACCAATCTTGACAGCAAAGCCTTCTCAGCAGAGGGGGAAATTAACGTTCTTGAAAATTTAGGTCTCAAAGTAGCCTATCTGACGTTTGATGATCTTTCCGATTATGCGCAAACTGTCAATGGTGAAAGTGGTTATGCACGTAATCACAGAGATGTTCGAGATCTTGATCATGCATATACAATAGGTGCGGATTACTCATTTAACCTCTATTTACCGATGAAACTCGCCGTAGAACATTCATGGGCAAAACCGAGTCTTGAGCGGGTCAAAGATTACCGAGATTTTCTCGTCAGTTTGAATATTCTGTTCTAACGGTATATGAAAAATAAAATTAAACAAGAGGGATTTTACATGAAAAAGTCAATCACCACTTTGGGTTATACACTTTCGTTTGCTGCGGCGCTTTGTTTGGCGCCTCACGCATGGGGAGCACCAAATGAGCAAGCACAAAACCAAGCAGGCAGTGTCACACAAAACAAAGCCCAAGCGGGAAGCGTAACGCAAAGCATGTCACAATCGGGAAATCAGTTCGGCAATGCTAACCAAAATGGGATTATCTCCGATCTTCCTACCACCCCTCCAAAACCTTTTGACCCCGTACAGCAGGTTTCTGATACCCTAGCTAAAGATTCAGGGGGGATTGCTCTTGGAGATTTTCTCCTTTATCCGGAACTCTCCGCTACGCTCATGTACGATGACAACATCTATGCAGCTCAAAACAATGAACTCTCCGATGAGATTTTGATTATTTCACCAGAAATTCGGATAAAACCTAATTTCACCCGTGACTCGTTGGAGCTGGGTGCGGGTGCTAATATAAACCGCTATAACACCTACACCAATGAAAATACCAATGACGCATGGGGCTACCTCAAAGGGCGCATCGATCTCACCGATTCCACAAACGTTTATGCAGGTGTGAGCCTCTCACGCGACCACGAAGACCGATCTTCCCCTGATACCAATCAGCTGGTACAATCCACTTCTTTTGCCAGCCCAACACGCTATAGGGATTTTAGCAGCAATGTCGGTCTCTATCATGAACTAACAGAGGGTTTAAAAGTGCGATTAGGGGCATCAACAACCAAACTTGACTATGAAAATACCCCTTTAGTCGGAGGCAGTAGTTACGACAATGGTTATCGTGACCGAAAAGAGACACTGAGTGGCGGGCGTATCACGTACGCGGCTGCACAGGGTATTGATGTGTTTGTACAAGGAATGAGCGACCAACGCGAATACGATACCACTGATGCTACTTTCGATCACAATTCCAAGGGCTACAATGCGGCAGTGGGTGTTGCAACTTGGTTCACTGAATCACTCAGCGCTGAGGGGTACGTAGGGCGTATCCACCAAAGCTACGACAACAGCGCGTTTAGTGACGTCAACGCGATCGATTATGGTCTCAATATCAACTATAAAATGACCCCAAAAACAACCCTCACCATGGATCTTGACCGTTCGATTGAAGAGACAACCATCGACACGTCATCCGGATATCTCAACACCGCATTAACGGGGCGTGTCAAACAAAATGTTTCGCATGATCTTTCACTCAATGCATCGCTTACCCATCAATGGAGCCGATACAACAGCTACGACCGTAAAGATACCTATTTTGGAGGAGGCGTAGGGATGAAATATTATCTTTCCAATGCCATCTATACCGCAGCCGATTACCAATACCGTCAGCGCAGCTCCACAACCGATACGGCTGACTATAAAAACAATATCGTTTACATAACGCTGGGAACCGATTTCGGAACACGAGCGAAACCTACAACCCCTGCTTACTAGTCAATAACCTCGATTTTACCGAAGACGGAAGCCTCATTTGCTTCCGTCTAAATTACCTCTTTTTTTTATTTATCAAGCTCATTTTTATCTCATTTGGATGATGTAGAATTTTGTTATATCAATAAAAGGAGTTGTCCATGGCAACACAATCATCTTTCATTACAAAAGTTATTACAGCAGGTAGTTTCGTTGTTGCAGCGGCGTTAATCGCACCAACATCAATGGGTTTTAATGGTTTGTCAACCAATGCGTTTGCGGAAGAGAGTCATGAAGGTTCAACAGGTCACACTGGTACAAAAGGCGGCTCTGGAAAAGGTAAAGGTAAAGGTACCTCTGGTAAAGGCGGTTCTGAATCAGGAAGCGGCAAAGGAAAGAGCGGTGTTTATCAAGGTGATTCTACAGATTTCCAAAAAGGCAAATCAGATAGTAGTGGTAATAAAGGCCAGCCGGTGTGGTCATCAGAAGGTATTCCAGAAGGTGATTATGGTCGCTTGAACGTAGCGCGCGCTCCTCAGAAAACTCGTGATCAAGCAGCAGCGGAAGCTATCAATACTATCACTGACTGGTCTTTGTATTCATTATCGTTAGAGGAAGTGGTTACTGCGATCAAAAATTACCGTCTCGTTCCAATCGTACGTGTTGATTCACCAACACAAAGTCTTGCATTGTATCAATCTGTTTTGAAAAACAATGCATTGATCGTCAAAGACGGTGTTGTGGTTCCAGGTTCAACGTTGGTACAAGCAGCTATTTTCTTGGCGAGTGCATCGGATAAAACAAAACCTATTTCAGTAAACACTGTTATCGCGATGAACACTATTTTGGGTATTAGCAATCCAACAGGTGTAACGAATGAAGTAATGGCAGAAGCAGCGGAAGCAGTACGTGTGGCGATTCAAATCGGTCACGATGCGGTTGTCCCTGTTCCTGTTCCGTAATTAGCGTCTATTTCAATTCTTTACCACACGTCGAGCAAGTGTTCGGCGTGTTTCCTTCATTTCTCTTTTCCCTTTTTAAAATTAGTAAAATCAACAATCCTATCTCTTAAAAACTGCGGCATCATCCCCATAAGTCGAATCATCCAATAAAATCTCAACGGAAACGGATAAAAACGCTTCTTTTTTGCTATGGCATTCACAATGCGGTTCACCCCTGCGTCCGTTGTGAGGAGAAAGGGCATCTTAAATTGATTCTTTTGGGTCATCTCTGAATCGATAAACCCCGGCAAAATCGTCATAACCTCAATCCCATAGGGGCGCAATTGATACCGCAACCCCTCGGCATACGCATTGAGTGCCCGTTTGGAACTGCTGTACGCTATGGAAGTGGGCATGGAGATAATCGATGCGAGAGAGGAGATAAAAACTATCTCCCCCGATTTTTGCTCAATGAGTTTGGGGATGATCGGTTCTAAAAGGGCATGAGCACTTAAAAAATTAGTCCCAAAAAGGCGGTTAAAATCGCTAAACGGCGTCACACCTGCCGAATGTCCCACCGAAATACCCGCATTTAAAATAATTCGGTCTATGTGTGTTTGGGCTAATTGCATTGCGATTGTATTCATAGCATCAAAATCACTCACATCCGCAATAATTGTTTCTACCTCTGCCCCTAACGTTCTGCATTTATCCGCCACCCTTTCCAGTTTCTCACCACGACGCGCTAAAAGAATCAGCTGATTTTCCTCTGACGCATAACGATACGCCAGATGTTCCCCCAAACCACTGCTGGCTCCCGTGATGATTATGCGCATGTTTCCTCCGGTCAGTAAATCTTAGCTATAATTATACCCATGAATGAAACATTAAAAATCGGGGAAATCAATATCCTCATTATCGATCGCGATACGACACCTGGTTTGTTCTTGCGAACTATGGATGAGAGCGATGTTCTTTTGCCGAACCAATACGTGACCGAATCGATGCACATCGGCGACACCATCGACGTCTTTGTCTATACCGATAGCGAAGACCGCCCTGTTGCAACAACGGCAAAACCCAAAGCAATGCTGGGCGAAATCGCTTTTCTCGAAGTGGTTGATACCAGTCCTATCGGTGCGTTTGTCAACTGGGGACTGCCTAAAGATCTCTTTGTCCCTCGTGCGCTTCAAAAACGCCCCTTTGCCGTCGGAGAAAAACGGATCATCCGCATCGTCTTGGATGAACGTACCAATCGGCTTGTCGGAACGGAAAAAGTGAGCAGTGCCCTCATCAATGCACCCAAAACGTTTTATCCCAATACACCCGTAACGTTTATGATCATCGCCAAAACCCCCTTAGGCTATAAAGCGATTGTCGATAACCTCTACGAGGGGATGCTTTATAGTAATGAAATTTTTGAAAATCTCCGTGTTGGAGACGTCAAGAACGGCTTTGTAAAACAGCGCAGAGAAGACGGTAAGCTCGATCTCTCACTGCAAATGATCGGCAAAGCCAAAGCAGGCAATGCTGCAGCCAAAGTTTATGATATGCTTCAGCAAAATGGAGGGATGCTTCCGTACAACTACAAGAGCGATGCGGAACTTATTCAAAAAACATTCGGACTGAGTAAAAAGAATTTTAAAAGCGCTCTCACTGAATTAGCAGACAATAAAAAAATAACCATAAAGGAGAACGGAATCTATGGGATATAGACCTAAACATACCGCATTTACCCATCTAGTCGCACGACGCATCAGCTACGTAGAGGGCGATAAGCTCATCAACCTTGTGAGCTTCAACCGTGATACCAACGCACTGGAAGTGACCATTACTGAAAATGGCGAAGTTCGAACCGATACGGCATTTCCGTTTGCCCACTTGCCTAAAAAAGTGAAGCAACAGCTCAATCCACTACAATAATAAAAAGGAAACCAATGACTCAATTTAAAAACGTAACCGCTGACAAAAAAGCCAATATCTATTTTGATGGCAAAGTAACCAGTCGTACTCTGCACTTTGAAGACGGGAGTATGAAAACACTTGGGATTATGTTGCCGGGTGACTATACCTTCAACACAGGGGACAAAGAAATCATGGAGATCATGAGCGGTGAGATGGAAGTACAGCTTCCAGGTTCAGAAGATTGGATCACTATTAACGGCCCCAAATCGTTCGATGTTCCAGCCAACAGTGCGTTTCATCTCAAAGTCAAAACCATCAGCGACTACTGCTGCAGTTTTATTAAATAAATTGCATTTTGGGGAGATCCCCCACTATTTTAACTCTACCATCGACATCTCAATAAATCCATCGCCCGGATACGTTTCCCATCCATGACCTGTGGCAATTCCGCTGATTTTGTAATAGCTGCCCTGCTTTGATTTACTCGTAAATGTTTTCTTCTCTTTCAATGCATGACACTCGCCCGTTCCCCCGGCTTTAGTACACAGTAATGCCTCATTTTTTGTTTCAAATCGAATCGCTTTTATAAACTTTAGACTCTCATTTTCATGATTCTCAGATGAATTGTTTGGTTTTAACTTTCCGTCTATAAGCGTTAAAAGCAATGTTCTGGACTCTTTGTCCCCTTGTTTGGCAGATGACGCCAGCCACATCATGGCAAATTGCTCATTTTTTTCGACACCGCGCCCGCTTGCATACATAATGCCAATGTTATATTGCGCATCCATATGACCCTGAATAGCGGCTTTTTCATACCATTTAGCGGCTTGGGACTGATTCAAATCAACACCGATTCCCCTCTCAAACATCACACCCACATCAAACTGGGCATTTTTCTCTCCCCGTAAAGCATCCGTATAGACTTTCCAAAATGCTTCTGAACGGGTTATTTTATTTGTTTCATTCGCATAGACAATCACGCTCATGCACCCTATTAATAGACTAAACACAACTCTTTTTATCATTATTTTTCCATCTTATAACGTATTGTATGCCCGATCACCGGCATCTCCCAATCCTGGGATGATAAACATATTGCTATTGAGCTTCTCATCAACCTTGGCAATAATCATTTCAACATCAGGATGCGCTGTATGCACCTTGCTAATCCCCTCAGGTGAGCCGATAATGTTAAGGGTGCAGATGGATTGCGCATGTTTTGCTTTGAGTACTTCGATAGCGTCGCACAACGATCCTCCCGTAGCCACCATAACATCAACGAGTATCACCTTTTTGCCCGTACAATCTCCTACACGGTCATAATACAAAACACTTTTATGGGTTGTTTCATCTCGTCTGATCCCTAAAAAGCCGGACTCTGCGCCCCGAAGAGTATCTATTACCGCCTCATGCATCGGCAATGCCGCACGCAACACGGATACTACGACAATCTCTTCTTCCTTGATGCTGTTATACTCTTTTTCTCCATCCCATGTTGATATCTTTTTCATGGTCAACGGCATTTCACGCAGTGCTTCATATAAGAGCAATTTTGTCACCTCTTTGATTGTATGACGAAATACAAAAGCATCTATGGCAGTGTTACGAAGGGTATTAACGAGTGATTGAATAAGAGGGTGGTGAAGTTCTCGATGCATGTGCTCTCTTTTGATAAAGTACACAATTATAGTAGATTAAATGACAAATCCCTGCAAAATGCAGGAATTATTTATTTGTAACGATAGGTTATTCGCCCTTTATCAAGACTGTATGGGGTTAATTCAATTTTCACTGTATCACCCGGTAAAATCTTGATGTAATGCATACGCATTTTTCCAGCTATGTGACACAAAATAACGTGTCCATTTGGCAACTCAACACGAAAAGTTGCGTTTGGTAGAGCCTCAACAATCTTTCCGTCTACTTCGATGACATCATCTTTTGCCATAAAAATTTCCTTTATGAAATGGATAAAATTTCAGCTCTACCGTTGATTATCGCAACCGTATGCTCGTAATGAGAGCCTCTAAGCCCATCTGTACTTACCACATCCCAGCCATTGGCCAGAATTTTGGAAGCCCCTTCTTTTTGACAGATCATCGGCTCAAGGCAAAAAACCATTCCGTTCTTAATTTTCGGACCCGCTTTTGCATTGGGTGCATCCAAATAATTAGGAATTTCAGGTTCTTCATGAGGCTTTTTACCGATGCCATGTCCGCAAAAATTTCTTAGCGGCACGAAACCGCGAGAAAGAATAAATTTTTCCATTGCATGCGAGAGTTCTTTAAAATGCATTCCATCACGTATGATCTCTATGGCATGATAAAGGGTATCTTTTGCACATGCGATGAGGGCTTCATCAACGGCAGAAATTTGTCCAATCCCTACCGATATTGCCGCATCTCCAAAATAGCCGTCTTTTTCCGTCCCAACGTCAAATCCGATAACATCCCCTTCTTGAAGAATATAATCAGAGGGGATGCCGTGGATAATAACTTCATTAAGGGAGGTACAAACGGCATTCGGAAACCCGTAGAGGCCTTTAAAAGAAGGTCGTGCACCTTGCGAGCGGATATAATCCTCTCCCATGGCATCCAATTCTTTTAAAGAAATACCGGCCTTTGCATTGTGAGCCAATAGCTCTAACGTACCGCCGACAATTTTGTTAGCGGCACGAAGTTTTGCTATTTCCTCAGGTTTGCGAAGCGCAATCGCCATTTTAGAGGCCGACCGCGCTAAGGGTTTGGTATTTACTCATATAAACCTGTGCTTCGATACGTCGCATTGTGTCCAATGCAACTTGTACCACGATCAGAACCGCCGTTCCTCCAAAGAAGAAAGGGACACCCATCGCTTTAACAATAACCCATGGCAATGTTGCCACAAGGCCCAAATAGATCGCGCCGCTGAAAGTCAAACGACTTGCAGTTTCATTCAAAAAATCTTTCGTAGATTCGCCCGGACGTACGCCTGGGATAAATCCGCCTTGACGCTTGAGGTTATCGGATATATCTTTAGCATTGAAAACAATCGATGCATAAAAATAAGCAAAAAAGACCACAAACAAAAATTGCAGAAAGTTAAAGAAATAGTGGCTTGGATTCAAAACATCCGCAATGGATTGCACAACGGGATTCGTACTGCTTGACAAAACCGTAAGCGGAAACATCAAAATAGCCGAGGCAAAGATAACCGGGATAACCCCTGCCAAATTCACTTTTACCGGAATGTAATTCATAACGCGTTTGTTCTGATTTTGCAACATGGTTTTTTTCGCATACGTTACCGGTATACGACGTTCACCCAGCTCCACATAGATAATGACCAATATAGTGGCCATAATCAGTGCAATAATCGCTATTACCGAAATAAAGCTCATTGCACCTGTATTCACCATTGTTATTGCCTGAGAAATAGCAGCTGGAATTGCCGAAACAATCCCTGCAAAGATAATCAAAGAGACACCGTTTCCGATACCGCTTTGGGTAATTTGCTCACCAATCCACATGATCAACATCGTACCGGCCAACATAGAAACAGTAGCCAATAACATAAAGGTGTTATGATCCACCAAAATAGCACTGCTACCGTCTTTACCCGTCATATTTTGCAAACCGACACTTACCCCGATTGCTTGAACAATCGTAATAGCGATGGTTGCATAACGGATAATCTGCATGTATTTCACCATACCGTCGCGCTCTTTTTTCATTTGCGCCAAAGTAGGAAATGTTGCTGCTAAAAGTTCCATAATGATGGATGCGGTGATGTAGGGCATAATACCAAGGGAGATAATTGAGAGACGTTCTACGGCATTTCCGCTGAACATATTAAATAGACCTAGCGCATCTGCTTTGTGAGTATCAAAAAAAGCAGCAATTACGGCAGTGTCAACACCCGGTACTGGCACGTATGCCAATAGTCGGAAAACGAAGAGAAAACCGATCGTAATTAAGATCTTGTTTACAAGCTGTTGGTTCACTTAGTTACCAGTTGTTGTAACGTTTTCGTCTTTGATTTTGCTAGCTAAATCTTTAGCGCTAGCGCCTACCAATTTAACTTTGACAACCGATTTTTTCAAACGGTGTACGCTACGGATTGTTTCCATTGTGATTTCAGTAAGCGTTGCTACTTCTTTCGCTTTTTCAACATTGATAACGTAAGGCTTAATCACACGTGATGTAAACCCGATTTTTGGCAAACGGCGAGCAAGTGGTTGTTGTCCACCCTCGAAGTTACGCTTTTCATTGTAACCTCCACGAGCCTTTTGACCCTTGTGCCCTTTACCAGAAGTTTTACCCGTACCGCTTCCTGCGCCACGACCAAGACGTTTTTTGCTGTGGGTTGAACCCTCAGCAGGTGTAAGATTTTCGAGTGACATTGCTTACCCTTTAATGCGTGAAAGCGCATCGATTGTTGCGCGAACCACGGTGTTTGGATTGTTTGAACCCAAAGATTTCGTAAGAATATCTTGGATTCCTGCAAGCTCAAGTACTGGACGAGTTGCGCCACCGGCGATAACTCCCGTACCTTCAGATGCTGGTTTAAGCAAAATACGACTTGCATTGTATTTTACTTCGATATCGTGAGCGATTGTAGTGCCCTTGATCTTAACTTCTGTAAGATTTTTGAACGCTTCATCAACTGCTTTACGAATAGCATCGGGAACCTCTTTCGCTTTACCTACTCCATAGCCTACGGTACCTTTTTTGTTACCTACAACTACAAGAGCAGTAAAACGGAAACGACGTCCACCTTTTACAACTTTTGTTACACGACCGATGTTAACGATCGATTCTGAAAATTCTTCTCTATTAATCGGATTCATTCACCAGCCCCTAAAACTTGATTTCATTGGCGCGAAGTGCTTCGGCAAATGATTTTACAACACCGTGATATACAAATCCGTTACGGTCAAACGTAACTTCATTGATTCCGGCATCTTTTAGGGTTTTAGCAAATACCGC
>PDVJ01000458.1_pt1 | contig 13908 bp, 12 predicted proteins | sample 1369811 | NCBI WGS metagenome assembly PDVJ01 (sample SAMN07795376, study PRJNA414565) | Alkali sediment metagenome, whole genome shotgun sequencing project. | reverse complement strand
GGGTTTGGTCACTGTGTCGCTTCGAAGATCAATAGTGTTGGTTGGTTTTGCCATGGCTGTCTTAAGTCCCTTTAACGTCTCGAAAGAATGATCCGGGCATCTGCGACGACGCAACCTTCTCCTTCGGGATAAAGGATCAGGGGGTTGATGTCCAGCTCGGCAATCTCAGGGTGGTTGGCGACCATGGCCGATAGTCTCAGGATGGAAAGCTTGGCCGCCTTGATATCCGCCGCCGGCTTTCCCCGGATGCCTTGAAGCACTCTGTATGCGCGGATGGAACGAACCATGATTTCTGCGCTCGTCTCCCACATGGGAGCGAGCCGGAAAGTCACGTCCTTCAGGGCTTCAACAAAGATGCCTCCAAGTCCGAACATACAGATAGGGCCGAATCTGGGATCCCTTGTGGAGCCGAGGATGACTTCCACTCCCTCCCGCGCCATCTGTTGAAGGAGGATGCCTCTGATCAACGCGGAAGGCCTGTATCTTTTGGCGCTTGCAATGATTTCATGGAAGGCTTTTTCCGCCTGCTCCTGAGATTTAATTCCCAGGCGAACGCCTCCGGCATCTGATTTGTGAAGAATGTCCGGGGAGTCAAGCTTCATGACCGCAGGGAATCCCACCTCCTCAATAGCACTCGCAAGCTCGGAAGGATCTCTGACCAGGCGGCTTTTGAGGAGGGGGAAGCCGTAACACATGAGAAGCTCATGGGCCTCCTTTTCCGTCATGAAGTATTCCTTCCGTCCGGAAAGCTTTGCGGCAATGACGGCGGCCGCCTTCTCCTGATCCTCCAGCAGGCGGAAGATTTCCCGTCGTCTCCCCTCGTGGGGCTTCATATTTTCGCTGTACTTGATCATAGCCGCCATGGTTCTGGAGGCCTCTTCGGGGAACACATAATTAGGAATTCCATTCTGCTCGAGATATCGTACGCCCTCGGAAACGTCCACCAGGCCCATGAAGGAACTGAGAATGGGTTTATCGATGTCTTTGGCAACACGGGGCACGATCTTCGCGGTTTCCATGATCTCAGTGGTCGCCGCAGGGGCAAGGATGACGATAGCCCCGTCCACATTTTCATCTTCCAAAGTGTAACGGATGGCGGCTTCGTAACGCTTCGCATCTGCATCACCGATGACATCCACCGGATTGTTTACGCTCGCGGTAGGCGGTAGTTTTTCTCTGAGCTTTTTTTTCGTTTCTTCGGAAAGCTGGGCCATGGTGATTCCCGGCCGGATGAGCGCATCCGTGGCCATGATGCCGGGCCCTCCGGAATTGGTCACAATGGCGATCCGGCTGCCTTTAGGCAAGGGCTGGGTCGAGAAAGCCAGAGCATAGTTGAAAAGCTCGCTCACCCCTTCCACGCGCTGGATTCCCCCCTGCATGAAAATGGCGTCATAAGCCGTGTCTGATCCGGCCATGGACCCGGTATGGGAAGCGGCGGCCCTGGCTCCTTCAGGCGAACGCCCCGCTTTCAGGGCCAGGATCGGCTTGCCTGCTCCCAGCGTGATTTCCCTTGCCACATCGATAAAGGCATGGCCGTCCGTGATATCCTCCAGGTACATGATGATGACCTTTGTATCCGGGTCATCCCGGAGATAGCGAAGAAGATCGACCTCGTTGACATCCGCTTTGTTCCCGATGCTCACGAACTTGGAGAAACCCATGTTGCGGCCTTCAGCAAAATCCAGGATGGCCACGCACATGGCCCCGGACTGGGAAACAAGAGCGATGTTGCCGGGCTTGGGCATGAGCCTCGAGAAGGTGGCGTTCATGCGAACGTCTTTGTTCGTATTGATGACTCCAAGGCAGTTAGGGCCCAACATCCGGATCCCGTGCGCTTTGGCCATGGCCTGAACCTTCTCCTCCAGTTCCACGCCGTGGCCGCCAATCTCTTTGAAACCGGCGGTGATCACGATGACGCCTTTGATTCCTTTCCGGGCGGCGAGTTCAATCACGCTCTCCACCTGCTCGGAGGGAACGATGAGAACGGCCATGTCCACCTCATCAGGGATATCCACAAGGTTGGGGTAAGCTTTCACCCCCTGAATAGACTTGGCCTTGGGATTAACAGGATAAAGGATGCCCTGATAAGCCGCTTCAAGGAGATTCCTGAAGATAGCAAGCCCCAGGCTGCCCGGGCGATTGGAAGCTCCGACGACGGCAATCGATTGGGGGCTCAATAGATACTCGATACCTTCCATGTCTGACCCCTTTCGCTACCCAAGAAAATTAACCGGCTTCAATAGGAGCAAAGCCGGACACAAAAAAATATTATAGATCAAAATGAGGGAAAGTGAAACCTCTATCAAGGCGCGATCCGTTTACTATCAGAGGGTCATGTGCTAGCATTCTGAAGACAGTTGGATTAAGTTCAGAGAGGCTTCGAAGTGAGGACGTGGAGCGAATCTTCGGGTAGGAACCTCCCGAGTCACGGGCACTTTGTGCCGGAAGCAGTTGTGGAAAATAGGCGTGACCAGAGGCTCTTGAATGCGGCCGCCCTTTTCAGTCCGGTTCTCCCGGCGCGGGTTGGGAGGCGGCCTTGACCCCTTCTGACCTGGATGCCGTCCTGAAAAAGGCTACTGTGCCGGAACACTCCGCCCTGTTCATGCAGGCCATGTCGGGCGGGAAGCCGTTTCTGATAGGGACCTACCTGTTCCTCGCCGCCGAGGACTGGCTCTTGGCTGTGGGCTATCCGCTTTCAGGCGAGTACAGCGCTACGGGCTTTGATCAGGCCCTTGCAGAGGCGGTGCGCCGTTCAAGGGCGAGGGATTGCTGGGCCATCGGCCCTTCGCTGCCTGATCGGCTGAAGGCCTACCGCCGAGACCAGGATGACTACTACGTTCTTTCCGCTGACGCTAAGGTGCCTCACCGCCTTGAGCGGTTGGCGGAGAGGGCGGCGGCGGTCCTGCGGGTGGAGGAGGGGAACACCTTCACTGCAGCCCACCGGCGCCTTTGGGCTGAGTTCGTGGGTCGGGTGGCTTTGCCTTCCAATGTGCGCGAGCTCTTTGCCAAAACCGAGGCGGTTCTCCAAAAGGCACCAGGACTTGTTCTGCTCAATGCGTGGGACCCACACGGACAGCTCGCCGCCTGCCTGCTGCTGGAGACGGCTCCTCGCGCTTTCTTGACGTATCTGATCGGCGCCCATTCACGCACCCACTACACCCCATACGCCTCAGATCTTCTTTTCCGGGAAATGATCAGGATCGCCAAGCGGCAGGGCAAAGAGTTTCTCCATTTGGGTCTCGGAGTAAACGACGGCATCCGCCGCTTCAAGACCAAGTGGGGCGGCGCTCCCGCGTTGCCCTATGAGATGGCCTCCTGGCAGGAAAAGGAGACCGTCCGATCCGGCGTGAACGAGCTCATGAGAGCGTTGGCTTCCTCGTCCGGGGAGTCCATGTCCAAACAGCAGGTTCTGGCCAGCCTCCCCCAGCAGCGGCGCTTCGCCATGCTCTGGGAATTAGAGAAGGCGGGCCGCAGATCCTGGATTGGTGGCACGGCACACTTCTTCTGCTACAGCTTCGAGTCCTCCTTACGCAAGCTTTTCGACCAGGTTGACACGGTGCTTTTCGAAGGCCCTCTGGATCAGGCAAGCCTCGACCAGGTTTCCGAGATCGGCCGGAGCCCAGAATCCTGCAGTCCGCGTCTTATCGACGCCCTTACAGAGGAAGAAGTTCGCCGGCTGGAGAGGGTTGTGATTGGACCGAGGGGCCTCTGGGCGCGACTGCTGGGCCTTGAGCGGCCTGACCCGCCGGATGTGCGTTTTCTTCTCTCTGAAACCCGCCATTGGATGGCGTTTTTCTCCCTCTGGACCAGCTATCTGAAACGCCATGGGTGGTATCAGTCTGTGGACCTGGAAGCATGGCATCTGGCTCAGGGCATGGGAAAGGCCGTGGCCGGCATGGAGACCATTGCGGAGCAGATCGAAATCCTTGAGAGCATTCCCTTCTCGCGCGTCGTCAATTTCTTCCGCCTCTGCGATCGGTGGGACGGTTACATCAGACGCAACGTGCGTGCCTACCTCAAGGGTGACCTGGAAGGGATGATGGGCACCAGCACCGAATTCCCCACGCGCACCGAGCGGGTCATCCACCGCCGCGACGCCATCTTCCTGGAGCGCATGAAGCCGTTCCTGGAAGGGGGCCGCTGCGCGGTCTTGGTAGGCACGGCGCACATGCTCAACCTGCGGCACCTGCTCGCCGGAGCGGGCTTCAGGGTCAGGAGGCGCCGATGATCCTGCCCGACCAGCTCGCCAGGGTCACCGCCCAAGCCGAGACGCCTGAGCAGGTGATCCCTTACGTCTGCGCCGTGTCCGAATTGAAGCCCCGGATGCTGGGGTCCTGCGTGGGCTATGAAGGGGAAGGTGAAGTGGTGCTTGTGGGATATCCGCTGCATGATCCCAAAGACACAGGGGCCATGGCGGAAGCAATCAGCCGGGCGCTTCGCCTTCCAGGGCTCCGCCGGATCACGGTCATCGGTCCGGCCCGTCCGCCCCAGGCGCCAGAGAGCGCTGCGGTAGAAGAGGACTGGTACTATACCCTCCCTGTGCCGGCGCCGCGGCCGGGCCAGAAACTGAGAAACCTTCTCCGCCGCGCCGGCCGTGATCTCACCATCGAACGCGGGGGTTCATGCGGAGAGGATCACATGGCCCTTGTCGGGCGCTACCTAGACGAACGCCCGCTTGCGGCCGGCACCCGGCACATTTACAGAAAACTTCCCCGCTACCTGGCTGAGTCCTCAGGCAGCTTGCTTTTCTCCGCTCGTCTGGCCGATGGACGATTGGCTGCCTTCTCCGTGGGGGAGTACGCCGGTCTGAGCACCGCCTTTTACATGTTCGCCTTCAGAGATGCTCGGATGGCCCCGCCTGGCGCGACAGATCTTCTTCTCTGCCGACTTCTGGATGAGGCGCGTGAGCGCGGGCAGACCCGGATGAATCTGGGGCTTGGGGTCAACGAGGGGGTCGGCTTTTTCAAACGCAAATGGGGGGCGGTTCCTTTCCTGCCCTACGTGCAGGCGACGTGGGAAATAACCTCACCGGGGGTTTTCTCGATCCTGCGCGGCCTCTTCGGTCGCCATTTCTGAAAAATCCTTCTCAATGGCTACCGCGCGGCATGGGCTTCCGCTGAAATCGCTGAATAGAGGCGGGAGCACGATCAGCTCACATTCATTCCCATTGATAAGATGAAGGTTCGTGAGGCCTTCGAGAAGGACAATCCCTGCCCCCAGGAGGGTTTTGTGGATGCTTTGCTCTGGATCATCGATCGGGCTAGGGGAGGGGGTATCCATACCCAGAAGCGCAATGCCACGCTCTGCGAGAATCTGGGCAGCCTCCAGTGTTAAGCAGGGGAAATCCCGAAAAAAAGAAGAGGACCCGTATTGGGAGTCCCAGCCCGTTCTTATGAGAACCCTCGCTCCCTGGTAAAGAATGTCACCATGGGGTTGAAGTTCTTCTCTCGTGATCCTTTCGTTTTTACCTTTGCCGGTGAAATCGAGGATTGCGGCTTTGCCGATCAGGGTTTCCAGGGGAACCCGGTCCAGGGTTATCCCACCTTTGATGACATGGGAGGGAGCGTCCAAGTGGGTTCCCAGGTGGTTGCTGAAGCAAATCGTCTGAACCGCATACCCGTCCTGCTCCAGACTCGTAACCTCTCTGAACTCTGGCCCCTGATCTCCCGGCCAGACAGGCATACCCTCCTCAATAGGAAGGGTCAGGTCAATGTACCGGACCATCCGCTTGCTTTAGGAGGAAAAGGCTTTGCAGTTACGCTGGTCCTGAAAGGGGAGAGACCTTGCCGGCCTTCTTCTGCTTCTTCTCTTCTCTTTTTTCCTTGAGGGATTTGGCGGGTTTCTTTCTTGCATCCTTTTTTGTGTCTCTGCTTTTTGCCATAATGTGTTCTCCTTCTTGTTGACCCTTGAAACATTAGTCCGAAATTCATCCGCCCAGTCCAAAGAACTGAAACGACATGGACTCTATTCTATAGCACCCCGGCCGGAGACGTCAATCCTCATCATCAATGAAATCTGCCAAGGCAGATTTCATACATCGCCCATTCGGGGCGGCCATCCCGCCGAGGGTGGGACTTTTCTGAAATCCGATGAAGCTAGATTTCAGGAAGACAGCCCCTTGGCAAGGGCATCCGCTCCAGTTAAAGTTGTGCGCATGTGTTTCCTTTGTTAATTGCCTCCACTCAAAAAATGCTTTTTGGGATTCTTCTCAGTCGAGAAATCCTCCTTCCGTCCCCCTTTAAAAAGGAGGAAGCGCTGTTAGGCGCTGCCTTACCCCTCTTTCGTAAAGAGGGGCCAGGGGAGATTTGTCTTGTTTGACCTGATATCACATTTTCACGCTTTCAGATTGCCCCGTCCTGTCAAGGCATGACGGATTGCGGTGCGGAATGACTCCCTCACTGCTCGCTGTTGAGAATGGTCAGTTGATCGTTCAGGGTCCAGAAATCATAAATGTATCCGATGAAGAAAAGACCTCCGGTGAGGAGGTAGAGGAGGCCCGTGAACCATTTGCCCATGTAAAACCGATGAACCCCGAATACGCCGAGAAAGGTAAGCAGAACCCATGCCAAATTATAATCGTATCTTCCTGTTCTGAAGCGAAGGTCGGCTTGGCGATCCATGGATGGAATGAGAAAGAAATCCACAATCCAGCCGATGAGAAGCAGCCCCAGAGTGAAAAAATAGATGGTTCCTGTAACGGGTTTGCCATAATAAAACCTGTGGGAACCCGTGAAACCGAAGATCCAAAGAATGTAGCCGATCACCTTGCTGTGCGTGTCGCCTTCGATATTTCTCATTTCATATCCTCCTGCTATCCCTTAATCACTCCAATAGGCTTGAGCCGTACAACTTTCTTGCCGATCCCGGCTCCATGCACCACGTTGACCACGTCGTTCACGTCTTTGTATGCCTCAGGGATCTCCTCCGCCAGCGTTGCCTTGCTCGCTCCTCTTACGATGATTCCCTTGTCTTCCAGTTCACGGGCAATGGCCCTGCCCTTGGCGGCTTTGATCGCCTGATGCCTGCTCATGACGCGACCGGCTCCATGACAGGCGGAGCCGAAAGTCTCCTCATATCCCTGTTCCGTCCCCGCCAGGACATAGGAGCATCGCCCCATGTCCCCGGGAATGAGAACCGGCTGTCCGACTTTTTGATAGTCGGAGGGGATATCCGGATGACCGGGAGGAAAGGCACGGGTGGCTCCCTTTCGGTGGACGCAGAGACGTTTTTTCTCCCCTTGGACCTCGTGGGTTTCCATCTTGGCCATGTTGTGGCACACGTCATAGATCAGCTCTAGCCCTAGGTCTCTCGGCCCGAGCTGGAAGACCTGCTCGAAGGTCTCCCGCACCCAGTGAGTGATCATCTGGCGGTTGACGAACGCGAAATTCGCAGCGCAGGCCATGGCGGCGAGATAGTTCTTTCCTTCCTTAGAGTCAACAGGAGCACAACAGAGTTGAGGATCAGGCAGTTCGATGCCGTATTTTCTGGAAGCTTCAAGCATCACCTTGATGTAGTCGTCACAGACCTGGTGCCCAAGCCCGCGCGAACCGGTGTGCACCAGGACGGTCATCTGGTCCTCGTGAAGCCCCATGGCGTGAGCGGCTCCTTCATCAAAGACCTCCTCCACATATCCGACCTCAACGAAGTGATTGCCTGAGCCGAGAGTGCCCAGCTGAGCCTTGCCCCTCTCCAGCGCACGTGAACTCACATAACCGGGGTCGGCACCGGGGATGCAGCCCTGGGCTTCAATGTGGTCGGCATCCCTTTCTGAGCCGTACCCCTCTTCAAGGGTCCACCTGGCCCCCTTCTCCAGAACTTTTGAGAGTTCCTTGGGCGCAAGCCTCAAATCCTTTCTGGTCGAACCGACTCCTGAAGGAATGTTGCGGAAAAGAGAGTGCACAATGTCATGGATTTTCTTTCTCGCATCGTCCGCGCTCAAACTTGAGCGAAGGAGTCGCACGCCTCAGTTAATGTCATAACCTACGCCGCCCGGCGAGATGATGCCCGTGCTCACGTCGAAAGCCGCCACACCTCCAATCGGAAATCCGTAACCCCAGTGGATGTCCGGCATGGCCATGGAGTTCCCAACGATGCCGGGCAGGGTGGCCACGTTAACGATCTGAGAAAGGCTCTGATCGGTGCGGATGTCCTTCATCATCTTCTCATCCGCATAGACCAAGCCTTCGGTGCGCATTTTCCCTTCCCGGGGAATGCGCCATCGCCATTCGTCGATTTTCTGGAGCTTGATGTCAGCCACGATGCATCTCTTCTATTGTCCCCCTCGGCGAATGGGAGAAAACCCCCCGCCCTCACGCGAAGACTTCAGTTTGGTTTTTGCACCACGATGCAGGCACAAAGTTACAAGGAAAGGGACAAAGGCACAAAGGAACAGAGGGACAGAGGGAAACGGGAAAATGATTTTTCTGCTTTGTGCCTTTGTGCCTCTGTCCCTTTGTCCCTCCTGCTCCCGGCTTCAGCCGGCTGCTGATTAAAGATCGAAAATCACCTGTGCGGTCCAGACTCCCTGATGGTGTGCGATTTTCAGCTGATGATAGGTTGCCGCCTTCACAGCGGTCTTAATCTCATGACGGCCTTCAACGTAGATCTCTCCTTGGGCCAGAGCTTCAAGATGGTGTTCATGAACAGAGAGAACCTCGAACGCCTTGAAAAGAAGCCCCTGTGTGTCGAAGAGGTAAACCAGTTCGTTGAGCCAGGTGATCAGGAGCTCTTCGTCCGTCTTAGCTTCCAACAAGATCTTTCGGGTTTCCTTGATCCGGATCGTCTCAGGGTCCGTGATGATAAAAGTCAGCGCTTCAGCCGCCTGCTGAAAAAGCTCGGGTAAGGTCTGCCCGAACACCCGGACCCCAATGTCTCCAGTATGGTCAACGAATTCATATTGGCGTGCCATACCTCACCCCAGAAAAAACCCCTTCTCGTTGTGGGAGAGGGGGCGCAAGGGAACAGCAAGCGAACAGCAAGCGAACAGTGAGAAGCTGATCCTTTATAGCAAATCTGTTTTTAGATCGTCAATGCGAATGAACAGGCCCCGAGGTTCCATGAATCCAAGGCTGGCCTTTGGCTGCAACCAAAGCATTTTGGATTTCTGATTGTTCACTCGGCAGTTTCATAGGGGGCTCAAAGGATCCTGCGCGAATGAGCTGGACGAATGTCGAATGTCGAAAAAGGAATTTCGAATGATGAAGTTTAATGACTTTGATTGTTTCCTTCGGCGTTCTTTATTCGGTGTTCGATATTCTGCGGTTCGGTTTTAAATTTCTCCGCAAGGTGCAGAGAGAGTTCTTGTCTGAGACCCTAAATCCTATCCTTCGCCGTGGATGGCGCGGACTTTGTCTACCATGCCGTAGCGATTCAGGAAGTCGCGGGGGTCTGCGTCGGGGATGGCGAGAATCTTTTTCAGGTATTCCTTCTGCCTTTCAATGGCCTCCGTATAAAGGTTGGTGGTCACGCCCCAACGTGCCGTGAGATGGGAAATCATAAACGTGTTCACCTGATCCATGATCGGCTGGAGACGCTGTTCAATGTATTCATAGAAGCCGATGGTTTTTCTCAGGAGATCGACTTCGCTCTCATAGTTCCCGGTGTGACCTTCCTTGTACTCATGGTAGAGGAAGAGGAGCTTTTCAAGATAGATTCTGTCTGCCATCTGGGCGAGTAGATCGGCAGCGTTGAGAACCCTTCCAAGCAGTTCCACGGTGGCCGAGGAGAACAGGGAAGCTGTGATGTTAATCTTAATGTCCGTACACAGGATCATCGCGCTGCCTTCGGAAATCTCCTCTTCGGAGAGGCGGCACTCTCCGCCATGGTGGTGCATGAACTCCATGCTTCTCCTGACATGATTCGCCGTGTATTTGGCTCCGGTTCCTTCCGTATCCTCCTTCTCCTGAATATGACCGGTGTCGTGAAACAGGGCAGAGATGAGGGCCGTAATGATTCTCCCTTCACTGAGGTCTTCACCGGTCAGCTTTGCTCCGTGAACGAGCCTCGCTGTTGCAAGGAAGGCGTCCATGGTGTGACGCAAGTCATGGTAATGGGTATTGCATGCACGGTAGAGGGGGTGATCGCCGGCATAAACTCTGCGGACCATGTGAAAAGCGGAGAGCACAGGCTCGATTTCGAAGTCGGGAGATATGAGGCCAAGAATGACAAGGACCTCATCGAGCACTGCGTCAGGGGATTCCATCTCCAGAAGGTCATAGAGGTGGATGTCTTTTGAGATTCCGTTGATCAGGGGGCGAATCGTTTCCATAGAAAGCGAATGAAGGAATCCCTTCTGTATCCGCAAGATGGTTCTTCGCTGCAGCAGGATAAAGGGGCACGAAGAACTTGATTATTGAGAGAGCTGGAAAGGCTTACCGCTTTTATGGGGATTCTAGCAGATGAAGCAGGAGAGGGTCAAGGAATTTCACGGGATCAGGAAGGGTGTTGAAAGTGCAACCTGCGGAAAAGATTGCGATTTGACACGCGCGGGCGATTGACCTATCATCCCTCGCGAGCGGAGAGGAAGGTGGGAAGCCTCATGAACGACTATCATGTCATAGGGAAGAGACTGCCAAGGATCGATGCAAAGGAGAAGGTAAGGGGAGAGGCCCATTACACAGATGATCTGAAAATGCCCGGAATGCTCTGCGGCATGATTCTCCGCAGCCCTTTTGCCCATGCTAGAATTCTGAAGATTGACGCTTCCAGAGCCCTCAAAGTGCCGGGCGTCAAGGCGGTCATCACAGGAGACGATACGGTTAAGGTCAAGTATGGGGTCATTTCAAGATCCCCCAAGTTTGTGGACGAATACCCTCTTGCTGTGGACAGGGTCCGGTTCATCGGAGAGGAAGTCGCCGCAGTGGCGGCCACGGACGCAGATGCTGCACTGGAGGCGATGGAACTCATACAGGTCGATTACGAGGCGCTTCCTGCGGTGTTCGACCCGGAAGCAGCCCTGCAGCCGAATGCTCCGCAGCTCCATGATCATGCGCCGGGCAACATCAGCCGGGAATTCCATTTGAAGCAGGGAGATGTGGAGAGAGGCTTCCTCGATAGCGATCTTGTGCGCGAAGACACCTTCACCACCCAGTCCGCCATTCATGCCTATCTTGAACCGCATGCGGCCCTGGCCACATGGGACATGGCCGGAAGGCTCACCCTTTACACCTCCACCCAGACTCCCTACTACGTGCAGCAGCACCTGGCCCTGACGCTCGGAATCAATCCCGACCGTGTTCGGGTCATCAAGCCTTACGTGGGAGGAGGGTTTGGAGGGAAATCAGACGGCATGGCGGCTCTTGATTTTTGCGCGGCCCTTCTCTCCAGGAAAACGGGCAAACCGGTCAAGATCGTGTACTCAAGGGACGAAGAGTTCACGGCAGCAAGGCGGAAGCACCCTGTGACGATCACGATGAAGACGGGAGTGAAAAAGGACGGAACCATTGTGGCCCGGCAGTGCAAAGCCCTCCTTGACGGGGGCGCCTACTGCAGCCTAGGGCCTCTCACGACCATCCTGGTGGGGACCTTTCAGACTCTTCCCTATCGCATTCCCAACTTTCAATACGATGGTTACCGAGTCTACACCAATAAGCCTCCTTGCGGTGCCATGAGAGGTCATGGAGGTCCACAAGCCCATTTTGCCCAGGATGTCCAGATGGACATGATTGCGGAAGAACTCGGGATCGATCCGGTGGAAATGTCTCTCAGGAACGGGCTGCGAGCAGGGGAGCGGTCTGCGGCAGGGTTCAACATCATCAGCTCCGGCTTCGCAGAATGCGTGCAGAAAGTCTCCGAAGAAACGAATTTCAGAGCCAAGAGATCCTTGAAACAGGTCAACCGTAACAAGGCTTATGGCATCGGCCTCGGGTGCGGCGGATTTCCGTCAGGAGCCGGGTTTTATTTTACGAACACCACATCCGCTCACTCATCCGTCATTATCAGAGCAGGGGAAGGGGGAGGGGTGAGCGTGCTCACAGGGGCGTCAGACATCGGTCAGGGATCGGACAGCATCATTTGCCAGATCGTGGCTGAAGTGCTCGGTCTATCCCTTGAGGACATCCGCATCACGAGTGCAGACACGGCCATGACTCCTCCTGACATGGGGACGTATTCCAGCCGGGTGACGGTAGCTGCAGGCAACGCGGCTTTGAAAGCAGCGCGTGCGGCAAAGCAAGAGATCTTCAGGGCTGTTGCCAAGAAGATGGAAGCTAATCCCGATGACCTTGTCGCGGCCCATCGAAGGATCTTCGTCAAAGGGAGCCCTGATGCGTTCATGCCCTTTGATGAAGCCGTCAACCTGTATCAGCAGGAAAATGAAGGGGCTCCCCTCGTGGTCAAAGGCTCTTACAATTCTCCTGACAAGATGTCGCCCACCTACAGTTTCGGAGCCTATGTGGCGGAGGTCGAAGTGGATCTGAGAACCGGGGAGGTGCGGGTCCTAAAAATGACCGCAGGCCATGATTGCGGGCAGCCGCTCAATCCCATGTCTGTGGAAGGCCAGGTGCAAGGATGCATTGTCATGGGCATGGGTTATGCCCTCTCAGAAAACTTGAGCTTCGAGGGTGGGCAGACCCTAAATCCATCGTTCCTGGGTTACAGAGCACCAGCGGCCAACCAATCTCCTGAAATCGTCGTTCACCACATCGTTGGTCACGACCCTGAGGGACCCTTTGGAGCGAAGGAGACGGGTGAAGGGTCGCTCGATCCCACGACTCCCGCAATTGCCAATGCGATCTACAATGCCATTGGCGTGAGGATCAAGGATCTACCCATCACGCCGGAGAAGATTCTCAGGGAGCTGAAAAAGAAAGAAAAAAGTCATGATAAAGAAACTGATTGACCTCCAGGTGAATGGTGAAGGCCATTCGGTTGCGGTGAAACCGAATGACACTCTTTTGGACGCACTGAGGGATCACCTTGGGCTTGTGGGGACGAAGGAGGGATGCAGCGTCGGCGAGTGCGGAGCATGCACAGTGCTCCTGAACGGAAGGGCGGTTCTTTCGTGCCTGACTCTTGCGCTGGATGCAGGCGGCATGGAGATCACCACCATTGAAGGGGTATCTCAGGGTGAATCGTTGGACCCGATGCAGCAAGCATTCGTTGACCATGGCGCCGTGCAGTGCGGATTTTGCACGCCCGGCATGATTATTACGGCAAAAGAACTTCTGGAGGTGCAAAAGCATCCTTCGGTTGATGAAATAAAGCATGCTATCTCCGGCAATTTCTGCCGGTGCACGGGTTACACGAAGATCGTTGAGGCGATCCAATCTGCAAGCAAGGTGCAAGGCACAGGGCGCAAAGCCCAGGGTTAAAGGGTTTCAATAGTCCTTTCCGTGTACCGTGTGCCTTGCGCCGTGTACCACCTCGTTCGAAGAAATGATCTCGTTTTTCAGGTTCGGGCTCCGTTCGGAGCCGATATGGTTGCGAAGGACATCTCCCATGAATTCCATGCGACTTCCTAAACTCACTTATCACGAACCCACGAGCCTGGGGGAGCTTCTGTCCATCAAGCAGGAGCTGAAAGAAGATTGCGCTCTCCTTGCAGGGGGCACAGATCTCATCCCCATGCTCAAACGCCGGAACAGAATTGCGCCGCACATCCTCAACATCAAAAGGATCCCCGACCTGAACCGGATTTCCTTCAGCGAAGAGAAGGGGCTTAACATCGGTTGCGTGGTCACTCTTCGGGACATCATGGATCATCCGGTTGTCCAAGAGTCCTATCCTCTCATGGCTCAGGCGGCAAGAGCCGTGGGCTTCAACCAGCTTCGAAACATGGCCACCCTGGGCGGCAACGTGTGTCTGGACAACAAGTGCTCCTACTTCAACCAGTCCGCCTTCTGGTGGAAATCCAGGCCCGACTGCTTCAAGCGCGGGGGAGACCGGTGCTACGTGGTGAAAGGAGGGAAG
>PDVJ01000457.1_pt1 | contig 13917 bp, 10 predicted proteins | sample 1369811 | NCBI WGS metagenome assembly PDVJ01 (sample SAMN07795376, study PRJNA414565) | Alkali sediment metagenome, whole genome shotgun sequencing project. | reverse complement strand
CGGGTCCGCGAACTCGCTCACGCGCGCCGCGCGCGCCGCGGCCTCGATCTCCCCGTCGGTCGCGGGATGGCCGAAGGCGATGTTGCTTCGAATCGTGTCATTGAAGATCACCACATCCTGGCTAACCAGGCTGACCTGCGCGCGCAGCCGCTGCAGCGGGTACTCGCGAACGTCGTTGCCGTCGAGCATCACCACCCCGTGGGTCGGGTCGTAGAACCGCGGCAGCAGGTTCATGATCGTGGACTTGCCGCTGCCCGAGCGGCCGACGATGGCGATCGTCTCGCCGGCGCGCGCCACGAAGCTGATGCCGTGCAGGACCTCGTCGGCGGCGCCAGGGTATGTGAAGCGTACGTCGCGATACTCCACCTCGCCTCGCGCCCGCGCGATCGGAGTGGTCCCGCCGGCCGGCTCCGGGGGCAGGTCGAGCACCTCGAAGATGCTCTGTGCGGCCGCAATCCCCTGCTGGAGCGGACCGGCCACGTTCACGAGCCGCCGCAGGGGGCCCGTCACCAGGATCAGTGCAGCGATGAAAGACGTGAACTCGCCCACCGTCATCTGGTCGCGGATCGCCTCGAGGGTGGCCATGTAGAGCACGGTGGCGAGACCCATCGCAGTGATCGTCTGCACCACGGGGTTGCTCAGGCTCTTGGTGAACATGAGCTTCATGTACGAATGGCGGTTTCGTTCGATGACCTGCTCGAACTGCTGCGACTCGTAGGCCTGCGCGTTGAACACGCGCACCACGCGGGGCGCCTCGATCGCCTCTTTGGCCACGCGGGTGACGTCGCCCATCGAGGCCTGGATTCGCTTGCTGTAGCGACGAAACAGATGGTTGATGCGGCGGATCAGCAACGCGATCGCCGGCGCCACCACCAGGCTGATCAGCGTGAGCTTGGGATTCACGTACAGCAGGTAGCCGATCAGGCCGATGATCGCGAGGGTGTCGCGGATGAATACCGTGATCGAGTCGGTCGTCGCGGTAGCCACCTGCTCGGTGTTGAAGGTGAGCCGCGACAGAAGGATTCCCGAGGAACTCCGGTCGAAATACTTGACTGGCAGGTTCAGGTAGCGGTCGAAGACCTCACCACGCAGCGTCTTGACGATGTGACGGCCGACGTGGCCGGGACAGTACGTCTGCAGGAAGTCGGCGATGCCACGCACGATGAACAACCCGACCAGCGCCACCGGGACGATCCACACCATGCGCGGGTCCTTCTCGACGAACGTGCCGTCCAGGAAGAACTTCACGAACGCCGCCCAGCCCGCGTCGGTCGCGGCGAACAGCACCATGCCGAGGACACCGATCGCAAACATCCCGCGATGCGGTCGCAGGTAGCCGAGCAGGCGCTTGTATGTCACCAGCGCGCCTTCCGGCATCTTGAGCGTCGTGGCGCTACCCGCCTTCTTGCCCATCGTGGACCGTCGCGATGTTGATCTGCCGGAATCCCGCCCGGCCCGCCACGTCCATGGCCGTCACCACGCTCTGGTGAGTCGCGCGCGCGTCGGCGCGGATGGTCACCGGCACGGCGCGATCGTTTCCCGCCGCGCGGCGCAGCGCCGCGGCAAGCGACGCCGGGTCGTCATTGGCGACCGTGCGGCCGTTCACCCGATAGCTCCCCTGCGCCGTTACCTCGATCTCGAGCGGCGATGCTTCGGTGGCCTGGAATTCGGCACCGGCCTCCGGCAGGCGCATCTGGATCCGGCCCTCGTCGATGAACCGCGTCGAGAGCATGAAGAAGATGAGCAGCAGCAGCACGACGTCGATCAGCGACGTCAGGTTGAGTTCCGGCTCCTCGCTGCGGCGCTTCTGGAAGTTCACGCCGCCTCGTCCTGGGCGGTGAACGTCTGGGCTCCCACGCCGCGGTCGATGGCCTGCACGAGCTTGATGGATTCCTTCTCCATCTGGATCACCAGCGCATCGACGCGGCCGCGCAGGTAGCGGTAAGCCACCAGGGCCGGGATCGCGACCAGCAGACCCGCGGCCGTGGTAATGAGCGCCTCGGAGATGCCGCCCGCCATGGCCGCCGGATTGCCCACGCCGGCGACCGTGATCGCCTTGAAGGTACGGATCATGCCGGTGACCGTGCCGAGCAAGCCGAGCAGTGGTGTTATCGCCGCGATCGTGCCGAGCGTGTTCAGGAACCGCTCCAGGTCGTGCACCACGTGGCGGCCCGCGTCATCGATGGCCTCGAGCATCACGGCGCGGTCGCGGTGCCGGTTGACCAGCCCGGCCGCGAGCACCCGACCGAGCGGGGAGTGCTGCTGGAGTGCCGTGGTCTGCTTGTCAGACAGCGCACGGCTCTCGACCCACTGCCAGACCTTGTCGGCGAGCTCGGCCGGGACCACGCGCTGCTCGCGCAGCGTCCAGAGGCGTTCAAGGGTGATCGCGACGGCGAGGATGGAGCACAGGATGATAGGCACCATTACGATGCCGCCGGCCGTCACGATCTCGAACATGTCTGGCCCGTACCCCTTGCTCCGACGCGCGCGCATGATACTGCATGGAGCGCCGGAGCCGTGAACGGAGCGCAGCCTCAGGGGTCGTGCCACGGCCGGCGCAACTCGGGGCGCGCAAGTCGTGGCGCTGGTGGTGGCCGACTCGGGTGCAGTTCGAATTCGATCGCCCCGGTCTGCGCTCCGACCAGAACGGTCGCGCCCGACTGCTGCCAGCGCTCGACGATCTCCATGCGCGGCAGGCCCCAGCGATTGCGATGACCGGCGGGAACCAGCGCCCACCGGGGGCGTGTGGCCGCGACGAGTGCCGTCGATGAGGACGTGCGGCTTCCGTGGTGCGGCACCACCAGCACATCCACCGGCCCCAGATCGCCCTGCCGCAGAATCTGCGCCTCGGCCTCACGCTCGATGTCCCCCGTGAGCAGCACGCTTCGGCGTCCCGCGCTCACGAGCAGGCCATCGCTGCCCGCGCCGGCAGCGCACGACCGGTCTTAGCCCCTCGAGGGCCCGCCCGCTCCCGACCAGGAGAGCGACCGGCATCCGGCTCACGAGCGTGGCTGCACCGCCCGCGTGATCGAGGTCGTCGTGGCTTGCGACCAGCATGTCGATGCGACGCCGGCCGCGATGGCGGAGGTACGGCTCGACCGCGATGGCGCCGGCATCGCCGCCGCTTCGAAACGAAGGCCCGGCGTCGAAGACCAGCACGTGATCGCGCGTCTCGACCACGGCAGCGTGTCCCTGCCCGACGTCGAGCATCGCGAAATGCGCAGCGCCCCATTCTGGCGCTGCGGGCCGCCAGCCGCAGGCGGCGCAGGCCAGCGCAAGTCCGGCGAGCCGACCCGCCGCAGGCAGCGGCGCAAGTGCTCCGATCGCTCCGACCACGAGCCACAGCCAGGCAAGCGGCGACAGCGTGGCCACGGGCCACGTCGCCCACGCCCAGGATGCCGGTACTGCGATCAGCGGCCAGGTTGTCTCTATCAGCCAGGCGACGCTGCGCAGCGCCAGCGCCCCGCCCTCGGGCGCGACCATGGCGAGAGTCGTCGCGAGCAGCACCGCCGGCACGATCAAGAGCGTGTAGAGCGGGATGGCGGCGAAGTTCACGACGACCGACACCAGCGAAATACTGCCAAAGCTGGCGACGAGGACCGGCACGAGGCCGGCCGTCACCGCCCACTGGGACCGCGCGTAGCCACGCAGCATCGAGGGACGCCTGAGCTGACCGCGGGTGACGATCAGGATCGCCGCCACCGCGGCGAAAGACAGCCAGAAACCGGGCGCCAGCGGTGCCAGCGGCTCGAGTGCCAGCACCGCTATTGCACCGACGGCCAGCACGTCGGCAGACCCGACGCGTCGCCTGCAGGTCAATGCCACGGCCACGATCGCGATCATGATCACCGTGCGCTGCGCCGGAATGTTGCCTCCGGCCAGTGCCGCGTAGCCGAACGCAGCGACACTGCCCGCGATGACGCCGACATCGCGGGCGGCACGCTGGGCACCGCGTCGCTGACGCCACCGCTGCAGGCTTGACACCAGCCCGCCCGCGACGATCGCAAAGATGCCGACGTGCAGCCCGGAGATCGCCATCAGGTGGCTGGTGCCGCTGCGCGCGAGCGCGCGCCACTGCTCGGCAGTCAGCGCGTCCTGCAGCCCGACTGCGAGTCCGGCGACGATTCCGGTGGCCGGTCGATCGCCGAGCGCCGCGCGGATTGCGACATGGATCGAGTCGCGCGCAACCAGCACCGGGAAGCGCGCCACGTCCCCAGGCGCGCGTCCGAGGCCTGTCGCGTAGCGCACATAGCCGGTGGCTCCGATGCCAGCCCGCAGCATGCGAGCCTCGTAGTCACCGCCGCCGGGGTTCGCGAAGCCGCGCGGCCGACGCAGCTTCACCTCGAGTTCGAGACGTTCGGCCGCAAGCGGCCGCCATTGCGGCTCATACCAGGTGAGCTCGATGAGCGGCGGCACACCAGCCAGCGTATCGGGAGCGAAGCGGAATCGCAGCCCGGCGCCCGCCGACTGCGGAACCGATGCGACGTGACCCTGCAGTCGCAACGGACTTCCTTCGAGAGCTGGATCGAGAGATGCCTCGAGACGGTCGGCACACTGGTACCAGGCGAGCGTGAAGCCGAGCGCGAACGCAAGCATCGCGGCGAGCAGCACGCAGGCAGCGACGAGGAGCGAGACCGAAGCCGACGACGGCAGATCACGCAGCTGCAGCAGCGCGCAGGCCCCGAGCAGCCACGACAGCGCCAGCGAGACCATTCGCGCTCCTGGACGACAGGCCGGCGCAAAGGGTGGGCGGCGGCGTGACTCGTGGCGAGCGGTCTAATTCGCGGAAACAAGCCGATTCAGTACTGTGTCAGTCGGCCGTCCTCGAGCACCAGTACGCGCTGCATGCGCGCGGCGATTTCCGGCGCATGGGTGACGATCACCAGGCTGGTGCCGAGTTCGCGGTTCAGCTCCAGCATCAGCTCGAGCACGCCGCGCGCGTTGGCGCCGTCAAGATTTCCGGTGGGTTCGTCGGCAAGGACCAGCTGCGGCCGGGTGACGAGTGCGCGCGCGACAGCGGCGCGCTGCCGTTCGCCGCCTGACAGCTGCGACGGCCGATGGGAAAGCCGGGCGCTCAAGCCCACCCGATCGAGGAAGCTGCGCGCCTCGCGCTCGGCCTCGGCGACGGGCCGACGCCGCACCAGCAACGGCATCGCTACGTTCTCGAGCGCCGAGAACTCCGGCAGCAGGTGATGGAACTGGTAGACGAAGCCGAGCGCCTCATTGCGCAGCTGGCCGCGCGCCGTGTCGGAAAGCTCCGCGAACGACCGGCCCTTGACGCGCACCGTGCCGCCCGACGGCAGGTCGAGACCGCCGAGAATCTGCAGCAATGTGGTCTTGCCCGAGCCGGAGGCCCCGACGATCGCGAGAGTCTCGCCGCGCCCGACGGCGAGGTTCACGTCCTTCAGCACGTCGAGGCGCTGCCCGGCCTCCTCGAAGTGCTTCTGGACTCGCTCGCACTCGAGCGTATTCGGGTCAGTCATGCCGCAGGGCCCTCGCCGGCTGGGTGCGTGCCGCGCGCCACGCAGGATAGAGCGTCGAGAGGCAGCACAGCGCGAATGCCGTCGCCGCGATCAGCGCCACGTCGCCGGGAAGTACCCGCGCCGGCAGATCGCTCATGAGGTACACGCTCGCGTCCATGAAGCGCGTGCCGAGCAGCCGCTCGAGGCCGTGCACCAGGCGCTCGAGGTTCATGGAAATCAGCACGCCGAGCGCCACGCCGCCGAGCGTGCCGAGGATCCCGATGACGGTGCCCTGGGTCGTGAACACCGCGAGGATGCTGGTCGGGCGCGCGCCCAGCGTCCGCAGGATCGCGATGTCCGGCTGTTTGTCCTTCACCGCCATCACCAGGGTCGAGACGATGTTGAAGGCGGCGACGGCCACGACGAGCAGCAGGATGAAGAACATCATGCGCTTGGTGAGCTCGATGGAGCGGAAGAAGTTCGCATGGCGGTGCGTCCAGTCGTCCACCCACAGTCCGCCGCCCAGTTCCTCGGCGACCGCGCGCGCAACGGACGGTGCCCTCATCGGGTCGCGCACGGCGAGCCGCAGCCCGGTGGCCTCCGTGGGCACCCGGAACAGGCGTACCGCGTCCGGGCGGCTCACCAGCGCAAGTCCGTTGTCGATCTCGTACATGCCGGAATAGAACACCCCGCCGACCGTGAAGCGGCGCATTCGCGGCACGACGCCGGCGGGCGTCACGTTACCCTGCGCAACCGCGAGCACGACGGTGTCGCCTTCTGTGACACCCAGGCGCTTTGCAACCTCGGAGCCAAGCAGCACGCGGAATCCTCCTGGCACGAGCGCCTCGAGCGAGCCGCGCTGCATGCGCTGACCGATCGCCGAGACCTGCGATTCGAGCTCCGGGTCCACACCCCGCACCGTGACCGCGCTCGAGGCACCGTCCTCGCGCTCACCGATCGCCAGCGCCTCGCCCTCGACATACGGCGCGACGGCCAGAACACCGGGATTCGCGAGCGCCCGTTGTCGCAGTGACTGCCAGTCCTCGAGCCCCGCGCCGAAGGCAGTCACCGTCGCGTGCGAGGTGACGCTCAGGATGCGGCTGCGCAGTTCCATCTCGAAGCCGTTCATCACCGACAGCACCACGATCAGTACCGCAACGCCGATCGCCACGCCGACCATCGACATCAGCGAGATGAACGACAGGAAGCGGTTGCCGGAGGAACGCAGGTAGCGCCGGCCGATGCGCAGCTCGTAGGGTATGCCTGCCATCAGTCGTACCTGAGCGCCTCGGCCGGCTCGGTAGCCGCGCCGCGCAGCGAGGGATAGATGGTTGCAAGCACAGTGAGCGCGAAGGCCGTTGCGCCGATCACCGCGACCTGCCCGTAGCGAACCTCGGACGGGATCTCCGTGATGTAGTAGACGGACGGATCCATCACGTGGAAACCGAACACGCGCTCCAGCACCGGGACGATGTCACCGACGTTCCAGGCCACGAGCAGCCCGCACACGACGCCAAGCAGCGTGCCGATCGCGCCGATCACGAGCCCCTGCGTGAAGAACGCGCCGACTACCCCGCCGCGCGGCAATCCGAGGGTGCGCAGGATCGCGATGTCGGAGCGCTTCTCGTTCACCACCATCACCAGCGCCGCGACGATGTTGAAGGCCGCCACCGCGACCACCAGCATCAGGATCAGGCTCATCATGGTCTTCTCGATGCGGATCGCCCGGAAGTAGGCCGCATGGTCCTCCGTCCAGTCGCGCACGGTCGCCGGTGGCCCCACGGCGGCCGCGACACGCGCGGCGCGCGCCGGGGCCGCCATCACTTCGTCGAAGCGCAGGCGCATGCCGGTCGGCTGCGGATCCGCACCAGTCAGCGCCGCCGCGTCCTCGAGCGCCACGAGCACCAGCGACCCGTCATGCTCCTGCAATCCCACCTCGAACACGCCCGAGACGGTGAAGGTCTGCAGGCGCGGGCGACCGCCAGAAGCAAGCAGCTCGCGTCCGGGCACCATGACTGTGAGAGTGTCGCCCACTGCCACACCGAGCTGCCAGGCGAGCGTGCGGCCGACGACCATGTTGCGCGCACCGGCCACGAGGTCGTCGAGTTGCCCGGCGACCATGTGCTGCTCGATGGTCGACACGGCAGCTTCCGCAGCGGGATCGACGCCATGCACTAGCACCGGCCGCAACTGGCCTGCCCGGCCCGCCATCGCCTGCACGTCCACGAAAGGCGCGACGCCCTCCACCCCCGGCACGGAACGTGCCTGGGCGGCGAGCGCCTGCCAGTCCACGCCCGCCCCGCGCGGCGCCTCGAGCGTGGCGTGCGAGGTGAGTGCGACGAGACGGTTGCGCAGCTCGCCCTCGAAGCCGTTCATCACCGAGATGATCGTGATGAGCGCCGTCACCCCGAGCGCCACGCCGAGCATCGACACCCAGGAGATGAACGAGACGAAGAAGCCTTGGCGACGCGTCCGCACATACCTGAGACCGACGAAGATGGGCAGCGGGTGAAACATCTGGGCTCGCGCGAGAGGCGGCAAGGCTACCCGCGCCCGGGATGCAATGCACGCACGGCAGGCACCCGTCGCGCCCGACCATCGGCTCGAATCCGGCGGCGCGTCACGCCGACGGCGCTGCCGCCGGTGCTAACATTCGCGCCGAGTACCTGCGGAGGACGAGGTCATGCAGAAAGCCTGGCTGGTGGTGATCGGGATCGCGCTCGGCGTGAGCGGCGGTATCTCCACGGCCGAGACACTGCAGGTGCCAGAAGCATCGGCGGCCCCGGCGTCAGCTTCCTCGCCGGCACGGGGCACGAGCATGGCCGACGTCGAGGCCCGCTACGGGGCCCCCTCCCAGCGCTATGAGGCGGTTGGACAGCCGCCGATCACCCGCTGGGTGTACCCGTCGTTCGTGGTCTATTTCGAGTACTCGCACGTCGTCCACGCCGTGGCAGTCAACGCCCCGGCCAGGACGTCCTGAAGCAGCCCAAGCGCGATGCATGATCTTCGAGTAGATCCTCGGATCTACTCTTACTCTGTTATTTAACTTAATGTTTCCGTTGCTTATTCTTCCGACGGCGCAGCGACCGCGGGTGCAGTGGCGTGGCCTCACCGGTGCAGCTGCTGGCATGTATCTCGCCAGGGCGGCAGCCGAGCTCGGGCAGCCACTCCTGATCGTTGCGCGCGACGCCGCCGGCATGTCGCGCCTCGAGGACGAACTGCGGTTCTTCGCCGGCGATCACCTGCCGGTGCTTGCCTTCCCGGACTATGAGACGCTGCCCTACGACCAGTTCTCGCCTCACGCGGACATCATCTCGCAGCGCCTGCGCACGCTGTCGCGCCTGCCCTCGCTTCGATCCGGCATCGTCGTTACCGACCTGACGACGTCGCTCCAGCGCCTTCCGCCCCGCAGCTTCGTGGACGGCCACGCCTTGACGCTCGCGGTCGGCGCGGAGCTCGACCTGGAAGCCTTTCGCACCCGGCTCACCGCCGCTGGCTATGCAAGCGTGCCGCAGGTCGCGGCTCCTGGAGAGTTCGCGATCCGCGGCTCGCTGTTCGACGTGTTTCCGATGGGCGCAGAGGCGCCGATCCGCATCGACCTGTTCGACCGGCAGGTAGACAGCATCCGCAGCTTCGATCCGGACACGCAGCGCTCGGACGATCGACTGACGCAAGTGGAACTGCTGCCGGCCCGTGAATTCAGCCTCGCGCCCGGTTCGATCCGCGACTTCCGACGACGCTATCGCACGCGCTTCGAGGGTGACTTGAGCCGCATGCCCGTCTATCGCGACGTCAGCGAAGGCCTCGCGCCCGCCGGCGTCGAGTACTACCTGCCGCTGTTCTTCGAGTCGACTGCCAGCCTGTTCGACTACCTGCCCGACAGCACCGTGGTCGCACTGCCGGCTGACTACGAGACCGCACTCGCCGAGGCCTGGCTCACCCTGGAATCGCGGCACGAGGAACGACGCTACGACATCGAGCATCCGGTGCTCGCCCCGTCCGAGCTGTGTCTGCCTCCGGCGGACTGGTGCGCCGCGGCGCTGCGAACCCGAACGCTGATGCTGGGCGACACGCCGCCCGTCGACTCGACCGCGGATGTTGCGATCATCGAGCTCGGAACCTCCGAGGTCGCGCCCGCGAAGCTCGACCCGCGCCGCCCCGAATCGGTGCGCGACTTCGCGCAGCGCCTGCGCAACGAGGGCGGTCGCGCGCTGCTCGTGGCGGAATCTCCGGGACGCCGCGAGATGCTGTTCGACCTCCTGCGGCCGCAATCGCTCGAGCCGAAGACGGTGGCGACCTGGTCGGAGTTCCTCGCGACCGATGTGCCGCTGGCGATCACCGTGGCGCCGCTCGCCTCAGGCGTCACGCTCGCCGACCCTGCCCTTACGATCTACGCCGAGGAGCAGCTGTTCGGGGACCGCGCGCGGCAGGAGCGTCGACGCAGGCGCTCGGATCGTGACCCGGCGCGCATCATCCAGCAGCTCGCGGATCTTCGACCGGGCGCGCCGGTCGTGCACGAGGACTACGGCATCGGCCGCTACCTCGGGCTCACCACGATGGACACCGGCGGGATGCCCGCCGAGTTCCTGGTCCTCGAGTACGCCGACGGCGACAAGCTGTACGTGCCCGTGCAGTCGCTCGAGCGCGTCAGCCGCTACACCGGGGCGCCGGCCGAGACCGCGCCGCTGCACAAGCTCGGAGGCGACCAGTGGTCCAAAGCGCGCTCGAAGGCCGCCGCGCGCATCCGGGATGCCGCGGCCGAGCTGCTCGACGTGTACTCGCGGCGTGCGACGCGCCCGGGACATGCCTACGAGATCGACGAGACGCAGCTCCGCGCCTTCGACGCGGGATTCCCCTTCGAGGAGACCGCCGACCAGGCCGCGGCCATCCAGCAGGTGCTCGACGATCTGCGCGCCCCGCGTCCCATGGACCGAGTGGTCTGCGGCGACGTCGGGTTCGGCAAGACCGAGGTGGCACTTCGTGCCGCGTTCGTGGCGGTCCAGGGCGGCAGGCAGGTCGCGGTGCTGGTGCCCACTACGCTGCTCGCACAGCAGCACTACCAGACCTTCGCAGACCGCTTCGCCGACTGGCCGATCAAGATCGAACTGCTGTCGCGCTTCCGCGGCGATGCGCAGGCAAGGGACGCGCTGGCGGGGCTGGCGGCCGGCAAGGTGGACATCGTGATCGGCACCCATCGGCTGCTGCAGCCGGGCGTGCGATTCAAGGATCTCGGGCTGCTTGTCATCGACGAAGAGCACCGCTTCGGCGTGCGGGACAAGGAACGGCTCAAGGCACTGCGCGCCGAGGTCGACGTGCTTACCCTGACCGCGACTCCGATACCCCGCACGCTCAACATGGCGCTCGGCGGGCTGCGGGATCTGTCGCTCATCACCACGGCGCCTGCCGCCCGGCTCTCGATCAAGACCTTCGTGAGCGAGTGGAGCGCACCCGCGATCCGCGAGGCCTGCCTGCGCGAGCTGCGTCGCGGCGGCCAGATCTATTTCGTGCACAACTCCGTCGAGACCATCGACGGCATGGCGAAGCAGCTCGAGGCACTCGTACCGGAGGCACGCGTTGCGATCGGCCACGGACAGATGCGCGAGCGCGACCTCGAGCAGATCATGGTCGACTTCTACCACCGCCGCGCCAATCTGCTGCTCTGCACGACCATCATCGAGAGCGGCATCGACGTCCCGACGGCCAACACCATCATCATCGACCGTGCCGACCGCTTCGGACTTGCGCAGCTGCACCAGCTGCGCGGCCGCGTCGGTCGTTCGCACCACCAGGCCTACGCCTACCTCATCACGCCGCCCCCCAACTCGATGACGTCGGACGCGAAAAAGCGACTCGAAGCCCTCGAGTCGCTCGAGGACCTTGGCGCGGGCTTCGTCCTCGCCACCCATGACCTCGAGATCCGCGGCGCCGGGGAGCTGCTGGGCGAGGGCCAGAGCGGCCAGATCCAGGAGATCGGCTTCGCGCTCTACATGGAGCTGCTTGAGCGCGCCGTGGCAGCGCTGCGCGCCGGGAGGATCCCGGAGCTCGAGCGACCGCTGCACCATGGCCCGGAGGTCGACCTGCACGTGCCGGCGCTGCTGCCCGAGGCCTTTCTCCCGGACGTCCATGCCCGACTGGTGCTCTACAAGCGCATCTCCGCGGTCGAGAACGAAACCGAACTCGACGACCTGCAGGCCGAGACAGTGGATCGCTTCGGAGTGCTGCCTGAGCCGGCCAGGAACCTGTTCCGAATCGCGCAGCTGCGCATCGCTGCCGCGCAGGTGGGCGTGGAACGCCTCGACGTGACGCCCGCGGGTGGGTCCCTGAGCTTCGCCACGGACACCCGGGTGGACCCCGGCGCGCTGATCACGCTCGTCCAGCGAAGCTCCAGGACGCTCCGATTCGACGGCCCAAGCAAGCTGCGCTTCAGCGGCCAGCACGCCGAGCCGGAACATCGCTTCGACGCGGCGCGACGGCTGCTCGCGTCGCTCGCGGACTGCGTGAGAGGCTGACCGGGCCGCACCGGTTCCGCCGCGCGCGGTCGCGGGTCCGACGGATCTAGTCGTCGTCCTTGATCTCGCCCGTCACGGCGCGATTGCCGCCGGCGGCCTGCGCGGCCAGGAGCGCGCGCTGCACGGCTTCGACCAGGGCTTCCGGGCCATGCGAGCGGGCCCCGGTCGTGGTGACGACGCCCGCGCTCACCGTGAGGTAGCGCCCGGTGCTCGAGCGCGGATGCAGGATCGCGAGCGCGCGCACGCGGCTGACGATGGCCGACGCGTGATCGAACGCGCGATCGGGTTCCATCGCGATGCCCAGCACAGCAAATTCGTCCTCGGCGAGGCGCGACACGACGTCACTGCTGCGGCGCATGGCGGAGGCGACGGTTCGACCCACCTGGCGCATCACGCTGTCCGTCGCGCCGCGTCCGAACACCTCGAGGTAGTCGCCGTAGGCATCGACGCTGAAGCGCATCAGTGTGATCGAGCGACCTTCACGCTGCGCCACCGTCCAGTCGCGCCGCAGCACCTCCATCAAGTGTTCCGGCGTGCTGAGTCCGCTGGCGCGATCGACGGCCGCTGCCAGTGCACCGGGCGCGCTGCGCGGCATCGGTCGGTAGAACATCGCGAGCCGCGCGTCGGGCAGCATGTGCGCCCAGCGCTCGCATTCCACGGTGCTTCCGTCGGCGCGGCGCAGTCGCACTCGCTGGCCAAGGCCGGCGCTGGTCGCATTCGGGTCCGCGGGCGCCTCGATCTCGATCTCCTCGAGAGTCCGGCCAGGCAGCCATTCCTCGGGACGCCGCAACAGGCCGGCGAGCGTCGCATTGCCGTACACGAGCCTCGGTGAAGTCTCACCACCGGCCTCCACGACAGCGACGCCATCGGGCGCGTGATACAGGACTTCGGCGAGCAGTGCTGGATCGGCAGAATTCATGTGATGGAGTTCTACTATGCGTCGAGACTCAGTTGCGGAGCGTCGCGACAGTGGTCCACTGCGGCGCGGCACTCGATCCAGCGCGCGCTCTGCTGCAATTCGTAGCGATCGGGCATCGGCCGGCCGTGCAGCCGCGCGAGCCGCACCTGGCTGAGCGGATCCGACTCGCCGGCGAGTTCCTCGAGCACGGCGAGCACGGCGTCACGGTCGTTGCACACCGGCAGCACGTCGCAGCCGGCCGCCAGCGCACGTCGCGCCCGCTCCGGCACGGAACCGGCATAGGCTGCACCACCCATGCTGAGATCGTCCGCGAATACGGCGCCGGTGAAGCCGAGGTTCCAGCGCAGCTCCTGCTGAATCCAGGTGCGCGAGAATCCGGCAGGCGCGTCGTCGACCCCGGGGAACAGCACGTGTGCCACCATGACCGAGGCCAGCCCGTTGGCGATCAGTCGCCGGTACGGCACGAGGTCCTCGGCCAGCTCGACGAGCGGCCGACGGTCCACCGGCAGGCTCTTGTGCGAGTCCGCGACCACGGCGCCGTGTCCAGGAAAATGCTTGGCCGTGGCAATCATCCCGGCGCTGCGCATGCCCTGCATGCAGGACACCGCCAGGCTCGCGACCGCTTCCGGGTTGCGGTGGTAGGCGCGGTCGCCGATCACCTCGCTCACGCCGTAGTCGAGATCCACGCAGGGCGCGAAGCTCATGTCGACGCCCACTGAACGCAGCTCGGCAGCGAGCAGCCAGCCGCACTGCCAGGCGAGATGCCGTCCGGCCTCGCGATCGACGTCCCAGGCCCGCCCGATGGCACGCTGCGGCGGCAACTCGGTGAATCCCTTTCGAAAACGCTGCACCCGCCCGCCTTCATGGTCCACGGCGACGAGCAGCGGCGGCTTGCGCACGGCCCGGATCTCCCGGACCAGCGACTCGAGCTGCGCGAGGCTCTCGAAGTTGCGGGTGAAAAGAATTACGGAACCCACCAGCGGATGTGTCAGCAGCCGCCGGTCGTCGTCCGTCAGCGACGTACCCG
>PDVJ01000456.1_pt1 | contig 13921 bp, 14 predicted proteins | sample 1369811 | NCBI WGS metagenome assembly PDVJ01 (sample SAMN07795376, study PRJNA414565) | Alkali sediment metagenome, whole genome shotgun sequencing project. | reverse complement strand
ACCATGAGGACTCCGTATTCTCCCCTCTTTGCAATAATGCATGACGGGCCGAGTTCCATAATCTTCCGTGCGCCCTTGACGAGGTTGTGTTCCTTTGAAATCTCCCGGAGCTCAGCCTCGTTGATGACAAGCATGTGGACGCGGCCTATCACCTTCATCAGTTCGTCGAATTTGTTTTCAATCCAAAAATTCATCGTGTCGAGGACAATCGCCTCGGGAGAACCTACCTGGTCAATGACATGGGACTGGAGCTCGGGGTCGATATTGGCCAGGAACACAAACTCCGAATTCCTGAAATCCTGGGGCACAGTAGGTTTAAAGGTCTCGATGACATTCAGTTCTGTCTTGAGGGTAATGGCCTGGTTGAGGTCGTACCCGTATTTTCCTTCCCACCGGAACGTCTTGCCTTCATCTACCTTGATGCCACTCATATCGACGTTGCGCTCTTTCAGGAATCCAATCTGTTCCAGTTCAAAATCCTTTCCCACGGTTGCCACAATACCAACATCGGTAAAGAAGCTTGCCGCATTGGTGAAGTGGAGGGCAGACCCGCCGAGCACGTTCTCCACCTTGCCGAAGGGGGTTTCTATGGAATCGTATGCTACGGTTCCGGCAACGAGAAGCTTGATCATGTACCCATCTCCCAGGAACCGAGATATTTCTTCTGCTCTGCCGTCAACTTGTCAATCTTGATGCCAAAGGCCTGTAACTTAAGCAAGGCCACGTTCTCGTCAATCTCCTTGGGAACACTGTAGACTTTTTTCTGGAGCTTCTTGCCGTTCTTCCACATGTATTCTGAACAGAGGGCCTGGTTAGCAAAGCTCATGTCCATGACCTCTGAAGGATGACCTTCAGCGCAGGCGAGGTTCACGAGTCTTCCTTCGCCAAGAAGGAAAATCTTCCTTCCATCGGCCATGGTGTATTCATCCATCTGCCCCCGGATTTTCCGCTTTTTCTTTTTCATAGTCTCCAGGGCCTCGATGTCGATCTCCACGTTAAAGTGACCGGAATTCCCCACAATGGCGCCATCTTTCATGAGTTTGAAATGCTCTCCCCGGAGCACATGGATATCGCCCGTGGCAGAGATGAATATATCGCCGATACGTGCAGCACTTCTCATATCCATTACCTCGAAGCCGTCCATGCGAGCTTCCAGAGCCCGTAACGGGTCAACTTCTGTGACAATCACATTGGCGCTTAAGCCTTTCGCACGCATTGCAATCCCTCTGCCGCACCACCCGTAGCCGGCAATGACAAAATTCGCCCCTGCAAAGAGCACGTTGGTGGCCCGAAGAATGCCGTCGATAGTCGACTGACCTGTGCCATACCTGTTGTCAAACATGTGTTTTGTAAAGGCATCGTTCACTGCAACGATGGGAAAGCAGATGACACCCTCTTCTTCCATGCTTTTTAGACGTATCACGCCGGTGGTCGTTTCCTCTGTACCGCCAACAACATTGTCGATGAAGGCTTTTATCTTCTTCTCGTTGAGCGTCTTCACCCATTTCTTTACCATGGGATGGAGACCTTCGTATCTTTTGAGGGCTATCATGTGGAGGGACCCCACAAGGTCGGCGCCGTCGTCCATGGTAATGTTCGGCATAAAGGCAAGAGCCTTCATGATATGGGAGTAATACTGATTTTCATTTTCACCCTTGATGGCATAGGTGGCGATTCCGAGATGTTTCGCGATGGAAGCAGCAACGTCATCCTGGGTGCTTAAAGGGTTCGATGCACAAATGGTTACCTCTGCCCCGCCCTCTTTCAATGTCCTTCCAAGATTGGCCGTCTCCGTCGTCACGTGGAGGCAACAGGAAATCTTTGCGCCCTTGAGGGGCTTTTCCTTTGCGAACCGTTCCCTGATCTTTCGTAAGACAGGCATTCGCCGCTCCGCCCATTCAATCTTTTCCAATCCCTGGTCAGCCAGCTTTATGTCTTTCACATCATAATCCATGTCATCCTCCGGATGAGCTCATAGCTCTGAGCTCATAGTTAATATAGAATATTGAGGCTTTTGCGTTTTACTCCGAACGCCTGCCTGCCAAAGCCGTCCTCCGGCGGGCAGGCCAAACCATGCCCCGGAATGCCTGTATCCGGGGTCCGAACTGCCACTGTCTTCAGCAGTGGCTATATTCCTGCTTTCTTCCTGATTGCATCCACCATATCGAGCTTTTCCCAGGTAAATCCTGGCTCGTTTCTCCCGAAATGACCACCTACCGCGGTCTGCTTGAAAACAGGATTGAGGAGATCGAGCTTTTCGATGATGGGCCTTGGTCTTAAGTCGAAGAGCTCTTTCACGATTTCTGCAATCTTGTCAGGGCTGATCTTCGAGGTGCCGAAGGAATTCACCATGGTGGAGACAGGTTCCGCAACACCAATGGTATAGGCAATCTGGATTTCGAGCCTCTCGGCAAGCCCCGCAGCCACGAGGTTCTTTGCAACATATCGGGCCATGTAGGAACCGCTCCTGTCAACCTTGGATGGATCTTTCCCTGAAAATGCGCCGCCGCCATGGCTTGACATGCCGCCATAGGTATCGACGATAATCTTCCGACCCGTCATACCGCAGTCGCCCTTTGGTCCGCCAACAACAAACCTGCCTGTGGAGTTTATGAAGAACCTTGTCTTGGCATCCATCATCTCCGCTGGCATGACCTTTTTTATAACCTCTTCGATAATGCCTTCCCGTATCGTCTCGTTGGTCACGTCCGGGTTGTGCTGGGCAGCGATAACCACTGCATCGACCCTCACAGGCATCCAGTCAATGTATTCTATGGTTACCTGGCTTTTACCATCCGGCCTCAGGAACTTGAGTGTTCCGTTCTTCCTCACCTCTGCAAGGCGTTTTATCAGTTTATGGGCATACATGATGGGCATGGGCATGAACTCAGGTGTTTCATTGCATGCATAACCGATCATAAGGCCCTGGTCTCCGGCACCCTGTTCATGGCTGGGAGTTCCCGTAACGCCCATGGAGATGTCGGGGGATTGCTCATCAATCGCTGTAAGAACGGCGCATGTTTCCCAGTCGAACCCCATGGATGAATCGTTGTATCCGATCTCTTTTACCGTGTTTCTCACAATATCAGGAATATTTGCATAGCCTGCTGTGGTAATTTCTCCGCCAACAAGGGCCAGACCAGTGGTGACATATGTTTCGCACGCCACCCTCGACTTCTTATCCTGTGCGATCAGTGCATCGAGCACTGCATCAGAAATCTGATCGGCAACTTTGTCCGGGTGCCCTTCTGCCACGGACTCTGATGTAAAAAGAAACTTAGTCATTCCCATTCTTGAACCTCCTTCATATAGTTCGGAGTGTTGAGTTTTAAAACTCAAAACCTAAAACTTAACACTTAAAACTGATTTTTCATTCGTCGTAACACTGAAAAAAATCATTGGGGAAGAGTCTTCCCATCTCTTTCCTCAAAATATATTCGCCTTCTTTCGCCGAGTTCTTAATCATTAACTCGTTCAACAATTCCTTACAGTAATCCTGGTCGAGACCGCGAATCACCTTTTTTACCCGTGGGATTGCATAGGCATTCATGCTTAATTCGTCGAGTCCCATTCCCATGAGTATGGGTGTATAGAGCGGCTCCCCGGCCATCTCACCACACAGGCCCACCTCAATCTTGTTTGTATGGGCATTATCGACAGTCTGCTTAATAAGCCTCAGTACCGCTGGGTGTAATGGCTCGTACAGGTAGGAAACATATTCATTAATCCTATCTATAGCCAGTGAATATTGTATCAAATCATTCGTTCCAATGCTAAAGAAATCAACTTCCTTGGCAATGATATCACTGATCATGCACGCAGAAGGGACCTCGATCATGACACCGATCCTGATGTTTTCGTTAAAATCGATTTTCTTCTTTCTTAATTCTTCCATACACTCATTGATAATCTCTTTCGCCTTGCGCACCTCATCAATACCCGACACCATTGGTATGAGAATGCGCAGTGGCCCGTAAGCACTGGCCCTGAGTATGCCCATGAGCTGTGCCTTAAAAAGGCCTATTTCCCGAATGCAAAGGCGGATTGCCCGCAATCCCATGGCCGGATTTATCTCTTTTGGTACTTCAATCTGGGAAGCAAACTTGTCTCCCCCGATGTCAAGGGTCCTCACTGTCACATACTGGAGTGATTTATTCTCGGCTAGCTTACGGTACACATGATAGTGGTCCATTTCTGTGGGCAGCGTTCTTCTCGACAGGTAAAGATATTCTGTCCGGTAAAGCCCGATCCCGATAGCGCCATATTTNTTTACGAGATCCATCTCTCCAAGGAGTTCAATGTTGGCNCCCACATTCAGGCGGAAGCCATCCTTTGTTTCTGCCTTTAGCNTTGCTATNTTCAGGAATTCCTTTTTCTGGCTCTTNAGGTGTANCTGCTTTGCTACATAGTCNTTCTGGACTTTTCTCGTAGGGTTAATAATGACAAGGCCNTCATCACCATCAACAATAATGTTGTCATTGTTCTTGACAAGGCTCGTTATATTGCCTGNCCCTACAACGGCGGGGATTTCCAAAGCCCTCGCGATGATGGAGGTATGGGATGTCCTTCCTCCTACGTCAGTGGTAAATCCGGATATCCTGTTCAGGTTAAGCTGAATGGTGTCTGCAGGGGAGAGATCATGGGCAACAATAACGACCTTGCCCCTCATTCCCTGCATGTCGATAACAGATTCCTTGCCCTTGACCATGATACGAATGAGCCTGTTGTATATGTATTTGATATCCAGGCCCCGTTCCCGTAAATAAGGATCTTCCACCTTCTCAAAGCCCGCAAGAAATCTCGATACAACAATTTCAAGGGCCCATTCAGCATTGATCTTTTCTGCCTTTATGGTATCGACCACCTCGTCGTGAAAGAGGGTGTCCTGGAGGATAAGCATGTGTGCGTCAATGATAAAGGCGTGTTTTTTTATCTCTTCATCGGTAACAGCACTTTTGATCGTGTTCAGTTCTTCTACTGCTCCATTGATGGCATGCCTGAACTTCACGATCTCTTTATCGATGTTGTCTTCTTTGATTCTTCCCTTGGCAATGGCAACCCTTCCCCTGTCGAGCAGGTAAACCCTTCCCGATGTGATGCCCGATGATACACCAATGCCTTTCAGTACTTTGTTTACGAAAGCCTCTTCACTCATTCTTCCTGAAACCCTGCCTCAATCAGTTTTCCAAGCTCCTGGAATGCTGTATTTTCATCGTTTCCCTCAACCTGTAAAAGGATCTTACTCCCAAGAGGGCAGGCGAGGGTAAGAAGACCCATAATGCTCTTTGCATTCACCCGCATGCCATCCTTCTCCATCCATACTTTAGCCTCAAACTCGGAGGCCTTCTTCACAAAAATCGCTGCCGGCCTTGCGTGAAGGCCAAGTCTGTTCCGAATGGTAAAAAATCCCTCCATCATAGCCCTCTATTCCTTCTTTCTCGCACTCAATACATCTGTTGCAAGGTATATATTCTTCTGTCCGTATTCAGTGATAAATCGGGCAAGCTCATCAAGGGTCTTCCCCTCCCTGTATGTTGTAAGCTTTATCAACATCGGCAGATTAACGCCGGTTACCAGCTCAATCTTTCCGTCCTCCAGGAAAGAGAGGCTGATATTGGATGGCGTACCGCCAAACATGTCGGTTAGAATTAAAACCCCGTCTCCTGAGTCCACTGTTTTCAGGGCCTGTACAATCTTACTTCTGATCTTTTCAATGTCCTCATCAGGAAGAATACCTACAGACTCGAACTGTTGCTGTTTTCCCATTATAAGCTCAACGGCAGCCGTCATCTCCTGGGCAAGGTTAAAGTGGGCTACCACCATAATTCCTATCATTGGACCTCCATCATCTTTCGACATCCCTGTGAGTCGTCGATACGTTATAATCCTTCTCTTCAAAATGCTCGGCAAGGGCACCCACAATCGCAACCGATCGGTGCTTGCCTCCGGTACAGCCTATGCTTACCGTCAAATAGCTTTTTCCCTCTTTCTCATAGAGGGGTATAAGGTATGTCAGGAAATTGAGGAGCATATCGAAGTATTGCCTGTATTCTGCCTGAGAACGAATAAAACCTTTCACCTCGTCTGAAAGGCCGGTCTTCTCCCTCAACTCATCAATGAAATATGGATTTGGTAAAAACCTCACGTCAAGGACCATGTCTGCTTCCATGGGAAGGCCGTATGCATAGCCAAATGACATAAGGTTAATCTTCATCTTTGTGTCTTCGTGGCCGTAAGTATTGAGAACAAATCGCCTCAGCTCATGGGGGGTAAACTGTGATGTGTCAACAATGCTGTCAGCTATCTCCTTGATCCAGCCCAGAAGCCTTCTTTCCTCCTTCAGTGCATCTTTGACATTCGGTGCGCCCGGTATTGGATGGGTACGCCTCGTTTCCCTGTAGCGATTTAAAATCGATTCGTCTGAGCCTTCGAGGAATATAATCTCCGCACCATGCTTCAGCTTTGCATCGATCAAGAGATGTTTCCAGTCCTCAAAGAAATCCTTTTCCCGTATATCTACAACAAGGGCACATCTTGAAATCTTACCCCCTGTAAGCTGAAGTAATTCAGGAAATTTCTCCAGGAGGACGAGCGGGAAATTGTCCACACAGAAAAAACCAACATCCTCAAGGGCTCTTAAAAAGGTTGTCTTACCTGAACCGGAGATCCCACTCAGAATAACCGTCTTCATGGTTTGGTTTTCCCCTCCATCGATTTGAGAATCTTCTCCTCTAACTCTGCAGCAGTAAAAACACCCTGTTGCTTTAAAATATGGTTCCTGCTTGCAAGCTCAACGATAGCTGCTGTATTTCTCCCCGAACTCAAGGGAACCTTAACCATGGGCAAATCAATCCCGAGAATGCGGTATCGCTCTTCCTTGAGGCCCACACGCTCATACTCAACCTTTTCATTCCAGTCTACAAGTTCTACAACAAGATTCACCTTCTTGGTATCTCGAACTGCAGAAACCCCAAAGAGATGTGCCACATCTACAATGCCAATCCCTCTGATCTCTAAAAGGTTCTTTATCATAGGCGGAGCCTCTCCATAAAGGTCAACGGCACCCTTCTTTTTTACATACACCACATCATCAACTACAAGACGGTGGCCCCTGGTGATCAGTTCCAGGGCGTTTTCACTTTTACCGATACCAGGCCTGCCTATGATGAGTACGCCTATCCCCATGATGTCCATGAGGACCCCGTGAACCGTAGTAGATGGGGCAAGCTTCTCTTCAAGAAGTCTTGTTACTCTTTCGATAAAAACGGAGGTGACAAGCTTGCTGCTAAGGAGAGGGATCCCCTTCTCTTCGGTTTCAGTGAGGAGATGCCCCGGCACCGTAAGATTTCTCGCCACAACAAAACAAACAACATCGTGGGTACACAAGACACTGATTATTCGCTTGTTTTCCTCCTCAGGCAAGGAGTTCAGATACGTGATCTCAGAGTTACCAAAAATCTGGACCCTGTGGGGGTGGAGGTAGACCATGTGGCCTGTAATAACGAGCCCCAGCTTCTGAATCCTGGGGTTATAGATCTTCCGTAAAAGGCCTCTGAACCCGGATATGGCCTCTAATTCTAATCCATATACACGGTCGTCTATGAGTTCCTGAACTGTTATTCCCTTCATAGAATTGTAAAGTGATGGATAAGGAATGGAGAATTGTTGATCGAGATGATGGAATTGACATTAAATCCGGCGGTCCTCTTCAACAACACTCCTGTAAATGTCATGTGAATCACCGAGTTCCATCAGCCGCTTTCTGAAGGACGGATCACGGAGAAGCTTTGATATTCGGGAAAGCATCTTCAAGTGCAAACTTGCCGAATTCTCCGGTGCGAGGAGGAGGAAGAAGATATGGGCCGGTTTCTGGTCCACGGAATCGAAATCAACCCCTTGCAACGATCGTCCAAAAACACAGATGATATGATCTATGTCCTTAAACTTCCCATGGGGAATTGCGACACCGTCACCGATTCCGGTGCTCCCGAGCTTTTCCCGTTCAAGGATTACATTCACGACCTCTTTCTCATTCTTTATGAGGTTTGCCTTTTTCAGGGCCCTAACCAGCTCTACGAGAACATCCTTCTTGGTTGCTCCCTGAATGTCTGCGATCACGCACGATTCATTCAGTGCTTCTTCAATGCTCATGCAGGCTTGCCAGTGGTCTCGATTAAGCTAAAGTTGCCATCCTTCCTTTCATAAACGATACAGACGTTTCCTTTTTCCCGGTCCCTGAAAATCATGAAGCTGTTTTCGGATGCTTCTAATTGCATAACTGCTTCTTCGGGATCCATTGGCTTTGCGTCGATGGTTCGTGTAATGATAATTTTCGCACTTCCCTCCTCCTGGAAAGAGGTCGTATATTTCGGCTTCGTTTCACGATACTTTTTGAGCTTATCCCTGTACCTCGTTAACCTCCGTTCGAGCTTATCGAGAATCTTATCCACGGCGGCGCGCATATCGTCCATTACTTCATGGGCATTAATAACGGTACCATTCAGGGTAAACATCACATCTATCCTTTGCCGATATTTTCTCTCAAGAGAAAGAACCACATGGACATCGAGGGGCACTTCGACATATTTCTGAAGTCTTGTAAGCTTCTCTTCAACATATGCTTTAATACTCTCATCCGGTGCAAGATGCCTAAAACTAATAGTGGTTCCCATAGTTCCTCCAAGGATAAAAATAAGGTTGGGAGATACCCAACCCCATGTACAAAGTTAACAGATATATGCTACCTTGTCAATCCAATTCACTGAAACCATTCTGTTATTGCAATGAGAACTTTCATGTGATTATAAGCTTTTTCTGAATGATTGAAAATATGAACTACAAAACGAGCGCAGCAATCCTCAGTCGAGTGCCCCTCTTTCCCTTGATGAGCTTATGTTGAGTGAATCTCTGTATTTTGCCACAGTTCGGCGAGCTATTTTGATACTATGCCGCTCTTTGAGCAAAGAGACGATCTCATCATCGGTAAGGGGCTTCTTTTTGTTTTCCTCTTTAATCATTTCGCAAATCAGATCCATAACAACGTTGGTGGAAAGAGGCCGTCCTTCCTCCTTGTTGATGCCAGTGGGAAAGAAAAACTTCAACTCAAAAATCCCATGGGGGGTACTCATATACTTGCTGGATGTTATCCGGCTCACCGTGGACTCATGGACGCCGATGTCCTGTGCAACATCTTTGAGGATAAGGGGCCTCAGGAACCGCAACCCTTTCTCGAAAAATTCACCCTGAAATGTCACGATACTCTGGGAGACAAGAAACAGAGTTTTCTGCCGTTGCTGGATGCTTTTTATAAACCATTCCGCCTGGGTAATCTTTTTCTTGATATAGTTTTTCGTTGAAGAATTTGTGCCTTTATTCAGGTAGAGATCTATGTAGTACCTGTTCATCTTGAGGTCGGGTATTTCGTCGTCATTCAGAAAAATCTCCAGACCATCTTCGGTCTTTACAACAAAGACATCGGGAACAACATAGGCGGTGAACTCATCGGCAAAGTTCCTTCCTGGCTTTGGATCGTACTCCTTCACCTTTTCAAAGACCTCTTTGATCTTCTCAACGGGATAGCCTGTGCGTTTGACGAGTTCCTTCAGGTTTGTCTTGTGAAAAAGATCAAAAAAAGACCTGATAATATCTTCAAATATGGGGTCTTTTTCCCCCTTGACTTCATATTGTATAAGGATGCACTCTCTCAGGTCTCTCGCACCAACCCCAGGGGGGTCAAGCTTTTGAATTTTCTTTAGAACAGCTTCCAGGGCTTCTTCCGTATATCCTGATGTGCTTGAAATCTCAGAGAGGGGATATGCCAGATAGCCATTATCATCAATATTTTCAATTATCCACTCAGCAATAATTCGTTCATCATGGCTGAGCTCAGCAAGACCAGCCTGCCATCGTAAATGATCCCTGAGGTTGAGCGTCTTTTTTACCATATTCTCGTAATCCGGCCGTTCTCGTTCTTCCTGGGGCGAGTATCCTTCCGACGGAGAATAGCGCTCAAGCCATTCGGCTACGTCATCCTTGTCCCCTGCTTGCTCCTCGACAGGCTGCTCTTCTTTGGGCTCCTTTTCTTCGAGGTCCAGTATGGGGTTCTCCTGGACTTCAAGCTCAATAGCCTCGATAAGCTCCAGGCGTGACAACTGGAGAAGCTTTATTGCCTGCTGGAGTTGCTGTGTCAGTACCGGCGAAAGCCTCAGGGTTTGTTTAAGTTCCAACATCGATGTAAAATTCCTCTCCTAAATATACTTCTTTGGCTACCACTTCCGGGGTGCCTTCGAGCAAAACTTTTCCGTTGTTTACCACATATGCCCTGTCACATATGGGTAATGAATCCCTTACATTGTGATCCGACAAGAGTATGCCGATACCCTTCTTTTTCAGCCCGGAGATTATCTTTTTCAGATCTGAGACCGATATGGGGTCGATACCTGAAAAAGGCTCATCGAGGAGCATAAAGCGTGGTGCCGCCATGAGAGCCCTCGCTATCTCGAGCCTCCTTCTTTCACCTCCTGATAACGAATCAGCGTTGTTCTTTGACAAGTGTTCAAGCTTGAACGACTCGAGAAGCTCCAGCACCTTGTGACCCATCATCTTCCTGTCCACATTATGAAATTCGAGGATGGACATAAGGTTATCTTCAACAGACATCTTCTTGAAAACTGAGGGCTCCTGGGGCAGGTAAGTTATTCCTTTTCTTGCCCTGAGGAACATGGGGAGGGTTGTAATATCTTCATCGTCCAGGCCCCGTTCGGTTTAATAAATCCTATAATCATGTAAAATGTCGTTGTTTTACCTGCCCCGTTTGGCCCAAAAAGGCCAACGATTTCACCAACATTTAGATCCATAGTTATGTTATCGACAACCCTTCTCGTGCTGTACGACTTAGAAAGTGTCTGGGCAAGGAGTTTTGAGGCACCGGTCATTGTCTATCCATGCTAGTTTTTGGTTTCCCTACAACTGCTTTTCCACCAGTTGGCTTGATAGGACTAGTTTTGCCTGCCGCGCTGCTACGGTTTTTTTCCAACTTCGATGGTTCAGTCGGTGCAGCCTTGTTGTCTTTAAAATGATATACTGACTGTTCATTTTTCGCAACACTTCCTTTCGCGTACATACGCACCTTGCCCCTTGCGTCTATCTTCTCGATTTCATCGCCATCTGTGTAAATATAGAGAGTTGAACAGGTTACCTTCATATCTTCGCCACTCATCATGGCATTGCCGTCCAGGAGGTACCGGTTTTCTTTCATATAATACGTAAAGGTGTCAGCGGCAAACCTGTATTTTCCTTGCTTTGCCTCAACAAAACCTGTTACGTTTTTTGCAATTTTAATGGTTTCTTCCTTTGTGTTGGCTATTAACCCTACACCCATTAATGTCAATCGGCTACCCTCAATGGTCACTGGTGCGCTCGTGGTTGTTAAGCCTTTTTGAAAATCAAAGTCCAAGTACTTCGTTGTCAGCGTGTAGTCATCGTTATGGATTATGCGCACGTCCTCAACGGTACCTGTTTCCTGTTCTGTGTTCATGGACCCTTTGCTGCCTTTAAACCGTACAATCATACCTGCCTTTGGTTTATACTCACCCTCCATCTGTTCCATCTCAACGATGGGCTTGTCGATATATTTTCTCCCAGTCTTTGCCCGTATCTCCCAATCAATGATGCCCTTTTTTTCCCCGGAGTACTTCACATCATTGAAAACGATGGCAGCCTTTCCTTCAGCTAAAGAGGGGGGGGCAATTTTTTCAGGCTTTCTAAAAAAAAAGTAGCCTGCAAAGATAAGGCTTGCTGCGACAAAACCTGCTGCAATATAAATGATTGTTGTGCGGCTTTTCATCTTACCGGGGCTTGCGTCGCCCCCTCCTATTTACCGTATATACGAAGGACGACCGCTGCGCTAGGACGTTCGTTCTCCCGCTAAGACCGGATCACTCGGGCGCACATACAATTCAGTGTTTATTCGTCTCGTCCCAGTCCTGCATTATGGGATGGTCGTCCGTCATTCATCGGTTCTACCCTTGAACCCTCGAATCCTGGGCCCCTTGAACCCTGCTCTGCTTGGACTCACGCTATCTTGGCCTTCAAAAGATCATGTATGTGGATGATACCTACTGGACGTTTCTCTCCCTCTCTTTCTATGACAAAGAGGGCTGTTATTGAAAATTCTTCCATCTTCTTCAAGGCATATGTGGCAAGGGCATTTTTCTTGATCACTTTGGGGTTCTTTGTCATTACGTCGGACGCGCATTTTGACAACACGTTTTCGTAACGTTCAATTGCTCTTCTTAGGTCGCCATCGGTAACAATACCCACAAGTTCTCCGTCACCATTCAAAACGCCGGTAACACCGAGTCTTTTCGATGTTATCTCAAAAATTACATCCTTCATGCTGGTATCCTGAGAAATTCTAGGTACCTGCTCGCCGGTATGCATCAGTTCTTCAACTGTTAAGACGAGCTTTCTCCCCAAGGTTCCTCCTGGATGGAGTGAAGCAAAATCCTCGATGCTGAAATTTCTCTTCTCCATGAGGGCAATGGCAATGGCGTCGCCGAGGGCAAGGGTTGCTGTTGTACTTGATGTGGGGACTATGTTATACGGACATGCCTCGTCTACCTTTACGCTGAGGACTATATCCCCGTAGTTTGCGATAGTAGATTCCGGATCTCCTGTGATGACCACCATTATGATGTCCATCCTCCGTATCCACGGAAGCATCCTGATAAGTTCCTCTGATTCTCCACTGTTACTCACCACAATCACTACGTCACCCTTCTGGAGGATTCCAAGGTCTCCATGAATGGAATCGGCCGGGTGAAGGAAGATAGCAGACACCCCCACACTGGAAAGGGTTGACGCAATTTTTTTGCAGATGAGGCCCGACTTGCCTATGCCCGTCATCACCACCCTGCCATTACACTGCGCTATAGTGTCTACAGTCTTTTCAAAATCCTCATCGAGGCATGCCATGATACTGAGGATCGCATCTGCCTCCTTTCTTAAGACCTCTTTGCCTATGTCAACAAACCGGCTCATGATGCCGCCTCGATTCTCTTCAATGTCTCCAGCATGAGGGGCAGATCATCAAGGGAAATTGAATTAGCGCCGTCACATAAGGCTTTCGAAGGATCAAAATGGACTTCCATGAAGATGGCGTCTGCGCCTACGGCAATTGCGGCTTTCGCAAGGGGAAAAACGAACTCCCGTTCTCCTCCGGAAACAGTGAACATGCTGCCAGGCTTCTGCACGCTGTGGGTGGCATCGAAAATTATAGGGTAACCAAAGCCTTTCATGATCGGTATTGCCCTGAAATCATTCACAAGGTTATTATACCCGAAGTATGTACCCCGTTCTGTAATCATAATCGCGGAATTTCCCGTGGATTCTACCTTTCCGATGGCGTGTTGCATGTCATGGGGGGCAAGGAACTGGCCTTTCTTGATGTTCACCGGCTTGCCTGTTTTTCCACATGCCACGAGAAGGTCCGTCTGCCGAGAAAGCAGCGCCGGTACCTGCAAAACATCCACCACATTTGCAGCCAATCTTGATTCTTCCACAGAATGCACATCCGTCAGGACTGGGACTCCGAGCCTCTCTTTCACCGCGGCAAGCACTTTAAGGCCATCTTCTATGCCCGGCCCCCTGAAGCTACTTATTGAAGTCCTGTTTGCCTTGTCATAGGAAGACTTAAAGATAAAAGGCAGGGAGAGCTTGCTCGTTATTTCTTTCAGCCTCTCGGCAATCCTGAGCGTAATATCCAGCCCTTCTATAACACAGGGGCCCCCAATAAATACAAAGGGTTTTGCTCCGATCGTTATGTTGCCGACTTTTACTTCTTTTTGCATTTCTGTCTTTCTTGTCTTCGCTTGAGCGATGCCTTGATAAAATCCCTGAAGAGGGGATGCGCGCTGAAAGG
>PDVJ01000455.1_pt1 | contig 13922 bp, 13 predicted proteins | sample 1369811 | NCBI WGS metagenome assembly PDVJ01 (sample SAMN07795376, study PRJNA414565) | Alkali sediment metagenome, whole genome shotgun sequencing project. | reverse complement strand
ACTTGAGGTTCGAAAGACCAACACCACCGACAAGCAGCTCACCAAGCACGCACTAACCAGGACGCCCGCCTTATCCACTAGACCTGCGCGCAACGAAACACAGCATCAAACGGCCTGCCACTCAACCGAGTTTAACCCGGTACCCGGGTCCGCAGAAGAGAAATCCACGTAGCAGCTAAGCGAATGCAGACGCCATTGAATGAGCATCGGCACCAGATGTGATCGGCATTATCACGCGCCTCCGCTGACGAAACCCTGTGGACAGGGGCGTTTCTTCAGCCGATGCAAGGGGCAGCCAAGCGAGGGAATGGAGACCCCCTCCGGGCCACCAGTGAGGGAGAAAGTCCACTCGCGCAGCAGAGGGGGCGCAGCGGCCCGGAGAGGGGGACGTACAATCTACAATACTAAGACTAAGGATAATACAGGTGGCCACTCGCTGTCACTGGCACTTCACCCCATGTCTGTCCCGAGAACGCCGGCAAACGTTCACAGAATCCACTTGCTGGGAACAAACGCACGGGCAAACGACAGCAGAAGATACCACCCCTCAATACTCTCCAATCCCCTTATAGGGACTTCGTATATAGTGCCCTGTCAATACCCCGCTGTTTCCATCTCATATCGTGCGTCGCCGATGGGCCTCGTCCTCGGTTTGGACAGGTGACTGGCTCCCGCGAAGTGCCCTACTCCTTTTCCGGTCTGGCCGTCGAGACGTCGCGGAACCACTTGTGAATCTCGTCCAGTGCCGGAGGGAATACGCTGAAAACCTGTATGTCGCGAGGAAACTGCAGAGAATGCCCCTCGGTGATGAAAAGGATGGCTAGCTCTCCCGGCCCCAGGGTCTCGTCTATCCTCTTGGCCATGTGTTCATATCTCTTCCGGGAAGCGTCGACGTAGAACTGGCTGACCATCCTGGCCACTTTCTCGCTGAGGAACCCGGCCAGAAGCATCCTCTCCCAATCCATGCTCTCTTCAGCCAACTCCCTGTCATCGGTGGCCTCCAGCCCGGCGCCTCGCTCGCATCTCTCCTTCACCAACGAGCAACTGCTGGTGTTCATTTTCTCCATGATCTTCAAGCCGTCTTCGCCCCCAACAACAATAGCTTCATGATATATGCGGTGAATCCGGCCGGTCTTCTCTTCCAGTTTGGACAACTGCTCTCTGACTTGCTGCCAGTACAGATCGAACTTCTCGCTGTAGTCGGCGGGAGCATCGTTTCCCCGCAGCACAAGGGGTACTACAAAGACCTTCCTCTCCCCTCCAAAGGAATCCACCAAAGGTCTCTCTATTCGACCCAGTTCCTCACCCACCTCTTCTGTACCCTCCTGTTCTGCAGACTCTCATTTGCGGTTCAGCTCAAAGTATAGCACCCAGCTCTCATGCGCATCGCGGCCTCGTCGAAGGCGCTCTTAGGGCCGCTTCAAACACGTAGTATCCCGTTCCGGATGGCAACGGTCCGACCGGTGACAGCGGGTCGGTGGGAATCAGCCTTTTCTGTCCCTGCCATGTTTGCCACTACCGGATTTCTGTCTGAGGCTCTCGAAGTGCCTGAGCAACTCCTTTTCTTCACGTGTAAGGTCAGTTGGTGTAACTACCCTCAACACAACGTACTGATCTCCCCTGTCGCGTTTGCCTAAACGCGGCATACCTTGCCCGGAAACCCTTATCACGGTGCCGGTTTGGGATCCCTCAGCTATGTCCACCTTGAGATCACCGCTGAGCCCAGGCACGTGGACCTCGCCCCCCAGTGCTGCCGTGGCAAAAGAGATGTCGTGCTGAATATATACGTCATCGCCGTGCCTTTCGAAAAGCGGATGTCGTTCCACATCGATGACAATGTAGAGATCGCCGGGAAGACCATCAGCACCGGCTTCTCCCTCACCCTCAACTCTAACGTTGTAGCCGGAGTCAGCGCCAGCAGGGACACTGATCCTGAGATCCTTCTTTGTCTCGACCACGCCCTTCCCCCGGCAGTCCTTGCAGGCCTTCTTGACAGTTTTCCCCCGACCTTGGCACTCGCCACAACCCGCAATCTGCCTGACTACGCCGTAGCCTGACCTGTGCTCCCTCACGATCTGGCCGGTTCCCTGACACCTGCGGCAGGTCTCCAGCCCGTCGGGCTGTGCCCCCGTCCCTTTACATGAAGAACAGGTCGGGGCCTTCGGCAGTTCGACGGTCTTCTCTACACCGGAAGCCACTTCCTCCAGAGTTACACTGAGGTCGTAGCGTAGATCCGCGCCCCTCCTGGGCCTCTTCCTGCCTGACGTACCTCGACCAAAGAAGCCATCGAAGATGCTGTCGCCGCCTCCAAAGCCGAACTCCCGGAACAGACTGCTGAAATCGACGCCGCGGAAGATGTCTTCCTGAGTGTATCCCTCGAGGCCCGCATGGCCATAGGCATCATAGCGGCCGCGTTTCTGCGGATCACACAGGACGGCGTAGGCCTGGTTTACCTCTTTCATCTTCTCGGCCGCCTCGCCGTTGCCTGGATTCCTATCGGGGTGGTGCTGCATGGCCAGATTGCGGTAGGCCTTCTTTATGGCGGCCGGATCGGCGTCTCTGCCTACGCCTAGAACTTCGTAGTAGTCCCTCTTTGCCATCGCAACTTGCTGTCTAGTGGGTCCGATAATGGTGCGGCTTCACACAAGGGGCGGTCCTGATGGTCCAGGACGCCAAGAAAAGGATGTCAGATGTCTCTTATCGTCGTTGCTTGGGAGACCTTGACTTGCCAGCCACCCGGGCGGCAGATCTCTGGCCGCGCTATCATACCTTGACCTCGTCTGTCTTGGTCTTCGCAGGCTCTGCCTCTGACGTCTTTTCGCCGGTCTTCTTCTTGGCAGGTTCTGCCTCCGTCGCTTTCTCTGCTGGCTTGTCTGCGTCCTCCTTGCTGCTGTTGTATCCGTTTCTCCCCTCGGCCGCGTTGTCAGTGACGTAGAACCCAAGGCCTTTGAAGACAATGGGCACTGGCGAGAAAATGCGCTGTGCTTGGCACTGGCATTCGGGGCAGTTGGCCCCTGGAGCTTCGCTGAAGCCTCTCTTGACCTCGAACTTGAGGTCGCACGCCTTGCACTTGTACTCGTAGATCGGCATGTCAAATCCTCCTGTCACTTGCCAATGAGTCCATAAACAAACGAAGATCTCGGATTCTCTCGTCAGGGCCCTTTAGTTCTCCCGAAGAGTCAACAGTTATCCCCCAGCGCCTGGCCAGCCCGGCTTGGCACTCGCGTCGATCAAGGCCGGGCGTCCACTCGCGGCAGCACAAAGGCTTGAAGGAGTGGATGCCACAAAGCTCATCGCCGTCTTCACCGGAGCGCTTCAAGAAGGGGCAGCAACCCTGCTCCTGGCGCACCAGAAGGCTGCTCTCTCCTGGCCACCGGCGATCCGCATATCTATTCCGGAAGTCCTCCCCGGTCAAGCCCAACTCACCGGCAATCCGCTGTCCTTCTGCCAAGTCCAGGCGAACCTGGTATCTGCGGCAGCACTCACCACAGCGAAGGCACGGAATGGCATGCTTGGTCTCAACTCTCGGTAGCACATCCGTATTGAAGACTGTCTGTCCAGAAACAGAGGGAATCGCCTCAAGGGAACTGCTTCTCGGCAATCTCAATTGGTCTTCGTCCCCGGAAGCGCTGCTTTCACCGCCACATCATACTTGGTTTGCCGTGTGTCCAAAGGTAGATTGTCCCCGGCCATCTCATACTGGGAGCGCGCGGGCCACATGAAGGTGTCCTCGGAGAGCCTGTCCATGGCCTGTCTTAGACTAGTCATCTCTGCGTAGCAGTCCCAACGTATCATGGCCATGACACTCCACCTTCTCTCAAGAGATTCGGCCAGCTCTCTTGGCGCTTCCCTCATCAGAGGGGGCGGTTTCTCTTCAGAAACCGCCCCCGGGTTTGCACTTTGCTTCTTGTGGCCTAGTACTCAGGAGGCATGGCTGGCCCTGCTTGACCCTTGTCCTTCTCGGGGATATCAGTGACCAGTGCCTCAGTGGTCAGTATCATCACGGCCACACTGGACGCATTCTCCAATGCCGTTCTGACCACCTTTAGAGGGTCAATGATGCCCTTCTTCACCATGTCTCCGTATTCGTTCTTCGATGCGTCAAAGCCGACGCCGGGTTTGCTCTTCTTCACATTGTCCACCACCACCGATCCCTCGACACCGGCGTTGAAGGCAATCCATTTGATCGGCTCTTCGATGGCCTCTTTCAAGACCTTGACGCCGGTCGCCTCGTCGCCACCTTCCTTGATGTACTGATCGAGAGCAGCGGAGGCATTGAGCAGAGCTACGCCGCCACCAGCCAGGATGCCTTCCTCTACGGCAGCCCTGGTAGCAGACAGAGCGTCTTCAACGCGATGTTTCTTCTCTTTGAGTTCGGTCTCGGTGGCTGCGCCAACCTTGATCACCGCTACACCACCGGCCATCTTGGCCAACCTCTCCTGCAGCTTCTCGCGGTCGAAGTCAGAGGTAGTCTCGTCGATCTGGGCCTTTATTTGCTTCATTCTGGCCTTGATCTTGTCTTCCGAGCCCTTGCCCTCGACCACAGTGCAGTTGTCCTTGTCGGCCACTACCTTGCGGCATCGGCCAAGATCAGCAGGCGTTACCGTGTCAAGCTTTCTGCCGACCTCCTCGGAGATCACCTGGCCACCAGTGAGGACAGCCATATCCTCCAGCATGGCCTTGCGGCGGTCGCCGAAGCCAGGGGCCTTCACGGCGAGACAGTTGATGGTGCCTCTCAGCTTGTTGACCACCAGGGTGGCCAGCGCCTCACCCTCGATGTCTTCGGCAATGATGACCAGGTTCTTGCTGACCTGAAGTATCTTCTCCAAAGCCGGCAGTATGTCGGCCACGGCAGAGATCTTCTTGTCCGTGATCAGTATGTACGGATCATCGATGACGGTCTCCATGCGTTCGGGGTTGGTGATGAAGTAGGGGCTGATGTAGCCACGGTCAAACTTCATGCCTTCCACGAACTCGGTCTCAAACAGGAGCCCCTTGGATTCCTCTACGGTGATGACCCCATCCTTGCCCACCTTCTCCATCACATCGGCAATAAGGCTGCCGATCTGAGCATCGACGGCGGAGATGGTAGCTACCTGGGCAATCTGCTCCTTGCCGGAGACAGAGATAGCCTTCTTCTTCAGCTCCTCCACCAGGATGCCAACGCCCTTCTCAATACCACGCTTGATGGCCATAGCATCCGCCCCGGCAGTGATATTCTTGAAGCCGCCGGAAACGATCGCCTGAGCCAGCAGTGTGGAAGTAGTGGTGCCGTCACCACACTTGTCATTTGTCTTGGCAGACGCCTGCTTCAGAAGCTGCGCTCCCATGTTCTCGAATGGGTCAGGAAGCTCAATTTCCTTAGCGATGCTGACACCATCGTTGATGACCATGGGCGGACCCCATTTCTTGTCGATAGCTACGGGGCGGCCCTTCGGTCCCAGAGTAGGCCTAACCGAATCGGCCAGGGTATCCACGCCCTTCTTGAGAGCTCGCCTGGCTTCCTGACCGAAGATAATCTGTTTTCCTGCCATGTGTTACTCCTCCTTCCCTAGCTCTTCTTAGCCAGAATGTCGCTTTCGCGAACGACGATTAGTTCTTCTTCATCAATCTTGAGCTCGGTGCCGGCGTACCTGGCGTAGACAACGATGTCTCCAACCTTCACATCCATAGCAATTCGCTTCCCATCGTCGGTCATCTTGCCAGGACCGATGGCGACTACTTCGCCCTCCTGAGGCTTTTCTTTGGCGGTATCCGGCAGGACAATCCCTCCCTTGGACACTTCTTCCCGCTTGGAGGGCTTAATCACAACCCTGTCTCCAAGAGGCTCCAGCTTGCTGGTCTTTGCCTTGCTTGCCATCTATTCCTCCTTCCTTTGTCTGGTATCCTATTTCTTCAGCTACTGCTATCCGCTCGATGTACTGCATTCCCGCCAAACGACCACGCATCCAGGCCGTGTTGCCAAGAACACTCACCTACAAGTATAGGGAGGGCTGTGTTAGAATAACGCTGGAAAACTGTTAGAATTCCATTAGAATTCCGGGGCCGTAGGTGCGCCCCAAAGCTAGAGATTGCTCACTTATGGACTTTTCCGATGCTATGCCACAGGAGGCCGACCTCCGAGCGACGCTGGGAATGATCCTGAAGAACGCCCTGGAGGCTCTGGAGGGCACCGCAGGAGTGGTAGCCACATGGGACGAAGAGGAGCATTGCTTCATGGCCAGCGACTCCTATGGTCTGGATGACAGGGCCCTCGAACAGCTCTTTCCTCTGCTCGACGAGGCCATCCCCGATTTGGCGGTCAGCTCCAGGAGCTTCAATATCCTCTCCACCCTTCTGGGTCCCCCGTTACCCAAGTCTGACCAGGGACTGATCCTGGACCCGATAGTGGCCCTGCCGCTGCAGATCGGGCGCCGGTCTTTGGGGTTGATGTACATCATGCGTCCCCGCGGTTCGGCATCCTTCTCGGGAATGGACCAGGCGGCGCTGACTGCCTTCGCCCGGCAAGCAGCCATTGCAGTGGACAATGCCAGACTGGTGCATGACCTTGTGGACGAGAAGACAAAAATGGAGTCCATGCTCGAAGGCAGCGCTGAAGGCATCATGAGCGTGGACGCACGACGCCGCGTCGTCGGCTTCAATACCGCGATGGAGAGAATGACCGGACACCCCCGGGAACAAGTTCTCGGCCTGCCCTGCTACCAGATCTTGAACTTCCGCGATTGGGAAGGCAGGTCGATCTGCAACACCACCAGATGCCCCATGGTCTCACGTCCGGACGGCGTCCATTCGACCTGCGAACTGCAGGGCAAGATTCAGTCTGCTGACGGACAAGATATCGAGGTGGCCATGGTCTACTCGGTAACCCGCTCCCGAGTCACCGGCCGGGCGGACAACGCCGTCATCAACGTTCGGGACATCAAACGCCTGCGGGATATAGAGAACCTCAGGTCTGCCTTCCTCTCGATGCTGGGCCATGAGCTGCAGACGCCTCTATCCATCATCAAAGGTTATACCAGTACGCTCGCCCGAAGTGACGCAAGATGGAACAAGAAGACGCTGCGTGATGGCCTCCAGGTAATTGAGGAGGAGTGCGATCGGTTGAGCAAGCTGGTGAACAGGCTCTTACTGGCCTCCCGCATTGAGAGCCGCACTGTGACCCTCAAGAAGGAGCCTGTCCAATTGCCAGCTATGGCCGGCAAGGTGGTTAGACGGCTGGAGTCGGTAACCAACATCCACAAGTTCGAGGTGGACTTCGCCCCCGACTTCCCGGAGGTGTACGCGGACCCGGAACGGATGGAGGAAGTGCTCACCAATTTGGTGGACAACGCCATCGGCGGAAGAATCGCCGTAACTGGGAGGGCAAACGGAGAGAATGCAGAGGTAACAGTCGCTGATGAAGGAATCGGCATACCGCGGCGGGAATTGGGTCGAGTCTTCGAGCGCTTCCGCAGGGGAGAGAACAGCCAGGTGCAGAAGGTGCGGGGAATGGGATTGGGGCTATACATCTGCAAGTCCATCGTTGAAGCTCACGGCGGCAGGATAGAGGTATCCAGTGAAGCGGGCAAGGGTTCGGAGTTCACGTTCACGTTGCCATTGAATAGGGAAGGATGAGGTCGTAGCAGGCCATTATGGTTTCAGGGTTCTCCGGTAAGACCGTCCTCGTTGTCGATGATGAATCGCGCATGGTGGAGTTCATAGCCATGAATCTGGAGTTGGAGGGATTCCGAGTCGTCAGAGCGGCCAATGGGTCCGAAGCACTGGAGAAGGCGTCCAGGGAACATCCGGATTTGGTGCTGCTGGACATCATGATGCCGGAAATGGATGGCTTTGAGACACTGGAGGGACTGCGTGAGACATCGTCAGTCCCCGTTATCTTCCTGACCGCCAAGAACGAAGAAGTTGACCGCATCAAAGGGCTCGACTTGGGCGCCGACGACTACATAACCAAACCCTTCAGTCCGAGGGAATTGGTCTCTCGCATCCGGGCAGTACTCAGGAGGACGGAGCCGGCAGCCGTGACCACCTCGGAGATTGTGGTTGACAGCGAACTGCGGGTCAACTTCGACCAGAGGAAAGTCATAGTGCGAGGGCAGGAGGTCCGTCTGAGGCCGACGGAGTACCGCCTTCTCTATCAACTAGTGACCAATGCCGGCAAACTGCTGACGCATGAGGTACTGCTCTCCCGGGTGTGGGGAGCCGAGTACCGGGACGAAGACCAGTACGTGCGGCTGTACATTACCTATCTGAGGCAGAAGATAGAGAAGGATTCCAAGAACCCCAAGTACATCCTGAGTGAGCGCGGTCTAGGCTACCGCTTCAAGGAGTTCGCCAGGTAGAGACACAGCAGAGCTGCTCTGTGCCCATCTCGGTCTCGACGTAAGATACTTCACCCCGGACCAATGGCAACAGCGCCGCCATGTAAAGAAGACACCATCTCTCCCCCAAACCCGCTCTCCCCGGCAGTTGCAGCAGTGGGCTGAGGGCCGCACCGATCATAGCTGCCGCCTTTGTGATATTCCTGTGACATCTTTCGACCATTCTGAGAGAAACCGGTGAGTCCCGCCCTGCCCGCCGAGACACAGCGGTGAGTCTACCGGGGTACACTACTTCCTGACGATCCCATCGTCACACCCCCCAGGGGAGGAATGGGGAGGAGGATCAACTGAATATATTTCGGGCTGAGCCATTCCGAAGCGCAAAAGTGACCCTGACCAAGTCACCAACGACCTCCTTCCCCATTCCTCGCCGTATAGAATCAGCGCAACACCTCAACCCATAGCCCTTTCCGGTCGCGGCCTCATCTGAGAGTCGAGCACTGACCTCTTTTGCAGTCCAATCATCTTCTCTCCAATAGGCAACCAGATGCCCAGAGTATGAGAGGCTGCCGCAACTGCCTGTCTACACTGATGGGAGAGGTGGGGAAGCAGGTTCGATGTCAACGGCGGTCCACAGATGCAGCGCGCGCTGCGCCCTGCCCCCGAAGACGGTTCCCCCCAAAGCGAGTCCGCTCTAGCAGTTAGAATCGTGGCTGCAGCCAATTCTCACTGGGGGGCAGTCCCAGATTGCAGGGAAAGTAGCTGCGTGCGATTGTGAGTAGGCTGTCAAAGATGAGAGGTCGAGCCACAAACGCCTCAGGCCAGCGGGAACCCGTCGAGAAGGGATTCTCAGGTTCTTGTCGCTACCTGGTCAACAGCCATCCTGAACATCCTTGAACTTGAATGCCCCTTGATGAAACACATGCAGACAGGCATCCACGATGGCAGGATCGAACCGTGTACCCCTGCCCTTTAAGATCTCCTCAAGACCCTTCTCTGTCCCCACGGCCGCCCTGTATGGCCGGTGTGACGACATGGCTTCCACTACATCGGCAACTCCTATGATCTTCGCTTCCAGGTGGATTTGATCATCACGCAGGCCAGACGGATAACCCGACCCGTCTACACGCTCATGGTGTTGAAGCACAATGCTGGCGATCGGCCAGGGGAACTCTATCTTCTCCAGGACATCGTATGCAGCCTTGGGATGCTGCTTCACGATCTCGAATTCGATGGGTGACAGTGGAGCAGGTTTGTTCAGAATCTCAGTCGGAACACATACCTTTCCAACATCATGTATAAGGGCAGCTATGCGAATTATGGGAATACGCGATTCGGCCACGCCCATCTGCCGGGCAATCATACACGCGAGATCAGCAACACGAACCTGGTGACCAGCGGTGTAACGGTCTCTTGCTTCCACCATCGTCGCCAGGGCCTGTATGGTACCCTCCATCGCCCTCCCCAGTCTGTCAAAGCTCGTCCTCAGTTCATCGGTCTGCTCCCGCACCCGATCCTCAAGAGAGTCAAACGCCGTCTTGATGGCTGCCTCGGCCTGCTTCCGCTCTGTAATGTCGCGGAACACCATCACCGCTCCGGTCAGCTCGCCCTTCTCATTGATCATAGGCGCTGCGCTGTCCTCAACCGGGACTTTGTCACCATTCTTGGTGATCAAGAGAACCGGTGCCGTCAAGTTCATCACGACTCTCTCCTGGATAGCCTTGGCCATCGGGCTTTCGATGGCAATAAGCGCCTTCTCCTCCACGAGCTTGCAGACTTCATCCAGCTTCTTCCCGAGTGCCTCCTCCTGCTTCCAACCAGTCACACTTTGAGCGGCAGGATTCATAAGCGTTATGTTCATGTCCGTATCGGTGACAATGACGCAGTCAGCTATACTCCTGACTGTCGTGGCATACCGCCGCTCACTATCCCGCACCTTTTCTTCCATGGCATTCTTGTAAAGCGCCATTTCGATGGCGGCATATAGTTCTTTCTCGGAGAAAGGTTTGATCAGATAGCCAAAAGGCTGAGTCAGTTTGGCTCGCTCCACGGTCCGATCGTCAGCGAAAGCAGTGAGATAGATAATGGGAATCTCGATCAGATCGCGGATTTGCTTCGCTGTCTGGACACCATCCACCTCCCCCCTCAACTGAACATCCATCAGTATCAAATCAGGGCGGTTGGCGGTGGCGACAGACACGGCTTGCTCTCCGCTGACGGCCGTACCGCATATTGAGTGTCCCATCTTGGTAAGCCTGTCTTGAATCTCCATGGAGATCACAGCTTCATCCTCGACTACCATTATTCGTGCCTTTTCCACCATTTCTGCTACCCTCCTCCAACCTTGGCGCTCGCAGTTTGCCCCTGTTGCGATGTGCCTGCAGTTGCGTGCCCTTTCTTCCTGGAATCAATGAATTTGAATTTAAACTCCGTGCCTTTGCCTCTGTTCATGTGAATCTCTGCGCCTAGTTGCTGCGCCAGCATCCTCACCAGTCGAAGGCCAAGAGACGACGAGTTTTCTAGGTCCGTATCAGGTGGGAGGCTGACTCCGTTGTCGCTGACAATCATGGTGGTCCTGCCATCAACGTCTCCGAAGAGGCTGACGCGTATTTCACCGGTTCCGCCATTGGGGAAAGCATACTTCAGCGAGTTCGAGACTAGCTCGTTGACTATGAGCCCACACGGGACCGCGGAATCCAGGCTGAGGAAAGCATTGGTGGTATCGAGTACCAGGCGGATGGACTTCCGGTCGACACCATATGAAGCGAACAAGGCATCCGTCAGGTCACGAACGTACTCCCCAAAGTCGACATTTCCGTCCTCGTTCTGGGGCTGCAGCCTTCCTTTGTACAGCTTCTCATGGATGAGCGAGATGGATTTGACCCGATTTGAACTCTCCTCAAACATCTGCATGATCTTCGCGTCATCTATCCGCGTCGACTGTAGATAGAGAAGGCTGGCGACTACCTGAAGGTTGTTTTTCACCCTATGGTGGATCTCCTTGATGAGTACTTCCTTCCTCTGCGCTTCCTCATGACGCTGACTCACATCGAAAACGACACAGAGCAGTTCGCCTTGCTTCGAGCTGGCTACCATCCGGACCTCGTAGAAATACTCCCGGCCATCAATCGGGAAATGGAATTCGAAGACCTGCGCCTCACCCGTCTTCACAGCTCGATCCATATGATCCAGACCGTTGGTGATCACCTCTCTTGTCAGATCACTGTATTGCTTCAACGGGTGATATAGCATCTTCCCCTGGATCTGTCTGTATGGCTCCAGCATGTTTCCGCCCTTGGCCGACCTGCCCTCAAGCAGAGTGCCGTCGGTTCCTATCCGATACATGAAATCCGGAATCCCCTTAATCAGAGCCTTGTTCTGAGCCTCGCTCTCCCGCAGTTCCTTCTGTGCTTTGTCCAGAGATGCCAGCATCGAATTGATGGACATCTCGAGACTCGTCAGTTCGTCATCCCCCGTCACGTCAACTCGCTGTGACAGGTCTCCGGTGGTGCGGACCTTGACTACCCCATTGCTCAGCCGCAACACACGTAGCAGCATAGATCTCTCCACAGCGTAGTTCCCGGCAATGCCTATCGTTATGGCAGTCGCCGCAATGGCACAGATGAGATACAGCAGGGTGACCTGCCCCTGATGATGGATATCCCTCGGCAGCTCAATTCCCAGAACCAGCGCCGGCTCGCCGCTAATGTCATCGAGAACGCCGTACCCCGCGACAGTATCTGAGTTCAGTGCTCGCACGTAGGTGGGAACACCATCCTCGGCAGTCGGCTCGCTGGTGCGAACCTTGTCCGGCACTGCAGGATCGTCAAATAGATACAGAACAAGAGGCAAACGGGTCACCTCAGACAATCTGGCCACTTCCGCTTCGTCCAGGTATCGCGCAAAAAGGAGCCTGCCTTCTAGGGGCACCCCACTAATCGAGACGACAGTAGGATATGAAGCCACCAGAAGGGGGCCTTCAGAAAGCATCAGGATGCCGGTTACTCCAGCTTCACCTTCCGGCGGCTGTATGAGCGGGCTCCCCAGCGAGAGTTGACTCGTCAGATCGGCTGGTATGGCCAACGGGGTCCCGTCGTCCAGGCTGAATCCATAGCCAAGTGGAGGCTGGCCGGGCATGGCGAACAGGATGAAGTTGAGCCCGAGCGTATTGAATGTCGACTCGTCGATGTTCAGCCTCAGGTAAGTTTCCCCACCATCAACGACCACGGTGTTAGCAGTCAGTTCGCTTCCCGAGGTAATGCTTATCTTGGAGAAATCGCTGTACAGCGCGCCTACCGCCCGGCCTACATTCTGGCGGGTCTCCCTCTTCTCAAGTTCGTCGAAGCGCCCCATCAGGATGGTTTGGGAAACAATGAGAGAAATGACGATGGCCGCAGTGATCGCCAGAACGATCGTGACTACCCCTTTTCTGCGAAGTGTCATGTTCTCAATACTCTCCCAACATAGCCGGAAACGCCCTGCACGTAGCACTTCATAAGCCCGCCTGCCGTTCGGTGCTGCACTCCCCGCTCCATCGAGTCACGGAGGAGTCGAGCAGACACCGGCACCACAGATACCGTTACATGGTTTTCGGAGCACACAACATCGTGTCTAATCCGACAACAGCTAGTCTGCAACAAAAACTTCACATCTGTGTCTCAATGGGGGAGTCCAGCCTCTCACGATCTTCACCACATCAGTTGAGACACACATATCAGACATTCAACCGTTCACTGGCTAACGCCTGGATGTCAACCTGGCCTGACTGCTGGACCTGCAAGCCGAACTGTCCCCCGGCTTCCACCCTGGGCCCGGTACAGCCAAGGTCACGCGCTGCGGATGTCATGAAAACGTATGCCCCAACAGTCGGCAGCCTTGATCGGATTGTGGCTTGTTGACTATGATAGAGTCAGAGGCTAGTTGCGGCGCAGATGAGACGATGGGGAAGTTGGGAAGTCACTTGGTAGCATCGATTGTGCTGGCAGGTGGCAAGGGGACGCGTCTGGGAAAGGACAAGCTCCAGGAGGTGGTGGGGGATCGGCCACTGCTTCAGAGGGTAATCGATAGCTTGAGCCCGATCAGCGAGCAGATCCTGGTGGTAACTGCACAAGGACAGAAATGCCCCGCTATTCGGGCAACTCGGAGTAAGGTGGCCTCGGTGTCAGACATCTACCCAGGAAGGGGCGCCCTGGGCGGTATCTATACCGGATTGACATCTGCCAAATCCCAGTACAGTCTGGTCGTGGCGGCAGACATGCCCTTCTTGAATCCTGATCTACTGCAACACCTGGTTACCGAGGCGCCTGGTTTCGACGTTGTGATGCCCCGGATCGATGGGGAGATAGAACCACTTCACGCCGTCTACTCCAGGGACTGCCTTCCGGCAATCCAGGAACAGATAGAGAGAAACCAGCTTCAGATCAGAGTATTCCTGGAACGGGTTAGAGTAAGGTACGTTGAACCGGCAGAGATCGACAGGTTCGACCCCCGGCACCTAAGCTTCTTCAACGTCAACACGCCAGAGGACTTGACGAAAGCCCAGGAGATCGCGGCCGAAATCTAGAGTAGCTGAGTCAGAACCGGGAATCAGCAGTCTCAGACAAA
>PDVJ01000454.1_pt1 | contig 13927 bp, 14 predicted proteins | sample 1369811 | NCBI WGS metagenome assembly PDVJ01 (sample SAMN07795376, study PRJNA414565) | Alkali sediment metagenome, whole genome shotgun sequencing project. | reverse complement strand
AACCGCTCCTATCGTGCTACTGCACGTTTGCTCAGCAGTTTTCCCCTTTGGCAACCAAGTCGCCCTTACACACCGGGAGATTATGTGGTGCCAACAATATCGACTGGACATTCTTACCGGTGTACAGGAGCAGGCACCTCCGGTGCGGCTGAGGCAAGTCCATGGCCTTTATCGGGCTCTTTTATTGATGGGACTGTCACATGGATCGAAGATACCAATACCCTCTCAACAGGCATCGCTGAACCAACTCCATGGCCGGTAAACCCTGGAGATACCGTAAACGACGGCAGCGTCACATGGATGACAGAACAGATGCGATCGGCTGGCGTGGAACCGGCCTGGCCTGTAACAGGCCCAGTAAATGACGGTAGCCTGAGCTGGCAGGAAAGTACTGCCTATAAACATATTACCCTACATGTCAGGGAACCTAAAGGCTATGAATACATTGTCAACTCGATTGTGACCGCAAGACCGGGGGCATATCCATAAGATGAACAGGGGTTTTACGCTTATAGAACTTATTCTCGTCATTGTCATCAGTAGCATTGTAAGCGTCTTTACCTTTTCGTTCATTTATCATAGCATCCAGACATATCGCCTTATGAGAACTCAAAGTCAGTTGTATCAAGAAGGGTCATACGCCCTTGAGAGGCTTACGCGAGAACTGAGGGACGCATCATACAGCTTAGATATTGCCGGTGGCATCTCTTTTTTGAAGGCACACCAGACGCCTGCCGATACAAACTCCTTTGTTCGCTACTATCGATCAGGCTCCTCCCTGTATCGGTGCTCTGATAACTCCTTGGGCCTCGTATGCCTCTTCAATCCTGGTTCTTCCTCGACAAACAAGATTGTTGCCGGAAATATAGCGAGTGCTTGTTGCCGAAAATATAGCGAGTTTTTCGATTCAGCATAACGTGAATGGCGAGCCGTGTAATGCGTCGAACCTGCCCAACTGTCAGGACGACTCTTTCTCCATAACCCTTGGCCTAGCAAGGGAGGGCCAGACATTTGTCATAGAAACTTCAGTAACCCCAAGGAATTATTGTGCTAACGGTGCTTCAGCAGCATCCTGCTCCACGCAGGATTACACGAATAGAAGCTTTAACGGGGACTACCGTGATGTGGTTAACTGAAAAGGGCATCTCTTTAGTCGTTTTGATTATCGCCATAACATTGACAAGTCTTCTGGGTGTTGGCATCGTATCATTCATGGGCGCCAAGCAGAAAACCCTTGTCCCGCAAGCCCAAACCTATCAGGCCTACACTATCGCACACGCCGGCATAGAGTTTGCATTACGATATGCATATGACAATAAAGACGACAATGATTTTCCAAATTTACACTTTCCGAAGACAGTATTCTTTGGCGGGGGGAGTTTTACGATAACCTACGATAGTACCAATAATTTAGTACGGTCTGTGGGAACATATAAAACAGCCTCAAGGACTATTGAGTTAACAAATTTCAGAAGTTATGCTAATATTCCTTGAGTCGATAATATAAGTATGATGGTTTTGATACGAGGGGTAAGCGTCACAAAACACAACAAGGAGGTTCTGCTGTAAGGCCATAGAATGGATATTCTCGGCATAGATATAGGGGTAGATTCTTTATACTGCTGTTGGAATCTTTACAGTGAGCACAGCGAGCATGAAGGGGAGGCTCTAGCAGCTTTGCTGCCAGAGGGGGCGACGCAAGCCCCAGCAATGGAGGAGGCTCCACGGGCTTGGCACGTGGAGGGGGCGACACAAGCCCCAGCAATAGAATGGATATTCTCGGCATAGATATAGGAACAGTCAGCGTCAAGTATGTGAGAATGAAGGGAAAGGGGACTATCGTCTCTCAGGGCGAATATCCTCACAAAGGCGGATGGGAAGACCTTAATTTCGTGCTCACCGACATAAAAGACAAAGAAGGAACAGACGTTGAGATTGCAGTTGCTGTCAGCTCTCAGGATATCCTCAAGAGGGCCTTTACCATCCCTATTATGCCAAAAGATGAGGCAAAAGAGGCAATCGAGTGGTCTGCCTCCAAGGTTGTGACTACCCCCCTCGAGGACATGATCTACGAAAATATTGTGCTCGGCGAGATCAGCGAGCGGGGCATGAAGAAAGAAGAAGTGCTCTTCGTCGGGGCAAACAAGGAATACATCAATATACTCCTTTCCATCTTTGAAACTGTCGGGTTCCGGAGGATTACCACCATCACAGACTCCGGCATCCTTTATCTCCCCATAGCCGCAGAGAAAAAAGAAGGACCAATTGCGGTAGTTGATATTGGTGGAAAGCAAACTGGCATCTATGTATTTGACGACAAAAGGCTTCGTTTCATCAGGGAAATCCTTACAGCATCTGAGAGCTTTATCGATGCCATTATGAGCGAATTCGACTTATCATACGATGAGGCCGAGAAATACGCCATTGAGCGGGGGTTTAACGAAGAGTCCAGACACATCCTGGCCTTTCCTCTTGACCGCCTCACCGGTGAAGTCCAAAGGACATTCAACGTTTACGCACGGAAATACCCGGAAAGGCCTATCACAAAAATATATGTCACCGGCAGGGGCTCAAGAATACCGCAATTAACCTCAATGATACAGGAAGCCTTCATAGAGGAGGTTGAGAATCTCACAAGCCCTGTTGATATTGAAGAACATTTTCTTCCGGCATATGCTTTATGTATTGATACTGAACCGCTTGTTAACCTTCTGCCGGAAAAGCTCAAGGCAAGAAAACGGGAACGAACATTACGAAGCTGGATGAGGATTGCAACCATATGTATTGTCGCTCTGCTTCTCATCCCATCAATTACCATGCTCACGAACTTGAGAAAGTTCCAGATTTCCCTCAAGAGCGAGCAGGCTGACGTGGCATCAAAGAAAGAACAGTTGAGGGTCCTCGGAAGCATCACGTCTGCCTCTAGGTATGGTGAGCTTATAGCATTAAAAAAAGAGATTGAAAAGAAGGATGAAACCTTTGTAACCCTCCTGAAGTTTCTTTCATCCCGGTTGCCAAAGGATGTATACCTCAGAGATATTGAATTCACTGACAAAAACAGAAGATTTGACATTGCTTCGAGGGATCCGTCAAGGGACCTCCTCCCTAAAGAAGGACCGAGCCTAAAGGAGACGGTTAAAGGGGCGGTCAAGGAAGGCCTGGCAGTGAGTGCTCCTTCGGGAGGCACAGACCAACCATCAGCACAAAACGTTACGGGAAGCGCTGTAGGTGAACCTGATTATGCTGTGACAATAAAGGGTTACATTTTTGGCGATATTGATGTCCTTGAATCGGCGCTCTTGAATCTTGTCATAAACCTTGAGCGGTCCACCTTGTTGAGAAACATAGAGGTATCGAAAAAAGAGGTAAAAGAGATTCGGGGGAAAAAGACCCTTGAGTTCATTATTGCCGGACGGTGTGTAAGCCATGAAATTTAGGATTACATATCTGTGGTTTGGATTACCTGTGCTCATTGTGGTGCTGTGGTTTCTTGCATTCTATATACCTGTATCATCCTTCGTCAATAAACAACGCAATGAACTCTCTACAGCGCAGCGAACAAGGGAAACAATGGACAAATCAGTCAAAGATTTGCTTGAAATCAGAAAAAGGGATGCCCAGGCACGATCATCGCTCGATGGCATGTCGAGAAACATGCCTGTATATCAGCAGTTCCCGGCCGTTATTAAGGCAGTGGCAGAATCAGGGAAAAAAGAGGGGGTTGTTTTCGAAACCTTGAATAGCGTTGTTCTTTCCAACGATTCCCAGCAGTCGCCGGCACTAATAAAGCCGGCCCTTGATATAGGGTTGAAGGGAAGATTTCTTGATATTGCCAAATTCCTCGAAGGCATGGAGCGACAGAAGGGCTTTAAAAGGATTGCTGACGGAAAAGTATCCTACGCCGACAAGGATTACCCCGTATTAACAGGGAAATTTCTCATTGAATTCAGAGCGTGGAAAGGGGATTACAGCCATTGAAAGTGAGTAAACCCATTTTAATAACCCTGGCGCTCGCTATCCTCTTTGCAGGATATACATTCCTGTTTACAGGGAAAAAACGACCGGTAATGTCATCCTCTCCCGCAGCAAAAACAAATGAGGTGGATGCTCAGGCCTCACGCCTAACCACTGCTGGAGAGACCATGAAACTGGATGTAAGCAAGATGAACCTTTCCTGGCGGGATGACCCCTTTTTCCTTCCCAGGTCAGTTACTGATAAGAAGTCTGAAAAACCGAAAACGGTTCCAAAGCTTGTGGCGATAATGGAAAGCAAGACGGGGCGGTATGCAATTATCGGCGGAGAGATTGTAAAAAAAGGTGATATGGTTGGCGATGAAAAGGTTTCTGAAATCTCAAAGGATAAGGTGGTGCTCGTCCGTAATAACGCAAAGAGGATACTATCAATTGAAGATACCGGGCAGTAAGATTATGGCACCAAAAAGCTATATTGGGGGATAACGTGAAAAGAATATCCGTTTTTATTTGTTTTCTATTATTCTGCACAGCATGTACCCATGTGCAGACAACCACAAATGCTGCTACCCCCGTTGCAGTCCAGCCTGTTGAAATCAAAAGCCCTGTTGTTCCTCAGATGGACAAGGAAAAAAAGGCATTAACAGAGGCTTCTGTCGATCGCTTCTCCTTTGCCTTGAAAGAAGCTGACGTAAAGGATGTTCTCCGTGGGCTCTCAAAGCAGACCAACTACAATGTTGGTACCGTCGACTTGAAGGACGTCACCCTTGTCAAGGCCCTTGACTACATCCTCGAACCCCTCGATTATACCTTCAAGATCGAGGAAAAAACAATCTACGTCTCAAAACCAAAGCTCGAGACGAAAATCTTTTCTCTGAACTATGTGGCATTGAAGAAGATCGGAACGAGCAGCGTCACGGGTACAACCGGTGGTGGTTCGACGTCCTCGGGTACGACTGGCAGTGGAGGCGAAACGAAAACCGTTGAGATTAAAACCGAGACGGATACCGATATTTGGAAAAACGTTGAAGACAATCTCAAGGCCATGCTTTCCAAGGACGGAAAGGTTGTTGTGAGCAGACACGCCCTGACAGTTTTTATTTCCGACTACCCGAAAAACCTGAAGCAGGTTGATGCTTTTCTTGAAGCAATTGAAGGGTCTCTCCACAAGCAGATCATGATTGAGGCAAAGATAGTGGAGGTTCAGCTAAACGACGCGTCAAGGGAAGGAGTAAACTGGCAGCTTATCGAAGGAAGAATCGGGGAATTCATAATAAATGCAAAACAGGTTTACCTCAACCCCAACATTCTTGCAGTACCGAGCACAAAAGCAGTTGCCACCACACCGTACTTCCGGCTTTTCGTAGGCAACAAACACCTGAACATTGATAATACCTTTATTGACCTCCTCAAAACGCAGGGAAACATCAATGTTGTTTCAAACCCTAGAATTGCAACCCTCAACAACCAGAGGGCAATCATAAAGGTTGCAAGACAAGAAGTCTATTTTGATGAACAGCAGTCAAATAGCGGTGGAATCAGCGGCACTCTCGCTACCTATACCCCAAAATTTATCACTGTTGGCCTCATACTGGATGTAATAGCACAGATCGATAACAATGGATACATCGTCCTCAATATTCACCCCATGTTGACTGAAAAGGTTGGTACGGTAAGATCGCCTGGAGGTTCAGAAGTGCCTATCCTTGATGTCCGTGAGGCCGATACATTGGTACGGGTGCGAGAAGGTGAGACCGTTATTATCGGTGGCCTCATAAAAGATATAAAGAGGGTTTCTGATACCGGGACAAAGGGCCTCATGGACCTACCCCTGATCGGTTGGCTTTTCAGGCTCAAAGAGGCTGAGTCCCAGAAAAATGAGCTTGTGATTTTCCTGACACCCCGGATTATTTCGAACGGAGAGGCCCCATGAGCGTCATCCTTGACGCCCTGAAAAAAGCTCAGACCGAAAGAAAAGATCTGACAAAAAATCTTCCCTATGACCCAAAGAAAGGGCCGCAAAAACCCCGTTGGCCTCTTTATGTAGTTGCATCGGTCGTCTTCTGCGTTCTTCTTATTTTTTTATTGATCCCTGACTTCAAGAAACCAGCAAGGCCCCCTGTAATGGAAACCAAAATGGTTCAGGCTCGGCCAGAATCACCATCGGTTACTACAGAAAAGGTTCCATCGGTTATGCAATCAACAGCGCCCGTCGCTGCCCTTCCAACAGAGCGATCAGGCACTCAGAGAGTTGCAACAAAAGATGTGAAGCCTGTGAAAGAACAGAAAAAGATTGGTATGCCACCATCAAAGCGTGAGACGGATAAGAAGGGACCTCCAGTGGCAGATACTTCACAGCAAGTTGCGCCACAGGATGGGCCTAAGGTTTTGATCACATCAGTTGATCACGAAAAGATCAACTCAACCTACAATGAGGCCATCAAGGAAACCGAGAAAGGCAATATTTCGGGGGCGAAGCGACTCTATCAGACAATCCTGGCAGAACAGCCAAACCACATAGAAGCCCTCAACAACCTGGGGGTCATTGCTATGAGAGAAGGAAACACAAAGGAGGCGCTCTTCTATTTCAATAAGGTTCTCCAGTACAAGAAGGATTACGGAAAGGCATACAACAATATCGGCCTTCTCATGATGAAGGATGGCCAGGGAGGACTTGCGGAGGAGTATTTCAGGAAGTCTATCGAGATTGGAAAAGATGGCATCGAGCCTTCACTCAACCTTGCAGCCCTTCTGCGTTCAGAGAAGAGGTACGAGGAAGCAAGTAGATTACTGGAAGGCTTTATCAGTGGCAACACGAAAAACAGGTCCCTCTACCTCTCATATGCATTAATCAAAGATGACATGGGACGATACGAGGAGGCGATAAAGTACTACAAATTATATCTCCGGGAAGGCGGTGGTATGGGCGAGCGAAATGAGGTCATTGAGAGGCTCAAAACCCTTGAGAATACTCAATCTTCAAAAAGCCGCTGACCACCCTGCGAGTAGGTCACATTGAGGAGGCGATCACCCATGCGGGTGACAGGCGCAAGCCCCAGCAATAGAAAAAAGGGAGTATGATAGACGATGGCACAGATGATACGTAAAAAATTAGGCGAAATACTTCTCAATGCAAGGAAGCTGAGCGATGAAGCTCTTGCTAAGGCCTTGGATGAACAGAGGAAGTACGGCGAAAAGCTCGGCAAGGTGCTTACAAAGATGGAGCTCCTTACAGAGAAGGAGATTATAGATACGCTGAGCCAACAGCTTGGAATACCCATCATCTCCCTCGATGATCGCGATATTCCGCTTGATCTCATACAGCTCATACCTGAAGAGGTCTGGAGGAATTACATGGTAATTCCTCTTGAAAGGCACTTCAATGTCTTAAGAATAGCCATGGTAGACCCTCTTGACATCAACGCCATTGATGAGGTTGCGCGGGTTGTAAAGATGGAGGTTGAACCGTGCATCGTCACTGAGGGTGAGATGAAAAGGGCCCTTGCCAAGTACTATGGCGCCAAAACCCTCGTTGAGCAAACCCTTGAAGATATGGGTGAGGATGTTGACCTTACGCTGATTAAGGATGAAGAGCCGGAGGAAGGGGACAAAATATCCATTGACATGACCGAACAGGAGCCTGTTGTGAGGTTTGTCAACAGCGTTCTTTCCCAGTCATTGACAGATGGTGCAAGCGATATCCACGTTGAGCCGCTGGAACGCAGGATGCGTGTACGCATGCGTATCGACGGGAGACTCAGGGAGATCCCGGCCCCTGAAAAGAAGCTGTTCCTCCCCATTATCTCACGGATTAAGATCCTTGCGGGCATGGATATAGCGAAGACGAGGATACCACAGGATGGCCGTTTTGACATCCGGGAGGGGGCTAAAGAGGTAGGCGTGAGGGTCTCCACGTTCCCCACCATTCATGGCGAAAAAGCCGTACTCCGCCTTCTGGATAAGAGCGCCGCCCTCTATGGAATTGACAAGCTGGGCTTACTTCCCGATGATGAAAAGAGCTTGAAAAACGTGACGAAGAGGCCCTATGGATTTATTCTGTCAACAGGACCGACTGGGAGTGGAAAATCTACAACACTCTATGCAATACTCAACTTTATCAACTCACCTGAAAAGAACATTATTACCATTGAAGACCCGGTTGAATACACAATCGATGGCCTGGCTCAGACCCAGGTAAACCCAAAGGCCGGATTAACCTTCGACACCGGCTTGAGAGCAATCTTAAGACAAGACCCAGACATTATCATGGTAGGCGAGATCAGGGACAAGGAGACGGCAATCATAGCCATCCATTCAGCCCTTACAGGGCATATCGTTCTTTCAAGCCTCCATACAAATGATGCTGCTGGTGCTGTAATAAGGCTTGTAGAAATGGGGATAGAGCCTTTTCTGGCGGCATCCGCTATTTCGTGTGTTATCGGCCAGAGACTTCTCCGGAAAATATGCGTGGAGTGCAAAGAAGCGTACCATCCAACGCCGGCAATGCTCAAGAACCTCAATATACCCGACGATGCTGTCCTTTATAGGGGCAAGGGGTGTCCTTCTTGTAAATATACGGGGTACAAAGGAAGGACGGGTGTTTTTGAAGTCCTCGTTGTTGATGATACGATCAAGGAACTCCTTATTAGTAAGACTTCCAGCGACATTATCAAGAAGGCTGCCGTGGAAAATGGGATGACGGTTATGCATGAAGATGCTATTAAAAAGGTGCTCCTCGGTATAACCACCCTGGAAGAAGCATTGGACGTAAGCCGTATTGAATAAAGGGCAAGGGCTCAACGCAATAGACGAAGGAATGAATGTATGGGCAAGTTCACCTACAAGGCCCGGGACGAAAAAGGCTCTCTCGTCACCGGGATGATAGAAGTCGACAGCAGGCGGGCTGCATACATGCAGATCGATGCCTTGGGTCTCTTTCCCATTGCAGTTTCAGAGACACGGGAGCAATCGTTCTCCTTTGAAAATGCCTTCGCCTCGCTTCGACCGGTTCGTTACGACGATATCATATTTTTTACCCGTCAGCTCCAAACCGTTATAAGGGCTGGTATTCCCATGATATCCGGGCTTCGCGCCCTTGAGGAGCAGACATCAAACGTAAGGCTCAAGGCAGCCATAAAAGAGATGGTTCAAGATATTGACAAAGGTTCCAGCCTGTCAGATGCCTTAACTAAACAGAGAAGATTGTTTCCTGAGCTCTACACCAGTATGGTAAAGGCAGGAGAAATTGGGGGCTCCCTTGAGGAAGTGCTGGAACGGCTTGCAACCCTTCTCGAATTTCAATTAAAAACAAAAGAGATGCTCAAATCTGCCGTCAGGTATCCTATCTTTGTGGTTACAACCCTTGTAATAGCATTTTTGGTCCTCATCAATTTTGTTGTTCCAAGGTTTGCAGTCCTCTTTCGGGGGGCAAAGATGGAGCTCCCTCTCCCAACAAGGATGCTCCTCTTCGTGAATGACATCTTCCAGAACTATGCGGTGTACCTTGTTATTTTTGTTTTTATTTCGATTGGCGCATTTTTCCTCTATAAAAGAACTAGGCCTGGAACCCTTGCCATTGACAGGCTGAAACTAGGAGTTCCTCTGATAGGACCGATCATCTTGAAGATATGCATGAGCAGGTTCGCAAATATGTTCGAGAACCTTATAAAAGTAGGCATCCCTGTTGTCCGGACCCTTGAGGTTGTTTCGCGGACAGTGGGGAACGAATATATCGCTCAGAAGATCCTTGAGATATGCGGAAAGATTGAAAAGGGCTTGGGAATCTCCCGGCCCTTGAGGGAGGCTGAGATATTCCCGCCCCTCGTGATACACCTTGTATCAACGGGGGAGCAAACAGGATCCCTTGAAGAGATGCTGAATGAGGTGTCTACCCATTATGACAGGGAGATCACCTATTCGATAAACAGGCTTTCAACATGGATTGAGCCCCTCCTTACTGCAGGTCTTTCGTTGATGGTACTGTTTCTTGCCCTTGCCATATTCCTGCCATGGTGGAATATGATGGGCGCCCTGAGAGGTGGCGGATGAAAACATTCTTTAAAGACACTAAAAATTTGAGGTATCGGCTCAGCACTGTTATACCAGGCGTTGCCTTTCTCACGAGCATTTTGACAGCGGTCACTATGACAAGCCTAAAGATGGCGTCCAACGAATACTACGTGTGGCTCATAGCGCTTGCCGTTTTTTCAGCTCTCTGCTCCCTGGCCCTTGTATTCGCCATGACTTCTCCCCTCAAGGAGCTTCTAACCAAAGCAGCAGGTGTTGTCCACTTTGAAAAAATGCGATCAGACCGGGGCCTCATGATCGAGGTCTACCAGTTGATAGAAAAGCTGGTTGAACTCGCGAAATCAAAAGAGAAGGAAAGCAAAAAGGGAAAGTCACAGATCATTGAAGATATTGAAAGGCTTGACTATCTGCTCCCCCTCGGTTACATGTCTCTCATGGTAGCCCATGAGGTGAGAAACCCTCTGAATACCATAACTGGCATGAATGAGCTTTTGAAGAGCAAGCTCGAGGATCCCCAGTTGCAAAAATATGTTCAGGTTTCCCTTGAAGCAGCAAAGAAAATTGATGTCTTTACGAAGGATCTCCTGGATTTCACCGATGACGAAGTCAATACTGAAAGTTTTGATATAAATGGAGTGATCGAAGAATCGTATAATTCCCTGTGTTACGATTTTAAGGAAGTAACCTGCGATTTTCAAAAAGGAGAGCTGCCTCCCTTCACGGGTGACCGAAATAAGATATACCAAGCCATTCACAACATCCTTAAGAATGCTTTTGACTATGAGCGGGATGGCGGCTACGTTAAGGTGACCAGCTCCTTTGACCACTCGTCCATGATTTCTATTTACAACAAGAACTCTCGGGTAGAGCCTGAAATTGCCGAAACAATTTTTAAGCCCTTCTTCTCCAGGAAGAAAGGCGGCAAGGGGATTGGGCTCTTTATCAGCATGAGAAATGTAAAGATCCATAGTGGAGACATTAAAGTAGCAAGTGATGATGAAGGCACAACCTTTACCATCACCCTTCCCGTCGAGGAACGAACGGTCACCGAGGAATAGTTATGAGTGAAAAAATTATAATTGTTGAAGATGATGCAGGTGTAAGGTTCTTTCTTGAAGAGGCTCTTAAGGAAGAAGGTTATAAAATCAAGGCATTTGAGTCTTACGAGGAAGCTTCTTCTTCAATAGCCAAAGACACTGATCTCGTTATCATGGACATCAAGCTGCCCGGTGTCGATGGTCTCACAGCAATTGAAGATGTGAAAAAGAGGGCTGATGCCCCTATCCTCATTATTACCGCCTATGGCACCAAGAAGAATGCAATGGACGCGATACAACGAGGTGCAACAGATTTTTTTGTCAAACCTATCGCCCTTGATGAGCTCAAAGTCATGGTCAAAAGGGTGTTGGGGACACAAAAGCTAAAGAAAGAATTGGAACTTTCGAAAGAGGAAGAACTTGGCCAGTCTATATTCCATGGCGTTGTGGGCAAATCGGAGGCAATGAAAGAAATCTTCAAGAATGTTGAGAAGTTCGCCGACAAAGACATTACCGTTCTCATCACCGGCGAGACCGGGGCCGGAAAAGAGGCTGTGGCACGTCTTGTTCACGATCTCTCAAAGAGGAGTAAAGACTTTTTGGTTGTCAACTGTGCCTCGATTCCGGACAACCTCCTTGAAAGCGAACTCTTCGGTTATGAAAAAGGTGCCTTCACAGGTGCAGTTCAGTCTAAGCAGGGCAAGTTTGAGCTGGCAAATGGCGGGACCATTGTCCTTGATGAAATCGGGGAGATGAGTCCTTACCTCCAGGCAAAGCTTCTTCGCGTCATCGAAACTAAAGAGATTGAACGTTTAGGGGATATCAAAAAACGTAAGGTTGATGTTCGGATAATGGCCACCACCAATAGGGCCCTTGAAGTTGAAATAAAAGAGGGAAGGTTTCGGGAGGACCTCTACTATCGTCTTGCCCAAATTCATGTTGTAATAGCGCCATTACGGGAGAGAAGGGAGGATGTCCTTGTCCTTATCGAGAATCTTCTTCTCAATATCTCAAAAGACTCGGGCAGGCTTGTAAGAATATCAGACGATGCCCAGCGGTTGCTCCTCAATTACACCTGGCCGGGAAACGTGAGGGAGCTCATCAATGTGATCAAAAGGGCGGCAATTATGTGTGATGCAGACCGAATAACCCTCGATGACCTGCCATTGCACTTGCGGGGCGAGCATCCCCTTGCAAGCATTTCATACTCAGATAAGTCCCTCGATGAAGCAATTTCCGAGCTTGAAAAGAGAATGATTATTGATACCTTGAAGAAAACACGGGGCCTTCAGGCTAAAGCAGCAAAATTACTTGGTATTAGTGAGCGAAGCATATGGTACCGGATTAAAAAGTACAGCATTGATGTAAATGTCTGATCTGTCTACAATTATTGTAGAAGCACAACAATATTTGTAGACAGAGTGCGTTGTATCCTTTCGATATTGATGGTGTTAGCGTGATCTTAGACGGCATACAATTTGCTCAAATGACTTTTTTGTATCTTATGAGAACAAGATGAGCACGAAGACGTTGAAACAGAAAAAGGGATTTACCCTTGTTGAACTCATCATTATCATTGTCATTCTCGGCATCCTGGCAGCTGTTGCCATTCCAAAGTATGTTGACATGCGCCAAGACGCGGCAAACTCTACTGCCCGTGGCATTCTGGGTGGCCTTCGGGACGCAGCAACCCTTGTCTACACAAACAGGATTGTGGCCAATGCTACAACGCCCATTGATATGGCGGCAGTTTTGAACCAGGCAAATGTAGCGGGCTTTGATTCATCGACGTTCGGTCCAACCACATTAGCAATAACAATATCCGGAAATTCGTACACTTACATCTTAACCCCTACCAACGCCTTTCCTACCAATCATCCAACCGTGATAGTTTCCGGACAGCCCTCCTGGTAACTGCAACCATGCTTTTAGGTTATGGATGGTTTTGGTATGTACATTGCAAATATATGTTTTGACATGGATATGAATAATACATCTTTTTCGACAAAAAACCGCCGGCAAAAGGGATTTACCCTTGTTGAACTTATCATTATCATTGTCATTCTCGGCATCCTGTCAGCCGTTGCTATTCCACGTTATATTGACATGAGGGCTGAGGCATCGGACTCTACGGCCAGGGCCATCCTTGGGGGTCTGAGAGATGCCGCCACACTAGTATACACTAACAGGATTGTGAACACAGCAACTACACCCATTGATATGGCAGCTATTTTGGACCAGGCACAGGTTGCAGGATACGATACCTACTCTGTCTCATCAGATACGCTGACCCTTCAGATTTCGGGACAACAGTATGCCTATCTCCTTGTCAAGGCAGGTGGCCTGCCCACAGGACAACCGAATGTCATGGTGCAGGGCCAGCCGTCATGGTGATGGATCAAGGGAAGGTTGAATAAAGGGAAGTACTGGTGTTGGTATATTTTTTGCATATTATATTGGAATAAAAAATAAAGAAGGGGGCGCTTCTATGCGTACGGTCGGCAACTCGAAAGGTTTTACACTCATCGAATTGATTATAATCATTGTCATTCTCGGCATACTTGCAGCTGTTGCCATTCCCAAATACATTGATATGCGTTCGCAAGCGGCAGACTCCTCTGCACGGGGAATCCTCGGCGGACTAAGAGGTGCTGTTACTGTAGTATATGCCAACAGAGCAATAAACAGCTTTACCACGCCCATTGATATGACGGCTGTCATCGGCCAGGTTCAGTTGTCAGGATTTGATTCTTCGGCCTGGGGCGCCACAACGTTGTTAGTAACCATATCCGGCAACCCATATACTTTCAATTTAACACCGACCGACCAATTGCCAACCACACCTCCGACGGTGATGGAATCAGCCCATAATACCTGGTAATTGAGGGACT
>PDVJ01000297.1_pt1 | contig 13955 bp, 15 predicted proteins | sample 1369811 | NCBI WGS metagenome assembly PDVJ01 (sample SAMN07795376, study PRJNA414565) | Alkali sediment metagenome, whole genome shotgun sequencing project. | reverse complement strand
TCGGAGACCAGGTCGCGCATGCCGGGACGGCCTTCGCCGCCGCCTTCCTGCGGCTTGAAGTAGTCGCGCGAAATTTCCTTGAGCGGCAGGAAACCGTGGCGTTCGGCGCCGTAATCGACGAAGGCTGCCTCGAGGCTCGGCTCTACGCGGGTGATGCGACCCTTGTAGACGTTGGCCTTCTTCGTTTCCCGGGAAGGGATCTCGATGTCGAGGTCATAGATCCGCTGGCCGTCGACCAGTGCTACGCGCAACTCCTCTTCCTGGGTTGCGTTGACGAGCATTCTTTTCATCGGTCCTCGCAAGCAATGCGTAGTGGACCGTGAACGGCCGGACGGGTGGTGCCGTGGCTGTCGGGAGAGGTCTGGCAGCGGCGTGGGTCATGCGGCTGTTGTGTGGCGCGCGCACCTCAAAGGTGCATGCGCCGGACCGAATCCTGGTGCGTGTTGGCATCTAGTCCGCCGGTCTCGCGTCGGTCCACAGCCCGCCCGGGCTGCGGCACCTGCGCGTGTTCACGGCAGTGCGATGGTCTGACGTTTCAGAACCAACTAAGATGGACTGTAACAATCGAGTTACGGCAAATCAATGGGTTACGACAACACCGCAACCGACCTCAAGAACGCGTCGCCTGCTACGGCGAGCGGCGTCCAGTACGTCGAGGCGGGCGAGGGCGACGTCGGACAGCGGCTCGACAACTTTTTGGTGCGGGTGCTGAAAGGTGTGCCGCGGACCCACGTCTACCGCCTGCTGCGCAAGGGTGAGGTCAGGGTCAACAGCAAGCGTGCCAGGCCCGACCAGCGCGTCGCAGCGGGCGATCGCATCCGCCTGCCGCCGGTCCGCCGGCCGCCAGCAGCCAGCGAGTTGCCTGGAGCGCGGCCGCCGAGCGCGTCGCTGCAGAAACTCGTCACCAGCGCGATCGTCTACGAGGACTCCGATCTGCTGGTGCTGAACAAGCCGGCCGGCGTGGCCGTGCACGGCGGCAGCGGGATGGCGCACGGTGTGATCGAGGTCCTGCGGGCTGCCCGTCCCGAGGCCAGGGAACTCGACCTCGTGCATCGGCTCGACCGGGACACCAGCGGCTGCCTGATTGTCGCAAAGCGACGTGCGGCGCTGCGCGATCTGCACGCTCAACTGCGCGAGGGCCTGGCGGAGAAGCGGTATCTGGCACTGGTTTGCGGCAAGGGGGACCTCGGCCAGAAGCGCATCGAGCTGCCGCTCGCCACCGGGGAACGGCGCAGTGGCGAACGTCACGTGGCGGTTCGCGGCCACGGGCAGATGGCGGTGAGCACCTTCAGGCCCGTGCAGTTCTTCGGCACGGTCGCGACGCTGATGGAAGTGGAGATCGGCACGGGCAAGACCCATCAGATTCGCGTGCATGCGGCCTACGCCGGCCACCCGGTGGCCGGCGACGACAAATACGGCGATCGGGAAAGAAACGAAGCGCTGCGTGCCTATGGCTTGAGCCGCATGTTCCTGCACGCTGCCTCTATCGGCGTGAATCGGCCCGGAACCAGGGAGCCGCTGCAGTGGCAGACCGGTGAGCGCGGTCGGGTCTTCGCACTCGATTCGTTCGAACAGTGCGATGCCCAGCGATTCGGCTTTGAATCCGCCCGCACAGTCGAAGGGCGCGTCCGCGGCAACGTAGCGCGCGATCTCCGCGTCGTCGAGCGCGCGGAACTGCACGCGCGTGCGGTCAATATGCGATTCGCCCCGACCGTTGCGAGCGTCTACGACGTGCACTGCGGTGAGAAAGACAACCTCGAGCCCGGAGCACGCCCGCAATTGCGCGATGCAGCGCTGCGCGGTACCGGGTTTGCCGAGGATCTCCCCGCCACGTACTGCGAATCACGACCGCATCCGCGGCTGGGGCCGCTACTGCTTCGGCCTTGAGCTTCGCGAGTCGACGCGCGAGCGACTCGGCGCTCTCGCCGGGCAAGGGCGACTCGTCGCAGCGCGGCGGCTGGCATTCGAAGCTCAATCGCAGCCGTTCCAGGAGCTGGCGCCGGTAGATCGAGGTCGAGGCGAGAATCAGGCGGCGTTGGGCGGGATCGCTCAAAGCGTGCTCCATCGTGCGCGCGGGTCCTTGAAAAACAAGGATTTAAACGCGAATCGGCTTTGACACGGGGGAGGGCGGTCCCTATTATACGCGGCCCATGTCGCGCACCCCGGCCGATCTCGTGAATGCGGTCGAGCTAGCCGGACGCGGGGCACGGCTCGAGAGACGCCTCGGTCTGTCGCAGCTGCCAAGGGTCGGCGAGGTCGGCGCGCTCGATGCAGGTCCACGGCGAGGTGATTCTCCCGTGCCAGCGTTGCCTGAGGCCGTGTGCCTGCACGCTGGAGGAGTCGGCGACGCTCGCCGCGATCGAGCGCGATTCCGATGAAGTGCCCGGTGGTTACGAACCGTTGCTCGGCGATCCCGAGAGGCTGTCGGTCGCCGGGGTGATCGAGGAACAGGTGCTGCTCGGCTTGCCGCTGGTGCCGATGCACGAGGATGCCGCGCGCTGCGGCGCGACTGCTGCCGCGCCGGATGGGGCAACAGTCGATTCGGCGGCGGACGAGAAACAGAGACCTTTTGCGAACTTGCGGCAGCTGCTCGACAAGGGCAAGGGCTGAACCGCGACAGGAGACGAGATCATGGCAGTACAGAAGAGCCGCAAGAGCCCCTCCAAGCGGGGCATGCACCGGTCGCACGATGGCCTCAAGGCCCCGGCGCTCTCGGTCGACCGCACCAGTGGCGAGACGCACCTCCGTCACCGCATCACGCCCGATGGCTTCTACAGGGGCAAGCGCGTGATCGAGAAGCCGGTGACCGAGGAAGGCCAGGAATAGCAGGCGGCATCGCCGGCGCATGGACGCCGGGCTCACTCTCGCCGTGGACGCCATGAGTGGCGACCACGGCGCTGCCGTCGCCGTCCCCGCGGCGCTGGATGTTCTCGCCACGACGCCCGATCTGCGGTTGATTGTCGTCGGCCGAGGAGACGTCGTGCGCCCGCTCATCGCCGGCGTCGACTCCTCCCGCTGCCGGCTGGTCGAGGCCACTGAAGTGGTCAGTATGGACGAGCGCCCCCAGGACGCCGTCCGCCGCAAGAAGAACTCCTCGATGCGCGTGGCGATCAACCTCGTCAAGAGCGGGGACGCGGCTGCCTGCGTGTCGGCGGGCAATACCGGCGCACTGCTCGCAACCGCGCGCTTCGTTCTTGGCATGGTGCCCGGCGTGGACCGTCCCGCGATCGTTTCCACCATGCCCGCCGCCCACGGACACACCGTGATGCTCGACCTGGGGGCCAATCCTGAATGCAGTGCCGATCACCTCGTGCAGTTCGCGGTGATGGGCTCGGTGATCGCGTCGGACCTGCACGGCGTCGAGAGGCCGCGCGTGGGCCTGCTCAACATCGGCGAGGAAGACATCAAGGGCACGGAAGAGCTGCGGGAGGCGCATCGTCGGCTCGCNGCCTCGCCTGTCAACTATGTCGGTTTCGTCGAAGGCAACCTGATCTTCTCTGGCGACGTGGACGTCGTCGTCACCGACGGTTTCACTGGCAACGTGGCGCTCAAGACCATGGAGGGACTCGCGCGCTTCATCAGCAGCGTGATGCGCGAGGAGTTCACTGCGAGTCCGCTGCGCAAGCTGGGTGCGCTGGCGGCAGCGCCCGCGCTGCATGGGCTGAAGCATCGCCTCGACCCGGGCGCCTACAATGGCGCGAGCATGGTCGGACTCGCCGGCGTGGTCATCAAGAGCCACGGCGGCGCCGATCAGAAGGCGTTCGCGAGCGCGGTGCGCGTGGCGATCGTCGAGGCGCGCAAGGGCGTGCCGACACAGATCGGCGACCTCATGGCCAGCGTGGCGGCCGCCGAGGCGCGAACTACGCAGGAAGGGCGCTGAACACGGCGATCATCATGCCGTTCCGGGCGGCGTCGGCTCCCTGGCAAATGGATCAGCGCCGGCGCTGTCAGGCGCGTCGTCGTCGCATCCGCGCCATCAGCTGCGTGCGGCGTTGATCGAGCCTGGCGGCTGTCTGCTGCGGATTGCGCATCGCGGCCGAGCTCTTCAGGAGTTTGGCGCGAAAGCGCTGGAAGTCCTGGTACGCCTCGATCTCGTGACGCAACTCGCGAAATACGAGTTCGATCATCACTGCATCGTCAAGCATGCCGATCCCGGGGATATCGTCCGGGATGATGTCCTCGGGATCGCAGACGTAGGCCAGCGCGGCGAGGGCCGGGTTGCGCTCGGCATCGCGGAGTGACCAGTCCGGGTCGGTCAGCATCGCGTGCAGGGTCTCGAGCTTGCCGAGGCGTTCCTGGACGAAGTCGGGCAGATCGGTGGCGCGCAGCGTCTGCACGACTTCTGCTCCTGCGGCGAGGATCTCGTCATCGTCGGCAATGCCTACGGCATCGTGGGCACGCTTCAGTTCGCGACGGAAGTGCCGCAGGTCTCGGTCCGACAGTTCGATGGTGAGCTTGAAAGGCATGGCATCCCCTGGGCCGCGACAGGCTACTGGCGGAACTGCACCGGGGTCAACGAGGTCGAAGCTTGCGTCACGGCCCTTTGATTAGAATGCCGGGAGCTAGCAAGAGGTTGCGTCGCATGCGCCGAGCCGTGATCCCGTCTGCCGTCTTGAGCCTTGCCGCCATGGTCCTGTTCGCGGTGGGGCCCGCGCGCGCAGGCGGCGTGGAGTACCTGGTGCCGGAGAACGGCGACAATGTCATAGGATTGCTCGCCACGGCGGTCGCCACGCGGGAAGACACGCTGCTCGATATCGGCCAGCGCCATGGCGTGGGCTACGAGGAGATCATCGCAGCCAACCCGGGCGTGGACCCCTGGCTGCCGGGCGAGGGCACGGAGATCCTGATTCCGTCGCGATTCATCCTGCCGGACGCGCCGCGTGAAGGCGTAGTGGTCAACCTGCCCGAACATCGACTCTACTACTATCCTCCGACGAAGAAGGGCGAGCGGCAGGTCGTGCGCACCTATCCGATCAGCACCGGCAAGATGGACTGGAAGACTCCGCTCGGCGTGACCCGCGTCGTCTCGAAGCAGAAGAAGCCGAACTGGTACCCGCCCGCCTCCGTGCTCGCCGAGCACGAGGCGAAGGGGGATCCGCTGCCGAAGGTCGTGCCGCCCGGGCCTGACAACCCGCTTGGAGAGCACGTGCTGCGACTCGCGCTGCCGGGCGGCGCATACCTCATCCACGGCACGAACCGGCCCGCGGGCGTCGGCATGCAGGTCACGCACGGGTGCATTCGGATGTTCCCGGAAAACATCGCCGAGCTCTATGAGCTGGTGCCGGTAAACACCAAGGTGAACCTGATCGACCAGCCGAGCAAGATCGGCTGGCTGCGCGGCACGATGTACATCGAGCGCCACGCGCTGCTCGAAGGCGGGAATGACCCGGGACCCGGCGAGTACGGCCTGCTGCAGGCAAGCATCGCGGCGGTGGCGGACGGGCGCCCCGTCGAGGTGGACTGGCAGGCCGTATCGCACGCGTTCACGCTGCAGAACGGCGTGCCGGCACCAGTGTCGTATCCGAAAGAAAAACGCCGCGGGGTCACCGCGGCGTCTTCCGTCGATCGTTGAGCTTCGCCTGCGCGATTACTTGCCCATCGAGCGCTTGAACGCGCGATCGATCTTCTCGTTGGTCGCGTCGCAGCAGGCCTGGGCGCCCTGGGCAGCCTGCAGGGCCTGGTTCGCGCTGCTCTGGGCGGCGCTGGCGGCGTTCGCAGCGCTCGAGGCGCTGGCGGAAGCGGCGTCGGCGGCGGCCTTGGCCGTGGCGGCGTCCTGCTGTGCAGCCTTGATCGCGGCATCGGCGGATGCGACGTGCGCGTTGAAGTCCGACGTGCTGACGCAACCCGTGGCCATCACGGCGACGGCGGAGACGGCGAGTAACTTGGCGATAGCATTCTTCATTGCGAGCTTTCCTTCGGTGGTGGTACGAGCCGGGTAAACCAGAGCCATCGGCGGCAGCGACCAACAGGCAAACTCGCCCGGGCCGGCAACCAACCTGTTTATGTTACCCGATACGCTCCGACCACGAAAGCGGGGCTCTACAAAGGTCTCATGCATCGGCCCGGAGTTCCTTCCAGCAGGAACGCGACCTGCAGTCCATACAGCAGCCATGCGCAGCGAAGCGAGCGTTCGCGCCGCGACAGTCGCTCCAGTGCCGGATCGAGGCAGACACGCGTCGACTCCGCGGACGGGATCCAGGTCCCGCACCGGTAGTCGCTGGCCAACTGCAGCGCCATTCCTGTTAACCAGAGCATCGAGAAGCCTCAGAAAAGGTATGTGAACGTCCGTTCCGACCAATCGCCGCGGAATCGCGGGAGTCGCGCCACACGGCGAGCCGGATGTCCTGCACGAGGCCCTCCCAGGCGGCGCGGTCACGCTCGTAAGGCCGGCGAGGCGGGTGACCGGCGCGCGGTAGTGCTCGAGCAGGGCCCGGTAGCGGGTGTCGAGGACAGGGCCGGCAACGGGCTGCTCGAGGGTGCGGAGGTTCATGCAAGGGTGGTCCCGGTCCGGACGGGAACCTTGCAGCTGACTTGCGCAGGACTCATTGACTGTATATAAGAACAGTCACTGTAAATACATACAGGAGTTGCCATGGACGACCTCACCCCGCGTCAGCGCCAGGTCCTGCGTTTCATCCAGGACGCGCTCACCGAGCACGGCATGCCACCTACGCGCGCCGAGATCGCCAGCGCACTCGGCTTCAAGTCGGCCAACGCCGCCGAGGAGCACCTGCGCGCCCTGCAGCGCAAGGGCGTGCTCGATCTGCGTCCCGGTGCCTCGCGCGGTATCCAGCTGCGTGACTCGCTGCGCGAGCAGATGGGTCTGCCGCTCATCGGCCGGGTCGCGGCGGGCCGGCCGATCCTGGCCGAAGAGAACATCGAAGCGCATTACCAGATCGATCCGCAGCTCTTTCAGCCGCGCCCGCACTACCTGCTCAAGGTGCGCGGCATGAGCATGAAGAATGCCGGCATCCTCGACGGCGACCTTGTCGCCGTGCATCGCACGCCCGAGGTGCGCAACCGACAGATCGTGGTAGCCCGCCTCGAGAACGAGGTGACGGTCAAGCGCTACCGACAGGAGGGCAAGGTGGTCTGGCTGCTGCCCGAGAACCAGGATTTCGAGCCACTGCGCGTCGATCTCTCGCACGAGTCGCTGATCATCGAGGGTGTGGTGGTCGGCGTGCTGCGGCAGGATGCGGGCCGCGCATGAGGGCGTCGGCATCTCAGCGGTGATCGCATGTCCCTCGACGACCTGCTGCGTCATCCCGCGCTGTGGCGCGCCCGGGAGCAGGGCGGGTCGCCGTCACCCGCGGGACTGCCCACGGGATACCCCGGCATCGGTGAACTGACGCTGCTGCTGCCGGTGCTTGCCCGCCTGTGCGGTACGACCGACGCGGCGGCATGCGGCGATGCCGTCGACATGTCGCACGGCACTCCGCACGACAGCCATGGCTGGCTTGCGTGGATCGCGCCACCGTACTCGCCTTATGCACCAGCACTCGCCGCTGCCGGCATCGACGTGCACCGCATGCTCGTGGTGCGCGCGACGCCTGCGGAGTGGGCCATGGAGCAGGCGCTGCGCTCGGGTGCCTGCAGTGCCGTGCTGGGTTGGGCCGCGTGCCGTGATCGCCAGAGCCTGCGTCGGCTGCAGCTCGCTGCCGAGCAGGCGTGCTGTTTCGCCGTGCTGTTCCGTGCGCTGTGCGCGGCTCGTGAGGCTTCGTCCGCGATGCTGCGTATCGCGCTCGAGGGCAGCCGTGACGGCCTCGAGCTGCGCATCCTGAAGAGCCGCGGCGGCCGTGCCACGAGCCTGCGGCTCGCCGCGATCGGCAGCAGCGCGTCTGCGCCCGCGCATTGACCATGACGCGCCCCGTTCTGCCGCGGGTGATACCCGACGTGTCGCCGTCGCCGGCTCCGGCCGACCTTCCCACCGCACCAGACCGGCCGCGACTGCGGTCGGCGGCGGGCGGCGGTCGTCGTGGCGCGGGAGATCCCGCAGCCGCGAGCAGCACGGCCCGCGAGCTGTGGCTCGCGGTGCACCTCCCAGGCTACATCCTCGAGTCTCTGCGCCTCGGTGGCGATGCGGGCCGTGATGCTGACGAGGATCGTGCCGCTGCACCCGTCGTCGCCGTGGACTTCGCGCGCGGCGGCAAGGTGGTGTGCGATGCCGATGCGCGCGCGATGGCCGCAGGCATCACGATCGGCATGGCGCTCAACTCGGCGCTGGCCCTCGAGCCCGCGCTGCACGTGCTGTCGCGGGATCTGCGTCGCGAGCGGGCGCTGCTCGAGGCGGTGGCTCGCGCGGCGCAGGTCTTCACGCCGCGCGTGAGCCTCGAGCCGCCCGATGCCGTGCTGCTCGAGCTGCGTGGCAGTCTGCGCCTGTTCGGTGGCGCACGGCGGCTCTGCGCGCGCCTGCGCACGCAGCTTTTGTCGCACGGACTCGCGCCACAGATCGCGCTCACACCCACGCCGCTCGCCTCGCTGTGGTTCGCGCGCGCGGGCGAGCAGGTGCTGCTGCATCGTCCAGGTTCGCTGCCCGCGCGGCTCGCAACCCTGCCGCTCGCATGCACGCGCTGGCCCGAGCGCACGCTGCAGCTGCTCGCCACCATGGGCGTGCGCCGCGTGGGGGAGTGCCTGCGGCTGCCGCGCGACGGCTTCGCGCGCCGTTTCGAGACACGGCTGCGCCTTGAGCTCGATCGCGCCGTGGGTCATGCGCCCGACACGCGCAGGGCGTTCGTCGCCACCGAGCGCCATGTCGTGAGTCGCGACCTCGAGCCTGAGCTCGAGGACACCGCACGCCTGCAGCGTGCGTGCGAGCCGCTGCTCGACGAGCTGTGCAGATTCCTTCAGGTGCGTGGTGCCGCGGTCGAGTCGCTCGAGCTGCGGTTGCGCCATCGTGAGGCGGTGCCGACGCGGCTGCGCCTGCGCTTTGCGGGGCCGGTATCGGAGACTGCGCGCATCGCGGAGCTGCTGCGCGAGCGACTCGCGCGCACGGTGCTGCCCGGGCCCGCGCGCAGCCTGCACCTGCGCAGCGGTCCGCTCGTCGAGGCACGCGCGGAGGCCGGCGAGCTGTTCGGACACGGTCACCGTCGTGCTGCCGCCGTGCCGCAACTCGTCGAGCGCCTGCGCGCGCGCCTCGGCACCGAGGCCGTGCACGGGCTCAGCCTCGTGGCGGAGCATCGTCCCGAGGCCGCGCAGGAAAGCGGCGATGTTCTCCCGCTCTCATCGAGCCATCGCGGAATCGCGGTGCGGTCCCTCGGAAAGATGGAGGGTTCCCGTTCGCCGCCGGGTGAGTATCTCCGTTTCGCGCGTCCCGCATGGCTGCTCGCCGATCCGCAGCCGCTCGAGGGCAATACGACGCCACGTTACGAAGGTCCACTCGAGATCGAGGAAGGTCCCGAGCGCATCGAGTCGGGCTGGTGGGATGGCCACGACGTGCGTCGCGACTACTACGTGGCGCGCAACCCGGCCGGCGTGCGTCTGTGGATCTTCCGCGAGCGCAGCGCGCGGGGTGGCTGGTTCCTGCACGGCGTGTTCGGCTGAGCCGGTGCGTGAGTGTTGCGCATGGCCTACGCCGAGCTGCACTGCCTGAGCAACTTCAGCTTCCTGCGCGGCGCGTCGCAGCCCGAGGAACTCGTCGGGCGCGCGACTGACCTGGGCTACGCCGCGCTCGCGATCACCGACGAGTGCTCGATCGCCGGCATCGTTCGGGCGCATCTCGCCGCGCGCGAGCACGGGCTCAAGCTCATCGTCGGCAGTGAATTCGCGCTCGCCGACGGGCTGCGCTGCGTGCTGCTCGCCGAGCATCGCGCGGGCTACGGCCAGCTCTGCCGCCTGATCACGCGGGCACGGCGCGCGGCGCCCAAGGGCCGTTACCGGCTCGAGCGCACCGACCTCGATCGCGAGTCGCTCGAGGGTTGCCTCGCGCTCTGGCTGCCCGGCGCACGTCCTGAAGCGGCCGCGATGGACGGGCGCACGGTCATCCAGTGGGACAAGGACGACCTCGACGCGCTCGGGCTGCTCAAGGTGGACGTGCTCACCGCGACGCGTCTCGCCGTGCCGGTGGACCGTGCAGGTTTTGCGCTGTTCCCGAACGGTGAACGTCACCTGCGGCCGCTGTCCCGCCTCGCGGAGCTCTACCCGCCGCAACTCATGGATGCCTCGCTCGAGGTCGCCGCGCGGTGCAGTTTCTCGCTCGAGGAACTGCGCTACGAGTACCCGCGCGAGATCGTCCCTGATGGAGAGACCCCTTCGAGCTGGCTGCGAAGGCTCACGGGGCAGGGCGAGCGACGACGCTGGCCGCAGGGCACGCCTGCACGGGTGCGCGCGCTCATCGAGCACGAGCTGTCGCTGATCGAAGAGCTGCGCTACGAGGCTTACTTCCTCACGGTGCACGACATCGTGAGCTACGCCCGTTCGCGGGACATCCTCTGCCAGGGCCGCGGCTCCGCCGCGAACTCCGCCGTGTGCTTCTGCCTCGGCATCACCGAGGTGGACCCGGCGCGCAGTCGGATGCTGTTCGAGCGCTTCATCTCGCGCGAGCGCAACGAGCCGCCCGACATCGACGTCGACTTCGAGCACGAGCGGCGCGAGGAAGTGATCCAGTACCTCTATGCGAAGTACGGCCGCCACCGCGCCGCGCTCGCCGCCACCGTGATCTGCTACCGCCCGCGCAGCGCGCTGCGCGACGTCGCCAGGGCGATGGGCCTCGACCCGCTGCAGGTCGCGGCGCTCGCCCGCTCCATGCAGTGGTGGGACGGCTCGCAGATCGACGAGGAGCGCGTGCGGGAGGCCGGGCTCGATCCGGCGAGCCCGGTGCTCGCGCGCGTGCTCACGCTCGCCCGCACCCTGCTCGGGTTCCCCCGCCACCTCTCGCAGCACGTCGGCGGCTTCGTGATCGCCCGCGACCTGCTCGAGGAACTCGTGCCGGTGGAGAACGCGGCGATGCCCGAGCGCACCGTGATCCAGTGGGACAAGGATGACCTGGACGCGCTTGGGCTCCTCAAGGTGGACGTGCTCGGCCTGGGCATGCTCACCGCGATCCGCCGCGCCTTCCGGATGATCGAACGCCACCGCGGCATGCGCTGGACGCTCGCCACCGTGCCGCCCGAAGACCCGGCGGTGTACGAAATGATCGGCCATGCCGACACCGTAGGCGTGTTCCAGATCGAGTCGCGTGCGCAGATGGCGATGCTGCCGCGCCTGAAGCCGCGCACCTATTACGACCTCGTGATCGAGGTGGCGATCATCCGCCCGGGACCGATCCAGGGCGGCATGGTCCACCCGTATCTTCGCCGGAGGAACGGTCTCGAGCCCGTCACCTACCCGAGCCCCGAGGTGGAGGGCGTGCTCGAGCGCACCCTCGGCGTGCCGATCTTCCAGGAGCAGGTGATGCAGCTCGCGATCGTCGCCGCGGGCTTCTCGCCAGGTGAGGCCGACGCGCTGCGCCGCGCCATGGCGGCGTGGAAGCGCAAGGGCGGGCTCGGACATTTCGAGGAGCGCCTCGTGCGCGGCATGCGCGAGCGCGGCTATGCCGAGGAGTTCGCACAGCAGATCTTCCGGCAGATCCTCGGCTTCGGCGAGTACGGCTTCCCCGAGTCGCACGCGGCGAGTTTCGCGCTGCTGGTGTACGTCTCGGCATGGCTGAAGCGTCACGAGCCCGCGGCCTTCGCCGCGGCACTCATCAACAGTCAGCCGATGGGTTTCTATGCGCCGTCGCAGATCCTGCAGGACGCACGCCGCCACGGCGTCGAGGTGCGACCCGTGGACGCAACGACGAGCGACTGGGACTGCACGCTCGAGCGCAGCGAGGATGGCGCGCTCGCGCTGCGGCTCGGGCTGCGGCTCGCGAAGGGTTTCCCCGAGGCCGCGGCCGGGCGGCTCGCCGCAGCGCGCGCGCAGGGCGCGTTCCGGGACGTGTCCTCGCTCGCGCAGCGTGCCGCGCTCGATCGGCGCGAGCTCGGCTGCCTCGCCGCGGCCGGCGCGCTCGGGTCGCTGGCGGGCAACCGTCACCGCGCGGCCTGGCAGGTGAGCGGCGTCGAGCCGCCGCGACCCGTGCTGCCCGACCCGCGGATTGCCGAAGGCATCCCGCTGTTGCGCGCGCCGTGCGAGGGCGAGGACATCGTCGCCGATTATCGCCACACGGGGCTCACCCTGCGCCGCCACCCGGTCGCGTTGCTGCGGTCGCGGCTTGAGTCGCGCGGCATCGTCACGGCGGCGCGGCTGCGCGAGCTGCCGACCGGCGCCACGGTGCGCACCGCGGGCCTCGTGATCACGCGGCAGCGCCCCGGCAGCGCACAAGGTGTCACTTTCGTGACGCTGGAGGATGAGACCGGCAGCATCAACCTGATCGTGTGGCGCGACGTGGCCGAGCGCCAGCGCCGCGCACTGGTGGGCTCACGCCTGATGGGCGTGGCGGGCGAGCTGCAGGTGGAAGGGGAGGTGGTGCACGTGATCGTGCGCCGCCTCGTGGATCTCTCGGCGTGGCTCGGCGGGCTCACCGCGCCGTCGCGTGACTTTCACTGACGCTTGCGCGGGGACTTGAGGCCGTCGCCGATGTCGTAGTCGTCGAAGTCGAGCAGCAGCTCGGACGTTCGCTTCTGCTCGAGCAGCCGCTCGAGCTTCCGCCACGCGGGCTCTGCGCCGCGACTTGCGCCGCGTTTTCGCTTGTCGAGATCCTGCATGAGGCGATCGACGTCCAGCGACTCTTCACCGCTCGGAACGTCTTCTCCGCCCTCGTCCTCGAACTCGTCTGATTCAGGCTTCTCGCTCATCGAAAAACCCGCATGGCTCCCCAAGGTCCCGGTTTCGCGCGACTTATACTTCGGTCGCAGGCAGCGGGCAAGAGCGTAAAGACACGGAAGCGAGCCGTGGTCGGTCTCAATGCAGCAGGCTCGCCATGCGGCGTCGCGTCGAGAGCACGAGCGGGTCGCTCTCGCCCAGCACGTCGAAAGCCTGGAGCAGGCTGCGCCGCGCCAGATCGTCGCCGTAGCGACGGTCACGGCGCATCAGCTCGAGCCACTCGGTGAGCGCGGTCGCGTAGTCTCCTGCCAGGGCGTGGTGTGCGGCCAGCGCGTGGCGCGCCGCCCCATCCCCGGGGTCGCGCTCGAGCCGCGCGCGCAGGGCCATCACGTCGGGCTCCGCGACCATCGACTCGAGGAACGAGAGCCGTGCACGCAGCGACTGGAGCGCCGGGTGCGCAGGCTTCGCGGCCTCGAGCGATGCGATTGCCTCGGCCGCCGCCGGCGCATCCCGGTGCTCGAGCCGCGATTCCGCCACCGAGAGCAGGTCTGATGTTCCGCCGGGCTCGACGGCTGCACCGAGGTGCCGGTCGAGCATGGCGCGTATCTCGCCTTCCGGTTGGACCCCCACGAACTGATCGACGATCTCGCCATGGTGGAAGAGCATCACCGTCGGGATGCTGCGGATGCCCAGCTGGCCGGCGACGCGCTGCGCCTCATCGGTGTTGACCTTGGCAAGAGTGAACCGGCCCGCGTAGTCGTCGGCGATTCGATCGAGCATCGGCATGAGCGTGCGGCAGGGGCCGCACCACGGCGCCCAGAAGTCCACCAGCACTGGTCGCTCGCGCGAGGCCTCGACGACCGCCTGCGCGAAGTTCTGCTCTGTCGCGACGATCTTGGGGACATTTTCGGCCATGGTGGCTCCTGCGGGTGTCGCGCAGATTCTCGGTAGCCCGGCGGCTCCCGGCAAGGGGGTGGCTTCGCTATACTCGCGCGCCGTTCCCGGGGCGCGTATCCGTACTCACAGGAGTCTCGAGATGTACCGCAAGCTGCTTACGGTCACGATTGCCGCCGTCCTCGGCCTGACGAGCGTCCCAGCATTCGCCGAATGGAGCGGCAAGGGCGAACTCGGCGCCTCGCTCGCCTCCGGCAACAGCGAAAACGAGTCGGTGAACGCCGCGCTCGAGGTCAAGGGCACCTACGACCAGTGGACCCACG
>PDVJ01000451.1_pt1 | contig 13985 bp, 14 predicted proteins | sample 1369811 | NCBI WGS metagenome assembly PDVJ01 (sample SAMN07795376, study PRJNA414565) | Alkali sediment metagenome, whole genome shotgun sequencing project. | reverse complement strand
TTTTGAACGTTACCAAGGAATTTGGTTGATCCCAGTGAAAACCGGAAGGCGCCCAGAATCAATGTGAACTGGCCTATCACCATGTCCTTCCTGAAACGCAGCTTTCCAGTTAACAAGGATGTCCGGGGAATTGAAATAAGGTTTTAACAGGTTGCTGAAAAGGGAGAAACCGGATGAAATACTACGTCTACTTTGACCGATACCGGCGTCCCAAGAAGGCCGTCAGCGAAAAGGAACTGGTACAGCAATGATCCTGAGAGGCTCCTGGAGGCCATGAGCGAGCAGCAGGGGGCGAACGGACACGTGGGCATCCTCAGCTTTGAGACAGAGAAGGAGCTCACGGAGTACTTTGAAAAGACCGGCGAAGAGATCATGGGCTTCTTCGAATGCCGGGAGGATAGCCGGCCTTACAACTTCTAGAAGCATCCCCGCCACGAAGAAAGACTTCCACTTATGCTGGAGCCCATGGAAAAGATGAAGAGGACAAAAAGCATTAAGCTTTACGGGGCTCTCCTCTTTGGCTGTTTGATTCTCGCCGCAGGAATCAATTACTTCATGGATCAAGAGAGCCAAAACACCAAGGGGAGTGAGACTCTCAGAAGCTTGAAGTCGGAACTGGAACAATACAGACAGGGTCACGGGGACAAGGGGGACGTGGAGGATCTGGTCAAAATCTGGAAGTCTTATGAGGGAAAGCTGAGTTCCCGGGAAATCGAGAAACTCAAGCAGGATTACAGGGCAAAACTCGACCCTGCTGAGGTGGAGGGGCTTAAGAAGGCCTACGAGGACATGAAAGGCAAAAAACCGTGAGCAAAACGAGTCCGTCTCCAGACTGTGGCTGCGGAAGTTCTTCGTCACCGCGACAAGTGCGTTGTGGTGGATACGGATTCAGATTACGTTTATATTGGAAGACTCCTTGGGGTCACCGGACAATTCATCACTCTTGGAGAGGCGGATGTCCATGACCGTCGGGAGAGCTCTTCCAAGAATGAGAAATACATTCTGGAATCCAAGAAATACGGGATCAGGAGCAACCGCAAGGAGGTGAACATTCGCCTTGAAAGGATTGTGAGTTACTCGCTGCTCGAGGATGTTACAGATTACTAAAGGACAGCCGTAAACCTATGGGGAAGGCCGTTTTCCGGTTCTATGAAGAACTCAGTGACGATCTGCCTCCCGGTAAGAGGAAGAGGGACTTTGAAGTCTCTTTAGAGGGGGAGAAGACCGCCCGTGAGTGGATTGAAAACCTGGGAGTACGGCCGACTGAAGTGGATCTGCTGCTGGTTAATGGACAATCCGTAGACTTCAATTACATCGTCCGGGAAGGGGATAGGATCAGCGTCTACCCTGTTTTCGAAAGGCTGAACATCGAGAGCGCCAGCCGCGTCAGGGAAAAGCCTCTCCGAGCATTGAAGTTCATCGTGGATAAGGAACTGGGAGCGCTAGCCGAATCCCTTAAGGGGCTTGGATTGGACGTCCGCTTTCGTGGGGATCTCGGCAGGGAACAAATCCTCCGCATTACGAAGGAGGAGCGGAGAATCCTCTTAACCCAGGAGGAGCATGTCCTGGAATCACAAGAGATCGACCGGGTGATCGTTTTGAAGCCAGGATCGCTTCATGAGCAGGTCAATCAGGTCATGCGTCTGCTGGACCTCGGGGCGATAGTGGGAGGGAAAGAGAGATACCATGAACGGAAAAGGCAACGAGATGCTTCAGAAAAATGAAACCGTCTTATGGATTGAACGGACGGTTCGTAATTTTCTCAGCCATTCGCCGGAGAATACGCTCAGGAATCAGGCAAAGGATAGGGCCTTTGAGGAGGTGATCATCGGATTCTCAAAGGGAGATGACCCTCTGTACAATGCGTACAAAGAGCTTGTGGGAACTTTTCACTGGACACCCTTGGAGATCTTTAGCAGGACTTTTCCAGAGGTTGAAATCGAACCGGACGAACTCACGGTGATCGCCTGGGTTGTGGCTCACCACCCGCTCACCAAGGAGGATAACCGGCGAGAAAAATTCTATCCCTCCGAGCGATGGGCAAGGGCTCGCATTTTCGGGGAAGAGGTCAACGAGAAACTGAGAAGGCACGTGGTGACGGCGCTTGAAGCAGAGGGCTATGCCGCTGTAGCTCCCGCACTCTCACCCCACTGGGAGCAGAAAGCCTCCGAGAAGTATGTCTTCGCATCGACGTGGTCGGAGCGGCACGCAGCCTATGCTTCGGGACTGGGCACCTTTGGTTTGTGTGACGGCCTGATCACGCCTCTCGGGAAGGCGGTGCGGGTAGGTTCCGTTATTGCTCGTATCAGGATTCCACCGACTCCGAGGCCTTACGCAGATCACCATGCTTACTGCCTCTTCTACTCGAAAGGCCTATGCAAGAAGTGCACGTCCCGCTGCCCGGTCGGGGCACTGACAGAGGCAGGGCACGACAAGATCAAGTGCCGCAGCCACGTGCGCCCTGTCACGGAGGAGTATGTGAAGACCCACTATGGATTCGACGGCTATGGTTGCGGTCTCTGCCAGACCGGCGTCCCCTGTGAATCTAAAATTCCTCTGGCCGATGAGTTTCAGTACGCAGTAAGCAGAAAACAGTAGGCAGTCTTCTTTGCTGCTTACTGCCTACGGCATACTGCTCACTCGTTGATTCCCGTTCCGTGGAAGGTTCAAGGGCAAGGGGGCGGTTGGCAGGATGAGCACGTAGCCGCTGCAAATGGGAAAGCGCTGGGATCTTTTTGCGGACTTATTAACGCCTGTAGTCCCGATGGGGTCGCAACCGGGAGGTTGCTCCTGGTCGGCGCAGTGGCCGACCCTACGGAACGCTTCGTTTTCAAGGTCCCCGTAGGGCGGGCCACCGTGCCCGCCAACAGGATGTGCCTTTGCGGTTCGAGGCTGGCCGGAGACCACACCCCCCTCACCGGGGCTCTGAGAGTCTTTGGTTTCGGCCATCGGCCTCCACTGGGCTCACTGAGCGGATCCCGCTTCTTTCATGTCGAACTCGGCAGCCTCGTTCAATCCCACCTGTTCCAGCAGAGCAGCGCGCTGTTTTCGCAGGGAGAGATCTTTTGGTGACGCATCGATCCTGTCCGACACACCTGCCAGGGCATCGTACCATATCCCTTCCTCAGCCAGCACAAACGGCTGTTTTGCCTTTTCCGTTTGACGGAGTCTCTCAGACAGAGCGGCAGGAGGCGAAACGACCTCGATCATGCCGCCGGACAGGATGTCTCTGGAGCGGCGATCCGGGTCCGTCACCACGGCCACGAACCATTTGTAGAGGACATTCTGGCGAAGTTGAATGCCGTGGTCCGCCAGACGGATGCACTGGAAGCCGGCTTTCTCCAGGGGTTTCAACCGCGCCTCCAAGACCGGCTTGACGGCATCTTTTTCCGTGATCGTGACTTCAATGGGATGAGTCGTTTTCCTGGAGATGAACCAGTACAGATGCGGCTGGCTTTGAAGGGTGACGGCCACATGGTCCGGTACCAGCACGGAGAGGGAAACGGGAGGTTCCAAGGAGACCCCTCGGGTTCCTCCGCCCACCCGGCCGCCTGGAGAACCGCGGAGCGGCGGTTTGTAAACAGGAATGTCCCCAGCGGTCTTGGTTTCTGCGGAGGTCACCGGTTGGGCCTTTTTNCCCTCTTTNCCTGTGGCCGATGGTTCTNCTCCCGGTTGCTTCGCGGAGCCGGGGGNCTGTGCNCNCGCATGNCTCGGAAAGGAAGCAAAAAGGAATGTCGCCAGAAANATGAACGTCAACCTCTTGAATGATTTCATGGGATCACCTCCTNGGGTCGGGGCTGNAGGGAAGAGGAATCCTCCCCCAGCACCCGGTAAATGGTAATCTTTTCTTCCTTACCCTTCAAGCTCACTTCTCCGATCCGCTCTGTCCGGAACTCAGGCCCCAGATATCGGAGAGTCGATTCGCCGATCAGAATTCGGCACAGGGCCTCCTTGCCCAGATCTTTGTCATAGCTCTCAAGCCTTGAGGCAATGTTGATCGTATCCCCAATGGTCGTGTATTTCATCCTCTGAAAGCCTCCCAAAGCGCCGGCCACAGCAGGCCCCGTGTAGATCCCGATGCGCATTCCGACTTCCGGAAGCCCCTTCTCCTGCCAGTGGGCATTCAGGGGATGCATCTCCTTTTCCATGGCCAGCGCAGATCTCACCGCACCCAGAGCATCCCGGCGAATAACGGATTCATTCTGCTGCGGTAAGGGCAAACCGAAGTTTGCCTTGATGCCGTCGCCGGCAAAGTCGTCGATGATGCCCCCGTGGTCCATGATGATGCCGGTCATCCTTTCCATGTAAATGTTGAGCCAGTCCATGAGGTCCTGAGGATCCATTTTCTCGGAGACCGTCGTAAATCCTCTCAAATCGGAGAAAAAGGCGGTCATGACGAGCTTTTGCGATCGAGGCCTGCCATTCTTGAGAAACTGCTCCCTCTGTTGCCACAGGGATTCAGCCACCTCTCTGGAAACCTGCTTGGAAAAAATCTGCATCAGAAGGGTGCGCTCCTTCCTCTCCAGGCTTGTCACATAAGCGGTGACGAGCGCTGCGGTGAGAAGGAAGGCGACCGCGGGAGGGGCGAGGGGAATCCACCATCGATTCAAGAAGGCCAAATAGGCGGAAAGACCGATGAGGAGAATCCCGGCTAAACCGAGACCGGAGAAGCGCCAGGCGGAGTGGGCCTTGAGCCCTGTAATGCCGCCGAGCAAACACCATAGGAAGATCCAGAGAATTTCCACCCTCTCCGTGAAGGTCGCAAGGGGTTGAATTCCTTCGATGCCTGCCCTGAGCAGCTGGCTGACCATGAGACCGTGAAGAAACACGCCCGGGACCTGCTGCGCCTCTGAAAACCCACGGCTGTAGGGAGTATAGAAAAAATCCTTGACGCTCTGGGCTGTGACGCCAATGAGAACGATCTTGTCGGTGATCGCCCTCGGGTTGATCTTTCCGGAGATAAGGTTTGAAAACGAATAGGATCGAAGCGGGGACGAGGGACCTTGATAGTCGAGCAAAAACTGGTAGCCTCTCGCATCCGCCTTAACGTACCCTCCGTCGTTTTCTTCAAAGGGCCTGAACGTCACATTTCCCAAACGGAGGTGCTGTGGATTCTGCTCATCCTGCCGTGGAACGATCCCCTCGGTCTGCAGATAGAGGAGGGCAAGCCTGAGTGCAAAGGAATAAGCGGCGCCGTCCCCGTCATCCAGGAACAGGAGGCCTCTTCGAACGACTCCTCCTGGGTCGACGAGAATATCATTGAAGCTCACCTGATCCGTTCCCTTGAGAACAGGAGGGGGCCGAACCCCGCCTTCGCCGAACTTCATGGTCACGATGATGTTGGGGTTCTCCGAGAGGACAGTCTTCAGGGTTTCAGTGCCAGGCGGCACCGGGATATCCCGGAAGATGTCGAGGCCGATGGCTCTCGGTTTGCTCTCTAGGAGGATGCTTAGGGCCTGGGTGAGAGTTTCGTCGGTGAGGGGCCACTGGCCGATGGAAAGAATGTCTTTTTCCGATGCCCGCACCACCGTGATGCGGGGATCATGGATGGAGGAACCGGGTTGCATGCGCACAAACCAGTCGTAAGCCGGGAGCTCCAGGAATTCGAGATTCCCGGCCCCCCTCACGCCTACGACGGCGAGAAAGACAAGGAGGCAACTGAGTGCAGCAGCGAAGATTGGATTCCGGATCATCTTGGTCAAGAAGCGCATTCCCAGACCTTCCTCACAGCCAGTTGTTGATGAGAAGAAAAGGAGCCCAGTAACACGGATGATCATAACGCGGGTCCTTGAGCAATGCAAGCTGGGCGGCCTGAAGGGCTAATGCTCTGGACACGCCGGGATTCTGAAGCCGGCGATAGAACTCCACCACGAGTCTGTAGGAGGCGGGATCACTGACGTGCCAAAGCGTTGCCAGGGCGCTGCGCGCTCCGGCCCTGATCGCAATGCCCGCCAATCCCAGCGCCGCTCGATCGTCCCCGGCTGCCGTCTCGCACGCGCTCAGGGTCAGAAGATCCAGGGGCTCTTCCCGGAACCGGAAGAGGCCCACATAGTCGCCAAGACGATCCATGGTCAATCGCGCGTCAAAGGTAAGGAGAAAGCTGTCTTCCACATCGTTTCCGAAATGACCGTGAGAGGCAATGTGGACGATGCTGTAGCGCTCTCTCTTCAATTCCTCTTCCACGCGGGCTGCAACAAAATCCTGGTTCAGGAGAGAACGGCCTCCGAGAAGCTGGTTGATCGCCTTGAGTTCGCCCGACACATAAGGGAGGCCGGGGAAATCCTGGACAGACTCGGTGAGACCGAGGGTCAGCACACTTACCTGGTCTCTTCTCAGCGGCTTTGGGTCGGTCAGATTGAGACCGGGGGTGATGGCGGTGGCGTACTGCTGGGCCAGGAATTCCTGCCCGTTATGAAGGGCAGCCATGGGGATCGTTCGAAGCGGGCCATCGGGAACAAAGACCAACGTATCTATTTTGTAGGCAGCGAGATCCTTCTCAAAGGGCCGGATCAGCCAGTCATAGAGCTTTTGTGCGTGAGGCAGGAACTCTTCCGTGGTCCGTTTTTCGACTTTGTTACGAAACTCCCGAACCTCTTGGGTCAGCCTCTCCATGGAGACCTTTACGGTGTATCTCCTGAGGGAGTCAGGGAAACGGACCAGGAGTTCCAGTCGGTCTTTAAGGAGAATCGGGTACACGATCAGCGCCGTCTCAGAAAGAAGGTCCAGCTTTCTTTCCACATAACGGGCTGCATCCACACAGTCATCTTTGAAGTAGTCCCGCAACTCAAAGACCTTGACGAGTTCAATGGCCTCTCTTGCTTCCGTGAGGTAGATCTGAGGGTTTTCCGTGGATGAGGCATGTTCCAGGAGGAGGTCCACATATTGTGAACAGAGGGAGCCGGCCGTTCTTCGGAAAGAGGAGTTGGAATCGGCATGGCAATCGGTCATCTCTTTTTGAATGGTCTGGAGATTGGCGATCGCATGGCGATAGGCTGCAATGGATTCTTCGGGTTTTCCCATGCTCCTCAGGATTCGGCCGCTCTGCCACTGCCAGCGGTAGAGAGATTCCGGCGCATGAGAGCGCTGGGCGTAAAAAATCGCTACTCTGGTGAGCTTCAGAGTTTCCTCAAGCCGGGCTTCGCTTTCATAGAGGCTGCCGAGATACCCATAAGCATAAGAGAGTGTCCGCAAATCACTGATCGCTTGGCTGACTCGAACGGCCTCGGTGAACGCCTCTGAAGCCAGAACCACCAAGGCAGTTTCCTGGCCTGGAATGTGGGTCTGCAGGTCGTTAGCCAGGAGGCCCGCATTGATAAGAGCGTGGGCCTTGTAGTAAGAATCCTCCAGTCCCCTGAGAAGAAGGAGGGCTTTGTCGATCCGGGATTTTGTTTCCCCGTAATGCCCCATGCTGAAGCACACGGTAGCGCTGTTGACCAGAGCCAGCGCAGCCGTGCCTCCTCTTTCTCGAACGATGGAGGCGCTTTCTTGGTAAGCCTGAAGCGCTTCCTCATACCTTTTTTGAGCAGCCAGAAGGTTTCCCAGGTTATTGAGGATCCTTGCGCTGAGGTCCGGATCGCCAAGGGGTCTCGCCATCCTGAGGCCTTCCTGAAGATCGGGATAGGCTCTCTCATTTTCCCCCAAACTGATAAGGATATTTCCCAGAAGGCCCAGGGCTTCAGCGGTTTGTCTTTCGTCTTTGCTCTGCTTGGCAAGGAGGAGAGCCTTTTCTATGGCCTTTAGGGCATCCTGGTGCTGTCCCAAACCCTGATAGGCTTGGGAGAGTCTTGTGAGGGCCTCACCGTATTTTCCATTGTTTCCACTCTGCTCGAATAGCCGGGCCGCTTCTGACCAGCTTGAGATGGCACTTGTAAAAGCGCCGTTCTTGAAAGAAACCGTCCCTTGTTCCATGAGGCTTTCGGCAGAAAGGGACGGCGCGTCCACGGGGCCGGGACCTCTTCCATCTCCCTGGGTTTGGGAGGTGGAGCACGCCGCCGGCCCTCCAAAGCAGAGGCTCAACAAGAAAGGGAGATGAAAAAATCTTAATCTCATTCAAAATCCTGTGACAGCGATCTGAAAGTGGATTCCATCATCCTGCAGATTATGATCAGGCGGATTGACGTCGACCAAGGCGTATCCGCAGTAGAACTCAAAGTCCAGCTTGAGCTCTGCCGGGGATTTCATGAGCGGAACCCCCCAGCGGAGACCCAGGCCAACGCTGTAAATGCTTCTTGGATAAAACGTGGGGAGGTCCTTGTTTTTTGCGTAGCCGTAATCTGAAAAAGGAACGAGCTGGACTCCAGAGAGGCAATCAGGGCCTGATCTCTGACCAGCAAGTTCTCGCGGTATCCCCGAACCGTGTACCTGCCGCCGACCGCGATCTGTTCAAGAGGCAAAAGGGGTTGATTGGAGATCTGGACATCTGTTCTGAACAGGAGTTGCGTGTCCCAGGTTTTCAGAACCCTGGCCCACTGAAACTGACCGAGCCAGGAGAGGAACCGGCCATCGGGTGTTAGGGAAGAGCCATGAACGGTGGCGTCCAGCGCATCGATTCCAAAACTGAATCTGGAGCGGGCAGCAAGCACTTCGTGCTGTGTCCTGTATATCCATTCCTGGGAGAACCGCAGAGCGGTCACGGCAGACTCACCGTTTTCCACGCCCGGATAGAAGGAAAAAGGTTCTCCAAGGAGAAAGGTTTTGTCCTCAAGATAATTTCCCGTGAGAGCGACGGCAAATTCTTGGTTCAAGGTTCGATAGAGCGGATGTCTCAGGGTGATTTCATAGATGTTGCACCGGCTCTCCGTATCGAGGGGGTCGAAGACCTCATCAATCACATTGAAGTCGTTTTTCCTGTACCTCAGAAAGAGCGTCGTGTCGTGGACCGTGACAGGGAGACTGTACCACACATCAATCAGAGGATTCATCCCCTTGGATCGGCCATAGGTGAGATTCAGGATATCTCCATGGCCGGTCAGATTCTGGTGCGCCAGGGTGAGGACTCCCTGCTCGGCGCCCACCGACGGGGACTGGTAATTGTTGAATGCGAGCCAGGCATATAAGGGGGTTTTCTCCTCCACATTGACTTTCAGGACGCTTTCCCCAGGCCGGGTCCCGGGTCTCATGTCGGCGTGAATACCGCTGATCCGTGGATCCTGCTGGAGAAATTGCAGCCGTTGCTGGAGAGGGTTCAGGTTGACCGGTGGGCCGGCGCCAATGGCCAACCGATCTTTAATATAGGAATCTCTGAACCACTTGTTTCCCTCGATCTCTATGGAGCTCAGTTTCCCTTCAACGATTTGAATGGTTACGATGCCGTCCACCACGGTCTGATCGGGAATGAAGGCGCCTGAGTTGATGAAACCATGATTGATGTAATAGAGCGTCAAAGCCCTGCGAAGAGCTTCCAGGTCTTCGCTGATCAGGGGCCGGTTCTCGTAAGGAGCGGTCACCTGGGAGAGCTCCTCTGGCGAGAAAACCGTGTTTCCTGTCACAACGATTTTCCTGACAAATACACCCTTGAGCAGAAGTTCGTCGGCTGCGGCCGGCGGGACAGACGGTGGAACAAGAGGCAGGGTCTCAAGGGAAGGGGTCAGAAGTTGCTCTTCAAAAAGATCCGGTCGCCTGTCTCCGGAGCGACCCGTGGGGTCAATGCGCGGGATCACCCGCTGAGCAAAGACGGGAGCGCTTGTCAGCAGAATCGTGAGAATGGAAGTAAAGATCCATGCTTTAACACGTAAAGATCTGATCATTTCTCCCCGGCAGTCTTGTGCCTCTCTCAGGGGGAGAGGCATGTGAAGGCTCTCCCCTTGGGTAAAGGGGAGGGGGAGGGGATTTCACGGCATTGGGCTCGGCAACAGGCGGCCCGGCTCGATGGGCAGGCCATCCCTTCCGCTGACAATGAAACTGCTGTACTTCCCTCCCCGAATCCTCGCCATGCAGGGTTCCCGGAGAAGCTCGAAGGCGCTGATGAAATCTTCCCCAAGGGGCACAAGAGTGCCGCTGATTTCCGTAATGGGAGCACGGATGTCCACGTTTCCGTCAATGCCCAGAGCGGAAGAAGCATCCACGAGGCTGTAAGGGTCAGACAGATACACGCCGGCCACGATCCGGATGTTGCCTCCCCGGCCCTCGAAAGCGTTCGCTATGATTTTACTGTGGTCAAGAATCACAAACTGCGGGTCGATCGAAATATTGCCTCCCACTGTGCTGGCCCCGCCGCCAACGCTCGCCGTGATTTCGCTTTCTTTCAGGTAAACCATGTAGGGTGCTGTGATCTCGATATTTCCGCCGTCTGCGTTTTTCGAAGAGGTGCTGACTTTGCTGTTCCTGCTGATAAAACTCCCGGTCGCGGCAATGTCAATGTTCCCTGCATCGCCTGTTCCGTTGCTGCTTGCGGAGATCTGGGCTCCATCGGTGAGGCGGATGTCGGCTGCTCTGAGTTTGATGTCTCCTCCCTTTCCATCGCCTGAGGAGACCGAGTAGACTCCGCTGAATGCGCCTGTGAGCGAGATGTCCTTGTCCGCTTGAACCGTCACAGACCCGCCGTCTCCTGTGCTGTCAAAGGCGCTGCTTGATATCCTGGAGCCGTCATTCACACTCAAGGTCCCGACCTTCAACTGGATGTTGCCGCCCTGTCCGCTCCCGATGGTGTCTGCGTAAAGGGCTGCTCGATTTTGCAGGGTGAGGGTTGATGAAGAGACCGCGATATCTCCTCCTCTGCCCGCGCCTGCAGTACTTGTGGAGATGTCACTAAAAAGGCCTGAGAGGGTAACCGCATCCGCGGCGCTTACATGGATATTTCCTCCATTACCTGAGCCGCCGACAGAACCGCTTGAGATCGTCGCTCCTCCTGATAGGGTCAATCGTTGAACCGTTAAGTCAATTTTTCCCGCCTGTCCGTCTCCAATCGTATCGGCGCCGATAGATGCCCCGTTGCTGAGGGCCACGTTCGGCGCTGACAAGAGAATGCTGCCCGCATCTCCTGCCGCTGCCGCATAAGTGAATATGCCGCTCGGATTACCCTGAGCGTCCTTGTCCGCAATCATCACAGAGTCGCTTGCCCTAACAGAGATGTCGCCCCCATTTCCGGTAGTGCCGAAAGCGTTGTTCAATATCCTTCCCCCTCCGGTGAGATTGAGTATCCCTATTGTGATATCTATATCACCAGCCTGTCCGGTTCCTCCCAGCAGAGGCATAGAGCCAGCCGTCAGCACGGTATCAGCGCCTATTACCCCACCATCGCCGATGTCGAGAACGGGAGTGATGATTTCGATTCGACCGGCATTACCAGCATCTATGGTGCGGCTCAACAAAGAACTTTGCAACCCGTTCGGCCCTTTGCCGCTAATGGAGAGACTCTCTGTGGCGGTGATTGAGAGGTCCCCACCATCACCTGTTCCGCCAGAGGCGCTGCTCGAAATCGATCCACCACTCAAGAGACTCAGTTTCCCGGCGACGATGGAAATATCGCCGCCCCTTCCATCGCCGAAAGTGTCTCCATAGACCGCAGCTTCATCCTTGATGATCAGGACAGGAGCTGAAATATGAATAGAACCTGCGTCTCCAGAAGCCCAGCTCGCACTGGAAATAGAGCTGTAGAGGCTGCTCAAGAGCACAGAATCCGTCGCCTCGATTGTCAACCGGCCTCCGTGGCTGGATCCCCGGTTATCCGAAGAGATGGAGCTTTCTCCTGAGATTTCAAGATTTGCTGTCGCGATGTTGATGTCTCCGCCTATACCCGTGCTCCCCCACCATGGTAGCGCTCCTATAAATGATCCGTTCAAGAGCGTGAGCTTTGGAGCATCTATTTCGATGTTCCCCCCGGTACCGGCCCCAAAAACCGCAGCGGTCATCCAGCTTTGATTATCGAGAGTCACTTCTTCCGCAGCTATTCTAATGGCTGGATTTGATCCTAGAGAGTCGCCATAGTTGTCAGCAGATAACAAGGACTTGTTATCAAGAACTAGGCGACCAGCGCGGATCAAAACGGTCCCTCCAGGGTATCCGCTGACGTCGATCACTGACTCTTGATCGATGCTGATCGTTCCCTTCCTTTCCATATTTTGGATCAGAAGAGCCGGGGCCTGACCTGCGAGGCCAGGGATCACCTCGCCGGGTGATGCTGCGCTTGCGAGATTAATACGGCCGCTGGGAGCGATGAGGTAGGAGTTGATGATATCCAGGTCGCCTCCCACGACGGACAAGGTTTCTCCAGCAGGCACCTCCAGGAAGCTTTGCCAGACACCGATGCCTTGAGGATTCGGACTCAAGAACCCGAAGGCCGCAGGCGATGCTGTAGAGAGAACCTGATCTGCCGGCCCTGGGGCCGAGTAAAATCTCGAGCCGTCCTCAAAGCGGAGATAGTCTGCTGTGCTTACGTGAAAGGAACCTTTAACGTCCAGGGAAGCATTCGGGCCGAAAACCACTCCCCAGGGATTTAGAAAATACAGATTTGCTCCCTGGATGGTGGAGCGAAGGGTGCCATCAATCCACGAGGAGGTTCCGCCCGTTACACGGCTCACGACATTCCGAATATCGCCAGGGCCTGTAAAGGTAGCGCTTTGATTTGTAAGGAGGTTGAATTTCTCAAAGCTGTGGAAAAGATTTTGACCGGCCCGCTTGCCCAGCGAGTCCGTGATCTGATAGGTGGTCGTCCCCACGCCAGGAACTGTTCCGGGGCCCACTGGACCTTTAGGCCCGCCGAGGCTGCCGTCTGTGACGACTTCAGCAAACGTGAAGCCATTAAGTGTCAGGCTGGCGAGCAAAAGGAAGATAAATAAGAGGAATGCAAGAAAGGGGGCTTTCCGACGGGTAGCCATATCGTTCCTCCTCTCCTCTGAAGAGGGAACACGGAACAGGCTGGGTCTGGTCCGATGAAAGGGTTGGAAAATTACAGTTTGCAGTGATCCTAATTAACACCCTATCAGAACCGTGAAGTATTTCTATAGCTTTTCCCATAGGTTATTGTCAACATTTTTGACCTTCTTCGAAAGAGAGATTAATTGTTTTTCCCTCAACAAAAGCTTGTCCAAAGGATCCGGTTTTTGCTTTTGAGTTGCGGCACCTTGCGGCTAATTCATCGTTCCCCAGATTGTCAAAATCCACGACGTTTTTTGTCATCCCACGAGAAGAACTTGAAATTATTTTCTGTGCCTGAGATTCAAGAATCGAAGTAACCTGTTGATACTCATGTCTAATTTTTTGTGGGACCGATTCTTGGAATGGATCTTGCTTTGACAGGGGCATGATTTCGCTTTTTCACGCATCCAGCGTCAAACAAACAGTGGAGGTCACACCATGAAGGTTATTCTCAGGATCTATGAGCACGTTGAAACGCTTGAAAGGGAGTTTTCGAACGCCGAGGAGGTGCGGCGCATGACCCGAGAACTTGCCGAAGCAAACCCCAATCTCTTTATCGAGCCTTGCCTCGAAGTGGAAGCAGGTCGCGTCATCGCTCTGTCCGAGGTCTGAAAAATTCCGCACCGGGTCCGGGGAAAAGGAAGGATAGGGGACACCATCCTTTTCCCTGTTGACCCGCCCCTTCTCCAGCCTTTTCATCAAACTCTCAACAGGGCTGAAATTTCTTGACTCAAATCCCTTTTTCCTGTTTCAATACCGAAAGTCATTTCCTTCAGTCTATCTACCTTCAGTCTATCGACCTGAGCAGTTACGAGAAAAGAGCAACCTGATCTCAAAAGGAGGGGCATCATGGCGATTATCAGCATTTCCCGGGGCACGTTCAGTGGCGGCAAAATCCTTGCGGAGCGCGTGGCGGACCGGCTTGGTTACCCCTGTCTGGGGAGGGAAGAGGTTCTTCTTGAGGCAGGGAAAGAGTATGGCATCTCGGAAAGAGAACTCACGGAAGCCGTCAATCAACCTCCACCCTTCTGGCAACAGGTGCCGGGAAGGCGGGTCGCCTATCTCATGTGCCTGACCGCTGCTCTGCTCAAGCACGCCCAGGGTGGAAATTTGGTTTATCACGGGCACGC
>PDVJ01000449.1_pt1 | contig 14014 bp, 10 predicted proteins | sample 1369811 | NCBI WGS metagenome assembly PDVJ01 (sample SAMN07795376, study PRJNA414565) | Alkali sediment metagenome, whole genome shotgun sequencing project. | reverse complement strand
GGTCAATCACGTCCTCACCCTGGCGTCGCAACTCCATTTTGAGCTTGTCCACCACCTTGAAGACATAGGGTGGAAGACGCTCCATCCTCCGAAATTCGTGCATTCGAAATCACCTCCATTTTTGTAACTGCAAAATATGATGAGCTCGTAAAGAGTCAAAAAATGACCTCTCCTGTCATTCCGGCGAAAGCCGGAATCCAGGAAAAACAAGCACTTCTGGACCCCGGCTTTCGCCGGGGTGACGGCTTTGATGACTTTTTGCGAAGCCGTCAAATATAATTTTTACCTCAATTTCCTGTCTTTCGTCAAACAATCAATGTGAGAGAGTGCCCGCGTAGTTGCTTACCAATGTTCGGTTGCTTCCCCCTCCCCTTTCCCCTCCCACCAGTGGAGGGGAACCCTGGGGGATGACCAATATTTTCCTCCCCCTCGATGGGGGAGGCGAGGTGGGGTGAAGCGAAGTTGCCTATGTAACATACCGCTGAGGCCCTACACTAGAGATCAATGGGCCTGCTGAGCACCGACTCCGCGAAATCCTTCAGGGTGCGGTTCTCGGCTTTCGAGAGATCCGGATCCGCATCCAGAGCAGGTCCGGTTCTTTCATTATTTCCAAAAGGTCCAATTCGACAAGACCGGTCTGCTTCGTTCCGATCAATTCCCCGTAACCCCGGTCTTGGAGGTCCTTTTGGGCGATCTCAAATCCGTCATGATGATCCACCAGGACCTTGAGCCTGGAAAGGGCATTTTCAGAGAGGCTGCCGGAGGCCATCAGGAAACAGACGCCTCTGTCAGAGCCCCTTCCCACCCGACCCCGCAGTTGATGAAGCTGAGCGAGGCCGAAGCGCTCGGGGTGCTCAATGATCATGAGGGTGGCATTGGGGACATGAACCCCAACTTCCACAACCGTTGTCCCTACCAGAAGATCTATCCGGCCTCCCCGGAAGTCGGCCATCGCCGCCTCCCGTTCCTGGACGGGAAGTCGCCCGTGCATCAAGCCGACCCGATAGGGCGGGCTGAGGATTTTTGCGAGCTTCTGAGCCATTTCTGTTGCATTCTTTAAATCCAGCTCCTCTGACCCTTCGATGACAGGACAGATGACAAACGCCTGCTCGCCCTGAGACAGCCGGGCTCTCAGAAAATCGAAAACCTCCCGCTTTTCCGTCTCAGAGACCAGACGGGTACTTGCCGGGACATGGCCCCGGGGGTATTCCTTGATAACAGAGACGTCCATATCGCCGTAAACGGTCATGGCGAGCGTCCTGGGGATTGGAGTTGCCGTCATCACGAGCAGATGAGGGTTGTTTCCCTTCCTGTCTATCAGGGCCCTCTCTCTCACGCCGAAACGGTGTTGCTCATCGATGATGACCAGGCCAAGATTCCGGAAGACAAGGTCCTCCTGAATCAAAGACTGTGTCCCGATGACCAAGTTGCAACGGCCTTCTCTGATTTTCCGGTAGATGCCTTCCCTCTCGCTTTTGTGGAGGGTGCCGGTGAGAAGGGCAGGCCGGAATCCCATTTTTTCAGAGAGCCCTGAGAAGTACTCCAGGTGCTGAGAGGCCAGCACTTGAGTGGGTGCCATGATGGCGGTCTGCCCGTTGTTCAGGACACACGCATAGGCTGCAACAGCGGCCACAGCCGTCTTGCCGCACCCCACATCCCCCAGGAGGAGCCGGCTCATGGGCTTGCCTGCAGAGAGGTCCTGGAGGATGTCACGAACCGCCCTGGTCTGGTCCCGGGTGAACTTGAAGGGAAAAATTCGTTCCACTTCACTTTGGGCATGAGAGGATAGGGTCAGGCTGAGGCAGGCCTTCCTTTTCCTGTCCCTCTTCCGAAAGGCGATGGTCAGCATGACCAGGAAGAATCGATCAAAAAGGAGCCTCTTGTGAAAAGCGGTCTGACCGGCATTGAGATCAGCGATGGAGCAGGCCTTAGGGGGAAAGTGGACCGATCGAAGGGCATCTTCCAGAGAGGGAAGGCCCAGGGCTTCGGCAAGCTGTGCCGGAACGGGATCAACGATCAAGGTGAGATAGTCTTGCAGGGCTTTCATCATGAGGGAGCGCACCATCGCGGAGGACATTCCCTCGACACTGGAGTACACGGGGTAGAAGCCGAGCCTTTCAGCGGTCTCTTCCTTGGCCAGCCTCATCACCTCAGGGTGAACCATTTGTCTGCGGCCATGATTCCAGGTCACCGAGCCGTAGGCAAGAAGGGTCGCTCCCGGAGCGGCGGTGGCGGTGAGATGAGGCTTTTTGAAGTTGAACCAGAGCAGTTCCAAGCCGGCCCCTTCATCATGAATCATGATTCGGAAGATTCTCTTTGTGCTCCGGAAGAACCTCTCTTCTTTGCCGAACAAGATCTTGCCCTGCACCTGAACAGGGGTTCCTTCCTGAGCCTCATGAATGGGCGTGATCTTTGTGCGGTCCTCATAGCGAATGGGAGTGAAGAACAGGAGATCCAGTATGGTCCTGATCCCTTTCCGGCCAAAGAAAACAGCCCTCTTGGGGCCGACACCCTTGAGGGTTGAGACAGGAAGAGTGAGTTTTTGTAGGCTCTTGAGGTGGGTATCCCTTTTGATGTTTAGTCTTTCCATCCGTGCTCGCCGATGAGATCGACAAAACGGCAGCCCCCGAAGCTCTTTTCTACGAACCGGTCTTCGACCCTGGTGACCTTGATCAGATCCTGGCTGTACTTGTTCCCGATGGGAATGATCATCCTTCCTCCATCGGCCAGTTGCTTGAGCAAAGGTTCAGGGACTTTGGGTGCTCCTGCAGTGACCATGATCGCATCGTAAGGAGCAAAGTCTTTCCAGCCGAATGTGCCGTCATAAGCCTTGAAGTAAATGTTGGTGTACCCCAGAGACTGGAGGAGGTTTTTGCTTTTTTCGAGCAGGGGGTCAATCCTCTCAACGGTGCAGACCTTGTCCGAGAGTTCCGCCAGAATGGCGGTCTGATATCCGCTGCCGGTTCCTATTTCCAGAACTTTTTCCTTCCCTGCCAGCTCAAGAGCTTCGGTCATGAGGGCCACAATATAAGGTTGGGATATGGTTTGCTTGTGTCCAATAGGAAGCGGATGGTCGTTGTAAGCTTCGCCAACGAGAGCTTCCTCGACAAAGAGGTGCCTCTGAATCTTTCCCATGACACGCAGGACGTTTTCGTCAGCGATTCCGCGAGGAATCAGCTGGTTCTTGACCATTCGTTCTCTGGCAAGCCGGTAGTCGTGAGTCATTGTCCCCCCCGAGGCATGGGAGAAGAACCCTCGCCTTTAGGCGAAGAATTCCGTTTGGTTTTTGCATGACAATGCAGGCACATAGTTGCAAAGGCACATAGGCACAAAGAAAGAAAGGGACAAAGGGATATAGGAGAATGTTTTTTCTGCTTTGTGCCTTTGTGCCTCTGCAGCTTTGTCCCTCGATCGGTCGGCTTCAGCCGACAGCAGTTGATTTGAAATTAGCACATTCAAGAGGAAATGAAAACAGGTCCCGAGGTCCGGATGCAAACAGGGTAAACAAAAAGAGGGCCTTCTGGCACCGAAGGCCCTCCGTGCTCCGCGATTTATTTTGGGGATCGATCAACCCTGCTTCAGGATTTCTTCCTTGAACTCCTTGAAGAACTTGTCCTTCTCCACCCAGTCCGGGCCAAAGCGCTTGCTGAAATAGGAATCGAGCTTGTCGAAGAACCTCTTCCAGACCGGTTTTCCTCCGCCGAGCACGACATCTTCAAGGAAAGGTCTGAGCTCGGACATCTTATCTTTTGGGAGAAAGGAAACAGCCCCCAGTTTGATGGACTTCTTCAGGGCGTCGGGCGTGAGAGCATGGGCGGTGAGCATCACAGCAGGGAATCCCCTATCCACAGCGTTCTGGAGAAGGTCGAATCCGTTTACTCCCATGATGTCCAAAATGACCAAATCGTAGGTGTAGCTTGCGAGATATTGCATGGCCGTATTGTAATCCGCAGCCTTGTCTACGAGACACATGTCCAGTTCTTCGGCAACCGTGTCAAGGACATCCGGTTCATCGTCTACGACAAGGACCGACTTGCCTTTCAAAGGGGATTCTGAACTCATCGCTTCATTACCTCCTCTCTGGGTGTTTAGAATAGGTAACTGCTCAATCCCTAAAAGCCCTCAGCCTTCAGTCTATCTACCTGAGTAGTTACTAGAATAGATCAAATAGCAGAGATTCCTTTTTCCGTCAAAGAAAATCCGCCCAGTCCGGCGAGCATCCGGCCGGGCAAGTTGTCAAAAGAACCATTGGACATAAAAAGAATCACATCACCGGCGCGACTCCGGCCCAGGATTTCTTCAAGAAGCAGCGCAGTGTCCGGAAAGTAAAAGGCCCTCAGGCCCTTCCGGTTCAAGTCCTCCACCAATCCGACAGAGGAAAATCTTTCCTCCACCGGGATCTTCTCTTTCATCGGAGGCTCAGGGATCATGATGAGATCCGCCCTGTCAAAAGAGGAGGCATATTGCTCCTGGAAGACGTTGCGGCGGCTGGAATTCGACCTTGGCTCGAAAGCGGCCACCAGGCGCCTGTGCCGGTACTTCTCTTTGACAGCCTGGACGGTTTCTCTTACTGCTGTGGGATGGTGGGCAAAATCATCAAGGACCAGAATACCCTTTGCTTCGCCCTTGATCTCCTGCCTCCGTTTGACTCCCTGAAAAGTCTCAAGGCCCTTCAAGAGATCCTTGTCCTCTAGGTTGAGAAAAACGGACAGGGGCAGCGTGGAGAGAAGGTTGGAAACATTGTGACGGCCGTATAAGGGGGTTTTTATCCCGACGGCTGCGCCGTCCTTGTTCCTGGCCCTCAGGACAGTGAAATCTTCTTGGATCGTGATATCGCTTGCCTTCCAGTCCCCGTCGCTTTCAAGAGAATAGGTGATCACCGGGCATCTGGCAAGCTTCACTTCAGCCATGACGATCGGGTCATCATGATTGGCGATCAGAAGGCCGTCGGGAGGGATCAAAAGGATGAGCTTCTGAAAGCTCTGCCTCACATGTTCAAGGTCCCTGTAGATGTCGGCATGGTCAAACTCGATGCCGGTGAGAACCGTGACCCAGGGTGAGTAATGCAAGAACTTCGGCCCCTTGTCAAAGAAAGCCGTGTCGTACTCATCGCCTTCGATCACAAAATAAGGCCCTTTTCCCAGTTTAAAGCTCTTTCCGAAATTCCTGGGAATCCCTCCCACCATAAAACTCGGATCCAGGCCTGCATTCTCGAGAACCCAGGAGATAAGGGCGGTCGTCGTGGTCTTTCCGTGGGTACCGCATATGACAATCGATTTCTTGCCTGCCATGGCAAAAGCCCGGAGAGCCTGAGGCAGTGAAAGATAAGGGATGCCCAGCCGGGAAAGCTCAGCAGCCTCAGGATTGAGCTTTGTGATGACGTTGCCGACGATGACCAGATCCGGAGCCGGATGGAGGTTCTCCGCCCTGTATCCCTCAAGAACCGGTATGGACAGCTCTTCGAGGAATTGGCTCATGGGGGGGTAGACGTTCTGGTCAGAGCCTGTCACGATGTAGCCTTCATGCTTGAGAATCCCTGCCAAAGAGGCCATGGCCGTTCCGCAGATCCCCATCAGGTGAACGTGACGGAGACAGCCTGGAAGGACATTGAGATCAGGGGAAAGAGAAGCGTCGATGCTTGGAGTTTGGTCTTGGGTTTCCATTGAAAAAAATGTTGCTATTGCTTAAATTCAGTGGTAAAAAATTAATTTCTGTTTTTCCAAAGGAGACGAGTCATGTCCAGGATGTGCGACATTTGCGGGAAAAAGCCTATTCTGGGTTACAATGTGAGCCATGCGCACAACAAAACCCGAGCCCGATGGTATCCGAATCTGCAGCGAGTGAGGGCCGTTAAGAATGGCCGGACCATGAGGATGAGAGTCTGCACCAGTTGCCTTCGCTCAGGGCTGGTGACCAAGGCCTAGCTACGTCCTCTCCACGAGAAGAACGTTCTTGATTTTCTTGATAGCCCCCACAATTTGCTGTAACTGTTTATAATTTGCAACTTCAATCGTGAAGTGAGAAATCCCTTTCCTGTCGTCCGTGGTCTGGATGTCAGCCTGAAGGATGTTGGCGTCTTTCTGCGTCAAAATCGTGCTGATATCCGCCAGGATTCCCTTCTGGTCTGTGGTGACCACCTTCAGCTGGGCGACAAACACGTCATGATCCGTGGGTTCCCAAACGACGTCTACCACCCGCTCCCTTTCCGCATCCAACATGGTCTTGCAATCCTTTGTGTGGATGGTCACGCCACGACCCCTGGTCAAGAATCCAACCACCGGTTCGCCGGGCAGGGGATGACAGCAGTTGGCCATCCGGACGAGCAAGTCGTCAAGCCCTTTCACCTTGATCCCGAGGGGGCTCTTTTTCCGCTTGATGCGAGAGACCATCTTGCTGACAAGACTCTCTCTTTCTTCTTTCTCCTGAGTGCCGAGCCTTGCCCTGAGTCGGGTGATCACCTGCTTGGGGGACAGCCTGCCGAATCCGAGGTTCGCAAAGAGGTCATCCATCGAGTGGAAAGAGAGCTCCTTGGTTATGGCACCGAGCTCTTCATTTTTCGCGGCGCTGGAGAGAGCAATGTGCGCCTGCTCCAGGGTCTTCTCCAGAATCTCCCTCCCGAGATTGATGCTCTGGTCTCTTTCCTGCCTCATGATCCACTGCCTGATTTTGGTCTTGGCCCTAGGGGTTACGGCAAAATCAAGCCAGTCTTTGCTGGGGTGGTGTCTGCTCGAAGTGATGATCTCGACAATATCGCCGTTCTTCAACTGGTAGCGGATGGGCACCATTCTCCCGTTCACCCTGGCTCCGATACACTTGTCACCGATCTCCGAGTGGATGCTGTAGGCAAAATCAATGGGGGTCGCCCTCTTTGGAAACTCCCGGACCGCCCCTTTAGGCGTGAACACATAGACCTCGTTGGGAAAGAGGTCCATGCGCACACTCTCCATGAACTCTTTGGGATCTTCCAGGTTCTTCTGCCATTCCAGAAGTTGCCTGAGCCATGTAAACTGCTTCTCATCAATTTTGCCGGCCGCCGACCCTTCCTTGTATTTCCAGTGCGCCGCAATCCCTTCCTCAGCCACCCGATCCATCTCCCAGGTCCGGATCTGAACTTCCATCCTCTGGCCTAAAGGCCCGATGACGGAGCTGTGAAGAGACTGATACATGTTGGCCTTCGGAAGGGAGATGTAGTCTTTGAACCGCCCGAGCACCGGTTTCCAGGCGGCATGGATGATCCCCAGAACTTCGTAGCACTCCTTGAGAGAATTGACGATGACCCGAAACGCCACGATATCGTAAACCTGGTTCGGACTGAGGTTCTGCTCCTTCATTTTCTTGTAGATGCTGTAAAGGTGCTTTTGCCGGCCTTTAATGGCAGCCTGGATGCCTGCTTCCTTCATTTTCTGGGAGAGGAGATCGATCACCTCCCGGATGAATTTTTCCCGGGTATCCCGTCTTTCTGCCAGTTCGGACTTGATCCTTTCGTAGATCTCCGGCTCCAGGTAGTAAAGGCAGAGGTCCTCCAGCTGTGACTTCAACCAGTAGATGCCCATCCGGCCGGCAATGGGGGCGTAGATATCCAGGGTTTCCCTTGCGATGGTTTCCTGCTTGTTCGCGGGCTGGAAGCCGAGAGTCCTCATGTTGTGAAGCCGGTCCGCAAGTTTCACGATGATCACCCGGATGTCATTGGACATGGCGAGGATCATTTTTCGCATGTTCTCGGCTTTCCGCTCCTCGGTGCTGCTGAACTGCATCTTGCTGATCTTGGTGACCCCATCCACGATGTTGGCGGTTTCCTTGCCGAAGAGGCGTTCGATCTCGCCCAACTTCGCATCGGTATCTTCAAGGGTGTCGTGGAGCACACCAGCCGTCACGCTGACCACATCCATTTTCATCTGGGTGAGGAAGTAAGCAACCTCCAGGGGATGCGAAAGGTAGGCTTCCCCGGACAAGCGCACCTGCCCCTGGTGGACCTTGGCGGAGTACACATAAGCTTTTTCGATAAGACTCACATCCGCTTTCGGCTGGTAGCTGAGGACCTGAGAGGTGATGTCATTTAAGCGAATCATAGAGATCTTTAACCTTTGCCATGATGATCTTCGGAGCATCACGGGTCGGGATCAGAACGCTTTTTGGTTCGGCGCGAAGCTTCATTTCGACGAAACCGTCTTTCAGGTTGCGAACGCCGACATTGATGCGCACGGGGACTCCCAGGAGATCCGCATCCTTGAATTTCACGCCCGGCCTGACGTCTCTGTCGTCGATAAGAATATCGAGGCCATGCCCTAGGAGTTCCCCGTAGATTTTTTCGGCTGCTGCAGACACCTCCGCCTCATGGAGCTGAAGAGGCAGGACGACCACTTCAAAGGGAGCCATGGGAATGGGGAAAATAATCCCCTCCGCGTCATGGTTCTGCTCTATGGCGGCAGCAATGGTCCTGGCCACCCCAATGCCGTAAGTCCCCATGATGATCACTTTTTCTTCGCCCTTTTCGTCCAGGTACATTGCCTGCAGGGGCTTGCTGTACTTGGTTCCTAATTTGAAAATGTGGCCCACCTCGATTCCGCGTTTGAACTCCAGTTCTCCGTTGCACCTGGGGCAGGAATCCCCGGGCATGACGAGTCGAAGATCGGCAAACTGATCCGGCCTGAAATCCCGCTCCATGTTCACATGGACAAAGTGAACATCGTGTTTGTTGCCCCCCGTGACGAAATTCGCCATGCCCTTCAGGGCATTGTCTGCAACCGTCTTCACCTTGAGCCCCACGGGGCCGGCAAATCCCATGGGCGCCCCTGTCACCTCGGCCACCAGACCGGGATCAGCCAGTTCCACGGAATCGGCGCCGAGCAAATTCTTGAGTTTCACTTCGTTCACTTCGTGGTCACCCCGGATCAGAGCAGCGACCACCTGGGTGTCTGTTTTGAAGATGAGCGTTTTCACCAGCTGCTGGGGTGAAACGGAAAGAAAAGAAGTGACCTCTTCCACGGTCCGCATGTTCGGGGTCTCTACTTCTTCAAGAGGCTTCGGGGTCTCCCGGGACGAGGCGGCTTGGGCACCGTCCCATCTCACCTCGGCCCTTTCCATGTTGGCCGCGTATTCGCATTTTGAACAGGTGACGATCTGGTCCTCTCCTGTGTCCGCGAGGACCATGAATTCCTGAGAAAAGCTCCCGCCGATGCTTCCGGAATCCGCGTCAACGATCTTGAATTTGAGACCGCATCGCTGGAATATCCGGCTGTACGTTTGCCTCATGATCTCATAGCTCTTGTCGGCGCCTGCCTCGTCCACGTCAAAGGTGTACCCGTCTTTCATGATGAATTCCCGGCAACGCATGACCCCGAATCTTGGACGGATCTCATCCCTGAACTTGAACTGGATCTGATAGAAGTTCACCGGGAGCTGCTTGTAGGAATGGATCTCTCTTCGCACGAGATCTGTGATGACTTCTTCGTGGGTGGGCGCCAGGCAGGCCTCGTGGTTGTTGCGATCCCTGAAGCGCAGGAGTTCCGCGCCATAATAGTCCCAACGGCCGCTCTCTTTCCAGAGCTCTGCCGGGTGCACTGCAGGCATGAGAACCTCGATGCCGCCGGATCGGTTCATTTCCTCCCGGATGATGGTTTCCACTTTCCTGAGGGACTTGAGACCGATGGGCAGGAAAGTGTAAACCCCGGAGGTCAGTTTCCTGATCATGCCTGCCCGAAGCATTAACTGGTGGCTGATCACTTCAGCCTCTGCAGGGATCTCCTTGTAAGTGGGGATGAAGTACTTTGTGAATCTCATGGTCCTTTAGAACCTCATGTCATTGAGCATTTAGCATTGAACATTGAACATTAATACATTGCAGGTCACGTGTTGCTTGTTGCAGGTTGCTGCTTGTCCGTTATCCGTTCACCGGTGTCCGTGATTCGCGCGCAGAAAACGTTGAGCTGCCAGCCATCGCGCAACTGTCGAGCCCGAACAGAAAAACCAAAAGCAAAGACCCATCACGAAGGCACGAAAATTGGAAAGCACGGAAAAGGGCTTTTTGTTCTATAACCCTCTCTTCTTTCGTGTTTTCGTACCTTCGTGCTTTCGTGATTGCTCCTCTGTTTCCCTTTCGCCGGCTATTTTCCTTACTTCTTCGATCAGCACCTTTGCCATATCCTTTTCCGGGACTTTTCGGACGAGCCGCCCCTTTCTGAAGAGCACACCCTGGTGCCGACCGCCTGCAATGCCCACATCCGCTTCCCTCGCTTCACCGGGACCGTTGACCACGCAACCCATGATGGCCACCTTGGGAGAGGAAGTGATCCCGGTGAGCGCCGCTTCTACTTCCCGAACCAGGTTGAAAAGATCAATCTCGCACCTTCCGCAGGTGGGGCAGGAGATGATCTCCGGCCCTCTGTGCCTGAGGTTGAGGGCTCGGAGGATTTCGTAACCGACCTTCACCTCTTCCACCGGATCTGCTGAAAGAGAAACCCTTAATGTGTCGCCGATTCCTTTAGAAAGAAGGATTCCAATCCCCAGGGCGTTTTTCACCGTGCCGGAGATGAGCGTTCCGGCCTCCGTGACGCCAAGATGAAGAGGATAGTCCACTTGCCGGCTCAGCAACTCATAGGCCTTGATGGTGCTCAGGACATTCGAAGACTTGAGCGAGATTTTGATCTGATCAAAGCCCAGATCCTCGAAGAGCCTTATGTGCTCCATGGCGCTCTCCACCATGGCTTCCGGAGTGGGATGGCCATGTCTTTTGAGGATCTCCTTCTGAAGGGATCCGGCATTGACCCCTATTCGGATAGGGACGTTCCTCGCCTGCGCTTCCTTGATGACTTTTTGGATAGCTTTACGGCCGCCGATATTTCCGGGATTGATGCGGAGCCCGTCAGCGCCGGCCTTGAGGGCGGCGAGAGCAAGACGGTGGTCAAAGTGGATGTCCGCAATCAGCGGGGAGCGAACCTGCTTCTTAATCTCCTTGAAAGCTTTAGCAGCCTTTTCATCCGGCAAGGCCAGTCGCACAATCTCACACCCGGCAGCCTGAAGCTGCTCGATCTGCCGGACCGTAGCATCCACATTCCGGGTGTCCGTGTTGGTCATGGACTGAACCGCAATGGCCGCGCTACCGCCGACAGGCACCTTCCCGACATGGATTTGGCGAGTTTTCTTTCTTCGCATCTCCCTGGACCACTAAGGTGATTGAACCTGAGCTGCGGACAAGCCGAACGAGGATAATTCTCGATTTGGATTCATCCAAAAAGCCAATTATTTCGCTAAGGAAGCATCTATCAGTAAGCAGTAAGCAGTAGACAGTAAGCAGTATGGATCATACGAACAGGATAACGGTCTACTGCCTACTGTTTACTGGCCCTGTGCGGCTCTAAAGAGACCACACCCCCCGGTCCGGGCTCAAAATATCAACGCATCATGTGAAGAAGTTTGTATCTAAGACTCTAAACCAACTTGTCTGATTAGGGAAGAAATTATTTGACCTCCCCGTGTCTACTAATGTTTTGAAAGCCTTTACAAAGGGCGGGAAACCGATTAAGGTGTTTTTATCTTAATGCTGGCTTTGGGCCGCAGCCCAATGACCCAAGCCGATGCACCGAATGAATATCGAATGTCGAACAAGGAATTTCGAATGATGAAGTTTAATTTCTTCTTTCTTCCCCTTCGGCGTTCTTTATTCGTTGTTCGACCTGCCCGCTATGCCCATACGCAGACTTGAGATCGANGACTTGAGATCGATGCGCCGTGCTTACGAATGTCACGGTTGCCTTCTCGGGCACAGCACTTCGCAGGGCAGGCGGGTATTCTGCGGTTCGCTTTTGAACTTCTCCGCTAATAGCAGAGAGGTCAGAGACTAAGACTTTATTCACGGGGAGGAAAACCATGCCAGTTGCCAGGAAAATCCAGGCTTCCATTGAGAAGTCTTCATGGATCAGGAAGATGTTTGAAGAGGGGATGGTAAGGAAGGCCAAGTTTGGCGCGGAGAACGTGTTTGATTTCAGCATCGGAAACCCCAACCTGGAGCCGCCGGCCAAGTTCAAGGAGGTACTCCGGGATCTGGCCGCAGACACCAAAGCCGGCGTTCACGGCTACATGCCCAATGCAGGCCACGTGGAGACGAGAAAGGCGGTTGCCGAACACCTGACCAGGCACAACCGTCAGACCTTCGGCCCCGACGACATTGTCATGACCGTGGGGGCTGGAGGGGGGCTCAATGTGGTTTTCAAAACCATTCTGAATCCAGGAGAGGAAGTGATCATTCCGAGCCCTTATTTTGTGGAATACAATTCTTATCTGGACAACCATCAGGGGGTGCCAAAGCTCGTGAGCACCCGGCCTGACTTCTCCCTCGACTTCGACGCTATTGAAAAAGCAATCTCGGAAAAAACAAGGGCGGTTTTGATCAATTCACCGAACAATCCTACGGGAAAAGTCTACTCCAAGCAGGATATGGACACCCTGGGGAACCTGCTGACCGCTTACAGCCGAAAACGCGGGGAGCCCATTTATCTGATCTCTGATGAGCCCTATCGCAAAATCGTTTATGATGGGATCGCGGTTCCCAGTGTGTTTGATGCTTATCCGGAGACGTTCGTCATCACGTCTTTTTCAAAAGACCTGTCCCTTCCCGGCGAGCGAATAGGCTATGCCGCGATCCATCCTGCCATTTCGGACAAGAAATCGGTCATGGGAGGGATGATCCTGTGTAACCGCGTGCTGGGGTATGTGAATGCGCCGTCCCTCATGCAAAGGGCGATCTCCAAGCTTCTGGAGGAAAGTGTGGATATTTCCCTTTATCAGAAGAAGAGAGACATGCTCTGTAACGGACTGGCGGATTGCGGATATGAGGTTACGAAGCCGGGAGGAGCCTTCTATCTCTTTCCGAAGACTCCCATCCCGGATGATGTCGCTTTTGTGACCGCCTTGCAGGAAGAGAACATCCTTGCTGTCCCCGGAAGCGGATTCTACGGCCCCGGCCACATGAGGATCGCCTATTGTGTGGATGACCGCACCATTGAGAAAGCCATGCCGGGGTTTGAGAGAGTGATCAAAAAATACAAATAGCCGGTACACGGCTCACGGTGCACGGTGCACGGCAAAAGATAAGGACAGGTTTTCCGTGCACCGTGTCCCGTGCGCCGTGTACCGTCTTGGGAGGTTGAGCTATGTACGCCAAGATGCTTTCACTGAGATTTCCTCCGTCGGCCGTCAATGAGCCGATTGTGGCCAGCCTCATCCGCAAGTTTGATCTGAACTGCAATATCCTCAAAGCCACGATCTAAAAAGGGTATCCGTTACCTGAAAAGCATCGGAGTCAAGGTGGAAAGCATCGGGCAGGATATCCGAAGAAACGAAGAGAAGTGCTTTCAGTGCGGGGCCTGCACTGCGGTTTGCCCGACAGGAGCCCTCTTCATCAGGAGACCTTCCATGGAGGTTATCTTTGCCGGGGACAAGTGCAGCGCTTGCGAAATGTGCGTGGCTGCCTGCCCTGCAAAGGCGATGGAGGTCAGATTCGATCGAAGCCTCATTGAGTGAGATGATGAGTATGCGGCTCTCTGAGTCGCTTCACAGATCTCCTGGTTCAACTTTGGTGCGGATAGGAGGTGAAATCCGAAGCACGAAATCCGAAGCACGAAACAATACCTAATGACCAAAATTCAAATGACCCAAACCAGAAGCAATTTTCTGAGTATTTCTAGGATTGGGTTTTGGTCATTTGGAAATTGGAAATTCGGATTTGTTTCGGATTTCGATATTCGAATTTCGAATTTTGGGTTCTAAACTCTGCCAGCATAGACCTCCCTTGAAGATCCTCCAATCATGAGCACAGAGCCATCATCAGTCCTTGTCGCGCGCAGCGGGGGAGGGGATAGCGCTCTTGCCGCCGCCCTGCTCAAGGAGCAAGGCTGGCAGGTTAAGGGGCTGCATTTCCTGCTGCCTGCGCCTGCCATCAAACGAACGGAAAGGCAGAATTCCGTTCGAAGGGTTGAAGATCGCCTGAAGATTCCTGTCTCCTATATCCACCTGGAGG
>PDVJ01000448.1_pt1 | contig 14037 bp, 12 predicted proteins | sample 1369811 | NCBI WGS metagenome assembly PDVJ01 (sample SAMN07795376, study PRJNA414565) | Alkali sediment metagenome, whole genome shotgun sequencing project. | reverse complement strand
CTCACGCCGCGTCCGAAGTCGCGCCGCAACGAGCCGCGACACCTGACCCATATTCTCGCGGCGGTCGCCGCCTGCCGACCAGAGCCTGCCGCAGCAATTGCCGAGGCGACCACCCGCAATGCCATGGCATTCTTCGGCTTTCCATCGTGACGCAAGTACGGCGTTAATCTAGAAACGACGTTCTATATGGATCCTACATAACTGTTTATTAAGGTTTTTATGGATATACTTTCAACGCAAAATTCGATCGGTCGCACCTGGGATCAGTCGATCCTTCCCGAGCTGATGGATTACGTGCGGATCCCGAACAAGTCCCCGGCGTTCGACCCCGACTGGGAGGCGCATGGCCACATGGAGGCCGCCGTGCAGCTGATGCGCCGCTGGGCCGAGGCGCACGCCCTGCCCGGCACGCGTATCGAAGTCCTGCGAATTCCCGGTCGCACGCCGCTGCTGATGCTGGACGTGCCGGGCCAGGTCGACGACTGCGTGCTGATGTACGGCCATCTCGACAAGCAACCTGAGTTCACGGGCTGGTCCGACGGACTCGATCCGTGGACACCCGTGCTGCGCGACGGAAAGCTCTATGGTCGCGGCGGAGCCGACGACGGCTATGCCCTCTTCGCTTCACTCACAGCGCTGCGCACGCTGCACGAGCAGGGCGTGCCGCATGCCCGTGCGGTGATCCTCATCGAGGCCAGCGAGGAAAGCGGCAGCCCCGACCTCGAGCACCACATCGAGGCCCTGGGTGACCGCCTCGGGACTCCGTCGCTGGTCGTGTGCCTCGATGCGGAATGCGGCAACTACGACCAGCTGTGGGCGACCACGTCACTGCGCGGTAACCTGATCGCCACCTTGAGGGTCGACGTGCTTACCGAAGGCGTTCACTCGGGCACGGCGAGCGGCATCGTTCCGTCCAGTTTCCGCGTGCTGCGCGAGATCCTTGCGCGGGTGGAGGACGCGAGCTCGGGTGCCAAGATGCGAGCTCTGGCGCGATCCTTATCGAGGAACTGAACAGCGAAATTCCGCCCGACCGTCGGGCCCAGGCCCGCGCGGCGGCGGCCGTGCTCGGCAACTCCGTGATCGAGAAATTCCCTCTGCCGCCGGGAATGCGCACGGTTTCGAACGATCCGTACGAACTGCTGCTGAACAACACGTGGCGCCCGACGCTGTGTGTCACGGGAGCAGACGGCCTGCCCGCCAGCCGCAGCGCAGGCAACGTGCTCAGGCCCCAGACGACGCTGAAGCTGTCATTCCGGCTGCCGCCAACGCTGGCCGCGGCCAGCGCGTCGGACGCGGTGCGCCGTGCGCTCGAGCGGGATCATCCTTACGGGGCGGCCGTCAGCGTCACGGTCGAGTCGGCAATGGCCGGATGGAACGCGCCCGCGGTCGCTCCCTGGCTCGAGCAGTCGATGCAGCAGGCCTCGCAGGAGTTCTTCGGTCGCGATGCGATGTACATGGGCACCGGCGGCAGCATCCCGTTCATGGGCATGCTCGGCCTGCGTTTCCCCCGTACGCAGTTCCTGATCACGGGCCTGCTCGGGCCGAAGTCGAACGCGCATGGCCCGAACGAATTCCTGCACATCGAGACCGGCAAGCGACTGACGGCATGCGTAGCGCGGGTGGTCGCCGACCACGCACGGCGATAACCGGGAATGCGCCTAACGCGCCAGCGGGTTCGGCTCTGCCGCGGCCTTGATCTGCGCCCACACCGGCGCAAACGCGGCGGCGGCGCCGCCAGCCCGCTCGACGACCGGAAACTCGTCCTGCAATGCATCCAGCCGCAGCACCACGTCGGGCCGACCCTTGGGAAACTCGCCGCGCATCGAGAACAGGATGCGCCCTTCCACCGGCACGTCGCCCGCGAAGTGACGGACGGCCGCCATACGGTCGTAGAGCATCGGCAGCGGATTCGTGAACGTGAAGTGGCGCTTCGCTCCGAACACGGACCATTGCTCCATCTTCTCGCCGGCGAAGATCATCCCTGCAACGTCGAACAGGTCGAGCACCAGCAGGCCGCGCTGCGTCAACAGCAGGTAGTTGACGTGGATGTGCTCGCCCGTGCCGGTCGGCACGAGCACGTTGCGCAGTTCCTCGTATGCCACCGAGGAGATCACGTTGTCGATCGCACGGCGGGCGCGAATCTGCCTCAGCAGGTCCAATGCGTAATAGACGCCGGCCGCCAGGACCCCGAGACCGAACAGGACCCACAGCCAGACGGGCAACCCCAGCAGCTCTTTCATGCTCGCTCCCCGAGGACGGTACGCAGTTGCTCGATCTCGGGCCCGATCTCCGTCTGCAGCGACGGCAGCGCGAGCAGTGCCGCGAGCGCCGCCGGAACCGGCACTTCAGTCCCGATCAGCGGCTCGACGATGTCGTTGAACTTCGCCGGATGCGCCGTCGCGACCAGCACCCACCGCTCTCCGGCACGCCGCGCGCCGAGGCGCTCGTAGACGCAGGCCGCGGTCGCCGTGTGCGGGCACCAGGTCTGCGCGAATCGAGAGTAGTCGCGCTTGATGGCCGCGCGAATCTCGTCGTCGCTGACCGAATGCGCGCTCAGGCGGCCACGCAGCCCTTCCCAGTCCGGGAAAAGCCAGCGCAGACGCTCCATGTTGCTCGGATTGCCCACGTCCATGGCGGAAGCGAGCGTAGCGACGCTCGGGCGCGGACGCCACTCCCCGCTGCGCAGGAAATCGGGCACCGTCACGTTGGCATTGGCGGCGAGCACGATCTCGCCGATCGGCAGCCCGATCTCGCGCGCCCAGACGCAGGCGAGCGCGTTGCCGAGATTGCCGGTCGGAATGATGAAATTCGGAGCACGCCCGTCGGTCCGCCACAACTCCAGGCTGGCCTTCGCGTAGTAGACCATCTGTGGCAGCAGCCGTCCGACGTTGATGCTGTTGGCGGAAGAAAGGCACAGGTCGCGGGCGAGCGCCGCATCCACGAACGCCTCCTTGACCATCCGCTGGCAGTCGTCGAACGTACCGCCGACCGCAAGAGTACGTACGTTGCGGCCCCAGCAGGCAAGTTGCTTTTCCTGCCGCGGTGAAACGAGGCCCCGCGGGTAGAGGATAACGACGTCCACCCACGGCCTGTCGTAGAAGGCCGCGGCAACGGCGCCGCCGGTGTCGCCCGAGGTCGCAACCAGGATCGTGAGCCGGCGCGGATCGTCGCGCGGCACGCGCTCGAGCGTCGCGGCGAGAAAGCGCGCGCCAAAGTCCTTGAACGCCGCCGTCGGGCCATGGAAGAGTTCGAGCACCGAAAGCGGCCCGGCCGCGCCATTCACGTCGACGAGCGGCGCCGGGAAAGAAAAGGCGTCGTTCGTGATGGCGGGCAGGAAGTCCGACATCGCGTCGCCGGCGCAGGCGCGAGGCGAGCTCCGGCAGCGTGGATTCGCGAGCGAGCGCGCCGGCATCGACGCGAGGCAGTGACACCGGCACGTAAAGCCCGCCGCCGGGCGCGAGGCCCTGCGCGATCGCCGCGCCGAGACCGACGCGGTGCGACCCGTCGCGAGTGCTCTGGAACTGCATCAGGCGTCCACCACCCTCGCACCCTCGAGATCGATCGCCGACACCCAGCTGTCGGCTTCGAGGCCGTGCTCGCGGAACGCGGCGACCATCCGTGCCCGCACGGACTCCGCATCGCGGATCTCGGCCCACGCGAAGATCGTCGGTCCAGCCCCGGAAATCGAGCAGCCGAGCGCACCGGCCGCGAGCGCGCCCTGCTTGACGTCGGCAAAGCCCGGAATGAGCACCTGGCGTTGCGGCTCGATGATCACGTCGAGCAGCGACTCGCGGATCAATGGCAGGTCGGAGCTGTAGCAACCGGCGAGGAATCCGGCGAGGTTGGCCTGCTGCCAGATCACGTCGGACAGCTCGACCGTCTTCTTCAGGATCGCGCGCGCCTGACGCGTGGCCAGCACCATGTGCGGGTGCACAAGCACGCAGCGCACGCTGTCCGGCACCGGAATGCGCTTCACGTGGGGATTGTCGATGCCGACAGTCAGAACGAGGCCGCCGAACAGCGACGGTGCGATGTTGTCCACGTGCACCGAGCCGCTCGCCACCGCCTCGCCCTGCATTGCGAACTTGAGGAGTTGCGTGCGGTCGACCGGGCGATCCACGAGCGCCGCGCAGGCCACGACAGCAGCAACCGCCGAAGCGGCCGACCCGCCGAGGCCCGAGCCGAGCGGGATGCCCTTTTCGATCTCGAGTTCGAATCCGAACGGCAGGCCGAGACCGCGCTGCAGCGCGAGCGCCGCCATGCCGGCGGTATTCTTCTCCGGCGCGAGCGGCAGGTCGCTCACCACTCCCTTGATCGAGCGAATCAGCACCCCTGGCTCTGCCCGCCGCGTGGCACACACGCGATCGCCCAGCGCGGCGACACTCTGGCCGAGGATGTCGAATCCGACCGCTACGTTGCCGACGCTCGCTGGTGCAAAGGCCGTCGCCGAAGTTCGCGTGCGGCTCAAAGCTTCGCCCCGAGGTACGCGCAAACCCGCAGCAGGTCGGCAAATACGCCTGCGGCCGTCACGGCCGGGCCGGCGCCCGGTCCCTGCACGATGAGCGGATTCTTGTCGTAGCGGGCGGTCTGGAAGCGCACGATGTTGTCTGTCAGCGCGATATTGGCGAACGGATGGGACGTGGGGAGCTCCACGACACCGACTTTGGCCCTGCCGTCCACGTCCACCGACCCCACGTAGCGAAGCACCTGGCTGCGTGCCTGTGCCGCCCGGAGCCGCGCCAGCATCGGTTCGTCGAATTCGGACAGCCGGTCGAGGAACTCGTCGATGCCGCATTTCTGCAATGCCGACGGCACGAGACTCTCGACGACGACGTCACCCATCTCGAGTCGCTGCCCCATCTCCCGCCCGAGGATGATGAGCTTGCGGGCCACGTCCATGCCCGAGAGGTCGTCGCGCGGGTCGGGCTCGGTGTAGCCCAGCGACTTCGCCTGCCGGACCACCGACGAGAAGGACTGGCTGCCGTCCCAGGTATTGAACAGATAGGCGAGCGTTCCGGAGAACATGCCCTCGATGCGACGTATTTCGTCGCCGGTCTCGCGCAGGTCGCGAAGCGTCTGGATGACCGGCAGCCCTGCGCCCACCGTCGCCTCGTACAGGTAGTGCGAGCCCGCCGCGCGACGCGATTCGCGCATGCGCTCGTAATACTCGTAGCCCGCGCTGTTCGCCTTCTTGTTCGGCGTGACGATGTGGATGCCTTCGGACAGCCAGTGCGCGTAGCGGTTCGCCAGCTCCGCGTTCGCACTGCAGTCGATGATCACGGCATGCGGAAACTGATCGGCGTGCACGTGGTCGGCGAAACGCTCGAGATCGACGGGACCCTCGCCCGCCGCATACTCCTCACGCCAGCGCGCGAGGTCGACCGAGCCCTGCACGAGACGCATCGCCCTGGAGCCCGCGATGCCGCGCACGCGCAGGTCGATCTTGAAGTCCCGGCGCAGGCGTTCCACCTGCGAGGCGATCTGGTCGAGCAGCGCGCCACCGACCAGACCGGGCCCGATCAGGCCGATCGAGACCGTGTGCGCTGACAGGTAGAAGCTCGAGTGCACGGCGCGCAGCGCACGGGCACTGCCGCGACCGTCGATAACGACCGAGATGTTGCGCTCGGACGCGCCCTGCGCAATGGCACGCACGTTCACGGCGGCCTTGCCGAGCGCGCTGAACACCTGCGCCGCGACTCCGTGGGCTCCGGCCATGCCGTCGCCAACCACCGCGAGGATGCTGCAGCCGTGATTGACCTCGATGCTCTGTATCTGGCCCTCACGCAACTCCGGATCGAAGGCACGACGCACGACGCGCTCGGCACGCTCGGCCTCGACCTCGGGCACGGCGAAGCAGATCGAGTGCTCCGAACTGCCCTGCGAGATCAGGATCACCGAGATCCCCTCTTCCCGCAGCGCGCCGAACAGGCGATGCGCGGTGCCAGGGACGCCGATCATGCCGGCTCCCTCGAGGTTCAGCAGCGCGATCTTCTCGACCGTCGTAATTCCCTTCACGAGCGGGCTCGGCGCGGTGCGATCGTGGATCAGCGTGCCGGCCTTCTCGGGCGCAAACGTGTTGCGGATCCAGATGGGGATCCGCTTCGCAACCGCCGGGGCCATCGTCTGCGGATGGATGACCTTGGCACCGAAATAGGCGAGTTCCATCGCCTCGTTGTATGAGATCTCGTCGATCACCTGTGCCTCGGGCACCAGGCGAGGGTCGGCGCTCAGTACGCCGTCCACGTCGGTCCAGATCACGATCTGGCCGGCATCGAGCAGCGAGCCGAAAATGGACGCTGAGAAATCGCTGCCGTTGCGGCCGAGCGTCGTCTGCAGTCCCTGTGTGTCGGTCGCGATGAAGCCCGTGACGACCAGCGTTCCGGTGAAGTCCCGGGGCATCTCGGCCTGTCGAGCCAGTGCACCCGGCCGTTCGACACGCCGCGTCGGCGCAACAGGCGCTCGAACATCCGGGTCGACCAGATCTCGCCGTAGCCGGAGATGAGGTCACGCAGCGTAGTGGACGCCGAGCGCACCAGGCGCACTGTCTGCAGGATCCCTGCTATGTCCTGGCAGTCGCGATCGAGCGCCAGCACGAACTCGTCGTAGAGGTCGCCGTCGAGCAGTTCCCTGGCGATGCCGACGTGACGAAGACGAAGCTCCTCTATCCGGTCCTCGAGGTCCGGATCCTGCCGCTCGGCAAGGGCTATCAACGTGAGCAGCGCGTCGGTCACGCCGCGGCAGGCGGACAGGACGACCGCCTTGCGGCTGGCCGGGTCGGCCTCGAAGATGCCGGCCACCTTCTGCATGCAGGCGGCGTCTGCGACGCTCGACCCGCCGAACTTATGGACTTTCCAGGCTTCCAAGGTCAACTCGCTCCCATGCAGCCGCCCACGCAGGCACGCCGACCGGTCGCGGGGCGGCGACGGGCCAAGCCGGGTGCGGACTGAGGGGAGACTCCTCGTTTATAGTCCATGGCACTCTATCTTCTTGCCACGCGGCAGGCAAACTAGGAGGCCATGAGCGATTCGGGACCTGCAAGCCTGCACGCGGCCATCCTTGCGGCCGGTGCCTCCACTCGCTTCGGCAGCGCCAAGCAACTCGTGCGACTCGGCGGTACGCCGGTGCTGCACCAGGCGATCGCGAATGCCGCGCTCGTGGCCGGTCATTCGGTAACAGTCATCCTCGGTGCGCGTGCCCGGGACATTGGGCCGGCGCTACGGCAGTCCTCCGTTGCAGTGGTGGTCAACCGCGACTGGGAGGAAGGACTTGCGAGTTCGATCCGCGCTGCCGTGCATGCGACGCCAGCCGGATGCGAAGGCCTGATGCTCGTGCTTGCCGACCAGGTAGCCGTGACCGGCGACGACTTGAAGCGTCTGTATGCTGGCTGGCGTCGCCATCCGGTCCTTATTGCCGCCGCCCTGCATGGCGGCGCGCCCGGCGTGCCCGCGATCTTTCCGCGCTGGGCCTTTACGGACCTGCTGCAGTTGCGCGGCGACCGAGACCCACGTCTCTCGATCCGCCGAAGCATGGACCGGGTCGTGCGCATTCCGATGCCGAATGCGGCCATGGACCTCGGTCGAGGCGGCGGGCGGTCGCACGGAGCTCTGAAGGCCGTTGAACCGGCCGGGCGCACAGCAGTCAGCCCGACGCGCTCAGAGTATCGGTCGTGGCCTCGTCGTTGCCGGTCTCTGGCGCCTCGTCCTGACAGGTCGCCGGGACCTCGTCCATTGGCACGAGCGAGAACGAGCGTCGTTCCAGCCACTCGACGAGGGGGCGAAATGTGTCCAGGTCCTCCTGGAGCAACGCGCCCTTCATCTCATGCAGGCCCATGCCCGTCTCCGCCGACCGAACATAGGCCTGAGAATCCCGCAGCACCGCGGCCACAGGGATCCTCATGCTCTGCAGGAACCGCATCAGGGACTGATACGCCTTGGTATAGCGGCGCGCGCGATTCGCGACAATAACCAGCCGCTTCTCGGAGCGGTGCACCTTGCCGACCAGCAGCAGGTCAGCGATGCAGCGCGACGCCGCGTGAATATCGATGTCGGACGGCAGCACCGGGACGACGATCGCGCTCGCATCGCGCACGACATCCGACATCTGCAACGCGTTCAGTGCGGCGGGCGTGTCCACGATCAGCCGCTCGGTCCCCGGCGGCGACCGCAGCGCAAACGCCCGCGTCACTCCCATCCGCTGCTCGTAGGCCGCGATCGGGTGAATGGGCGAGCACTCGGACGGCCTCAACTTGAGCCAGCGGATGCTGGATCCCTGCGGATCCATGTCCATCAGTGCGACGCGCAGCCCTTTCCAGGCGTAGTAGGCCGCGAGATTCGTCGCGACCGTCGATTTTCCGGAGCCCCCTTTCGGGTTCAGGACGACAATCTTCTGCATGAGTGAGGGTTGCGGGATCATCCGTGTCGGCTTCCGGTCCCGACCCTAACCGACTCCGGACAATCCGGCAAGACCGTTCCCCGAAAATGAGACCCAGGACCTGCTTGCCGCCCCAGCACGCTGCGGTATCCCATCCACATCCTACTGTTCACCATCGGCAGCCCGGAGCTTTGCGACGATGAAGGCGCGGTGCGGAACGTGCAGCAGGTCGGCGATGCGGCGGATGAGGTGCTCCTCGTACTTGTGGATCACCGAGTCTGCGCCTGCGACCCGCCAGAGCTGCTCGACCAGCCGCAACTTTTCCTCCTCGCTGCAGGCCCGATTCACCAGCGATGTGAACTGGTAAAGATCGTGCGACGCGTCGACTCGACGTTCGGCCAGCTCAAGCAGCTCGCGACCGTCGGATTCGCCGAGCCCGAGCTGGCGACCGATCGACTCGATCACCTGGCGTCGCTCCGCGTCGTCCGTTTCATGGTCCGCGCGCAGCACTTCGACCATGAGGGCCGCGACCGCGAGCCTGAAGCCTTCGCCGTCTTCAGCTGCCGCGCTCGTGTTGCCCGACAGGCGGTCCGAGATCCACTTCGTCAGATTGCGCACGTTGCTTCGCCTGCAGGTCGTCGTCAGTCAGTGATCCGCCGGATTCCCGGCATTCGCCAGTCGCCGTTCAGGATCGCGTCCTGCGGCCAGTAGAGCCGGGCCGTGACCCGAAACGCTCCTTGCCCGGCAACCGGCAACCAGTTACTGCGACGGCCCGCTTCGGGCGGCTCGGCCTGCAAGTATATGTCGAGGGACCCGTCCGCATTGAACGTGAGCGGGTCGCGGTCTCCGAGTGCGTAACGGCCGATCGGATTCGCAACAAGGAAACCGTCGCCGTCGTACGCGGTCACCGACCAGAAGGCTCTTACCGGCGGAAGCCCTCCCGCCGGAAAGTGCAGTACGTAGCGCAGTTCGCCCGACAGCGGCTCGCCATCGGCGTCCCTTTGCGCCTTCGGATAGACGGCGTCAGCCGGCAGGTTCGCACCGAGCCCTGCCATCGCGACGACCGCGCGCAGCCCGTACTCCGTGCCGTAGGCACCGATGTTCATCGGCGGGACGGACCACCCGGCCTGGAGCTCCCTCGGACTTTCGGCCGCACGCTGCATCCGCCGCGCCGCGATCTTCATGCCGAGCGAGATTGCCTCGTGCTCGAGCCAGCCCCATGCCTCGACCGGCTGGCCCGGGCGCACGCCCAGGCTCTCAAGCTTTTCGAGCGCAGGCCCGTCCGAGGCCGCCGGCGGATTGTCGGCGAGCAATCGTGCCAGGGTCCCGAAGTACGTCCCGGCGTCCATGGCACGCATCTGGAGAAGTGGCGGCTCCGGCGCGGTTTCGGCGCGCTGCCACGCGGTTGGAGTGGGCGTGCTCCCCGCCACGAAATCCTCTAGGCTTCTCAGGCGCAGCTGTGCCTGCAGGCCATGCACGAATCCGTAGTCGGCAACGCCGTTCGTCTGGATGCGCCCCAGCAGCCAGGCGATGCGCGTTGGCGAGCGCAGCAGCGTCGCTCCGTCGGGAACGGTGCCGTCCCAGCCAGGCCCGACGATGAGGAAGACGCCGGGACCCCGCCCCGTCGTGCGCGAACCGATGGACGCAAAGACGTTGGTCCAGCCGTCCAGCAACTGCATGACGTAGTAGCGGTCGGTCGCGGGCACCTCGAACACCCGCGGTCCGTCCGCCAGGTCGAGCCAGGCGATCGAATACAGCGTGTCGACATTTGGCCGGACGACCTCGCGGAAGCCCGCATCCGGGAACACAGGCACGTTGACAAGAGTGTTCGGCGCGGCGCGTGTGGCAGTGAACGCGCGCTGCGTTACGTCCATCAGCACCAGCGGATAGCCGTAGACATACGATTCCGCGGCCTTCCGGATGGTGGTCCGTGTCGCCGCCACCAAAACGACGACGACAACCGCCGCGACGGCCAGCCCGACCAGCCAGGGCTTCAACTTCATGGAACCCGCTCCGGGATCAAAGCGAGGAATCGCATCGGATCAGTGTATTGACGCGTTTCCGGCCCCGCAACAAAGGCGCGCTGGATTTCGACGCGCCGCCGGCCGATGATCACCGTTGGCAGACGTCGAAACTCAAGCTCAAGGAGTTGAAGATGAACGGTGCGCAGTCCCTCGTACAGACACTCGTCAACTGCGGAGTCGAGGTCTGCTTCAGCAATCCTGGCACGTCGGAAATGCACTTCGTCGCGTCGGTCGATTCGATTCCCGGCATGCGTCCGGTCCTGTGCCTGTTCGAGGGCGTCGCGACCGGTGCGGCCGACGGATATGGCCGCATGGCCGGCAAGCCTGCGTGCACGCTGCTACACCTGGGGCCCGGCCTCGCGAACGGTCTAGCCAACCTGCACAACGCGCGGCGCGCCGCGACACCCATCGTCAACGTCGTCGGCGATCATGCGACTTACCATCTGCAATACGACGCGCCGCTGACTTCGGACCTCGTCGGATTCGCGCGACCGGTTTCGTCGTGGCTCTGCGAATCGAAGAGTTCGCGCAGCGTGGCCGCGGACGCCGCAAGGGCGGTGCAGGCCGCCACTGCGGCGCCCGGAGGCATCGCCACACTCATCCTGCCGGCGGACACGGCCTGGAGCGATGCCCATCACGCCGCACGTCCGCTGCCGGCCATCGGTCCGCATCCCGCGTCCCCGGATGCCATCGACGAGTGCGCGGAACTGCTGCGCAGCGGCAGAAAGACCGCGATCCTGCTGCGTGGCCGGGCGCTGCGCGGTGCGGGCCTCGAGGCCGCCGGCCGGATCGCGGCGAAAACAGGGGCCCGATTGCTGTCGGACACGTTCGCGCCCCACAGCGAGCTCGGCGCCGGCCGCGTACCGGTCGAGCGCCTGCCCTATTTCGCCGAGCAGATCGTCGAGTCGCTGGCGGGCATCGAACAGATGATCCTGGTCGGCTCGAAACCGCCGGTCTCGTTCTTTGCCTATCCGGGCAAGCAGAGCTGGTGTTCGCCCGAGCGATGCCACTTTGCGCAGCTTGCACACGAGCACGAGGACGGCGCGCAGGCCCTCGAAGCGCTGGACCGGGCGCTGGGTGGAGCGGTGCCACAGCCGGCCCGTATCCCGCTTGCCCTTCCCGAACTGCCTACTGGCCGCCTCACGGCGCTCGCCGTGGCGCAGGCAATCGCGCACCTCACGCCCGACAATTCGGTCTTTTCCGACGAATCCGCGACTTCGGGATTCCCGCTCGCGATGATGATGTCGCGGGCGCGACCGCACGATCACCTCGCACTCACGGGCGGCTCGATCGGACAGGGCCTGCCGCTTGCAGTCGGCGCGGCGATTGCCTGCCCTGACCGAAAGGTAATCTGCCCGCACGGCGACGGCGGCGCGGCCTACACGCTGCAGGCGCTGTGGACCATGGCTCGCGAAAAGCTCGACGTCACGACGGTCATCTACGCCAACCGCTCCTACGCGATCCTCAACATCGAGTTGCAGCGGGTCGGGGCAATTGGAGCCGGGCCGAAGGCGCTGTCGATGCTCGATCTGCACAACCCCGAGATCAACTGGACCAGCATCGCAACAGGGCTCGGCGTCGAAGCGAGCCGGGCCGAGACGGCCGAGCAGTTCAACGCACAGTACGCCTCGGCAATGAAGCAACGCGGGCCGCGACTGATCGAGGCGATGATCTAGGCAATCACTTTGGCACAGGTCCGCCCTTCGCCGCGATGATCTTGCTCGCCTCGGACATTGCGCCGTCCACGGCGTGCTTGATGCAATCGGCCTCGCCGTATCCCTCTACCGGGAACTTGACGTCCATTTCCTTGCAGGATGACGTCGCCGTTTCGCGGATACGTTTCTCGAGTTCCTTTATGCCTTTCGGCGTCGCCAAGTCCAGGTCCGCGTAACTTACGCTGCTCGAGATCGTGATCTCACGGACCGGGACCCCGTAATGGGTCTGCGCGACTTTCTGGGAGCGGGCGGCCTGGACCGTCACCACCTCCACGGGCTCGGCCCGGGCCATGCCCCCAGCCATCGCGCAACTACCCACCACCAGCACGGCGAAGGCCTGCCCAAAGCGGATCTTTCTCATGATCGCCCTCCTTCCTCCCGGGAACGGGGCACCTCCCGCGCGGAGCGTCAACCGTTCCCTTTCGGAGCCAGCCTACTACCATCGGCCAGCCGGAGAATCAGGGATATGGGAAGGTCAAGTGTGGGCAATTCGACCGTCAGCCTATCACTCGTCCACCTTGCACCTGACGTCCACGGAGACATCGAACCACTGCTGCGTGGCGCGCAGCGTCGCGGAACCCATCTTGCCTGGCTCCACGAACACGAAGGTCTGGAAAGGCAGTTGTGGATCAGCCTCGAAGTTCAGGTCGCAGCGCACTTTCTGCGTGGTGTTGTTGGTCAGGTTGACCACCAGCACGCCCGGGTTCGAGACCGGCTCGATCTTGATGTCGAGACCGTCGAGGTGCGGCGTGACCTCGACCGTGTAGTCCTGGGCCAATGCCACCGGCCCCCCCCATGAATGACGCCAGCGCGGCAAAGACAGCGCAATTCGATCTCAAGCGAGAACGCCGGGATCGCGAACTCTGGGGCGTCCGGAATCGTCACGATGGTCCGGAACCGGCCGCGGGAGCACAATGCCGATCACTGTCGCAAAGGCTGGCTCGGGGATCGACTCGGGGCTCGAGAGGACTGTCGCCTATGACTCAGATCTCGATGGCGCTGACGGAGCTTTCCGGCCGAACAAGCGTGTCCGGCACTTCTGCCGAGATCGAAGAGGCCCTGACGGGGAGCGGGATCGGATTGTGGGACTGGGACCTCGTCAGCGGCAGGGCCGGCTATTCGCCGCTCAATAACAGCATGCTCGGATACGGCGCAGGCGAGCTCGGCGAAACATTCGCCGAGCAGGCGGCGAAGATTCATCCCGATGACGCGCGCGCCATGCGGGCCAATTTGGACCGGCACCTGCGCGGTGAGTCCGCTTCCTACAGCGCGGAGTTCCGCGTGCTGCGCAAGGACGGTACCTACGCATGGTTTGAGTCCCGGGGTATGGTCGTCGAGCACGGCCCCAACGGGGAGCCCTGGCGCATGATCGGGACGCACATAGACATCAGCGACCGCAAGACCAACGAGCAGCTGCGGCGAGATCTCGAAGCCGCGTTGCGGCGGAACCGGGACGAGCTTGAAGCGATGGTGCGGCAACAGACGCAGAAGCTCGTGGACGCCGCCGACGCCGCGGAGCTCGGGCACCGCGCCAAGAACGTGCTGCTGGCGAACATCGGCGAGAAATTTCGAGCGCCGCTGGACTCTTTAACCGATGCCAGCGCACAGCTGCTCGCGGGCTGCAGTGGAGAGGTCCCGCAATACATGCGCGAGCCGCTGGAACGGATCCAGCGCGCCGGGCGGCAGCTGTCCGACACGCTCCAGCGTCTCCTCGACGTGCGCAGCATCGAGACTAACGGCCTCGGGCAGTGCCCGACCCAGGTCAACCTGCGCCACGTCCTCGAGGAGCAGTGCGAGGAGGCGGAGAACAAGGCCCGCGCACGAGGCGTCGACCTGCGGACGGTGATCTGCGACGAGGACCTGGTCGTATTCGCCGACAGGGCACGGCTGGCCCAGGTCGTGCGTGAACTTATGGACAATGCAATCAA
>PDVJ01000447.1_pt1 | contig 14045 bp, 12 predicted proteins | sample 1369811 | NCBI WGS metagenome assembly PDVJ01 (sample SAMN07795376, study PRJNA414565) | Alkali sediment metagenome, whole genome shotgun sequencing project. | reverse complement strand
TCGACATGCTGAAGAGCCTCGGCGCGCCGCACATCCGCATCATCGTGGGCGGCGGCGGCACGATCGCGCCGCACGAGATCGAGGAACTCGAGGCCTACGGCGTCGAGCGCATCTACACGCCCGAGGACGGCCGCAGGCTCGGCCTCGACGGCATGATCGACGACGTCTTCAAGCGCGTGCGCAGGGCAACGCGTCCCGGCTTCGAGTTCGGACCGGTCGGTCCGCGCGACCATCAGCAGATCGCACGCACGATCTCCGCTCTGGAGCGTGGCGAAGTCGAAACGCCATTGAGCGAAACCCTGCGCCGGGCCGTGTCGCGCAGCGTGAAGCGGACGCCAGTCGTGGGCATCACCGGCACCGGTGGGGCAGGCAAGTCCTCGCTGACCGACGAACTGCTGATGCGCTTCGTGCGGCAGTTCCCCGATCGCAACATCGCCGTCGTNGCCATGGACCCGACGCGNCGCCGCAGCGGNGGNGCGCTCCTTGGCGACCGTATCCGCATGAACTCGCTCGCGGCCGAGCAGGTGTTCATGCGGTCGCTCGCGACGCGGCGGCAGAACCTGGCGACCAGCGCGGTACTGGCCGACGTGCTCAACCTGCTCAAGTATGCGGGTTTCGACCTCGTCGTCGTCGAGACGGCGGGCATCGGCCAGAGCGACTCGGAGATCGTCGACCTGGTCGACGTGCCGATGTACTACGGTGCGGCGAGCCAGCTCGAGAAGATCGACATGCTCGACTTCGCCGACCTGGTCGCGCTCAACAAGTTCGAGAAGCGCGGTGCCGAAGATGCGCTGCGCGACGTGCGCAAGCAGTGGCGTCGCAACCGGGTCGAGTTCAAGCGGCCCGACGACCAGGTGCCGGTGTTCCCCACGATCGCCAGCCGCTTCAACGACCCGGGCGTGAACCGCCTCTTTGCCGCGCTCTGCGCTCGGCTCGATGAAAAAGCGGGCGGCGAGCAGCGCTGGGTTGTGACCGATCCCGGTCCGACGGAACTGGTCGAGCGCCACGCCCTGGTGCCGGCGACGCGCGCGCGCTACCTCGCCGATATTTCGACCAACGGTCGCCGGGCGCAGGAGGCGATCGTGCACCGTGCCGAAGCGGCGAGGCGCGCCCAGAGCCTGCACGAGGCACTGCGCACGCTGGGCGATGCATCTCTGCCCGAACCGCTCGAACGCTACGGCGCAGCAGTGCTTGCCGATGGCAGCGTGGAGCGCTCGAGGCAGTGGGCAGCGAAGGCCTCGCCCTGTTGCGCCAGTGGCCGGCGATGGCAAAATCGGCCACCGACGACCAGTTCACGTACACCGTGCGTGGCAAGCAGATCCGCGGCGACAACTACGTGCCGACGTTGAGCCACAATCGCGTGCCCAAGCTCGCGGTGCCGCGCTACCGGGACTGGGGCGAGCAACTCACCTTCCTGTCGAAGGAGAACCTGCCGGGTCAGTTCCCGTACACGGCCGGCGTCTATCCTTATCGGCGCGAGGAAGAGGACCCGACGCGCATGTTTGCGGGCGAGGGCGGTCCGGAGCGCACCAATCGCCGGTTCCATTACGTCGCGGGCGGCCACGGTGCGGCGCGGCTGTCGACCGCATTCGATTCGACGACGCTGTACGGCGAGGATCCGGACGAGCGTCCGGACATCTACGGGCGCATCGGCAACTCCGGCGTCTCGATTGCGACGCTCGACGACATGAAGAAGCTCTACTCGGGCTTCGATCTCTGCGCGCCGACGACCTCGGTCTCGATGACGATCAATGGCCCGGCGCCAATGATCCTCGCGATGTTCATGAACACCGCGGTCGACCAGCGTGTCGAGAAACACCTGCGCGCCACCGGCCAGTGGGAAACGGCGCAGCAGAAGATCGCCGTGATGCTGAAGGATCACCCGCGCCCGGTCTACAAGGGCGACCTGCCGCCGAACCACGACGGATCCGGCCTTGGGCTGCTTGGCGTGACCGGCGACCAGCTGCTCGACGCGGAGACCTACCGGAAGATTCGCAAGGAGACGCTGTCGCTGGTGCGCGGCACGGTGCAGGCCGACATTCTCAAGGAGGACCAGGCGCAGAACACCTGCATCTTCTCGACGGAGTTCGCGCTGCGCATGATGGGCGACGTGCAGCAGTTCTTTACCGACAACGACATCCGCAATTTCTATTCGGTTTCGATCTCCGGATACCATATCGCCGAAGCCGGCGCGAACCCGGTGTCGCAGCTGGCGTTCACGCTCGCCAACGGCTTCACGATCGCCGAGTACTACCTCGCGCGCGGCATGAAGATCGACGACTTTGCGCCGAACCTGTCGTTCTTCTTCTCGAACGGGATGGACCCGGAGTACGCGGTGATCGGTCGCGTGGCGCGGCGCATCTGGGCGCGCGCGATGCGTGACCTGTACCGGGCCGGGCCGCGTTCGCAGATGCTCAAGTACCACATCCAGACTTCGGGTCGCAGCCTGCACGCGCAGGAAATCCAGTTCAACGACGTGCGCACGACGCTGCAGGCGCTCTACGCGCTGTTCGACAACTGCAACAGCCTGCACACCAACGCGTACGACGAGGCGATCACGACGCCCACCGAGGAGTCGGTGCGACGGGCGGTCGCGATACAGCTGATCATCAACAAGGAACTCGGGCTCAACAAGACGCAGAACCCGTGGCAGGGTTCCTTCGCGGTCGAGGAGCTGACCGACGTCGTCGAGGAGGCCGTGTACCGCGAGTTCGACAGCATCTCCGAGCGTGGCGGCGTGCTCGGGGCCATGGAGACGATGTACCAGCGCAGCCGCATCCAGGAGGAGAGTCTCTACTACGAGACGATGAAGCACGACGGCCGGTTGCCGATCGTCGGCGTCAACACGTTCCTTGGCGCGGAGGACGGTGGAGCCGAGATCCGCGGCGCCGAGCTGATCCGCTCGACGGAGGAGGAGAAGCGCGACCAGGTTCAGGCCGTGCGTGCGTTCCTCGAGCGTAACGCCGACCGACGTCCCGCAGCGCTCGCGACACTGCAGGAGACGGCTGCTCGCGGCGGCAACGTCTTCGAAGCGCTCATGGAGACGGTCAAGGTCGCATCGCTGGGCAGCATCTCGCGGGCCCTGTACCAGGTCGGCGGGCAGTACCGGCGCAACATGTAGCCGTCGCGCAACCCGACGTTACGCGCCGAGCCGCCATGAATTGGCTCACGGCGTCCCGGTGACGTCGCCCGGACAGGAGCCGCCCGGCGTGGACGCGGTCGGCGCGAGGTCCGGTTCGTCGAGCCTCTCGAGGATGAGGCGCCGCGTGGCCTCGCGAAGGGCCTCGGGCTTTACGCCGTCAGCGGGCAGCGGGGCGAGGAACTCGACCAGGATGCGACCGGGGCGGACGAGCAGCGACCGGCTCGGCATGGCGCGTCTCGCGCCGTGGATGACGGTTGGCACGACGGGCATGCCGCCACGTGCTGCGGCGACGAATGCTCCCACGTGGAATCGTTTCAGGCCGACATGCTCGTCGAAGGTCCCCTCGGGAAAGAAGACGAGCGAGTGCCCCTGCTCAGCGCGCCTGATCACGCTGCGAGCGCCCCGCTGCCGGCCGCCCTGGTCGGTACGGTCCACGAACTCCGAGCCGATGCGCCTGAGCAGCAGGCCGACGAACGGCATGTCGGCGGCTTCGCGCTTGATCACGAACGAGAATCGCGGAGGGAGCATTGCCTTCAGCACGATACCGTCGAGGTAGCTCGAGTGATTCGCCGCGATCACGCAGGATCGCTCGGGCAGGTTCTCGAGTCCCGCAGTCGTGACGCGCAGCCCGAGAACGGCAAGAGCGACCCTGGCGAGCTGGTGCGTCAGGTTGCGGCGCCAGTCGAGCCGCGGCACGCCCAGCGCAGCCACTGACGCAAGGACCAGCAGCAACAGGAAGATGGCAAGCGCACAGACGCCGTACAGCGTACGAAGCGCTCTGCCCACGAATCGAAGCATCGACGCGAATCCTCGTGTGGCAGGAGCCGTCCGGGCTCCCCGGCAGCATTCTGTGAACTGGTTCCGGTTATGTTAACGGCGGGCGGGATCTGTGAGGACAGTCACGCCCGGTGCGCGGTGTCGGCTCGCATACTCCGCGCCACTGAAGGCCTAGAGATCCCATGAGTACAGCAGTCAAGTCCAGCGTCCTCACCCGCGATTCGCGCGGCAGTGCAGGTACGCGCGGCCCCGGGCCGATCGACCGGTTTCTCGACGCGGTCTGGATGGAGCGGGGCCTGTCGCCCAATACGCTGGCCGCCTACCGCGCGGACCTGACCGCGCTCGATCGCTGGCTCGACGGGCACGATGCCGAGCTTACGTCCGCGAACCGCGGCGACCTGCTTGCATTCATGGCGTCCCGGGTGCAGGCCGGGGCACAGCCGCGCTCCACCGCGCGCCAGTTGTCGAGCTTCCGTCGATTCTACCGGTACCTGTTGCGCGAGGGGTCGCTGCGCGAAGACCCCACGGCCCTGATCGCCATGCCCAAGGTCGGGCGTTCGTTGCCCCGATCGCTCACGGAGGAGGAAGTCGAGGCCCTGTTGGCCGCTCCGGCCGTGAGCGATCCTCTTGGCCACCGCGACCGCACGATGCTCGAGGTGCTCTACGCGACCGGGCTGCGGGTCTCGGAACTCGTGAACCTCAAGCTCGCTGCGGTGAACCTGAACCAGGGCGTACTGCGCATCGTCGGCAAGGGCGACCGCGAGCGGCTCATTCCGCTCGGAGAGGAGGCTGTGCAGTGGGTGCAGCAGTTCCTTCTTGGGCCGCGGGTCGAAATCCTGCTCGAGCGGCAGACGGACTACCTGTTCCCGACCCGTCGTGGCGACCGTATGACACGCCAGGCTTTCTGGCACATCATCAAGCGCTACGCGAAGAAGGCGAACGTCGAAAAGGAACTGTCGCCGCATACGCTCCGCCACGCGTTTGCGACCCACCTGCTGAACAACGGTGCGGACCTGCGCGTTGTCCAGATGCTCCTCGGGCACAGTGACCTCTCGACGACCCAGATCTACACGCACGTCGCCCGCGAGCGCCTCAAGGACCTGCATTCGCAGCACCATCCGCGAGGTTGAGGTCTCCCCGGGCCATCGCGCGCGCGGCTCTGCTAGACTGCCGCGCTTTCGGATTGAACCAGTCACCGGCGCCGTTGTCTGACACGGTTGTCGGGGTTCGCGTCCCTGCCCGGATGGATCGCATGCGCACAGCCAGATTTTCCGTATTTCTAGCCGCTTCCTGNNNNGTCAAGGCAAGGGTCGTCGCTAAGCTGCACGACGTGAGCCCTTCCGACGTAGCCTCCTCGCCCGTCCCGGGGCTCTACGAAGTTACGATGGGCGGCCTGATCGCCTACGTCAGCGCCGACGGCAAGTACCTCTTCAGCGGCAACATCTACGACCTCGACACCGAGGTGAACCTGACCGCGATGCGACGCAATGCGGCCCGCGCCAAGGCCCTTGCGTCGGTTCGCGATGACCAGGCGATCATCTTCTCGCCCGACAAGCCGAAGATGACGGTCACGGTGTTCACGGACATCGATTGCGGCTACTGCCGAAAATTCCACAGCCACATCGCGGACCTGAAAAAGGCCGGCGTGCGGGTCCGCTACATGATGTTCCCGCGCACCGGCCCGGGCACGGAATCATGGCGCAAGGCGGAGGAGGTCTGGTGCTCGGCGGACCGCAACGAAGCCCTGACGCGCGCGAAGAAAGGCGATCCGGTCAAAGCCAAGGACTGCGGTGACGCGGCGATCGCCGTCCAGTATGGCATGGGTGAGCAACTCGGCGTCGAAGGCACACCGGCGGTGTTCACGCAGTCGGGCGACTATATCGGCGGTTACCTCACTCCCGAGCAGCTGGTACAGGCCGTCCAGGAGTCGCAGAAGGCGGCAACTGTGCGCTGACAGGCCTGCTTCAGCGTTCGAGCATCGACAGCTTGTTGGGGTAGCCGTCCCATTCCTTGGCATCGTCCGGGGCGTCCTTCTTCTCCGTGATCACCGGCCATTTCTTGGCCAGTTCCGCGTTCAGCGCCTTGAAGGCCTGCTGGCCGTCGGGCAGTTCCTCTTCCGAGAAGATCGCCTCGGCCGGGCACTCGGGCTCGCACAGCGTGCAATCGATGCACTCATCCGGGTCGATGACCAGCATGTTGGGACCCACGTGAAAGCAGTCCACCGGGCAGACCTCCACGCAATCCATGTACTTGCACTTGATGCAGTTCTCGGTAACGACGAAGGTCATCGGCTGGCTCCACGAACTTCTGGCCCGGCCGCGCCCGCTGGCGGCCGGAGGGGCGCGTATTGTGCCAAAGCGATGCTGCGCTGAGAAATCTCGGCTTCAGCCCGCCGGGCGCTTGCGCAGGTCGATGGCGGTGAAGTGGTGCGGCTCGACACCGCCGCGGCGGTCCTCCAGGTAGCGTCTGAGTGCGAAATCGACGCTGCGGAACGCCATGTCGTGCCATGGGATGTCACCCTCGTCGAAGAGCATGACTTCGAGGCTCTCCCGACCTACGCCGAAACTGGGAGCCGGCAGGCGCGCGCGGAACATGACGTGCACCTGGTCCGCATGCAGCACGTGCACGACTGCCAGCAGCGAGCCGATTTCGACCTCGGCCAGCGCTTCCTCGGCGGCTTCACGGCGCGCGGCGTCCTGTGTCGTCTCGCCGTTCTCCATGAAACCGGCCGGAATCGTCCAGTAGCCGAGGCGCGGTTCGATCGCGCGGCGACAGAGCAGGATCCTGCCCTGGTACTCGGGCACGCAGCCGGAGACGATCTTCGGGTTCTGGTAGTGGACCGTCCCGCAGCCGGCACAGACGTGGCGCTGCACGTTGTCGCCATCCGGGACCATAAGACGGACCGGCTGGCCGCAAAGGGAGCAGAAGTTCATTTGCATGGCGGACCGGTCTGTGCGGAATTCGTTGGTGCCGGGAGAGGGAATCGAACCCTCACGAGTGATTAGCTCGCCGGATTTTGAGTCCGGTGCGTCTACCAGTTCCGCCATCCCGGCGCGGACCGCGCAGCTTACCCGATTGTCGATACGCAAATTATAAATATTTGAATATCATGTAGTTATGGAGCTTATCGAAGGTGCTTTCCTGCTCGCGATGGCTTGGGTGCCAGGACTGCTGGCGGGGTCCGGCATGCGCCTGTGGAACTAGGTAGACTGCCCGCGGTCTGAGTGCGGACCACGTCGCCTGCGGGCGGCACGCGTTCATTGCACGGAGAGTGCTCGCATGCGACGACGTTCATGGCCAATGGCCTTTCTGCTTCTCGCGCTCGCGGTGCCCGCAGGCGCCGATGAGTCTCTGGCATTTGAACTGGTCGCGGCCGCACCCACGGCCAATCCCAAGGTCCTTTCGCTCGCCGCACGCGCGGCGGATTGTGCCCGCCGGCAGGGTCTGCTTGGGGGCTTCCGCCACCTCGCCGTCATCGACTACTCGCTCCCCTCGACCCAGCCACGCCTGTGGGTGTTTGACGTCGACCGCGGCCGGCTGCTGTTCCAGGAACTGGTCGCGCACGGCCGCAACACCGGAGAAAAAGTCGCCGAGCGCTTCTCGAACGTCGAGGGCAGCAAGATGTCGAGCCTCGGGCTCTTCCAGGCGACCGACACGTACTACGGCAGTAACGGTTACTCGCTCCGTTTGCGCGGGCTGGATGCCGGATTCAACGACAATGCCTTGTCGCGCGCCATCGTGATGCATGGAGCGCCGTACGTGAGCGAAGCGATGGCGGCAAGGCTCGGCCGGCTCGGGCGCAGCTGGGGTTGTCCTGCCGTGCGTCAGGAAGTGGCGCGAGTCATGATCGACGCGCTGAAGGGTGGGGCGTTGCTGTTCGCCTACTATCCCGACAGCAAGTGGCTGAAAGAGTCGGCGCTCCTCACCTGCGGGTCCGGGTCGCGGCCCACGGTCGCCGCCAACACGTCGCCGCACGCCCCGCGCGGCTGACGAAGCGCGCCGGTTCGACGGCCGGCGAACGCAGCCCCTCTGCTAGCATGCGTGCGCCATGCTGCGCGCCGAGTTCCATTTCGAGTTGCCTGACGAGCTCATTGCGCGGCACCCGACGCCACGGCGCCGGGACAGCCGTTTACTGCATCTCGACGGCGAGAGCGGCGCCATCACCGACCGGCAGTTCGCCGACCTGCCGCAGTTGCTGCGCCGTGGCGACCTGCTGGTGTTCAATGACACCCGCGTCGTACCGGCCCGGCTGTTCGGCCGGAAGGAAACGGGTGGCCGCGTCGAGCTCCTTCTCGAGCGGGTGCTCGACGGAGGCCGCGCGCTGGTGCAGCTGCGCGCGAGCAAGCCTCCCGAACCGGGCTCGAAGGTCCAGCTTGCCGGCGGGTCAATCGCGACCGTAGCGGGCCGTGAGGGCGAGTTCTGGGTGCTCAATTTCGCAGAGGCTCCAGGCGCGGTGTTCGAGCGCTGCGGCGAGATGCCGTTGCCCCCGTACATGAAGCGCGCCGCGGAAGACATCGACCGCGAGCGCTACCAGACTGTCTATGCACGCGCACCGGGCGCGGTTGCCGCGCCGACCGCAGGCCTGCACTTCGATGAAGTCCTGCTGGCCGCCTGCGAAGATGCCGGGCTCACGAGCGCGCACGTCACGCTGCACATCGGGGCCGGTACGTTCCAGCCGGTCCGTGTCGACGAGTTGAGCGAGCATCGCATGCACGCCGAGCGCGCCATTGTCCCGGCCGAGGTCTGTGACGCCGTGCGCGCATGCCGCGAACGTGGCGGCCGCGTGGTGGCGGTCGGGACGACCGCCGTGCGTGCGCTGGAGTCGGCCGCCGCGACGGGCCGTCTCGATGCATACTCCGGCGACACACGGCTCTTCATTACTCCCGGCTTCCAGTTCCGGGTCGTGGACGCGCTGGTGACCAACTTTCACCTCCCCGAGTCCACGCTGCTGATGCTGGTTTCGGCCATGGCAGGACGCGGCCTGGTGCTCGGTGCGTACCGTCATGCGGTGCATCAGCGCTACCGCTTCTTCAGCTACGGCGACGCGATGTTCGTCGAGCCCTCGCCCGGGGCGCTTGCTCCGCGAGGGATAGCGTGATGTTCGAGGTCACGGCAAGAAGCGGCCTGGCGCGCCGCGGTCGCCTGGCGTTGCGCCGCGGTATGGTGGAGACGCCGGTGTTCATGCCGGTCGGCACGTACGGCACGGTCAAGGCCATGACCCCGGAGGAACTGACGGGGCTGGGCACGTCGATCGTGCTCGGCAACACCTTCCACCTGATGCTGCGTCCCGGGACCGGGACCATCCGCGCGCATGGTGGACTGCACCGCTTCATGCACTGGCCGGGCCCGATCCTCACGGATTCCGGAGGCTTCCAGGTCTTCAGCCTGGCCGAACTGCGAAAGCTCTCGGAGGACGGCGTGCGCTTCCGGTCGCCTGTGAACGGTGATCCGGTGTTCCTGAGCCCCGAGATCTCCATGCAGGTCCAGACCGCGCTCGACTCGGACGTCGTCATGGTCTTCGACGAGTGCCCGCCGTACCCGTCGAGCGAAGCGCAGGCTCGGCAGTCCATGGAACTCTCGATGCGCTGGGCGCGCAGGAGCCAGGACGCCTTCCGCGAACTCGGCAACCCGAACGCGCTATTCGGCATCGTGCAGGGCGGGACGCACCTGCCGCTGCGGCTCGAGTCCGTCCAGTCGTTGCGCGAAATCGGATTCGACGGTTATGCCGTCGGCGGCCTCGCGGTGGGCGAGTCCGCGGACGAGCGCAACGCGGTGCTCGAGGCGCTGGAGCCCCACCTGCCCGCCGATTGGCCCCGCTACCTCATGGGGGTCGGAACGCCGTCGGACATCGTCGAGGCGGTCGGCCTCGGCATCGACATGTTTGACTGTGTCATGCCGACACGCAACGCGCGCAACGGCCACCTCTTCACCAGCCAGGGCGTGGTCAAGATCCGCAATGCCGCCCATCAGGACGATACCCGGCCACTCGACCCCGCCTGCGGCTGCTACACCTGCCGGAACTATTCCCGCGCGTACCTGCGGCACCTGGACCGGTGCAACGAGATCCTGGGCGCGCGGCTCAACACGATCCACAACCTTCATTACTACCTGGCGCTGATGACGAGAATCCGCGGCGCTATCGAACAGGGGAACTTCGGGCGGTTTTCCGCCGGTTTCCTCGCCGGCGCGGAAGGGCGTACCGTCCCGGCCGGCAGCCCGGGCGGCGCTCGGGTATAATCCGCAACCTTTTTTGACGGCCCCGGCCGGGGCCCGCTACAGGAGTGTTCTTGATGGACTGGTTGATCCCGAGCGCCTGGGCACAAGCCGCCGGCGGTGCGCAGCCAAACGCGCTGATGCAGTTGCTGCCGCTGATCCTGATTTTCGTCGTCTTCTATTTCCTGCTGATCCGTCCGCAGGCGAAGCGCGCGAAGGAACACAAGAGCATGGTGGCCGCGCTTGCGGTGGGCGACGAAGTCGTCACGAGCGGCGGCATCCTCGGCAAGGTGACGGAGGCGGGCGAGCAGTTCCTGACCGTCGAAGTGGCCGAGGGCGTGCGGGTAAAGGTCCAGCGCCACACGGTGACCAGCGTCCTGCCCAAGGGCACGATGAAGAGCGCCTGAGCCCGAAGGAATCCTGATCATGCATAGCTATCCGGCCTGGAGGCTCTGGCTGGTCGCCGTCGTCATGGCGATCGCCGTGGTCCTGGCGCTGCCGAACGTCTTCGGCGACGCGCCCGCCCTGCATGTTTCGCGTAATGACCGCGCGGCATTCACGGAGCAGACCAAGGGCGCCGTCACCGGCATCCTCGCGGCCAAAGGCATTCCCGTTGCCGACGCGCACCTCGAGGGCGACCGGCTGGTGCTGCGCTTCGACGATGTCGCGCAGCAGGTCCAGGCTCGCGAAGTCATCACGGCTGCGGCGCCACGCGAGTACCTGATTGCCCTGTCCCGGGAGCCGCGCATGCCGGGCTGGATGCGCGCCCTGGGTCTCAAGCCCATGAGCCTCGGCCTCGACCTGCGCGGCGGCGTCTACTTCCTCTACGAGGTGGACGTGAAGGGAGCGGTCAACCAGCTGCTTGAGAGCATGGAGCGGGACTACCGGACCCTGCTCCGCGACGAGCGCATCCCGTTCACGGGCATTGAGAGCAATGGCGTGGATACGGTCAGGATAGAGCTGCGCACAGGCGCTGACGCGGAGCGCGTCGCGTCACTGCTGCGCAAGCAGGACCCGAACATCGTGATCGAGACCGACACGCTCGGCGAGGGAGGCGCGGTCAGCGTCAGGCTGACGCCGGATCGCATCAAGGAGCGCCAGGACTTCGCGATCCAGCAGAACATCACCACGCTGCGCAATCGCGTGGACGAGCTCGGCGTGACCGAGCCGATCGTCGCGCGGCAGGGGGCGGACAGGATCACAGTGCAGTTGCCCGGCGTGCAGGACCCGAACGAGGCGCTGCGCGTGCTCGGCGCGACCGCCACGCTCGAGTTTCGGCTGGTCGACGACCAGAACGACGCGGCGCAGGCCGAGGCCACCAAGCGTGCGCCGCTCGGCTCCAGGCTGTACCACACCCGCGAGAACAGCCCGGTCCTGCTCAAGCGGGACATGATCGTATCGGGAGAGCAGCTCGTCGACGCGAGCTCGGGCTTCCAGGAAGGGGAGCCCGCCGTGTACGTCAAGCTCGACGCGCGCGGCGCCGCGGAGATGCTCGCGACCACGCGCGAAAACCTTGGCCGCCCCATGGCCGTGGTGTTCATCGAGACGATGCGCGTCAAGGACGACGAGCCCTGCAACGGCACGCGTTCCGGAACCGAGTGCACCGTGGAAAAAGTGATCAGCGTTGCCACCATCCGTGGGGTGTTCAGCAGCAATTTCCAGATCACCGGTCTGCTCCCGGGCGAGGCCCGGGAGCTGGCGCTGTTGCTGCGTGCCGGCGCGCTTGCGGCTCCCCTCTACATCGTGGAGCAGCGCACGGTCGGCCCGAGCCTCGGCCAGGACAACGTCGATCGCGGCTTCAAGGCGCTGGTCGTCGGCCTGATCGGCATGTTCATCTTCCTGGCCGTCTATTACCGGCTGTTCGGCATCGCGGCCAGCGTCGTGCTGTTCATGAACATGGTCCTGCTGACGGCCTTGATGTCGCTGCTGCAGGCGACACTGTCGTTGCCGGGCATCGCGGGCATCGTGCTGACGATCGGCATGGCCGCCGACGCCAACGTCCTCATCTACGAGCGCATCCGCGAGGAGTTGCGCAATGGCATGAGCCCGCACGCGGCTATCAACGCAGGCTTCGACAAGGCATTTTCGGCCATTGCGGACTCCAATATCACGACGCTGATCGCCGGCATCGTGCTCTTCACCTTTGGTTCGGGTCCCGTGCGCGGGTTTGCCGTGACGCTGTGTCTCGGTATCGTTACGTCCATGTTCACGGCCATCCTGGGCAGTCGGGCAATCATTCACATGATCTGGGGGCGCCGGCGCAAGCTCGACGCCCTGCCGATCTGAGGCGGGTGCAGCATGGAGTTTTTCAAGAAGAGAACTAGCTTCCGGTTCATGCCGCTGCGTTCGAGGTGGTATGCCATCTCCGCCGCGTTGATCATTGCATCGCTGCTGCTGATCGGGATCCGAGGGCTGAACTTCGGTATCGACTTCACCGGCGGTGTCGTGATGGAACTCGGGTTCCCGAAGCCGGCGGACCTGGAGCAGGTTCGCAGCGTGCTCGCGAAGCAGGGTTTCGGCGACGCGACCGTGCAGAGCTTCGGCACGTCCCGCGACGTGCTGGTGCGGTTGCTGCCCGAGAATGGCAAGGACGTCAACGCCGTCGGCCAGGACGTGCTCGCGGCGCTGCAGACCTATGAGCCCGCCGCCCAGTTGCGGCGCACCGAGGTCGTCGGCGCGCAGGTTGGCCGGGAGCTTGCGGAGCAGGGAGCGCTGGCCGGCCTCTTCTCCTTCCTGATGATCATGGCGTACGTGGCGATCCGGTTCCAATGGAAGCTGGGCGTGGGCTCCATCGTCGCCGGACTTCATGATCCGATTCTCGTGCTTGGCTTCTTCGCCGCGACGCAGATGACGTTCGACCTGCCGACGCTGGCGGCGATCCTGGCCGTGGTCGGCTACTCATTGAACGACACGGTCGTCGTGTTCGACCGGATTCGAGAGCGCTTCCTGATGATGCGCAAGGGCACGTCGGCGGAGATCATCGACCTGGCGATCAACGATACGCTTTCGCGCACGTTGATGACGAGCTTCACGACGCTCATCGCGGTCTTCTCGCTGCTGTTGATCGCGGGCGACGTGCTGCGAGGGTTTTCGGTCGCGCTGGCCATCGGCGTGTTCGTCGGAACGTACTCGTCCATCTTCGTGGCGAGTTCGATCGCGCTCGACCTCAAGCTCACTGCGCGCGACCTGATGCCGGTGCAGCACGAGAAGGACGCCGTGGACGAGATGCCCTGACGACCTGTCGCGTCCGGGCCTGCAGTCCGAGGAGTCTTTGCTGTGACCGAACTGGTCTGGGTTGGATTCCTCGTCCTGTTTCTCTCGCTGCTGTACCTCGACTTGAGCGTACTGCACCGCGAGGCGGCCGAGCTGTCGGTCCGCCAGGCGCTGTTCTGGACGGGGGTCTGGGTCAGCGTCGCATTCTCGTTCACGTTCGTCATCTACGGTCTCTACGAGCACCGCTGGTTCGATTTCGACCCGTGGCACGGTGCAACCAGCGGGTCGGACGCCGTCCTGCAGTTTGTGACCGGCTACCTGCTCGAGTGGTCCCTCTCGGTCGACAACATCTTCGTCATTGCGCTGATCTTCGCGTACCTGAAGATCCCGGTGCTCTACCAGTACCGGGTGCTGTTCTGGGGCATCGTGGGCGCGATCGTGCTGCGCGGGCTGATGATCGCCGCAGGAACGGCGCTGCTCGAGCAGTTCGACTGGATGTTCGACGTGTTCGGAGCGGTGCTGCTCGTCTCGGCGCTCAGGATGCTTCGCGACGACGACGAGGAGCGCGACTTCGGCACGAGCCTTCCGGCGCGGCTGGTCCGGCGCTTCATCCCGGTGACCGAGGATCTCGACCGTGCGCGCTTCTTCGTGCGCCGCGAAGGGCGGCTCTTTGCGACGCCGCTCTTCGTCGCGCTGATCA
>PDVJ01000445.1_pt1 | contig 14064 bp, 10 predicted proteins | sample 1369811 | NCBI WGS metagenome assembly PDVJ01 (sample SAMN07795376, study PRJNA414565) | Alkali sediment metagenome, whole genome shotgun sequencing project. | reverse complement strand
ATTGAAAGTTATATCTTTTCGGTGCCATATGTTGAGGATAATGAAAGAATATTTTTGAAAACAATAATACCAAACAGCAAAGCGACAAAGAAGTATTTAGGAGGCAAAAAGTGAAAAAAGCAGCATATTTGGATAAAGACGAGAGGGAATTGGCAAAATCACTTGAAAATGAGGAATGGGTTTCTGACCTCACTAAAAAAGAAAAAAAACAATACCAGGAATATGCCCGCTATAGCCTGAATAAACGGAAGCGGATCAATATCCGAATGACGGAACGAGATTTAAAGAAAATTCGCGCGAAAGCGATTGAAGAGGGTATACCGTATCAATCCCTTATCGCAATGTTGATCCATAAATACAATGAGGGGAAATTGTCGGTTAATCGATAAACAGCCCTAAATCATTCGACCGGAGCGCGGGCAGTAAGTTTAGGGTAAGACTTAAAAGACTGCTTGGTGTCAGACTGCACTTTTCACTACATGCATTAATTTTTCTCCCGACCTTCCTAAAACGATTTTGGATGGAATTACCGTAAGATTCTTGAGTCGCTTTCGCTTCCTTCGACTACGCTCAGGACAGGCCCCTCAGAATGACAGGAAGGGAAAATCGTTTAAAATAGGTTATAATAACTTTTAACTTCTCTGAGAGGTTCCTCTATTCCTTAAATACTGCTTTGAAAAAGAACTGACATTTCTAATCTAAACTGGACCATTCAACCATGAAAAACATACGTAACTTTAGCATCATCGCGCACATTGACCACGGAAAATCGACCCTCGCAGACCGCTTCATTCAGTATACGGGTTTGGTGAATGAGCGAGACTTCAAGGATCAGATCCTGGATAACATGGACATCGAGCGCGAGCGGGGGATCACCATTAAGAGTCAGGCCATTGCGCTTCCCTATCATGCCAGAGACGGAGAGGAGTATGTTCTCAATTTGATCGACACACCAGGTCATGTCGACTTTTCTTATGAGGTTTCCCGTTCCCTGGCATCTTGCGAAGGTGTGCTTCTTCTGATCGATGCTGCCCAGGGCGTGCAGGCTCAGACGATTGCCAATCTTTATCTGGCCATGGAAAACAATCTGGAAATCATCCCGGTCATCAATAAGATCGACCTTCCCACGGCGGATGTAGAACGGGTGATCGAACAGATCGACTCGGAGTTGGGATTGGACCCTTTCAGCCATCTAAAATGTTCGGCCAAAGAAGGGCTAGGGATCGAAGAGATTCTGGAGGCCATTGTAAAGAGAATTCCTCCTCCAAAAGGGGAGCCGGAAGGACCGCTGGCTGCCCTGATCTTCGATGCCCAGTATGATCCTTTTCGTGGAACGATCATCCACTGCCGGGTCTTTGATGGAACCGTGAAGAGTGGAGATATCCTCCGCTTGATGTCCAATCAGGCCACTTATAAGGTCGAGGAGGTAGGGCGATTCCTGCTGTCCAGAGAAAAACGTGACAAGCTCTCCGCAGGAGAAGTGGGTTACGTTTTTGCAGGTGTCAAGACCGTTTCGGACGTACACATCGGCGATACGATTACACTCGATGACCGGCCCTGTGCCAAACCCCTCCCTGGCTTTAAGGAATTCAAGCCGGTGGTCTTCTCTTCTATCTATCCCATCGCCCCAGAAGACTATGAAGACTTAGGGGTCGCCCTCGAAAAATATAAGTTGAATGATGCAGCCTTCGTCTATCAGAAAGACTCATCGGTTGCCTTAGGACAGGGCTTTCGGTGTGGGTTTCTCGGTCTCCTTCATCTTGAAATCGTCCAGGAAAGGGTGGAACGGGAATATGATCTTTCCATCCTTCTCTCTGTTCCGAGCGTCCGTTATCGGTTTACATTGAAGGACGAAAGCATCGTCTTCGTTGACAATCCCGCCCACTACCCGGATCCCACCTTCATTGAAAAAGGAGAAGAGCCTTATATTCGTGCCATGCTGCTCATGCCGGAAAGATATCTGGGCGCGGTAATCAAACTCTGCATGGAGAAGCGGGGGGTTAACTCAAAGCTCAACTACCTGGGCCCAGGTCGCGTTGAGTTGATTTATGAGATGCCCCTGGCCGAGGTGATTTATGATTTTTATGATCGTTTCAAATCCATTACCCAGGGATATGGATCCTTTGACTACGAGGTCCTAGACTACAGAGAAAGCATCTTGGTCCTCGTGGACATCCTGGTCAACGGCGAGAAAGTGGATGCCCTGTCGCAAATTGTCCATCGCGATCAAGCCCGTCCCCGTGCCCTGCGGGCCTGCGAAAGATTAAAGGAAGAAATTCCTCGACAGATGTTTAAGATAGCGATTCAGGGGGCGATCGGGGGAGAGATCATCGCCCGTACGACGATCTCTCCCTTCCGCAAGGATGTGACAGCAAAGTGCTACGGGGGGGATATTACACGCAAGCGAAAGCTTCTGGAGAGGCAGAAGAAAGGCAAAAAGAGGATGAAGACGATCGGGTCGGTGTCCATCCCCCAGAGTGCTTTTCTTGCTGTTTTGAAATCGGATACGGATAACTAAGAGGGTTCAAGGGGCCCAGGGGCCAAGGGTTCAAGGTTTTTGGGACACTGAACAATTTCTGTCATTGTTATCCTTTGTCACTAGAACCCTGGAACCCTTGAATCCTAGAACCCTTGAACCCAAGAAACTCAACAAACTCAATGAACCCAACGAACCCAATGAACTCAGAGAAGACTCCAGGCCTCTATATTCACATTCCGTTTTGCCTTAGCAAATGCCCCTACTGCGATTTCTATTCGTCAACATCCATCTCTGCTGTCCCTGATTTTTTGGATGCCCTTTGCAAAGAGATGGAGATGGTCCGTCCGAGATTCCACTCCTTTGACACGGTCTACATTGGAGGCGGAACTCCTTCTCTTCTCAGCCCTCAACAGCTCGAAAACATTCTGACAAAGGTAAGGGAAAAATTCAATCTGCTATTGAACACGGAAATAACTATCGAGACCAACCCGGCTGATCTCAATCGATCTTTCCTTGGGTCGATGCGTGAGAGTGGAATCAACCGAATCAATATCGGAGTCCAATCTTTTAATGCGGAAGTGCTAGACTTTCTAGGAAGAAGGCATTCCGTAAAGCAAGCCATTTCATCCATTGGGGACTCAAGAAAGGCGGGGTTTCATAACATAGGACTGGATCTGATTTACTGTGTCCCGGGTCAGGACATTGAGTCATGGGTGGATACCTTGAAGCAGGCGGTTGCCTTTTCGCCGGAGCATATCTCCTGTTATCAATTAACGCTTGAGGCGAAAACGCCCCTAGGAATAAGGGTCCAGGCGGGAGAGTTTCCCATTCCCGGAGATGCATTGCAACATAAATTCTTTATAAAGACTTCCCAATTCCTGGAGGGTGCTGGGTATCTCCATTATGAGGTATCGAACTTTGCAAGAGGAAAAGAGCATACCTCACGACACAATCAAAAATACTGGGACCACTCTCCTTACCTTGGTCTCGGTCCTGCTGCCCATTCCTTCCAGTGGAATCAACGGTGGTGGAATCACCGTTCCCTTGATCAATACCTCGCTGCGATCAACGCAGGAAATCTTCCTGTCGAAGAGAGAGAGACTCTGACGGCGGAGCAACTCGGGCTGGAGGCGCTATACCTCGGTCTCCGGACGAGAAAGGGGATTTCGCTCCAGGATTTTCAAAAAGAGTATCACTACGATCTCCTCGCTGAAAAAGAGAAGATATTGTCAAAACTGGAGGAGGAAGGATTCATCTCCATCCAGGATGGCACCCTCACTCCTACGCAGACCGGCCTTGCAATAGCTGATAGTCTTTCGTTGATTTAGAATTAAGAAAGAAACTATCAGATCTTAGGGAATTGAGGAAAATTTCCGCCCTTTATAACCGCTTCGGGTCCTAAGTTCTTGTCAGCTGTCGGTACTTGATCCGGTGGGGCTGATCCGCGGCGGTCCCGAGGCGTCTCTTTCGGTCGGCCTCATACTCGGAATAGTTTCCTTCAAACCAGACAAGGGTGCTCTCACCTTCAAACGCCAGAATATGGGTGGCGATTCGATCAAGGAACCAACGGTCATGGCTGACCACAACCACCGAGCCCGCAAAGTTTTCGAGGGCCTGCTCCAGTGCTCTCAGGGTATTCACATCCAGGTCATTCGTAGGTTCGTCTAGAAGAAGGACATTGGCTCCTTCCTTGAGCATCCGTGCAAGATGTATCCGGTTTCTCTCTCCCCCCGACAGGATCCCAACCTTCTTCTGCTGATCGGCGCCTGAGAAATTGAACCGGGCCACATAGGCACGTGAATTGACTTGTCTGCACCCAAGCTGGATCGTGTCCTGTTTTTCTGAAATCACTTCCCAGATGGTCATATCCGAACCGAGGACGTCTCGGCTCTGGTCGACATAGGCCATTTTAACCGTTTCGCCCGTTCGTATTGTTCCGGAATCTGGTTTTTCCTGTTCTGTGATCAATCGCAAGAGCGTGGTCTTGCCTGCGCCGTTCGGACCAATGATCCCGACGATCGCGCCGGGGGGGAGGGAAAAGGAGAGATTCTCCATGAGGATTCGGTCCCCATATGACTTGGTGACACCACGGCTTTCGATCACGACGCCCCCGAGGCGTGGTCCCGGCGGAATATAGATCTCCAGCTCCCTGGCCATTTTTTCAGTCTCGTTTGCGAGGAGGGTTTCATAAGAGGTGATCCGGGCTTTCGATTTTGCATGCCTCCCTTTCGGCGACATTCGGATCCACTCCAGTTCATGCTGCAGCGTCTTCCGACGCTCGCTCTCCGTCTTTTCCTCAAGCTTGAGACGATTCTCCTTCTGCTCAAGCCATGAAGAGTAGTTTCCTTTCCATGGAATGCCTTCCCCCCGGTCAAGTTCCAGAATCCATCCGGCTACATTATCAAGAAAGTAGCGGTCATGGGTGACGGCGATGACTGTTCCTGTGTACCGCTTCAGATGCTGTTCAAGCCAGGCCACGGTCTCGGTATCGAGGTGGTTGGTCGGCTCATCCAGGAGCAGAATATCGGGCTTTCGAAGCAGAAGCCGGCACAGGGCCACACGCCTTCTCTCTCCACCCGAAAGGACCTTTACCGGAGTATCGCTTGGAGGGCAACGGAGGGCATCCATGGCCATTTCAAGACGTGAATCGAGATCCCAGGCATCGAGGGTATCAAGTCTCCCTTGCACTTCACCCTGTCGTTCGATCAGACGATTCATCTCTCCTTCTGACAGAGGTTCGGAGAACCTCTCACTAATCTGCTTAAATTCTTTTAGAAGCTCGACCGTCTCCTGGACTCCCTCTTCTATGACCTCCTGCACCTTCTTGGTCTCGTCGAGTTTCGGTTCTTGTTCAAGAAAGCCGATGGTGAAACCGGGGGTAGGGATCGTCTGTCCGTCCTGCCATAATGCGCAGCAAAGAACTCTTCCCGGAGCCATTCAGACCGATCACGCCAATCTTGGCTCCATAAAAATAAGAGAGGGAGATGTCCTTCAAAATCGCCCTTTTATCGTGATACTTGCTCACGCCCATCATGGTGTAAATGATTTTCTGTGATTCATTTGCCATCTCGCTTTAAATCCCCCCTCTTCTCGTTCGAGTGCTTCTGGGAATCGTCTCTTTTTGGTTAAGAATATTTTTGAGAGGATCTACTGTTTTTTGTTCCCAAAAGCAGAAGCAAAGGGGTTATTTGTGAAGGTGCTTTTTTGTTTCTGCCTTCTTTCCTGTTTTCTTTCTTCCTTCTTTCTTCCCTCTGCCTTTGGGCCTTCACTGGGTTGGGGCTGGCTGCTCTTCATGGAAAGGGAAATCCGTTTCCTTTCGAGGTCCACACCAAGCACCGTTACCACTACCTTTTGATGTACCTTTACAACCTCCGCAGGGTTTTTCACAAAACGGTTCGAAAGTTCGCTGATATGGACCAGTCCATCCTGATGGACGCCAATGTCGACAAAGACACCAAACGCGGTGATATTGGTCACGATTCCAGGAAGCTTCATTCCGACCTTTACATCCTCTATTTTTTCAACTCCTTCTGCAAATCGGAAGGTTTCAAACTGTTCACGGGGATCGCGACCGGGTTTGGAGAGTTCCGAAAGGATATCATTCAACGTAGGAAGGCCTACCTTTTCGGAGACGTATTTTCCGAGATCGATTCTCTCCCGGAGCTTCTCGTCGTGCATCAAATCCAGCACCGAGCAGCCCAGATCCGTTGCCATGGTATCGACAATGGGATAGCTCTCCGGATGGACAGCGCTTCGATCCAGTGGGTTTTCTCCATCCCCGATGCGCAAAAAACCCGCGGCTTGCTCAAAGGCCTTGGGTCCCAGGCGAGGCACTTTCTTAAGTCCTTCCCTCGATCGAAACGCACCGTTATCGTTCCGGTGTTCCACGATCCCTTTGGCAAGCTGGGGTCCTAATCCTGAGACATAGGTGAGAAGCTGTTTGCTTGCTGTATTGACTTCCACGCCCACACGGTTAACGCAGATCTCTACCACATCATCAAGACTGCTCTTTAACGCTCCCTGGTCCACATCGTGCTGGTATTGGCCAACACCGATCGACTTCGGGTCGATCTTCACTAGCTCTGCCAGAGGGTCCATCAGTCTCCGGCCGATGGATGCCGCTCCCCGCACGGTCACATCCTGATCAGGAAACTCCTCCCGTGCAACCTCGGATGCGGAATAGACCGACGCGCCGCTCTCGTTGACCATCACCACCTGAATGTTCTTTGAGAGATCGAGGCTGCGGATGAAAGTCTCTGTCTCCCTTCCCGCTGTGCCGTTCCCAACGGCAATGGCCTCTATGCGGAACCGCTCACACATCTCAAGGATCTTTGAACGTGCATCGGCTGCAGCTTTTTCGGACTGGTGAGGATAAATAGTCTCGGTATGCAAAAGCTTGCCTTGACGGTCGAGACAGACTACTTTACAACCGGTTCTGAAACCGGGATCGATGGCAAGAACATTCTTCTGGCCAAGGGGCGGAGCAAGAAGAAGCTGACGGAGATTCTCGACAAAGACCCTTATCGCCTCCTCATCCGCCTCCTTTTTTGTTGCCTGACGGATCTCAGTCTCCATGGAAGGAGAGAGAAGTCTCTTGTAGCTATCGTGCACGGACATCTTGACCTGCTGGGATGCAGGCCCTTCCCCTTTCACAAAAAGGCCATCGAGGATATCCAAGGCTCCCTCTTCAGGCGGCAAAACTCTCAGTGTGAGAAAGCCCTCATTTTCTCCTCGCCTCATGGCCAGAATCCTGTGGGATGGCGCGGTGCTCACGGGCTCTTCCCAGTCAAAGTAATCCTTGTACTTGTTTCCATCGGCCTCCTTCTCTGGAACAACGTTTGACTTGAAAACAGCCTTCGATGAATAGAAATCACGCATCCTGGCCCGAGCCGTCTGATCTTCATTGACCCATTCTGCGATGATGTCACGGGCTCCTGCAAGGGCGTCTTCTGCAGAATCAACCCCTTTTTCTGGATCGACGAAGGCAGCTGCTTCGGTCAAAGGATCCATGTTCTCCTGTGCAAAAAGACGCTGGGCCAACGCTTCCAGCCCCTTTTCTTTGGCAACCGTTGCTCGGGTCCGGCGTTTGGGCCGGTAGGGTAAATAGATGTCTTCCAGAACAACCAGGGTCTCCGCCGAAAGGATCTTCTCCTTTAACTCATCGGTGAGCTGCCCCCGTTCGCCTAAAGATTTGAGGATGGCCTCGCGGCGCTTGTCCAGCTCCATCAGTTGACTGAGCCGGTCGCGAACGGCTGTGATGGCAACCTCATCCAGAGAACCCGTGGCTTCCTTTCGGTAGCGGGCAATAAAGGGGACAGTGGCTCCTTCATTCAACAGGTCTGCTGTGGCCTGGACCTGCCTTGGGGTGAGACTCAGTTCTTGCGCAATCTTCGGAATATGTGTTTCGTTCATAACCTCTCTCAACCACAAAAAGATAATATACCTGGCTTACTTTCGCAAAAGAATCTTTTCCAGACAAAGCTCAAATTTCCGATCATCGTCCAATGTCCTCTTCTTCGGACCTTTGGTTCTGCCACCTTCCCGACGAAATTTCGCCTTGACCTCGCGCTCCTCCAGTAAGAAACCAATCTTTTCTGGATGAAACTCCCTGCCCATTGGGCTCAGGCATTTTGCTCCCTTCCCCAGCACCATAGCTGCCAATCCCCAATCACCCGTTACGACCACATCTCCTGCTTCCGTTAGGTTCATGATCTTAATATCCGCTTCCTGAAAATCATCTCCCACCACAACAGGGTGATCCGACTCTATATCGTGATTGAAACTGGCGACTGTCCAGACCGGGATATCGTATTCTTGTCCGAGCCTCATGCAGATCTGCAAAACAGATCTGGGACAAGCATCTGCATCGATCAAAATCTTCATATCCCTTTCTCAGAAAATATCTTTCAGAACCTTCCCCCGTTTCCCTTCAAGAAAGAAGATATGGCTCCTCTATTCTTACTAATGAAAAAGGGCAGAACCAAATGGCCCTGCCCTTCTTGCTTAATCCTTCCTCTCCCCACTTCAATAAAGGGAAGGTGTGAAAAAAATCGGAGAACTCCGAAAACAAATTTTCATCTGAAAGGATGGTTGGGTTGGAGAAGATTTCGAGCGGAACCTTTGGTGATTCAACTGCCGTGGCATGACTCTGCTTAAACACATAACTTCCGATGCCGTGGAAGGTCAGCTAACCCATCAAAACGAGCCGCATTCGAAAGCTTCGGAAACCCAGCCATCCTTGAAGATGAGGGCTGGTGCTCATTTTTTCACACCTTCGGGGGGTTGCCTGCCTGCCCCGCCCTCGGTCGGGACCGGGGTCGGTAGGCAGGGAGGGGATAACTTACTTACTCACTAAGTAATCATGCATGGAATTGGCTGCCTTTCTTCCTGCGCCCATGGCCAGGATGACCGTGGCCGAACCCGTGACAATATCCCCTCCTGCCCAAACACCCGGTTTTGTGGTCTTCCCGGTTTCAAGGTCTGCGACAATATATCCTCTCTTATTCAGTTCAAGGCCGGGTGTCTGTGTCGGAAGAAGTGGATTGGGACCGGCGCCAATAGCCACCACTGCCATATCACATTCTAACTTAAACTCCGAACCTTTCATGGGAACGGGTCTTCTTCTTCCTGACTCATCCGGCTCACCTAACTCCATTTTTAAGCACTCCATTCCCGTCACCCATCCATTATCATCTCCGAAGAATCGGGTGGGAGCCGTAAGAAGGTAGAATTGGACTCCTTCCTCCTCTGCATGGTGCACCTCTTCAATTCGGGCAGGCATCTCTTCCCTCGATCGGCGGTAGATGATTCTAACCGTATCTGCTCCCAATCGAAGGGCCGTTCTTGCTGAATCCATCGCCACATTGCCCGCTCCAAAAACAGCAACATTCTTTCCCCGGGCGATGGGGGTATCATATTTCGGAAAGAGGTAGGCCTTCATCAAGTTGGAACGGGTCAAATATTCGTTGGCCGAATAGATGCCGCAGAAATTCTCACCGGGTATGTTCATAAACTGAGGAAGCCCTGCGCCCAAACCCAAAAATATAGCGTCATACTCCTGAAGGAGTTCATCGACGGTCTCAATTCTTCCGATCACACAATTACACGCTACCTTCACTCCCAACTTTTCTAAATAATTGACTTCGGCCTGGACAATATCCTTGGGGAGACGGAATTCCGGAATGCCATAGATCAAAACGCCGCCGGTTTTGTGAAGGGCCTCGAAAATCGTCACCTCGTGTCCTTTCAGAATCAAGTCCCCGGCTAAGGTCAACCCCGCCGGTCCTGATCCCACGACAACCACTTTCTTGCCCGTGGAAGGAGCCTTCTCTGGAATGAAGACCTCCCCCTTTGCCCTCTCCCAATCCGCAGCAAATCTCTCCAATCTCCCAATGGCAACGGGTTGGTCCTTTTTCCCGACAATGCATACCTTTTCGCACTGGTCCTCTTGGGGGCAGACGCGACCACAAACGGCAGGGAGACTGTTGCGTTCCTTCAGTTTTCGACCCGCACCGATAAAATCCCCCTCATGAAAGAGTTTGATAAAGGCCGGGATATCAATTTCGACGGGACATCCTTCAATGCATTTTGGTTTCTTACATTGAAGGCAGCGACTTGACTCCAGTTGGGCCAATTCGGGTGTATAGCCAAAAGGGACTTCATTAAAATTTTTCGCCCGTACCTTGGGCTCCTGCTCAGGCATCTTCTGCCTTGGGATTTTTGGTTTCTCCTTTTTCTCTTTCTCTGCCATCTCCATCCCCTTTCTATCTTCCTAATGCTTTGAACTGATCCATGGAAGCCTTCTCCTCTGTGAGATAGGCCCTTTGCCGTTTGACCAGTTCATCATAGTCAACTTCATGGCCATCAAATTCCGGGCCGTCCACACAACAAAATTTTGTCTTCCCCCCCACGGTGACCCGGCAGGCTCCGCACATTCCCGTTGCATCGACCATGATGGGATTCAGGCTGACCATGGTCTTGACCCCGTATTCTTTTGTCAATTTGCATAAAAACTTCATCATCGGGACGGGACCAATCCCGACGATCAATTTCACATCTTTCCGTTCATCTAAAATTTTGCGCAGCACATCGGTGACGAATCCGTGGACACCATAGGTTCCATCATCCGTCGTCACTCTCAGATCATGACTGGCTGCTTTCATCTCATCTTCCAGGATGAGGAGATCTTTTGTTCGAGCCCCAACGATGGCGATGACATTGTTCCCTGCCTCTTTGTAGGCTTTGGTAATCGGGTACATCACGGCCACGCCTGTTCCACCGCCTACGCAGATCACCGTTCCAAGATTTTCAACGTGGGTCGGTCTTCCCAACGGCCCGATGATATCCTGGATGGAGTCTCCCACATTAAGCGTTCTTAAAAGAGCAGTCGTTTTCCCGACGACCTGAAAGATGAGGTCAATCGTCCCTGAGGATGGGTCTGTCCCTCCCATCGTCAAGGGGACTCTTTCTCCCGTTTCATTTGTTTTTAATACGACGAATTGTCCTGGCTTTGCCTTCCGGGCAATTCGGGGTGCCTCAACTCTAAGGTGGCACACCGTCTTCTCGGCCATCTCCCTTTTATATGTAATCTTATGCAACCTTCCCCCCTCCCTTCTGATAAATTTTTCACAAAGTTTGCTATTATATAAATCAAACGAAAATCAATGTCAAATGATTTAATGACCTGTGAAGAATCTTACGTTGAGCAACTGTAATGATTATGGATTTTTAACTTGACAGATGATGAAATTTAGTCCATAAATATAAGTATTGAACTTTATAAAAAGTTTTTGGAAGCCCCCAGAGACTCTTTAGAAAGTCCCGGGGGTTTTTTAAATTAATGAGGGAGGGAAAGCATGAGTTCAAAACTTTATGTGGGGAATCTTCCTTTTGGAGTTTCAGAGGAGGATTTGAAAAAACTTTTTTCGGAGGCGGGAGAGGTTCAATCCGTAAAAATCATTATGGATCAATACTCGGGACGATCGAGAGGATTCGGTTTTGTGGAAATGACCTCCAAAGCCGAAGCGGATAAAGCGATCTCATTGCTCAATGGTAAGATTCTGACGGATCGGACGCTGATTGTAAATGAAGCCAGACCTCAGAAGGAACGGGGTGGTGAATTCAGGGGTAGAAGGAAGGACAGTAGATAGACTGATCTACAAGAATAAACCTGTTTGGAACAGGTAAAGGAGAACGTCTTGGAAGTTAAAGTTCAAAACAACCAGATCGAGAATGCCATCAAAACTCTGAAGCGCCAGATGATGAGGGATGGCATCTTGAAGGAATTGAAGATTAGAAGCTTCTATGAGAAGCCTTCCGTGAAGAAGAAGAGAAAACAGCGGGAAGCCCGAAGGAGAAGACAGAAGGCTGCTCGCAGGTACTCCCGATGACAGGATTCATTTCCCCTATCGGTTTGGGAGCGATGGGTTGATCGACCTCCAGAGTTTTCCCTCTTCCATTTGGAGGAAACCTTTTCTGGAAAGAAAAGCCATCGCCTCTGAAGAAAAAGCTCTTACATCTTTAAAGTCAAGAACCACCTGTTCAATCTTATCAGACAAAGCTCCCTTGAGCCTCTTCACCAACTCCTTAGCCCCCTCCCGATCCATCGATCCTTCCAATCTGATAAAAAGGGTTTTAAGCCGCTCATTATAGGTGGAATAGAGCTGGAGGGTCTCTGCAGCCTTTTGACCAATCTGGGCTCTCTTTTCAGTAATCTTTTCTCCAACCGTGTGAATCAGGTCTCGTGTATTCTGGAGAGGGATCGTATCGTTCATTCTCTGCAAGATTCTGGAGAGACTCGGGACATGGCCCTCGGGTGTTCTCTGGGCGATGTTTCGATAGGCCAAATTGGAGAGGACCCGGGTAAAGAATCGCTGTTGGGGATGGAAAACCCTTCTGAAGATGGATCTCCAAGAATAGCCTTCTTTGCATAACCAGTTAAATCCTCGTTGAAGCGTCTCCTCGGTCATTAACCTCGGTTTGAAAACCACCGTGGCTCCGTTGTATTTGGCCCAATCCTTGTGCAAAAGCCTTCCCTGGGATTCCATCCTCTGAAATAAAGGGGTCCCAGGCAAGGGAGTGAGGATGAAGAAGCTGGGGAGTTCAATCCGATTCCGTTCACAGAACCGAAGGGTCCTCTCAAAAACCCCCTCATCGTCATGATCCAGCCCGAAAATCAACCCTGCCACAATCATAATGTCATGGTCATGCAGGACCCTTATGGCTTCCTCATATTGTGGCACTTGATTAAAGCTTTTGTTCACATCCTTCAAGTTCTCCGGAGAGAGGGACTCCACCCCTAAAAATAAAGAAACGCACCCGCTCTCCGCAGCAAGTTTCAGAAGTTCAGGATCCCGGGTCAGGGTCATGCTGGCCTGACTGGCCCATTTCTTTCCGAGGGGTTTTAATCGGGTAAAGAGTTCTTTGGCATAAAGACGGTTTCCGGCGATATTGTCGTCAATGAAGACAACAAATTCTCCTTCTAGGCGCTTCACTTCTTCAACGACTTCTTCCACAGGCCGACAGCGATAAGTCTTTCCAAAAAAATGGGTGACATGACAAAAATCACACTGGTAAGGACAGCCTCTGGTCGTCTGGACACAGTTGACCGTCATATAGGCCTCTTTACGAAGAAGGTCGAGCCTGGGCAGAGGGAATCCTTTCATGGAACAGAAAGCATCCGCTTTATAAAAAGGTTTCAGACATCCATTCTTTAGATCCTCGATCAATCCTTTCCAGATATTCTCCGCCTCACCGATCACGACGGCATCCACGTGTTCCTTGGCTTCGATAGGACAGCTCGAGGCATGAGGCCCGCCCATGACGACCGGGATCCCTCTCTGTCGAAATCTTTCAGCGATTTCATAAGCCCTGGGGGCGTGCAACACCATGCCGGTGACGCCCACCAAATCAACATCCTCCTCGAAGTCGATCGGTTCCAGATTTTCATCGGTGATCCTCACGTCGATATCCCGTGGCGTGAGAGCCGCCAGAGTGGTCAACGTGAGACGGGCAAACCAAATATTCTTGATCACCTTTTCCGTATGGCTGATAAAGGGGTGGTCATAGGCTGGATCAATCAATCGGATTTTCAAATTCGGTTTTTCCTTGAGACCCTCTCTAATAATGGAGGATGATAAAAGGAGGGGGATTTAAGAAACGTACTGACTATACCTCATTCCATCAGAGGATGTCAATGGTGAGGTGGATTCTATTCGGGGTTTTCCGAAAGGTTGTAAAGGTTCGTTTTACAGGAATCTCTGAGGAGGGTAAGCGATTCCTTAATCTCATTAAAGGATCTCTTTATCTCCTCATACTTTCTCTCCAGATCAATATTTTGCGCCAACATCTCTTCCAGTCTTCCTCGCAGTTCCCTGTTCTCTTCTGCAAAATAGGTGGCTTCTCTCTCCTTCAATTTTCCCTTGATCCAGAGGAGGTCCTTCTCTTCTATTTGAGATTCCAGGGCATGGATTCGACCGAGGGTCTCATCCCTTTCCTGGGTGGTCGATTCAAGAGATTCTCTCAAGCCCCTTGATTGGTGCTGAAGGTCCCGGATTCTCTCCAACGCATCTGCATTCTCTTCCTTC
>PDVJ01000444.1_pt1 | contig 14086 bp, 14 predicted proteins | sample 1369811 | NCBI WGS metagenome assembly PDVJ01 (sample SAMN07795376, study PRJNA414565) | Alkali sediment metagenome, whole genome shotgun sequencing project. | reverse complement strand
CAAGGATTTTCTGCTCAAAATCTTTGGTATATGAGGCAATTTTACCGTACTTATGAAAACAATCAAAAACTCCAACCATTGGTTGGAGAAATCAGTTGGACTAAGCACCTTATCATTATGTCCGAATATTCTATTCTGATTGATAAGAGGGGTTAGTTTTATGAATCTTCCGAAAATTGGAATCACCATGGGGGATCCCACCGGTATCGGACCCGAGATCATCGTCAAGGCTTTATCTATGGAAGAACCGTTTCAAGCCTGCCGGCCTATCGTATTTGGTGACCGTGAAGTGCTCTCAAGAGCCATCCAAATGCAACACCTTTCTGCGACCCTGGAGATCGTCGAAGAGATTCCAGAAGACGGATACCTCCCTCGGAAAATATTTTTCTTCCCTATGAGTCATTTAGAAGTCACCTCTCTTCGTTTTGGACAACCGGACAGGGCTTGTGGAGAGGCCATGGTGAAATATATTGAAGAGGCGGTCAAGTGGGTGAGAAGCGGTCGGTTGGATGCCATCACCACCTGTCCGATTAATAAGCAGGCCATGAATGCAGCAGGATATTCTTTCCCAGGCCATACAGAACTCTTAGCCCATCTGGTTCAAACCTCCTCTGTTGCCATGATGTTTCTGGGATCACGATGGAAAATTGTTCTGGTGACGACCCACCTTCCCCTTAAGAATGTTTCAAAATGGATCACATCAGATCGGGTCTTGTCTATTCTCCGATTGACAGAGGAAGGGATGAAAAAATATTTTGGTTTTCCCCATCCCAAAGTTGCCGTCCTCGGCCTCAATCCCCATTGTGGAGAAGATGGACTTTTAGGGGATGAGGAGAAAAAGGAGATCCTTCCAGCCATCAAGGAAGCGAAATCCGTTGGGATGGATGTTGAAGGACCCTTTCCTGCCGACTCCTTTTTCAACCTCTCAGGCCGTTACGACTTTGATGTCGTCGTCTCTATGTATCACGACCAAGGACTCATCCCTATTAAGATGTTCGATTTCAAGGAGGCCGTCAATTTTACATTAGGATTACCTTTTATCCGGACATCAGTGGATCATGGGACAGCTTATGACATTGCCGGAAAAGGAATGGCCGACCCAAGCAATTTTATTAAAGCTATCCTTACCGCTGCTAACCTATCAAAATCAAATTATCTTTTGAATTCGTTGGAAGCCTATCCTTTTTCATTTCAACACAAACCTGCCCAATAGGGGGAATAAAAGGAGATTCAAATGAGAGAAGTTGTTATTGTAAGTGGGGCAAGAACAGCCGTTGGTACTTTTGGGGCCTCTTTAAAAGATGTTTCGGCCATTAAATTAGGCGCTATTGCAATCAGAGAAGTTTTGAAAAAGATTCGTCTTAAGCCCATCGTGAAAAAGGAACTTCTTGAAGTTGCTCCCGATGCATTTAAATGGGCGGGAATGACAGAGCTGGAGAAATCACATTCCCAGTGGGATGAGTCCATACAAGGGATTCAGATTGATGAGGTGATCATGGGAAACGTTCTCCAGGCTGGACAAGGACAGAACCCAGCCCGTCAGGCGATGATTTATGCTGGGGTTCCGAAGGAAACCAATGCCTTTAGCATCAACAAGGTGTGCGCTTCAGGTCTAAAAGCGATTGCCTTAGGGGCACAATCGATCATGACAGGTGAAGCGGAGGTCGTGGTGGCAGGGGGGATGGAAAACATGAGTCAGGTTCCCTATGCCTTCCCCCAGGGTCGTTGGGGTGCAAGAATGTTCAACCAAGAGATGGTTGATTTGATGGTGTTTGATGGGCTCTTTGAAATTTTTTATGGATACCACATGGGGCTCACCGCCGAGAACATCGCTGAGAAGTTTGGAATTTCGAGAAAGGAGCAGGATGAGTTAGGATTGCTGAGTCATCAGCGAGCGAGAGCCGCCATCAAAAACGGGATTTTTAAAGAGGAGATCGTTCCAGTGGTGATCCCGCAAAAAAAGGGAGAACCATTGAGTTTCGACACCGATGAAAGGCCAATGGATACCTCTCTAGAGAAAATGGCCAAGCTTCCCACCGCCTTTAAAAAAGGAGGAACGGTGACCGCAGGAAACGCCTCCGGAATCAATGATGCCGCTGCCGCTGTCCTCTTGATGTCTAAAGAGACGGCAAAAGAGTTGAATTTAGAACCCATGGGGATGATTCGGTCCTACGCATCAGGTGGGGTTGACCCAGCCTATATGGGCTTAGGTCCTATTCCTGCCGTGAGGAAGGCTTTAAAAAAGGCAGGGGTTGCTCTCCATGACATTGGACTGATTGAACTGAATGAGGCTTTTGCTTCCCAAGCGATCGCGTGCATCCGTGAACTCCAATTCGATATGGAAAAAACGAATGTCAATGGGAGCGGGATCTCACTGGGACATCCTATTGGATGCTCGGGCGCAAGGTTGATCGTCACTCTCCTTCATGAGATGAAACGGCAGAAAGTCAATCTCGGCCTTGCCACCCTCTGTATTGGTGGGGGCCAGGGCATGGCGATGATCATTGAAAAAAGTTGAGAGTTATGAATTAAGAGTTTAGAGTTACGTATTAACGATACGGACACGAGACATGGAGAAAAAAATGGAATATAAAAATATTTTGCTATCGTTTGAAGGCGAAATCGGGATCCTCTCGTTTAACCGACCCAAGGCGCTCAATGCCTTAAACATGGAGACTCTTAAAGATATCCAAATGGGAATTCAGGAAGTGAAGGACCATTCAGAAATGAAGGTTCTCATCTTGACCGGGAGTGGAGAGAAAGCTTTTGTTGCAGGGGCTGATATTGCCGAGATGAAGGGAATGAACTCCATTGAGGCCCTGAACTTTTCAAAAATGGGCCATCTCACCTTGAAAATGATCCAGGATCTCGATCGCCCGGTCATCGCGGCCGTCAATGGTTACGCTCTGGGAGGAGGAACCGAGATTGCCCTTGCCTGTGATTTCATCTACGCTTCTGAAAACGCCAGGTTCGGCCTTCCAGAGGTCACCCTCGGCATCTTTCCGGGCTTCGGAGGGACACAGAGACTTCCTCGCCTGATCGGGAAAGGAAAGGCGAAAGAGCTCATTTTAACAGGAAAAATGATTACGGCTCAGGAGGCCTTTCAGATGGGAATCGTCAATCGAGTCTTTCCCCAGGCATCCCTGTTGGAAGAGACGAAAAAAGTGGCCCTTCAGATCGCAGCGAATGGAGCCGTTGGAGTGAGATTGGCCAAGATGGCGGCGGATGCGGGTTTCAATATGGAGTTGACAGAGGCATGCTCTTTGGAATCCTACGCCTTCAGCCTCGGTTTTGCCACGGAGGATCAGAAAGAAGGAATGACGGCATTCATTGAGAAGAGAAAGCCCAACTTTAAAGGAAAATGAGGAGGAGAAAGTGAAGATCGCCGTATGTATCAAACAAGTCCCAGACACGACAGATGTGAAAATTGACCCGAAGACCAACACCTTGGTTCGGGAGGGTGTGGCAAGCATTACCAATCCCTTTGATGAGTACGCTGTAGAAGAAGCTCTTCTCATCAGAGAGAAACATGGCGGAGAAGTTCACGTGATCAGCATGGGCCCTCCCCAAGCCATCGAGGTATTGAAAAACGCACTGGCCGTGGGTGCGGATAAGGTCTATCTGGTCTCAGACAGGGCCTTTGCAGGAGCAGACACCCTGGCCACCGCTTATACCGTTGCGAAAACGATTAAGGCGGTCGTCGGGGATGTGGATCTCGTGATCTGTGGAAAACAGGCCATCGATGGAGATACGGCTCAAGTTGGGCCGGGGATTGCCACCCGCCTGGGGATCCCACAACTGACTTATGTTTCGAAGATCAAAGAAATCAATCTTGAGAAAAAGAAGATTATCGTGGAACGCTTGCTGGAGTATGGAAGAGAGATCGTCGAATCTTCCCTTCCCGCTTTGTTGACAGTGGTCAAGGATATCAATGAACCAAGACTTCCCTCCCTTCTTGGGATCAAGAAAGCGGCCAAGGCACAGATTCCTACCTTAACCGCAAAGGATGTCGGCGCGGATGAGAATCGTATCGGATTGAAGGGATCACCCACCTGGGTGATGAAGATCTTCTCCCCAGAGGCCAGAGGAGGAAGTGGCGAGATATTGAAGGGGGAATTACCAGAAGTGGTTCCCCTCCTGGTGAACAAATTGATGGATACGAAGTTTATTAAATAATGACAATCAAGTTTATTTGGAATGATGGAATATTGGAATAATGAGTGACCCAAATAGGAATGACTCAATCGTCCCATGTTTTTTAACCCAACATCCCACCATTCCATTATTCCAATTTTTCAATTTAGATAGGAGGATCGAATGGCTAGGCTGATCATTGACAAAGATACTTGTACCGGATGTGAATCCTGTGTTCCTGCTTGTCCCTTTGGGGCACTGATCATGAAGGAAGGAATTGCCGAAGTCGATGAGAAATGCACCTTCTGTGGCGCTTGCGTGGATGTCTGCCCGGTGAGTGCCATCACTATGGAAAAAGAAGAGAAGGCCGTAACCATCGACATCAGCGCTTATAAGGATGTCTGGATTTTTATTGAGCACGAGTCCGGCAAGGTCGGAAGTGTTTCTTTCGAGCTCCTTGGCGAAGGGAGGAAGTTGGCCGATGCCATCGGATGCAAATTATGCGGGATGCTTTTCGGGGATAAGGAGGTCGTGGATAAATTTGCCAAGGAGGCAATCGCCCATGGGGCGGAGAAGGTCTATGTCATGGAAAGCCCTCTGCTCAAAGAATATCGTACCGACCCTTATGCGAAGGCAGCGGTCGATCTCATTCGGAAATATAAACCAGAGATTGTCCTCTATGGAGCCACCACTCAGGGTCGAGATTTTGCAGGAACGGTAGCCACCACCATCGAGGCAGGATTGACCGCAGACTGCACCGGTCTGGATATCGATCCGGAAACAAAGTATCTCAAACAGACTCGACCCGCTTTCGGTGGAAACATCATGGCCACGATTCTCGACTATCCCAACTATCGACCCCAGATGTCCACCGTTCGACCCAAGGTTTTCGCCATGCCTCCAAGAGATGATTCAAGAAAAGGGGAGATCATTGGGGAAACCCTCCAGATGACCGAAGATCAAATCAGGACAAAGGTTGTGGAATTCATCAAAGGGGCGGAGACTGTCAATCTGGCTGATGCGGAGATTATTGTATCGGGAGGGAGAGGCGTGGGAGGGCCAGAAGGTTTCAAACCGATTCGTGAACTGGCGCAAGCCTTAGGAGCCGCCGTCGGCTCCTCTCGTGCAGCGGTTGATTCTGGATGGATTCCTTACGAACATCAAGTGGGGCAGACCGGTCGAACCGTTCGGCCCAAGATCTATATCGCCTGTGGTATCTCCGGGTCCATTCAACATCAAGCTGGGATGAAAACATCCGATATCATTGTCGCTATCAATAAGGATGGTGAAGCTCCTATTTTTAAGATCGCCACGTATGGAATTGTAGGCGACCTATTCACTGTCGTTCCCATGCTGGCCCAGGAGTTTAAGAAAAGATTAGGACGATAGACCTTTTGTAGGAAATCAGGAAATCGGGATATCAGAGCATCAGGAGTGATATTTAATAAATTTTTTCTGGTATTCGGGTTTCTTAATACCCTGATATTCTGATACGCTCTATTTTTATTCTTGATTTTTCTTATTCCTTCCATCATAATGTCAAAAAATTACTAAGAAGGGGGTCTTTATGATCATCACCTGTGCCTCCTGTCTGACCAAGTTTAATTTGGATGACTCTCGCATTTCGTCCAAGGGCATTAAGGTTCGTTGCTCAAGATGCAAACACGTCTTCTATGTCGTCCCTCCCCCTGAAACAAAAGAGGAGATTATCGAGAGTTTTGAATCTTTTTCTAAATATCATGAAGAATTAATGGAACCCAGTGAACAAAAAGAGGAAGTTCCTTCAGAGGCGCAAATCAAAAAGGAAGAGGTAGCGCCAGAGGAAAAGCAAGAGGACGCCTTCCTCTTTTCTGAGAAGATTTCTACTGAGAAGAGAGAGGAATTGGGCCCTCCCGAAAAAATGGAGAAGTTGGTCTTTCCAGAGAAGATGCAGGAATACCCTCCAGTCGAACCGGCAAGAGAAGAGAAGGTGGAGGCCAAGCCCTCTCAACCGAAGATACTATTGCGGGCTCCGCGAAAGGGGCCCTCTCGCTTTTTTGTCCTGTTTATTATTTTGTTCCTTTTGGTCTTTGGTGTTTTTTATCTTTGGAATGAAATGAGTTCGGGTGGCAGCCTCTCTCCCTATTTAGAATATCCGGTCAAAAAGATCACCGAGTTCTGGAACCAGATTTGGGGGACAGAGAGAGGCAATTTGATCGTTGGAGATCTAAGTGGATATGAGGAGAAGATAGGGGAAACTCCCTTCTTTATTATTGAGGGAAAGGTAAAAAATGAATCCCGTTTTAACAAAAAGCTTATCAAAATAAGAGTGGTGATTTTTGATCAAGATAAACTCAAAGTGGCGGAGAAAGAAGCGATCTGCGGCCGTCTCCTCAGTCGTGGAGAGTTGAAGAAACAACCTGCAGAATTTTTTAATGGGGAGATGGTTTTTCAACCCTTATCGAAGGAAGAAGGGATCACCCCTTCGGGCAAGGCGGCTCCCTTCATGGTGATCTTTATCGTCGAAGCCCCAAATCTTTAGGGAAAGAAGTCCACTCTGTTTTTTTGGAAAACCTGTTTCTTCTTTATTGGGGGCTTCCAAAAATCGACTTCTCTCTCGCCCACCTCTTTTGCTCGAACCTTATTTCTTCGACCAGATAGCTGTAATAATTTTGCTAAATCCTTTAGGTTTCTATCTTTTCTATAATTGGAGAAAGTTAATATCATGGGGAGGGTCACTCCAGTAAGGACTTCAATTTTCCCCCTAATTAGAAAGGGGAAGGCCAGATTTGAAGGAGAGTATCCAAAGAGGTCCGTGAGGAGAAGAACTCCGTCCCCTTGATCCACCTTTTGAATGGCCCCTGAAATGATCTTTCTTGCAGTGAGGGCATTCATCTTCATATCCATAGAGACCCAGACGATCCCATCGATTTTTCCAAGAAGGTACTCTGCTATGTCCATCAATTCTCTTCCTATAAAAGAATGGATGATGATCACTGCTCCAACCATCTGGAAAATTCTCCTTTAAATACAATCTTTGTTTATGGCACAATCGGGTTTGTCTAATGATTTAAAATTTTCTCCGCCTCTATTTTATCCATATCCATGACATAAGGGATCCCGCTGATTTGGGCTGCTTCGGGCGTCAGGGCTCCAATATCGTCCCTGGAGAGATGCCCCAAAGAGAATTTTCGGCTTCCCGCCATGAGCTGGCGGAGTCCTTGGGCTATCCGTTCGTAGTAGGTATAGAGACCGATAGCGCCGGTAGGAATCCTCTCAAACTCCGAATCGCCCAATTCCTTACGGAGGGAACTGGCCGTGACAAAAATCTCATCCTTTGAATTACCAAAGCGCTCGATGTATGGCTCGGCCAATGGTTTTTCCAACCATGGCGACCGCGATAGGCCCCCGAGCCATCCCAACGAGCTTCACGAAAGGGGCGCCTAAGGCCAGAGCTTTAAAAATACTATCTTCGAAAGTGAATCCTCCTCCCACCGCCAAGGGAGGAACATATTTCCCTTTTTTGGCCAAGTGTGTGGCATACTGATGAAGAAGGGAATGGAGTTCTACCGGCGGGATACCCCATTCATTCATCATATGCCATGGGCTCATCCCTGTGCCACCTCCAGCGGCATCCACTGTGAGAAGATCCAGATGATATTTAGAGGCAAAAGAGATGGCCCGCGCCAGATCCGCCGGTCGATAGGCCCCTGTTTTGAGAAAGATATATTTAGCACCCGCTTTCCGCAGGGCTTCAACCCTTCTGGCAAAAGATTCTTCAGAGACCATCCCTACCCGGGAATGCCGTTCGAATTCCTTGAAGGCGCCCCGCTCGAAGGCTTTGATCACATTGGGATCCGTTGGATCAGGAAGGACAATATAGCCCCTTTCATAAAGCATCTGAGCCTTTTTAAGATTTCTTATTTTTACTTCTCCCCCAATGTCCTTTGCTCCTTGTCCCCATTTGAGTTCAATGCATTCGACCCCAAGTTTTTCAATCGCGTATTCATGGACGCCGAGGCGAGTATCCTCAATATTGGCTTGGACGACAATCGCTCCGTAACCGTCCCGTCGATGATCTTTATAAAGTTTGACACGTCGTTTGAGATCTACGGTATCGATGACACGACCGTTCTTGATCACCGCTTCGGGATCCATCCCCACCACATTTTCACCAATGGTCAAACCCGTGCCAGCGAGTGCCGATCCAATGGCCAATCCTTCCCAATTATTTTTTGCGATGTCCGTCGACCCAATTCCGGAGATGATCCAGGGATAACGACATCTGATCCCCCCATCATGGCCAATGTTCACTTTAAGATCGACAGCTGGGAAAATAGCCTTGTCACTATCAGGTTCGATTCCATGAGCTCCAACAGCTGTCCCCATGATGTTGAAATGTGAATAATCAATTGGATAGATCTTTTCAGCGGCGGTGGTGATGACTCCGAAAGGTTGTGGGTAAATTACTTCGTGGCCCCGGTAGGCGGATTTACCGATCTCGCACATTCCGATGCAGCCATCCACACAGGTGACGCACATGCCGGAAGCAGAAACGACAGAGCCCTCGGTCCTATTTTTTGTGAGCGTCGCGGCTGACGCATTGATCCGAGATAATGACATTTGTTATTCTCCTTTCCTCTTCTCAATCCTTTTTGATTTCACAGGCCACACAGGGGGCCATGTAGCACATCATATCGTCAAACCCTTCTTTATCGAGACAAGGGGCGGGAAGGTTGGCACAACCTCCACAGATTGCCTTCTCGGGTTCTGTATAGGTGCATCGAAGCTCGCAAGCAGGGCAGATGTAGAGGCAAGCCCCGCATTGTCGGCAGTCCTCCGATTGAATATCGAAAGGGGTCCCGATGCTTCTCTTCTCCCCCCGGCTTCGAAAACCAATGGCCTTGGCCATCATCTGTTCTTCGCACATTCGAACGCAGAGACCACAAAGGATACACTTTTCATATTCCTGTTTAAACCGCTGCTGTCGAATCCCATAAGCGGAGGCAAGATCCTGGATCGTTTTGGATTGGGGACAGGAGCCCAATAGAAGCATGAAGTCCCTCCTCGACAGGATAGGTACAGGAGGAGACAAGTTTCGCCTTTGGCCCCTCTCCAATTTCAACCACACAAAGACGGCAAGCTCCATAGGGAGATAAACCATCTTGATGGCAGAGGGTGGGAATGGGGAAACCCATGAATCTCGCCGCTTCAAGGAGGGTCATCCCCTCTTCGGCGGAGACCTCTAAACCATTTAGATAAAAAATCATCATCTCATCTATCCCTTCTTCACGCCCGATCAAACGATGCAGTCTTTTATCTGATTTCCACCGCATCAAATTTACAGACACTCTTACAGGCACCGCACTTGATACATTTCTCTGTGTTGATGATATGGGGTTCCTTTTTCTTCCCGGAGATGGCCTCCACAGAACAGGTCTTTGAACAAAGCTGACAACCTGTGCAATTTTGATTAATGGAATAGGTGATGAAGGATTTACAAACGCCTGAAGGACATCGTCTATTTTGGATATGCTCCACATATTCGTCACGGAAATATCGAAGGGTGGAAAGCACCGGGTTGGCAGCGGTCTGTCCCAGGCCGCAGAGCGAGGTATCCTTAACCACAGAGGCCAATTCTTCGAGAAGGGGCAAATGTTCAAGGGTTCCGTTTCCGTTGGAGATATCATCGAGGATCTCATACATTCGCTGGGTTCCCTTGCGACAGGTGAAACATTTACCGCAGGATTCCTCCTTTAAAAATTTCATGAAATATTTGGCTACATCAACCATGCAGGTGTGTTCATCCATGACGATCATCCCACCGGAACCCATGATGGAACCTGCCTGGGCCAAACTCTCATAATCGATGGAGAGATGAAACATCTCAGCGGGGATGCATCCCCCTGAGGGTCCTCCTGTTTGGACGGCCTTAATCCTTGTCTGATTGATCGGTCCGCCTCCAATTTCGTTTACAATTTTCTCAATGGTCATGCCCATGGGTACTTCCACCAATCCCGTATTCTTGATCTTCCCCACCAAGCTGAATATCTTGGTCCCCATATTCCCCTTGGTCCCGATCCTCACAAACTCCCGGGCCCCGTGACCAATGATGATAGGAATATTGGCCCAGGTCTCTACATTGTTAATTGATGTAGGTTGACCATGAATCCCTCTTTGAATGGGGTAGGGTGGGCGCTGTCTCGGTTCTCCCATCTTCCCTTCAATCGATTTGATTAATGCCGTTTCCTCACCACATACGAAGGCGCCAGCCCCCCTCACCATATTGATTTCAAAGGAAAATCCAGTTCCTAAAATATTCTCCCCTAAGAGCCCGAGTTGATTTGCTTGTCGAAGGGCAATCAGCAAATGTTTAATGGCAAGAGGATATTCATTGCGGACATAGATGATTCCCTTTGTAGCTCCTGTTCCATAGGCACCGAGGATCATTCCCTCGATGATGCTGTGGGGATTGCCTTCGAGAAGGCTTCGATCCATATAAGCGCCGGGATCTCCCTCATCGGCATTGCAGACGATGAACTTTCCATTTTGACTTTTCTGCTCTGCCAGCCTCCCCCATTTCAAGCCTGTGGGAAAGCCCGCCCCTCCACGGCCTCGCAATCCGGATGATTTGATCTCCTCGATCACCCAATGGGAATCCTTTATGGAAAGGACCTTGACCATCGCTGAATAGCCGTCGTTTTCGATGTAGTTAAAGATGCGGATGGGATCGACCTTCTCATTACGAGAAAGAAGGATTCGAACTTGTTTCTTGAAGAAGGGAATATCCATCTGTTTCTCTATGGGTGTTCCAGTGTGAGGATCTATAAAAAGGTAATCTTTAAGCACCTCTCCTTCTGCCACGGCCCCGATAATGTCAACCATCTTCTTCGAATCTACTTTTGGGTAGTAAACTCCCCAAGGCTCAATGAGGATCGATGGTTCCATTTCACAGAATCCATGGCAGCCCGTGATGCGAAGTTGGATCTTCTCGGTCCATTTTTTATCCAGAAGTTCCCTTTTGGTAATGCGGATGAGGTCATTGGCTCCACTGGCTTGGCCGCAAGTTCCTGCAGGGATGACAATAGTTGGAAGATCTAAATGGCGATCGGTCAACAGCCGATCACGAAGCAAGAAGAATTCGTCGATCGATTTGAGTCTATCCATGAACGTCCTTTTTCATTCCGGGTTTCCCCACGATGGACTTTTTTCTCAAACATTCACCCCTGTCAGATCCAACATGTGCCCCTTGCATCCCCGACGAGAACAGATCTGGACCAATCCCCCTCCACCGCGGACCAAAAGGGGAACCATGGGGGCGCCGCATTCCATACAATTCGAGGAACTCCTTAGCTCCGCATGACAGTGGGGACAGAAAAAGTTCACGACTTCCTCCGCAGGGATGTCGTATTCATGATCCACAGAAAAGCTGCCGTATAGGCATGACAACCTCAACCATCCATGTTTCTGATTGAAAGAGACGGTGACTCGGATCGATGGATATCCGTCAATATATTTGTTCTTATCCATGAGACTATGGTTGCAACGCGGACAGCTCACCTCAACAGGGAAGATCCTTTCATCAGAACGGATATCGATGTGATCGAGACCTACTCTGGCCTTATGGATAATGGATTTCACCTTTTGTAAGATAACCTTGGAGAAGTATTGCCCATCCACCACGACGATCGGTCCAAGAGCACAGGCCCCCAGGCAGTTGACTGTTTCCAGGGTGATCTCTTTATCCGAAGTCGTTTCCCCGGAGTTTATTCCAAGCTGGCGCTGAAATTCGGAAGCAATCCTCTCTCCTCCGCGGACATGACAGGCGGTGCCCAGACAGACCGAGATGAGATGTTTCCCTCTCGGTGTTAAACTGAATGCCTTATAAAAGGTCGCTACCCCGTAGATATCCACAAGAGAGCAATTCAGCTTTTTAGCTACGATCTTCAAAACCTCTTCTGAGAGATAGCTGTATTTAGCTTGGATTTCTTCAAGGATTGAGATGAGGCCTTTTTGATTCCCATCACTGTGATCTTCTATGATTTTCAGGATATGCTCAGGATTCATAGGAGGTTTTCCTCGATCAATTTCTTTTTGAAAACGAAGTCTTGTTTTTCTTTCTATCGATATTCTTCACAATGCCATACCCCTCCTTCTGGTTTTGGATAAGTACAGGTGGTTCTTTCCTCGCAGTTCGTGCATAAACCGCTATGTTGTTGGAAGGCTTCATCAGAAGGGAAGGGGTCTTTCTGAAGGTTTGTTAAAGAAGTTTTTTTCGGAATACTCGTCCTAAGTGGCACAAAGATGATTCCATCAAACTCTTCACATTGTAAAATCGGATGCTCAGGATTTCTGTTGTAAGTACAGGCTAAGGTGAATTTACAACACGAGCAGAGCCCCTGATATTTTTTAGCATCGAGAAATATCCTTTCTTTCGTTTTTGTCTTTAGGGAATGGGCAACCTTCTTCATATGGATCCCCCTTCGTTTAATTTTTATTGAGCTATCTGTTTGGTTAGCAATTTTCTTGCCATGCAATTGGCATGCGAAGGGAGCGTTGCATGGTGATTTCAAGAGATAGAAGATAGGCAAAGAAATCGAAAGATTAGAGAGGATTCAATTTTAGAAAGAGGAAAATGAAAGGAGGAAGGATGGATGATGGGACAACCGTTTTGTTGAGGAGATTTGAATCGCCGGGGCGAATCTTCCCGGTTTTTGATTCAAGGAAGGGATTTTTTTTCGAACTTATTCAATTTCTCTCGCAATGTCTTACGGTCGATCCCGAGAATCTCTGCCGCTTTCGTTTTATTATCTCCCACACTGGCTAAGACATTACGAATATATTCCGCTTCCACTTCAGCGAGGGTTCTATGAAAACCTGTCTCTCGGAGAGCGGAAAAGCGCATGAGCGAGGGGAGATCGGGGACTTCAATCAAATCTCCATCCGTCATGAGGACGAGGCGTTGGATCACATTCTCAAGCTCCCTCACGTTTCCGGGCCAGTGATAGTTTCTGAGAACCTGAAGAGCCTGGTCTGAGAATCGGGGGATGGGTTTTCCCAATCCTTTGGCAAATTGTGATGTGAAATGTTGGATGAGAAGCAAAAGGTCCTCTCCTCTCTCTCGTAGAGGGGGAAGTTCGATCTTAATGACATCGATTCGAAAGAAGAGGTCTTCTCGGAAAAGACCTTTCTTCACCAAACCAGTCAAATCCTTATTGGTCGAGGCCAGGATTCGGACGTCCACTTTTCTCGGCCGCGTGGAACCCACCATGACCACTTCTTTGTCTTGGAGCACTCGCAGGAGTTTCACCTGCATGGAAAGACTGGTCTCACTGATTTCATCAAGAAAAATAGTGCCTCCATCAGCTGTTTGAAAGAAACCTGCTCTTGTTTCCGTTGCTCCGGTAAAGGCACCCTTAATGTGACCAAAGAGTTCGCTCTCAAGGAGTTCCTCGGGGATGGCCCCGCAGTTGACAGGAAGAAAGGGAGCTGAGTTCCGCGGACTATTGTAATGAATTGCTCTTGCAACCAGTTCTTTCCCCGTGCCACTTTCCCCTGTGATCAGGACTGTCGCGGAGGTCGATGCCGCTTTGGCAATGGCATTAAAGACTTCCTGCATCGCTTCTGACTCACCAATGAACCCGTAAGGAGATTTTTGAGATCGATGCCTTATGGATGTTGCTGCTCTGCGCACATGCGCTTTCTCAAACACTCGTTCCACCGAAGAAAATAATTCGATATCTGTAAAAGGTTTCGTTAGATATTCCTCAGCCCCAGACTTTACTGCCTTCACGGCACTTTCAACCGTAGGGTAGCCCGTGATCATCATGACCTCAATCTCTCGGAAGTTTTCTCGGATATGCCTGATCAGGTCAATGCCACTGCCTCCTGGCATTTTGAGGTCGGTGATGACTAAATTCAAAGCGGTCGTATCAAGGATCTTGATGGCTTCCATGACATTGGGAGCCGTAAA
>PDVJ01000443.1_pt1 | contig 14092 bp, 14 predicted proteins | sample 1369811 | NCBI WGS metagenome assembly PDVJ01 (sample SAMN07795376, study PRJNA414565) | Alkali sediment metagenome, whole genome shotgun sequencing project. | reverse complement strand
GGTTTGTGATCGTGGATGCAATGAAGGAAAAAGATGAGATAGCAATGTTTGTTGCTGATTCAATCAGGCAGATTTTGCAATGGTCACGATCACGTCGCCGACGGTGATCACGTCCACTTTTGCCCCCTCTTCCAGATAGGAAAATTTCAGGGAGAAGGAATTTTCAGGTATCTCTGCTTGAGAACCTTCCAGGGTGATCGTTTTTGGCGGGTCTGCCAGCTGGTGGGGTGGCAGCGCTTGTATTGCGGTCATAAATGCCTGTGCCTGTTTGCGGAAAACAGGTCCTATTACTGCACGGTTAAAATCAATGTCAGTAATCACCCGATCGAGTTTTACTGCGTCGGTGCGCCAGTGGACATCAGCATTAAGGGTGCGCCCAGTATCACCTTCATCATTAACCGTGTGCGGGGCGTAGATCGTAACTTTGCCAAGCGGAGCATTGAGTGCGAGTCCGGCATCGTGCTTATACTTGCGCACTTCTGCCACTACCTGTGCGAGCAGGCTTCCCTCGTATCTTGCCGCTTCGTCCTCATACGTGAAGGATACCCAGGGCTGCTTGTGGACGCTTGCACCTTTATTCAGGTGCGAGTAGCACTCTTCAGCAAAGTAGGGGGTGAATGGTGCGAGCATTTTGCAGAGCGCATCAAACGCGGTATGGAGTACAAGGAGGGCACTTTTGCGGGACGCCTCACCAGTGTACAACCTGCCCTTGACCATCTCGATGTAATTATCGGCAAGAGTTTCCCACGCAAACTCCCTTATCGCCTTGAGTGCCGTGTCAAACTGGTAGCACTCCATCGCCGCACTCACCTGCTGGATCGTGTCTGAGAGGCGCACAAGCAGCCACCTGTCAGCAAGTGCCGTAACGGGTGCGTTCTGATCAAAACCTTCTTTCTCAAGCTGGATCAGGGCAAACTTTGCGATATTCCACATCTTGGTCTGGAACCGGGATGCGGCAACAACATCGTTCCAGTTAAACATGATGTCAGAACCGGTTGCCGCTCCCATTGCTGACCATTGCCGGAGTGCATCAGCGCCGTATTTTTCGAGAATTTCTTCCGGTACAATAATGTTACCCCGGCTTTTACTCATCTTGAATCCATCTTCACCCAGCACCATACCGTTAATGAGAATTTCTTCCCACGGTTTTGAGCCCAAAAGTGCGACTGATCTCAGGATGGTATAGAATGCCCATGTCCGGATGATATCATGTCCCTGGGGGCGGATCTGGGCGGGGAAGAAGGGAGGTGTCCCACTCCCGTCCCAACCAGTCACATTGAGGACGGAGATGGATGAATCCATCCAGGTATCAAGGACATCAACTTCTCCATCAAACCCGGTGCTGCCACATTTCGGGCAGGGATGTTTCGGTGTTACCAGCGTTGGATCAACAGGAAGATCTGACTCGTCCGGTATCACCCTTTCACCACATTTTTTACAGAACCATACAGGGATTGGTGTTGCAAAAATCCGCTGCCGGGAGATACACCAGTCCCATTCCATCTGTTCGATCCAGTTTTCCATCCGGAGCAGCATATGCTCAGGATACCAGGTGATCTGGTGAGCAGCCTTCTGGATCTCATCGGGTTTAATTTTTACAAACCACTGGCGCTCTGAGAGTATCTCTATCGGCGTCTTACAGCGCCAACAGGTTCCGACACGCTGTGCCAGGTTTTCCTGACGTTTCAGGATTTTCCGGGACTTCATATCAGCAAGGATCGCAGTACGGCAACCGGCTGTATTCATGCCTGCATATCTGCCCGCAATGGCGGTCATCTTCCCCTGTCGATCAATTGCCTTGCGCAAAGAGAGGTTGTGCTGTTTCCACCAGTGAACATCCTGTTTGTCACCAAATGTACAAATCATGACCGCGCCAGAGCCAAATGCAGGATCAACTGCCTCGTCCTGGACAACCGGAACTTCATGGCCGAACAGCGGGACTTTCATCTTCTTGCCTTTTAAGAAGCGGTATCGTTCATCTGCAGGGTGCACCGCAACTGCAACACAGGCAGCAAGGAGCTCGGGACGAGTGGTTGCAATCTCGACACCCTGAAAGTCAAAATAATTCAGCTGTGTCTCCCGGTCATCATAGGCAACCTCAGCAAAAGCAATCGCTGTCTCGCACCTGGTACAATAATTCACCGGGTGCTCGCTCTGGTAGATGTAACCGGACTTGAGCATGCGCAGGAATGAGAGCTGTGTTTTGCCGTAGTAATCCGGCATCATGGTGATGTACTCGTTACTCCAGTCCGTGGAGAACGCCATCTTACGGAGCGTGAGCCTCATCAGAGAAATGTTTTTCTCGGTAAGTTCATGGCACATCCTCCGGAATTCCTCGCGGGAAACATCGTTTTTTGTAATATGGTTGAGTTCCTCCACTTTCACTTCCGTCGGGAGACCATGGCAGTCCCACCCCTGGGGGAACATAACGTTGAAGCCTTTCATACGTTTATAGCGGGCAAAAAAGTCGATATAGCACCAGTTTAATGCGTTGCCGATGTGGAAGTTGCCGGTAGGATATGGTGGGGGGGTGTCGATCACAAACTGCGGTTTTTTTGAGTTTGTATCAAAATAGTGATCTTCGTCACGCCAGGTGCCGCGCCAGCGCTCCTCCACCTCAGCGAAATCATAGTTTTTCGGCAGTTGATCAGAGGATACCATTCGCCAGAAGGTTGGTTGTGAAATAAAATATAGTAATCGTATCCTGTTTATTGTGACCCGGCGAGTGCCGTCAGCGTTTATATTTTTGGAAAATACGGACACAATAAAACTCTTTTTGCTTAAAAGACAAATGATTGACAAATGGAGAAGCAGCGAGGGCTGGGTTACGCAGCAGGGCTTGTAGGCGGTTCTATTCTGATCGCCCCCTATATCCAGCCTGCGTGGCTGATGAGTCTGATTGTTATTCTGTTCGCGCTTATCATGTGGCGTTTTTTTGACACCAAATATCTTACGTACTCTATTTGTGTAATTGCAGTGCTTTACGGAATTACACTTCTTCCTCTTTTTGTATTCTGCTGCACGCTTGCCATGCTTGTTCTGGGTGAACTGGTCTTCCAGCGAGGTGCTGACGATTTAAACACCTATCTCTATTATATCATCTCTACTGCATGGGCGGGGGTGCTTGTCATCGCTTATCTCCATCAGTACTATTTCTTAACAGTCATTTTCGGAATCATTGCAGCAGTTCTTTTAAAGACAATCCTGCTCAAGTATGAGGACTCCCTGGTTATTGAAGCGCTTGGCATAGCCATGACGATGTGGCTCATACGGGAGCTTAATTACCAGGCAGACCTGCTGCTCGTCGTGATAGCTGTAATCGTCGGGTTTACCTTTGGCTATTTTGCATTCAGGGCAAAAACTGCAGATCTTTCCGGTCTCTTCTCTGCTGCTCTTGTGGGGATTATCCTGCTGGTCTTTGCTGCACCGCAGGGTGCGCAATGGTTTTTAATTATGTTGTCATTTTTCATCATGGGCTCTGCGGCGACAAAATATAAATTTGAGTATAAAAAAAGGATTGGTGTTCAGCAGGGGAAGAGCGGGGCGCGGGGGTACCGGAATGTTTTTGCGAATGGGATTGTTGCGGCTGCTGCTGCTGTTCTTTTCGGTGTGTTTCAGTTGCCGGTCTTTATTGTCATGTATGTCGGTTGTGTGGCGACTGCAGCAGCAGATACCTTGGCGAGCGAGATTGGGGTGACCGGGGGAATCCCCTATATGATTACAACATTAAAGAAGGTCCCGATAGGAACGAACGGCGGTATTACCCTGACGGGGGAATTTGTCGCACTCCTGGGAGGTTTTGTTGTCTCCCTTGTTGCATTGCTGCTCAATGTGATCACACCGCAAATGATGATTATATGCACGCTTGCAGGATTTGTAGGTACTAATATTGACAGCCTTGTTGGAGCGACATTGGAGAATCGGGGATTTCTGGGTAATGCAGGTACAAATCTGCTTGCAACGATTGGCGGGGGAGTATTTGCAGTTATTATGTTTCTGTTCCTGAAGTCTTAGGATTTATTGTGTCCTCCTCCTGGATCACTCAATTATCGATTCTTCAGGATTGAAAAAAATGAAGTTCTGGATGTTCTGGGTGTAGAGTATCAGCTAACTTCCTGAAGGGAAAAATGTGGTCTGGTTTGTTAATATTTAAACCAACGCCCTTTGCTGTCATATTCCCCGGTTGTCTGCTGCTGGATGACAGCAGCCCCGCGAGCCAGTTTCCTGAAGAAGCATGCTTTGTAGGTATAGAGAAGAGGGAGGAGTAAAAAGACCCCGATAAAGAGAATAATCGCCGTGATCCAGATACCCCCCGGGCCTATCAATGCCATGAGTTGGTCAGGTGTGAATGTCTGGAGCTGTGTCTCATTGTAACGGGTTATCGGTTCGAGATTGTTATACAGGAATGCTTCCCAGATAATCATCAGCATAAACGTAATCCCGATAATGAAGGCAGCGCAGACAAACAGGAATGCGATCATCTCGTTGATATGCGTCATGACCAGCTGGATGCTGCGCCGGATAGATTCAAAGACTTTTCTCTCCTCAAAAACTGCGGCGGTATCGTAAAAAAAGGTGAGAAGCAGTATAGGGATCATGAAACCAAATGTAAGGGCGGTTACCATACTGATATCGGATGACGCTCCGATAAGACCGAAGGTAACCATAACGAGAGTAAAGATGAGCATAACGCCAAATAGTATGATAAGCTGGGGCAGGAGTACCCTGAAGTAATACCTGATGCCCCCGGCAAGCATTGTCCTGAGGTCTCCTTCATTGTCCCTGATTATCACAAGCATACCTGTAGTGAAGAGGAGCAGCACCAATCCAAAAATCACCAGCAGTCTGGTCGCAAAAAAGGTACCGGAGAGATTGAGGGTCACCCATAGAGCTGCGGTCAGAATTCCGCCAACAATGCCTGGTATCCAGAGTGATGGTATTCGTTTAAGGAGGATTATCGCCTCTTTGAGTTCTGTGATTGTCATTGTCACCGGACCCTCGGCATAGCAACAATCTCCCGAACCTGGAGATCAAAGAAACTGGCTGAATGTGCCGGCCGGATCACACAGACCGTATCTGCACCGCTGTATGTACCGCCAGCTGCTATCACTTCCTCATTGATGCCAATTACCCCCTGGTCAGCAGCCATCAGCACACACTCTACAGCGACTTTGAGGCCGACCGCAACAACGCGCCGTAGTGCCTCTGCGATCGCTTCGGTACGCGATCCCCCCCCAACCTTTGGTGAGCGTGAGAGTGCGCGCTCGAGCCCGGAGAGTGCGTGGGTACCGGTAACGATATGAACCCCCTTTTTCTGTAATTGATCTGCGAGATCTGCTGAAAATTCCCACTCTCCGGGTTTTGAAAATCCAACAACATGGGTTACCACTACGAGTTCAAGTCCCGTTCCGTTCATCAGATCAAAAAAAACCTGTGCTGTCTTTCCTGAAGTGCTTGCTACAACAATCGTTCTGATTTTGAGTTCTTTTGCACGTTCGATGGCAAACCGTGCCGCATCCAGCGTATTACCTTCTCCCGGTTTTTCAAAATAATAGATTTTTTTCTGGGTGAACGTCATAAGTACCTTTTAATAAGCAGGCATGAAAATCTTTGGTTGGATCCTGTGCACCATGAAAACGATCGGTTTTTTTCATGCAGGCCAGCAAAACAGTATAAGGTCTCTATGGAAGCATGAAAACCATCAGGATCTTTTTAAAATATTTGTCAGATTCTCATCAGACCAAAAAAGCAGAAATATCCCGAATAGTCATATGAGGAACCATACATGATCACTCTTGCCCTTGCGGGTAAACCCAACTGCGGAAAGTCGACATTTTTCAAGGCTGCGACTATGGCAAATGTCGAGATCGCCAACTATCCGTTCACGACTATCAATCCGAACTTTGGCGTTGCCTATGTAAGAACGAAGTGCCCGTGCCATGATCTTCACCTCACGTGTGGACACTGTGTTGATGGGAACCGGTTTGTGGCGGTGAACCTCATTGATGTCGCCGGGCTTGTACCTGATGCCCACAAGGGTAAGGGACTGGGCAACCAGTTCCTTGACAACCTTCGGCAGGCAGATGCAATACTCCATATTGTCGATGCAAGCGGCGGAACGGACAGCGAAGGGAACCCGGTAGGTGTGGGCAATCATGATCCAGAAGAGGATATCAGGTTCCTGATTTTTGAGATGACGATGTGGGTCCATGGTATTCTCGAAAAGCACTGGACGAGGATAAGCCGCATGTCTCAGGGAAAAGGTACCGCTATCCAGCAGGGGATTGCCGAAACATTCACCGGTCTCAGCATCACCATGGAAGATGTGCGTGACGTGGAGCTGAAACTCAAGCTGGATCTCGTCCACGCCACTATCGAAGATCTTATCCCATTATGCGCGGAGATGGTGAAGTTATCAAAACCGATGCTGGTCGTGGGGAACAAGTTTGATGAGGCACCAGAAGCGCTCCGTTTAAAACTCGCAGAGCAGAAGGTTTCGTTTGCCAGCGCAGCATCGGAACTTGCACTCAGGACAGCGGCGCACCTGATTCAGTATCTACCTGGTGATGTAACATTCAGGATTGCCAATGAAGGGACTCTTTCACCGGCCCAGAAAGCAGGACTGGTAAAGATTGCAGAAGTGATGAAGCAGTGCAACGGTACCGGCGTTCAGCAGGCAATTAACCGGGCGGTATTTGAGCTGCTCGATATGATCGTCATCTACCCTGTCGAGGACGAGAACCATTTCTGCAATAAGAAAGGTGAAGTGCTTCCCGATGCTTTCCTGATGAAGAAAGGATCAACCCCCCATGACGTTGCGTTTCAGGTGCACACCGATATTGGCAAGGGCTTTCTCTATGCAGTTGATGCACGGACAAGGATGCGGATTAAGGAAAATCATGTTCTCAAAGATGGGGATATTATCAAAATTGTTAGTGCAGCGAAGTAGGTGGGGGCAACACGGCGAAGTACGACGCCCGGCGTCTTGTTGTCAGACAATTCCGCCGCTCCTGGGGAAAATAACGGTTTAAATCACGTATTTTTTGCGCCAAACAACTTTTTTGCCACAAACCTTTTATAAGGACAATTCGAACAGAGAAATTACCTACAGAGTGGGAAGGAGGTGGATTCATGGGTGGAGATATCTATCAGGCACAGATAATCAGGAATTTCTTTGACACCATAACCGGTACCGACCGGAATTTAACACGGATTTACATGTGTGTCATGAGCCTTGCAAAACTCCGCATGGAACCTCCTGAAAAGATGGCTGCGCTTGTTGACCAGTTGCGGAAGAGCAAGATCCAAAAGGAACTCTCCGTTGACATTCTCGATTACATGTGCGATGCAGCAAACACCCTCGAACTGAATATGGTTCAGACGGCGTTCGGTGTCAGGGATATTCAACAGGTTGCCCAGGACTTCAGCGGCATCAGTCTTGACAGCCTCTAATTTTTTCTTCGAAAAGTTCTTTAAAAAAATTAAGCTGAGGTAATTTTGATTTTATTTACAATGCGATACGTTTCCAGCTGCCGCTCCTGTACATCATGCCAAGCAGGACTGCCTGGATGATAATACCGACAATTACGGCAATCCAGATGCCGGTGATGCCAAGTCCGAAATGCTGTGGCAGCAAGTAACCCAGGGGGATTTGTATCAGTACCATGGATACAAGCGTGGCATACATCGGTTTTTTTGTATCTCCTGCACCGTTCAGTGCAAAGGAAAGAATAATGCTCACCGCCATAATGATGTAAAAGGGTGTTACCGTCTGGAAGTAGGAAACCCCTGTCATCACGCTGGCGCCGCTCGGGTCAAAGAACCACATCAGCTGCCCTGCAAACGCGTAGTAACAGATCGAAACTGCGGACATAATAGTACCATAGAACATGAGCCCTAGTTTCACACCCTCCTCTGCGCGATCCGGCTTTTTTGCACCGAGATTCTGTCCAACAATTACTGCGGTTGCCGTGGCAATGGCAAAACCAGGCATGAGAGCGATGAGTTCAAGTCGCTCTGCAATACCATAGCCGGAAATCGCGGCAGTACCGTACACCGCAACAAACGCCATCATCACCAGGAAAGTGCCGCTGCGCAGGCCAGACTGGATTGAGTTTGGGATGGCGACAGAAAGTATCCGCCAGATTAGCGGGAGGTTAAGGCTCCAGGTTTTCGGGAATGTGATGTGGCTGGAGTACCGCATGAGGAGGAGTATACCGATCACCAGTCCTGCTCCGCGTGAGAGGATAGTTGCAAGAGCCGATCCTGCAATACCAAAAGCCGGGAACCCGGCAAGACCGAAGATCAATACCGGGTTTAAGATGATGTTTACGATATTTACCCCAACCATCAGGATCATGGGGGTCAATGAGTTCCCGCAGGCCTGAAAAGAGCTTATCACTACCCAGAGTTCAACCATCGTGAAGATCCCTAAAAAGAGNACNGAAAGATAGGCAGAACCGAGANTGGCAACCGTTTCGTTCGCTCCGAGCAGCATCAGAAGGTCTTTTGAGAAGAACAGGCCGAATACCGAGATCGCAAGTGAGAAGGTGAGGCCGATATAGAGAGCATGCTGGACAATCAATCCTACGGCATCATGTTCCTGTGCACCATAGTGCCGCGAAATAAATGCGGTAGTAGCAGTGACAAGACCGACAATGAATGTTGCAAGGACAAAGATTATCGTAGTGCTCATGGCGACGCCTGCTATCGCGTCTGCACCCAGTCTGCCCACAAAGTAGAGATCGACCACTTCCAGCACGCTCTGGAGGAGGTTACTTGCAATAATGGGTAGTGATATGGTAATAAGCCCGCGGAAAAGATGTCCATCTGTTAGATAATTTGTTGAATTCACACTGGATCGCCGTTTTTTTTATTTTTAGGATTTTGTGCAGGGTGAGCCCGGTCAAAAAAGGTTTGTTAGCCTGACCTGTTTTTCCCATTGAGGGGATATAATAAAGGATCCAATCAGCTGATTCCTAGTGCTTTTTTGTACCCGGTCAGCATTCTTATAATGAACTTGCGGTGCTCGGCCATTGCCTCTTCATCATCCGGAGAGGTAAGAACTGCTACACTATAGATCAGGATAAGTGCGTTGTCCAGTTCGAGGGTGCCAGGATCTTCGATCTGGTCCCGGGGAAGTATGATGGGCACGTACGGGCGCTCATCTTCGGAAAAAGCTATCGATAAATCTGCGGTAAACTGTGCATTTTCGAGATCCTGAGCATTTGCACGGACGATTGAGAGTGCTTTTTTTAACGCGACGTCTGCTCCGCTATCCGGAATAAGGGAGATGGCCTGGGTGCATTCATGTATTGCGGTGCGGTAAAGTCCGAACTTGAAGGCAAGGAATACCGATGCAATCTCGTGTGCGGTTACCGCCGGAACCCCGGTGAAGTGGGGTCTCAAGCGATTGATATACTCAGTAAGGAATCGTTCCGTAGTATCAGATCCTCCTTCGTTTTTCTGATGAATCAGATGAAAGGGATTGCAAACGAAAGAACGATTTGAATGCTGTATCGTAGTTCCCCTGTTGGTTGCCTGTTCATCAGATATTCCGTAGGTACCTTGGAATTTCTCGGACATGAACATATCTCAATCCCGCGGTGTCCATTAGTATAACCCGAGGTATCATCGGTGTTTATGAGAACGAAACACTAATACTTTGCCACCACTATGGGTGCAGTAATCTTTTCTGACGTTCATGCAGATTCCGTGGCAATCTGTGCACTTGCGTCATGTATACGGACCCCGTTGTTCCGACAAGCGTTCGGTCAGATAGATGTTTTGGTAAATCTCGGGGATCTTGTTCATCGGGGAGACCGTCCTCAGGAAACCCTTGAGATGATCTATACTCTCTCAAAAGAATACCGGCTCGTTTCGGTGCTCGGCAACCATGATCACGCCTTTCTCAACAGGCTTTTGGTAAGTGGAAGTGATCCGGCAAGCACTTACCGTCATGAGCAGATGCGGGGCTCCCCCCTTCTTTCCCTCTTTGACACCATGCCCATGGAATGGTCGGATCGCGGCATGCTGTTTGTCCATGGTGGGCCGCTTGATCTGGGAAACCAGACGCTTCGGCTCAAGTGCTGGCAGCGGCTTTCTCATGAATCCGGGGATTCCTTTGCCGGGTTCCATTATACTGCACCAATGGCGTTTGACGCACTTGCGGCACGGGGGCTAACCCATATGTGCTGCGGGCACCAGCATCAGAACATCTGCTGCCGGAAAACGCCGGACGGAATTGTTGAGAACCCGATTGAGTTCGAACCTCTCGCAGTAAAAAAACAGGAGGATGAGTGCCATATTGAGGTAGCCAGGATCCCGCTTGATGTTCCAACGCTGCTGCGAGTTGGCGGTTGTCATGGAGATGAACCCGAGTTTGCGTACACGGATTTTTCAACGTTTTCGTTCATCCGTATCAATCCCCGTGATTAAAAAAGATTCGTAGTCTTACCACATATTCGGTTTTTTGGGTAATCGAAGACGTGAAGGATAAATACCAATGTGTTTCCTTTCAGGTCGGAGTTTTACATCTGGCGGGGAAAAAAGGAGAAAATGATGTTTTTTTCCTACTTGTGACTACAAAATGAAAACATACAATCAATCCTGCATTCACTGCTATGAGGTGTATTCTCTAATGGTATATCAGTCGTTTTTTTAAAAATTGATTCTTATTAAAAGTGGTGCAGTAATAACCAGATTTAATGGATTCAGATCTCTCCAATTTGCGACTGTTTTATGCACTGCATATAAAGTCAGACAAAGTTTTTGGGATAATTTTATATAGTGTAACCACGAAGTGGTAATTATGCCTCGTGCAGGCGAGGGGCGTTCAATACGAATAGATCCCGAGGTGTATGAGGCGCTTCTCATGTTAAAACGTGGGAACATGACGTTTTCAGATGTAATCGCACAGATGCTTCATGACTGCTACGGATGGTCTGACGAGTTTTCAGCCAGCCAGAGTGATCTGAGTGATTTTGAGGAGATAAACATCAAATAACTTACAAAACGACCCGGTAGTGATGGGTCTGTACGGTCATTCAAAAAACGGTGTTGGAACCAATGAACAGGATGTTTGCCGAGGATCTCAATCAGGAAAAAATTCAGTGGGTTATCGAAAATATCGATGAGTTGTTCTTGGATATGGAAGAAGATGAAAATGATACTTATTGACCATACTGGTATCCCGGTGTTCTACTCTCTCACCGGGATGAGGTCGTCTATCTGAAGTTGCACGCTTCCCCCACCAATCTCTTCAATTTTTTTATGAAGTTCTTCAGTGATGGCAGGAATCCTCCCTTGAGTTTTCTTGCTCCATTCCGCCAGATCTTTTCTGGACTGGTGCTCCTTTCCCAGCATGTATTCCAGTTGGGTTTTTTCCCGTTCAAGTGATTTCATCATCATAAGAACAGGGTGTGATGAGAGCGAGTCCTGTACACTTTTACATGCCAGCTCCTGCGTTATGATATCCGTGCAGAAAGCGCACATTTCGGTACAGAATCTTCCGGTATCAGAAAAAATTGCCCGTTCTTCCTTGTTCTTAAGTACAATTTCCCCGGCATCGATCATCCTTTGAGCGACAGGAAAGGCAGTGGTAAGGGATGATGCCAGATCTTTTGTATCAGGAGCTGTATGATCTGAGAGGAGATCTACGGTATGCCGGAGAGTTGAAATTTCTGTAGCATGTCGTTGTTTTGTGGCAATTTTCTCTGCTTTCCTGAAAACGTGCGCAGCAGTCATTGAGAGAGCCGTATAGGAACGGATTTGATCATCCCGTTTCTTCTCCATCTCACCAAGTGTGGATTTTTTTTCGTTGACTTCTTTCATTGCCGCATCAGAAGTCAGATCCATCAATTCTTTTTCAATACACGTAATCCGATGGGTGATTTCGGTGATACGAGTCGCTATCCGTTTATCCTTTTCGAGTGATTTTTCGGAATCAATCCTGATATCTATGAGGGCATCATGCAGCGTTCGTATTGTGTTCATCAACGCTTTCTGTTTGCGGTACGCGGTAAGTAATGCAGTTATCGCATTGATCTCGCGCCCGATGGCATCGATCCCGGTTTTGACGGCTTTCATCTCTTCGGGAAATACTGCCTGCAGGTACCGGCCCTGCCCGCGGGTGCTGTTGAGGCATCCTTTCACGCATTCCACCGCGGCAGAATAAAACCCTTCAATATCTTCCGGAAGTTCCTTGGATAGTGAGGCATTCATCGCCTTCACAAACAGGGGAAGTGAATTTTTTGCAATGCTTTTGAGTTTTGGGTGGATGGCCGGATCATGTTCAGCATCGGCAATCCCGTTGACAATATGTTGCAGTTGTGCTGTTGCATTCCTGATATTCTGTATCGGTACATCCGTTTCAGTTTCAAGTGAAGCCATGGACGTTTTCTCACGTTCATCGAGCCATGCCGGGATCGCATCAAACGCAAGGGTAAATTTTTCCGGTTCTTTTTGTTTCAGGAAATCTTTGATGAATTTATACATGGGTTTCACCGGCATTGGATCATTTTCGGGGTATCAATTATATCATTACTTTTATTGCTAATCTTTTTGGGAAATCTGACGAAGCCTGTCAACACCATCAATCTCTTTGAGTACCTGAACTACAGAGGGAGGCACGAGATTTTTCCATGGCTCTCCTGTGAGCATACGCCTCCGGATTTCGGTGCCGCTCAGGGTCTCGCGTTCATACATCGTGGGTGACTGTACTTTGATACCTGCCTCTTTGAAGAGCTGCACAACCAGCGGGTTTGAAGAGTAGCAGAGGTCAAACGGGGGTGTCATCGACAAGACGTGGGCAACCCAGAGTGAGTTGCGCTTGATATCTTCAATAGGAATGACATAGAACGGGCATCCAAGTGATGAGAGCGCGCGGGTGATCATCAGGACCCGTTCGCCTGCGGTAAACGGGTTGTCGGGGAGGTGCGAGAGCTGGGCACTTCCTATACCGATAACGATTTCATCCACCTCATGTGCCATATGTTCAAGTACCGACTGGTGTCCGTTATGGTACGGCTGAAATCTCCCGATATAAAATCCCCGTTTCATATTTTTGCCCCCCCATTCGCGATACGCGCGGCAAATGCGCCGGCAGTGAAACCTGCATCGATATTGACTACAGCAATAACCGAACAGGACTGGAGCATGCTTGCCAGAGCTGCCCTGCCTTCACCCATATATCCATACCCCGTGCTGACCGGAACGCCAATTACAGGCTTATCCACGAGACCGGCAACAACTGCGGGAAGGGTTCCTTCCCGTCCTGCGCAGACAATAAAAACCTGGGCAGTGAGCAAAGGTTTGAGTGCGGGGAAGAGCCGGTGAATGCCAGCAGCCCCGACATCATATGCGGTTCGTACTTCGCATCCCATCTCCTCAGCGATAATCTTTGCCTCTTCGGCCACCGTGATATCTGATGTACCGGCAGTGATTATCGCTACTACTCCTCCCGTGAGTTTCGGTGCAGCTCCCTTTGCAAGAACGAGAACACGCCCGGTTTCGTGGTAATGGATTTCAATTCCCTTATTTTCTGCAAAATTCTTAATAGTGACTACCTGTTCCGGAATCACGCGCGTGATGATACAGCGGCCAGTAGCTTCTGTATGCCGCACTACAATTTGGGCAAGGTGCTCGGAATCTTTTCCTTCGGCAAGTACCACTTCGGGCATCCCACAGCGCATCGCTCTCCCGAGATCAAGGCAGGCAAAATCACCTATGTGATCGAGTCGGATCCCTTCTATCTCTTCTGCTGCACTCTCGAGAGATATATCCCCGCTTTTGTAGCGCGATAATACATCCTGCAGCGTCGGGTTTGGAACCATGTTCGTAATAATACAGATATGGAAAGGCGTATAATAAGTTAGTTCATTGGTATGACATACCTCACCTATGTTGCTCTGGTGGGTGCCGCCGCAACCATATTTCTCTGGCTCCGTGATGCGCGGATCTTTTTCCGTACCGGACTCCCGGGATACCGAAAGGCGGCATACTGGGGAGTGGCATACGGTGCCCTTGCGATGCTGGGGTTTGCTGTTACCTCATCCATGCCTGATTTTGAACTGCTTGGGCTCGGTCTGATTCT